>Ga0210410_10004582_pt1 | contig 12109 bp, 9 predicted proteins | sample IncBWC4MmetaG_FD_161058 | JGI IMG/M metagenome (GOLD analysis project Ga0210410, IMG submission 161058) | Forest soil microbial communities from Barre Woods Harvard Forest LTER site, Petersham, Massachusetts, United States - Inc-BW-C-4-M | ecosystem: Environmental > Terrestrial > Soil >... | reverse complement strand
GTCGCTATAGAGGTTGCCGTAGCTGACCTCGCCCCTTCCGCTGACGCGCCGTGTGCGCAGCAGAATCAGCACAGTGATCCAGATGCCTTGATAGATCAGAGCGCTGCCTGGCACGCCTTTCCGGTTCAGCGTACCTGTCGACTTGAAAAACAGGCCGTCGCGGGCCATCGCATAAGAAACCCGGGCGCCCGCTAAAATCAGCCCGTTATTGCACCCAAACGTGGAAATGATAATCGCCACAGCCATAATAGCCGCGCCCGCAGGTCCAAAAACGGCGGCGAGCGCCGCGCTGGCGACTCGATCATCCGGCGCGTTTTGAATTTGCGCGAGTGGAAGGGTGCAGAGATACGCGAGATTTGCAAGGCAATACAGCGTGATAACGATTAGCGTGCCAAACGCCATCGAGAGCGCAACATCGCGCTTGGGATTCTTCACCTCCGCAGCGGTGAAGCCAATGTTGTTCCAGGCATCAGCGGAAAAGAGCGAGCCTACTTGCGCCACGCCGTAAGCCACGAACAGGCCAAATGCGCCGGAAGCGGCGGTGACCGTCGGGACAATGCTGCGTAGAAAACCTGCTCCGGGTTCAAGGGGTTGCGCTCCACGAATGGCCCAGAAGTGGCCGAAGTTATCGGAGATAGCTGCGGCATTGCGGCCAATAAAGACGCAGACAAAGATCAGGCCGAGCAGAGCGAGCGTCTTGGCGCTGGTGAAAATATTCTGAATGAGCTTGCCGATGCGCACGCCCTGCGTATTGAGAAGGGTGAGAAAGACAATCATCAATATCCCAACGAGCTGCTGCACTGACAGGCTTATAGCGTACTTAGATGAGAGTGCAATCGGCGGAATGATCCAAGCCGTGGCCGAAATTGCGGGGAACAGCACGCCAAGATAGCGAGCGAAACCAACCGCGACCGCTGCGATGGTCCCCGTTTGAATCACCAGGAACAATGTCCACCCGTAGAGAAAACCCCAAAGTGGCGAATACGCTTCCCGTAGGTAAACGTATTGGCCGCCGGCACGCGGAAACATCCCAGCCAATTCACCAAACGAAATCGCTGCGCAAATTGTGAGGAGTCCCGTAAGAATCCAGGTGAGCAGTAGTCCACCCGGAGAGCCGGTCTGGCGTGAGATCCCGGCCGCGACGATAAAAATTCCGGAGCCGATCATCGAGCCGACGACGATCATCGTGCCATCGAAGAGCCCAATGGCGCGGACAAAACCGGCTTCCTGCTTCGCGGCGACTGGCTGCTGGATGGTTTGCGTCGCGTCAGCCATTCCGTAAAATCCTTAGACGGCAGCGGCGTGATTCGCCGCGTCCAATATGTCCAGAAAGCGGCGCGCTCGCTCGCCGGGTTTTTCCGCGCACACCACATCGCGAATCACCGCCACGCAGTCGGCGCCAGATTCGATGACCGACGCCGCGCGCTCGAGCGTGATGCCGCCAATCGCCACGATGGGCTTCTCGGTTAGATGGCGCACTTGGCGGATCAACTCCAACCCCACAACGGGATCAGGATTTGCTTTGGATGTAGTGGCAAAAATGGGCCCGACGGCGATGTAGTCCGCAGAAGTCGCAGCAGCCCGGCGAAACTGCTCCAAATTATGTGTAGAGGTGCCGATCCACATCTCTTTTCCGACGACAGCGCGCGCATGCTCCGGCTCCAAATCCTCTTGCCCGACGTGCACACCCGCTGCCCCGGCAAGTACGGCCACATCGGGCCGGTCGTTCACAACCAAAGAAGCTCCATGGGAATTCAACGAAGAGACAAGTTCACGGGACGTGCCAAGCAAATCACGCGCCGACGCCGTCTTGTCGCGGTACTGCAGCAACCGGACACCGCCAGCGGCAAGTTCCCGCGCGCAAGCGTGTGGAGAATTATTGAGCAATGTTGCGTCTAGTATCACATACAGCCTGGGCAGGACAAGACGCATAAACCTATTTTCCGTTCGTTCCCAGCAACCGCTCGATGAAATGCGTATCGATTTTTCCTGCCGCGAAATCGGCGTCGGCAAGGATGCGGCGATGCAGGGGAATCGACGTCTTGATGCCCTCGATCACAAACATTTCCAGCGCGCGCTTCATACGCCCGACGGCTTCCGCCCGGTCACGCCCCTTGACGATCAGCTTCGCAATCATCGAATCGTAGTACGGCGGAATCACAGCGTCGGCGTACGCGGCGGAATCCACGCGAACACCTGTGCCTCCGGGTGCCTGAAACGTTGTGATGCGGCCGGCCGACGGAACGAACGTATCGGGGTCCTCGGCATTGATGCGGCACTCGATGGCGTGGCCCGAGAACTGCATTTCACCGACAGCGTCCTCCAGCCGTTCCCCCGCGGCTATGCGAATCTGCGCTTTAATCAGATCGACGCCGGTAACCAACTCCGTGACCGGGTGCTCCACCTGAATGCGCGTATTCATTTCAATGAAATACAGGGAACCATCCTGGTCCATCAGGAATTCAACGGTACCAGCGTTGGTGTACCCGATTTTTTCGAGTGCGCGCACCACTTTAGCGCCCAGATCTTTGCGCCGCTTGGCGTCCATGCCCGGCGACGGCGATTCCTCAATCAATTTCTGGTGACGCCGCTGAATACTGCACTCGCGCTCGCCCAGATGGATGATCTTGCCGTGCTGGTCACCGAGCACCTGAAATTCAATGTGCCGCGGATGCTCCAAGAATCGCTCCGCATACACGTCCGGATTTCCAAACGCCTGCTGCGCCTCGCTGCGCGCCGTTTGGTACGCGGAAAGTAATTCGCCCTGATTGCGCACAACACGCATGCCGCGCCCACCGCCCCCGGCAACAGCTTTAAGGATTAAGGGATAGCCTATCCGCGCAGCCTCTTTCCCAAGCTGCTCTTCCCCTTCCACGATCCCGTCGCTTCCGGGAATCGTGGGCAGCCCCGCGGCTTTCACTTCCCTGCGCGCGCGGTCCTTCTCTCCCATCATCTCAATGACTTCGGCAGTCGGACCAATGAAAGTAATCTCGGAGGCCTCGCAAACCTTGGCGAAGTTGGCATTCTCCGAAAGAAAACCATAGCCAGGGTGAATGGCGTCTACGTTGGTGATTTCCGCGGCGCTAATCACTTGCGGAATATTCAGGTAGCTCTCACTGCTGCGCGGTGGCCCGATGCAGACCGCCTCATCGGCAAATCGCACATGCAGGGAATTGCGGTCCGCCTCAGAGTAAACCGCCACGGTGGAAATTCCGAGCTCTTTGCACGCGCAAATGACCCGTAGCGCGATTTCGCCGCGATTAGCAACTAGAATTTTCTGGAACATATTGGTGAGGGCCGGCTATTTCTTCCGCCGCGGATGGATGCCGAAGAGTGGCTGGCCATATTCGACGGGCTGCCCGTTCTCCACGAAGATACGCAGCACCTCGCCGCTGATGTCCGATTCAATCTCGTTCATGAGTTTCATGGCCTCGACAATGCACAACGTTTGCCCCGTCTCCACATACGCGCCGACCTTGATGAACGCCTCCGCGCCGGGACTCGGCGATTCGTAATAAGTGCCCACAATCGGCGACTTCACCAAATGCAGTTCCTCAGTGGAACGGGTTTCCGCCGTGGGCGGGGGGGCAGGTGGTGCAGATGCCGGCTGAGTTTGCGCCGCGCCGGGGACGATGATTTCTGGCGCCGCGAACTGCCGCGTACTCACGCCCGCACTTACCGAAGGTTTCTTCAGGCGAATCTTGAGGTCGCCGCGCGAATACTCAAACTCTTCGAGGTTGTGCTCGGTCATGAAATTCAGCAGATGCTCGATATGCTCAATCTCCGTGCCGGCAAACTGCGAATTGGCGCTTGGTTTTGAGGGCTTTTTGGGTTTCATGCCAGTTCAAATCTCGATAAGGTCCCGCGGAACTCGGGTGAGCACTTCTGTTCGCCCAGCATGCACCGCGACGTCGTCTTCAATGCGGATTCCTCCGAGGCCCGGCACATAAACCCCGGGTTCAATCGTAATCACATTCCCAGGGGCCAAAACGTGCTTCTGTCCGCGCGCCACTCGGGGATTCTCGTGCACTTCCAACCCTAACCCGTGTCCGGTGCTGTGCACGAAATGCCGGTCAAGCCGATAACGCGTCAGAACACCTCGGGCGGCGGCATCGACCTCCCCACAGGTCACACCAGCGCGCGCCGCGGCTATCGCAGCCGCCTGCGCTTCCTGCACTGCGCGATAGAACCGCCGTATGCGCGCAGGAACGCGTCCAACGAAGACAGTCCGCGTAATATCGCTGCAATAGTGGGCGAGTATAACACCCAGGTCCAGTACCACCAATTCATTTTTGCCCAACCGTTTTTCCGTAGGCCGCGCATGCGGATGCGCTGAACGAGAGCCGAACGCGACGATCGTTTCGAATGCTGGTCCCGAAGCTCCGCGGCTCCGCATCTGATACTCGATCTCCGCCGCGATCTCGATTTCGCGCACACCAGGTTTCAGCAACTTGAAAGCTCCGGTAACAATGTCACCCGCAAGCACGGCGGCCTTGCGCATCTGCGCGATTTCGCCCGGCTCCTTCCGCTGGCGCAGCGAAGCAATTTCGCCCCCGGCTGCGGTCAAACGTACGCGCGATCCGGCGGCCCGGCGAAGCGTCCGAAATTGCTCCACGGTGATTTGCCCAGCATCAAACCCAATCTTTCCGCGCACGCGGCCGCGCAGCCAGTTGCCAACGCTGGCCATCAGTGACGCTTCCTGCCTCACCACCCGAATCCCAGAAGTCTCTTCCTTAGCCTGGACTGTGAACCGTCCGTCTGTCACGAGAGCCGATCCGCTTCGCGAAATGAGCAGAGCGCCGGCTTCCCCGGTGAACCCGGTCAGATAGTACCAATCAGCTGGATTCGTCGAGAGGGCAGCGGACAGCCCTCTTGTGGCGAGCTGCGCCTGCAGCGCTCGCCTTCTCTTCGCAAATGGTGCGTTCATAAAAGGTTCGAGGAGACCAGGGTCTCCTCGAATCCCATCCTCACGAAAATTGTAGCGCTACTGCGCTGTCCGGCGTTATCCGGGGATAATCCTCGGCGTAAGGAAGAACAACAACTCCTGCGAGGAAATGGTGATGTTGTTGCGCTTGAAAAGGTGGCCGATGAGCGGGAGACTACCGAGCAGCGGCACCTCGGTCGTTGTGACGTTTTGGGAGGAAACAATGATGCCTCCCACAACAACTGTGCCGCCATCCGCCACAAGAATTTTGGTCTCTTCAGACTGTGTGTCCAGTGCCGGAACACCCTGAATGCGCGGGATGCCCGGATCGATTGTTGTGTTCTCCACCAAAACATCCATGAAGACGGTGCCTTCCGCGGTGATTTGCGGAGTTACTTCCAGTTTCAGCACCGCATCAATGAATTGAACAGAAATCGTGTTGTTGATTGTCGTCTGGATAGGAACTTTTTGACCTTGCTTGATGATCGCCTTTTCATTGTTCTGGGTCACCACACGCGGCTTTGAAAGCAGTTTGCCGACGCCCTTCGATTCTGCCGCGGTAATGAAGAAGTCCACGGCAAAATTGGGCGAACGGTGCCCCAGGAAGAGACCGCTGGTAGGAACGCCAGCGCCGAGATTGACGTTCAGCGGCAGTGGAGTACCGGTGCTGGTGCCGCTGCTAATGAACGGAGGCGGTAAAGGTGAAACAGTCGTCGTACTGGTTCCGACATTTGGATCCCCGGCGATCACACTACGCCCGCCCGTCGTCGTTCCTGCGAAACCCAGCTGCACACCGATATCCTGAGCAAATGAGCGGCTGGCGGACACTACGCGCGCTTCGATTTCCACCTGCTGCGACTTGCGGTCCAGTTGACGTATCAAATTGTCGATCACCGGGATAACCGAGGGGATATCGCGAATGATGAGCTGATTCGAACGGTCGTCGGAAAGAATATCGCCGCGTGCTGACAGAAATTTCTTCAGCGTGTCTTTCATTTTTTCGGCTTTGCCGTAGCTGAGCACGCGGGTCACTGTCACCGGCGCCACCGCTTCCGCTTGAGCCCTCTCGAGATCGCGTTGCCCTTCCGCTTCTCTCTTCATCGTGTCGCGGGTGGCGATGCGCAGCACGTTGCCGCTGAGCTGCTTGTCCAGTCCATTGTTCTGCAGCACGATGTCGAGCGCCTGATCCCACGGCACTTCATCGAGCACAATGGTCAGGCTCCCCTTCACCGCTGGATCGAGAACCACGTTCAGTCCGCTAATTTCGTGAATCAGGCGGAAGAAGTCTTTCAGGTCCACGTCCTTCAGGTTCACGGAAATGGGCTCGCCGGTGTACCTTCCGGTCGCTGCTACAGTTGCTGCCGCATTACCGGATTGCTGCTGCGCAGCCTGTTGCGGCGTCGGACGCGCAGGTTCCGTGCTCCCACCAAACGATGCCAAAACGACTGAGGGCTGGGTCAGTTCGCCGGGCAACGCGAAACGAGGAGCTGAAATCCTGCGAACCTTTGCAGAGGAAGCCGCTGCGCTGTGCGGTCCGGGCATGCCATAACGAAACGCCGGCCGCTCTACGGGGATTCTCTCCGACGCGGCTTTCAATGTCGGCGCGGCGGCTGCGGGATCCTGCGCCACGGTGGCAAAGGAAACCACAACCGAGCCACCGTCACGGGAAATCTGATACGGTGACGCCGCAGTGAGGTCGATCACCACGCGCGCTACGTCTGGCCGAAACTGCCCCAGGCGCACGCCACGAACGGGCGCGGAAACGCCGGGAATCACCGTCTTTTGCACGTCCAGCTTTGCGCTGCTGAAGTCAAGCACCAAGCGATCGGGATTCTGTACGCGCGCTGCGTGGACCTCCAGCGGTCCTGCGCCTGCGACGCGCACGCTGGCGCGCTGGTCGGCTTGCGTGATCGCCACGCTTGAGATTACCGATGCCGTCGCACTGGCGGCGGGCTCCTGCGTTTGGGCGTCGGACGGGCTGGTCGCCAGTGCCGTGCTCGCAAATATCAAGCAGCCAATTCGAATGGCCGGCCAATTCGTCTTCATTGCTGTTCTCCTGCACTGGCGTAAATTCGTTTATTCACTTGGCGCTCCACAGGCTTCCCGAAAGCGTCCTTCCCGACTTCGTGGAAAGACACTCCATCCATTGCGATTTTTTCAACGCGGCCATCGAATAATTGATCGCCGTCTCGCAGAAAATACGTCCGTGATTGCGGGTTAGAAACCACCGCGATCATCCCACTGGGCGCGCGCACGACTCCGTCTAATCGCAACGTGCTAACTTGTAGTCCGGCTTTCCCCGCCGGAAGAGATTGCGTAGAGGCTCCAGCGTGCTCGCGGCCGACGAGCGATTCAAAAGGATCGCGCTTAGCGACTTTCGGCTCTTTATCCGCCCCCGCTGAACTCCGTGCAGACGCTGCGGGCTTTGTGGTTTTCGGAGCTGTCTGCTTCGGAGCTTTTTTCGAACCCGGCGTAGCAGGTTTGGCAGCTTGCGTTCCCGCCTTCATGCCCGTTGTGGGCGTCGCGGGCTTGGCACTGGCAGCCGCTGGTTTATTTTGCCCAGTAGCCGCCGCTGCCGCCGGTTTTGCCGGCATTTGCGCGACCGGCTTAGCGGCCGTTTTGTCGGCAGGCTTCGCGGCTTGCGGCGCAGGCTTTGCGGCCGCGGGCGCCGCGGGATTTGCACCCGTGCCGCTCGCGGGCTTCGCCTGTGCATACAGGCCTGGCGCGGCAGCCGCCACCGTAATCCCGAGTACGAGAGTCTTCACAAAATGCATATTTCGCTCATTCCCGTTCAGGGTTTCCCCGCCGGTTTCGCCGCTGTCGAAGTTGCCCCGGCGTCACTCGGCTTGGTAAAGAACGTCGTAGCTGTAAAAACTCCGGAAACGGTCGTGCCCGGACGAACCGGATACTTCGCGCCCTTATTAGCGCCGCTCGCAGGGTCCGCGAAGACCAGGTCGCCGACGTTGATGATGCGAGATAGCCGCCCCAACCGTCCGAAGAAGTCCAGAATGTTGAAATAGGGGCCGTCCGCTTGCACTTCAAACGGCATCTCGTAGTGATATTCCTTGGTCACAATCGCCTGCGACGTCAAGCGCCGTATTTGCACGTTCGACGCGGCCGCCGCTCCCTGCACCAACCGGATAAACTCGTCCGTCTCTTTCTCTTCCGGCACGATCGTCTTCAGCGTATCTAGCTGCTTGTTCAGTGCGTCCATCTGCGACTTCAATTCGCTGTAACGCTGCCGGTAGACTTGCAGTTGTGTCACTTCCTGGTTCAGTTGTGCGCGCAGACGAACCGCTTTATCCACCTCGTCGCGTTCTTGCGCCACTGGTGAACCTGGCACGTAAACCCCCACGACCACCAAGACCACGGTAATCGCCAGGGCCAGAAGAACCTGCATGATCAACGACATATCGCGTAGTGGGTTGGCCATGGCTGTTTACCCTTTCTTCGCCGGGGTTACCGTACTTGCCGGAGTGCCAACCGGTTTCGCCTGCTGTGGGCGCGGCGTGACGGGTGCCATCTGCGGCGGACTGATTTCCGCCGTCATTTGAAACAAAAACGTCTGTATCCCCGAGTTCTTTTCGTCCTGCTTCGTTTCCTTGATCTCCACCTTCTGGAAGTAGCCGGAGCGCTTCAGGGCGGTAATGAAATTAGCCACTGAGTTCACAGAGGCCGCTGCTCCGTCCATGGAAAGATTGTTTCCTTTCCGGGTCATGCTAACCAGCCAGAGGTTTTCCGTCCGCGACACTGTGCTAGCAATTTCATCCAGCAATTCCTGCGCACCCGTCCGGTCGCGCTGCAACTGCTCGATGGTCTGCACGCGCTGCGTTAAGATTTTCTTCTGGGCCTCGAAGGTATCGACTTGCTGCTTGATCTGCTCGAGGTCGGCCTTCTGTGCCTGCAATTGCTTAATCCGTCCGTTCTCGTCGTTCAACTGCTTTTGCCACGAGAGGTACAGCAGAAAAAGCGCCAGCACACCTAACGCCGCTCCCGCGCCCACGAAAACCACCGGCATTGCCGCCCCGGTGTCCACAGGGCGCCGTGCGGCCCTGGGTCGCGTTTGTCCGAGAAGATTTATGCGAATCATGGCTAGTCAAAGCTCCTAAGTGCCAGCCCCACCGCTATTGCAAGCCGAGGGCCCATTTCGCGAATTTGATCCTCACTGTGCTTGCTGGCATTCACGAGCACTTTCCGGAAGGGATTCAATTCCTCGACTGGCATTGCGAATTCCTCGCGAAGCAGGTCCACTAAGCCGGGAACGCGCGCCGTCCCGCCTGCCACCACGATCCGCTGGATGTTCTCGCCGCTCGCCGTGGCGCGGAAAAAGTCGAATGTCTTTTGGATTTCCAGCGTCAAAATATCCGAGACGCTTCGCAGGATCTGCTGCTTCTGCTCGTCTGTGACGCTCGGCAGCGAATCACCCTTCTTTAGCCGTTCCGCGTCCTCGAAGCTCAGGTCCAGTTCTTTCTGCAGCGCGTCCGTGTACTGATTCCCGCCGACGCTTACGTCGCGCGTAAACAGCGGGACACCGCCGCGCACGATATTGATGTTCATAACGCTGGCGCCAACGTTCAGCAGCGCTACCGTTTGCCCCGCGTCAGGGTCATAGTTCACTTCAAAGCAGTTCTGCAGCCCAAACGCATCGATGTCCACCACCACTGGCGTTTTGCCGGCCTGCGCCAGTACGTTCGTGTGGTTCAGAATCTTGTCCTTCTTCACGGCGACTAGCAGCACGTCCATCTGCGAGTCCATCGACTCCAGCAACTGATAACTCAAATTTACGTCCGCGATATCAAACGGAATGTGCTGGCTGGCTTCCGACGGAATGCGATCGTAAAGCTCATCTTCCGTCATCAAAGGGAGCGGCACGCGCTTCACGATCACCGAGTGCCCCGAAACAGACGTCGCCACATTTTTAGTCTTGATCCGCTGCGCGTCGAAAATCTTGCTGATGGCATTGGCCACCTGCGGCGCGTCCATAATCGCGCCATCCACAACCGTGTCCTGCGCCAAATTTTCGGTCCCGAAGCTCACCAGTTCGTATCCACCCTTGGTGGCCTTCAGTTCCACGGCCTTGATCGAACTGGACCCAATGTCCAATCCAACCAACTGCCTGCTCTTTCCGCCGAATAACGACATAACGCGGCCTCTTTCTCCGAACCCTCGCAAAACTACCGGCGCCTTTGCACCTGGCTCATCTTGCGTTCCATCCAGCGATCCAGGATGGTTTTCCTAAGTTTCCAGCGGTTGCCGAGTTTGAATGCGGGAATCTCGCCTTCGGTGATGTAACGGTACAGCGTATCCGGGGATATTCCCAGATACTGCGACGCCTGCCGCACGTTCATCACTTCGCGCGATTCGCTCACGAGGAAGACGACCCCTAAGACACACGCCGCTGGAACCCGACCACTGGTGCACCCCAGTTGACGCTGCTGAACTTTGGGGCACTCCCCGTGACAACGTTATGACACCGCGCAACACCGAGCGTCAAGCGATTCCAAGCCGCAGTTGTCCTAACAATAGGGGGTTATTTCAGGCAATCAATGGGTATTCTGGGGTAGTAATCCCAGTACTTGAGTACTTCTCCGCAAAAACCACCATTAGTTGTGTTTTTACGGCACAACCCCCTGTCCATATGGACGGTTATCCTTTGCATCCAATGCTTCGCCTTAGCGCACCAAGCCACACCTTCATAAGGCCAGCGACTTCCAAATCGCATCGATTTTCGCCTTCGTCAACTCATCCATACGGATCTCATCCGGCCACGGACGCGTAAATCCCTCGGAAGCCCACTTTCGGGTCGCGTCGATCCCCATCTTTGAGCCGTAATCCTGCATTCGCGCAGCGTGGTCCAACGTATCCGTTGGTCCAAATACAAACTGCACGTCCCGCTCGGGGTCCATCGCGCACAGCGTCTTCCATACCACCTCGCCGTAGTTATGAATGTCCACGTCGTGATCCACCACCACGATCACTTTCGTGAACATCGCCTGCCCCAGTGACCAAATGGCGTTCATGATTTTTCGCGCGTGCCCCGGGTAAGACTTCCGGATCGCCACGATCATCAAATTGTGAAAAATTCCCTCCGCGGGCATCGCAACATCCACTATTTCCGGATACTGCATCTTCATAACCGGCAAAAACACGCGCTCCACTGCATAGCCCATGTAGAAGTCTTCCTGCGGTGGCGGTCCCACTACAGTAGTCAGGTAAATAGGGTCCTTCTTATGCGTCACGCACTCGACATGAAATACCGGAAACTCACCCTCCAGAGAGTAGAATCCTGTGTGATCGCCGAACGGTCCTTCCGTGCGCATCTCGTTCAGGTTCACATACCCTTCCAGAACTATTTCGGCGTTCGCCGGCACCTCAAGATCATTCGTCTCGCACGCAACCATCTCCACAGGATCGCGCCGCAAAAATCCCGCAAACATCATTTCGTCCAAATCCGGCGGAATCGGCAGCATCCCCGCGAGCGCCGTAGCGGGATCAGCCCCTATAGCGACCGCTACCGGTATTCGCCCATCTGGATTCGCTGCCCGCGCGCGACGAAAGTGCTCCGCACCATGCTTTTGCGTCTGCCAATGCATGCCCGTAGTCCGCTCGTCGTAAACCTGCATCCGGTACATCCCGACGTTGCGCTTCCCCGTTTCCGGATTGCGCGTGAACACCAGCGGAAAGGTAATGAACCGCCCGCCATCCTGCGGCCAGCACTTCAAGATCGGAAAATCGAACAGATTGACATCGTTTCCGTGACGCCGCACATCCTTGCAGTCGCCCGTCTTCACCGTCTTCGGAAAGAAAGATCCCAACTCCGCCAACTTCGGCAGCATTTTGATTTTGTCGAACAATCCGGCCGGCGACTGCATGTCCAGAAATCCCCGGATCCGCGCCGCCACTTCATCCAACTCGCTCACCTCGAAAGCCAGGCACATGCGCCGCACGCTTCCAAACATGTTCACCAGCAGCGGCACTCGTGACCCGCGCGGCTTCTCAAACAGCAGCGCGTAATTTCCTTCTTGTGGAACAGCCATTCCGGGTTGTCCGCTCTGCCCACGCAATCCTCGTCCGCCCCCCGGTCCATGTCCCGCATCGCGTCCCACACGCTGCACAATCTCGGTAATCTCTAAATTCGGATCCACTTCCGTCCGAACGCGCTTCAGCTCGCCTTCCTTCTCCAGC
>Ga0210410_10004581_pt1 | contig 12110 bp, 16 predicted proteins | sample IncBWC4MmetaG_FD_161058 | JGI IMG/M metagenome (GOLD analysis project Ga0210410, IMG submission 161058) | Forest soil microbial communities from Barre Woods Harvard Forest LTER site, Petersham, Massachusetts, United States - Inc-BW-C-4-M | ecosystem: Environmental > Terrestrial > Soil >... | reverse complement strand
GATCAGCGCACCAGGAGCGTCACCGCCAGCGGCACCAAAAGCGATGTCACCAGCGCGTTCAGGCTCATGGCGATGCCGGCGAACACGCCCGCCACCGCATCGACCTGGAAGGCGCGCGCGGTGCCGATGCCGTGGGCCGCGATCCCGACCGCAAAGCCGCGGGCGCGGAAATCGGTAATTCCGGTCCGGTTCATCAGCGGCGTGACGATGATCGCACCCATGATCCCGGTGAGGACCACCGAGACCGCCGTCAGCGACGGATCGGCGTGCAGGGACTCGCTGATGCCCATGGCGACGCCGGCGGTGACCGATTTCGGCGCCAGCGAAAGAATGATCGCGCGCGGCAGGCCTGCGGCCTCGGCCAGCAGCACCACCGAAACGATCGCGGTGATGGAGCCGACCGCGAGCGCCACCAGCATCGGCAGGATTGCCGCCGCCACCAATTTTCGGTTTTCGTAGAGCGGCACGGCCAGCGCCACCGTCGCCGGTCCGAGCAGGAAATGCACGAACTGCGCGCCGCCGAAATAGGTCGTGTAGGACGTCTTGGTGAGCAGCAGGAAGACGCCGATGATCCACATCGAATGCAGTACCGGATTGGCCAGCGGATGGCGGTGCGTCCAAAGCGATACCGCATCCGCGATGGCATAGGTCAGCAGCGTCACCGTCAGCCAGAGCAGCGGCGACTGCGACAGGTAGACCCACAGCGAAAACGGATTGTCGCTCATGGCCCGTCCTGTCCGCGCGCGAGGAAGCGGTTCGCGACCCGGAATGTCGCGACCGTTACCAGCAAGGTGATGACCACGGAGACGGCCAGGATCGCCAGGATGGCGATGCCGTGCTCGGCGAGCAGATCGAGCTTTTGCACGACGCCGACGCCTGCGGGGACGAACAATAGCGACAGATGCGCCAGCAGGCCGCGGCTGGCGCTTTCCACGCCATCGCCTTGCAGCGGCCCGCGCGCGAGCACGACGAAACGGTCGCGCGCCAGCAGCAACAGCAGCAGAAGCATCAGCCCGACCACCGGGCCCGGCATCGGCAGGCCGAGGCCGCGCACGAAGACTTCGCCGGTCAATTGGCAAAGCAGGATCAGGCTAAGGCTTGCTATCATGCGACCGTCCGCGCGGAGAGGTCCCTATCAGGTGGCCGCCGCGGACGCTTGTCAATGTGCCCGTCAGGCGGGCGCGTGAGGGTTGTCGTGCTGCGTTGCCGGTTCGCGGCGCGGCAGCGCCATCAAGGTGCCGGTCATGGTCGCGATCAGCGTTTCGACGCCGTCATGTTCGGCGTAAGCCCGGCCTTCGCACACCGTCAGCGTGCGGCCGGGTTTGACGACATAGGCGCGGAACGCAAAGCGCTCGCCCTTCGCCGGCGCCAGCAGATTGGTCTTGAACTCGACGGTCAGGATGTCGGAGTCCGCCGGCATCAGCGTGAAGGCGGCGATGCCGCAGGCGTTGTCGAGCCCCGCCGTGATCACGCCGGCATGAACGAAACCGTTCTGCTGGGTGAAATCGGCCGAATAGGCCATCGACAGGTCGACCTCGCCGGGCTCCAGCCGCGCCAGCGAAATGCCGAGCGTGCGCATCGCCGGCTGCCGCTCGAACGTGTCGGTCGCGACCTGACGAAAATCCGGGTTCTTGGGGACGAAGCGCGGCATCTGCGTTCACGCCATCGCTGGCGCTGCTGGAGCGAGATGTTTCGCGGCGGCGTCGCGGATTCTGAGCTCAAACGGCGCGGATTTGCGCGCCTGCCGGTCCATGTGCACGCCTGTTATCTCGCAGGTCGCGGCAATCTCGCCGGTTTCGGCGTTGCGCATTTCGTGCAGGAAGCGGATCGACTTGTCGCGGATCTCCAAAAGCCGGCTTTTGACCTCGACGATATCGCCGGCCAGCAATTCGCGCGTGTAGCTGATGTTCTGCTGCACGGCGGCCATGCCGCGGCCGGATTCGCGCAGATAAGTCGGCGTCAGCCCGAGCCGGGCGAACAGATTCCAGTTGGCTTCGTCGAATTTGCCGACATACCACATGATATTCATGTGGCCGACATGATCGCATTGCCACGGATAGACCGTGCCGCGATAGGTCGCCTCGTTTTCCATCGATCGCTCCCGCTTTCGACTGCTGATACGGTAGCGTATCACGGGGGTGATGGGTTAGCAATACGGTACCGTATCAGAAGGGGCCGATATGACCGACGCCAAGGGCGACGCCTGGATCGAGGCCGGTTTCAGGGAGATCGCGCGCGCCGGCGTCGAAGGCGTGCGGGTGGAGGTGCTGGCCAAGAATCTCGGCGTCACCAAGGGCGGCTTCTACCGGCGCTTCCGGGATCGCGCCGCGCTGCTCGAGGGCATGCTGCAGGCGTGGAGCGCGGGGCGTATCGCCGCAATCGAAAAGCAGACCAGGCTCGATGGCGCCAGCGCGCGCGAACGGCTGAAGGCGCTGATCGCGCTTTATTCGGAGCGGATGAATACCGAGGGCATGGCGGTCGAACTGGCGATCCGGCAATGGGCCCGGTCCGACGAGGCCGCCGCCGCAGCCGTTGCCAGCGTCGACGCGGCGCGCTTGAGGAATGTCGGACATCTCTATCGCGCGACGGGTCTCGCGCCTGACGAAGCCGATGCGCAAGCGTTCCTGTTCTACTGCTTCATCTTCGGCCAGAGCTTGCTGTTTCTCGAACGCGGACCGCGCAAGCGCGCGCAGCTGGTCGCGAAGTCAGCCGAGAAACTGGTCGAGGAAGAACGCGCGACCGGCTGAAAGTCGGCCGCGCTTGTCGGTGAAGAGCCTCAGCCCTTCAGTTTCTTGGTGCACTCGCTGTAATAGCCGCCGCCCTTCTGGATCCACTTCAGGCCGCCATTGCCGCCGGTGGCCTTGTTGGCGTTGTACTGGTCGACGCACGTGTGCATGCGGGCCTTGCCGGCGCTCTCCTTGGAATATTTCGCATCCACCGCGGACGGAAATACCGCGGGCCCGGACGGCGCCGCCGGTGCGGCCGCAGGCGCGGCTTCCTTCTTGGCCTCTTTCGGCGCGGCTGGCGCCGGAGCGGCAGCCGGGGCCGCCGCGGGCGCGGCGGTGGCATCGGCGCCGCAATTGGCCTTGCGGAAGTCATTCCACTTCTGGCCGTTCAGCGTGCCGGCGGTCTTGGCGGCCTGATATTTCGCGCTGCATTCCTGCGTGGTCAGCGCCTGCCCCGGAGCTGTTGCCGCGAACGCGGCGAAGCCCGATACCGCAATCGCACACAATAATTTGGCTTGAATACTCATCCTTGGTCTCCCTCTTCACTTCCTGGGGGTATTGACGATCCGGAGGCGCCCATCCTAGCGCAACCGGAACTCGCCACAACGCGCGGCGCCAATGGTTCGCTCAAAATATTGTAGCCACGAAAACGCCGGATCGTCCGCTTCATTCACCCGCGGTTCATCATCACCGCGCGACGGTTGTCCCGTTCCATTCCATTTGAGGTGTCCCATGATGAAGATTTCCTCCCTTGCGACCGCGGCCGCTCTTGCTTCGCTGCTGTTGACGGGCTCCGCATTCGCGCAGACGGCGGCGCCAGCCAAGGACGCCACCAAGACCGAGACCAAGGCGCCGGCCGAAAAGAAGGCCGAGAAGCCGCGGACCGCAGCCTCCCTCGAATGCTCGAAGGAAGCCGACGCCAAGGGGCTGCACGGCAAGGAGCGCAAGAAATTCCGTTCCGAATGCAAGAAGGGCGCGGCCGACAAGGCCAAATGATTTGAACCAGATAGTCCGAGCCAAATGACCTGATTTCTGCCCGCTTGCGCGCGGGAGAGCCGGATCATGGCCACGGTTTAATTCCCGGCCGGTTTGCGCTGAAGCGTAAACCGGCCTCCCTTTTGACGGTCTTTTGACGGGGAGGCAAACGCACGCATTGCAGCAATCGCCTGGTGCATTTGTCGCCCCAGCACGGATTTGCCATAAGGCGGCGTGACCCTGATCCCCGCAACGATTGCGCTTGCCGTTCCCAGCCGCGCCAGGATTCTCAACACGCTCGAGACGCTCGCCATCGGCAGCGCCGGCGGCCTGCTGTTTTTGTGGGCACACCTTCCGGGCGGGCTGATTTCCGGCGCGATGATCGCGGTCGGCATCGCCGCACTGGCCGGGCGGCCGCTCGGAGTGCCGCCGCTCCTGACCCAGTCGGTGTTGTTGCTGCTCGGCATATCCCTGGGCTCGCTGGTGTCGCGGCAATTGATCCAGCATATGGGCTCCTACCCCCTGACCATCGGGCTGCTCGCGCTCGCGACCTTCTGCTCGACCTTCGGCAGCAGCCTCTATCTGCAGCGCGTGCACGGCTGGGACCAGACCTCGGCATTCCTGGCCGGGAGCCCCGGCGCGCTGTCGCAAATCACCATCCTTGCTGCCGAGCGGGGCGCGGACGTGCCGGCGATTGCCGTGGTGCAGACCATGCGCGTGATCATCTTGACCGCGGCACTGCCACTGCTGTTGTCGCTGACCGGCGTCGCGCCGTCGTCGCCGCCGGCCGTGATCTCGGCGATTGCCTCGCCGCTCGAACTGGCCACGCTGATCGCGGCTTCGGTGGCGGTCGCCCTGTTGCTGAGGTTGGCGAAATTTCCCGCGAGCTGGATGTTCGGCGCGATGATTGCCTCGAGCGTGCTGCACGGCACCGCCCTGATCGAGGGCGGCCTGCCGCCTTGGGTGCGTAGCGTGGCGCTGGTCGGCATCGGCGCCCTGATCGGCGCGCGTTTCGCGCGGATGAAGGCCTCGACCTTGCTCAGCCATGTCAATGCAGGCCTTGGCTCGTTCGCCGTCGCCATCATCATCTCGGCGATCTTCGTCGCAGTGATTGCGCTGACAACCCATGTGCGCTTCGCCGACGTCATCGTGGCGTTCGCGCCGGGCGCGATGGACGCCATGCTGGCGCTGGCGCTGACGCTGCACATCGATCCGATTTTCGTCGGCGCGCATCATCTGTCGCGCTTCGTGTTCGTCACCATCACGACGCCCGGCATCATCCATCTGTTCGGACGGCCGCAGGATGATGTCGACGATTAAGCGCGTTGCGCGGACCTGACCAGGCCCCATGCCGCGATCGCGGCCATCAGCAGCGAGATCAGCACATTGTAGCCGGCCAGCGACAGACCGAGGAAGCGCCACTGCACCTCGTCGCAGCGGATCACTTTGACGCTGTCGAGCCGCTCCAGCAGATTGCCGGCGCTGCCGAGATTGCCGACCGGGCCGGTGCAATCGGTCGGCCCCTGCCAAAACCCCCATTCGACACCGGCATGGTAGGCGCCAAGCCAGGCGTTGCCGAGCGCGGCAAGCGCAAGAATGGCGAGCCCCGCCAGCAGCAGCGGACGCGGGGCGCCCTTCATGGCCGCGAACGCAACCAGCGCCCCCAGCGGCACCGCCAGATAATAGGCGTAGCGCTGTTCGAGGCAGAGCGGACAGGGGCGGATATCCAGCACCAGCTGGAAGAACCAGGCGCCCGCCAGCGTCGCCGCCGCGATGATCGCCACGGCCAGCGCCGCGGTCAGCGCGGGATCGGCCGACTTGCCGGCGTGCGACGGGCGTGCGGTGGCGAGTGTCACGGTCAATCTCCTGCCTGTAAAGGCGTCGTATCCCCTAGGCGTGAACCTGTCGAGGCACGGCACAATCACTTCCGCGCGGGTTGACCCACGTCCCGTGCCCGCTATATTCCGCCCGCTTCGCGATGCCGGCCCCTAAGGCAAGCCTCCGAAGGCCCCTGTGGCGGAACTGGTAGACGCGCTCGACTCAAAATCGAGTTCCGCAAGGAGTGCTGGTTCGATTCCGGCCAGGGGCACCAAGCTGCAATACCCCTCAGCGGCGCACCGCGATTCAATTTCTTTCGTCCAAGGCTGCAGACGGACAACCGTCCATGCGCGTGGTCATTCAGACCACTCTCGCCGTCGTGTGCGGGGTCCTGCTGCGGGTGCCTTTGGCGTGGCTATTTGGCGCGCCATTGCAGACGCGCCAAACTCGTCGCGATCTAGAAGTCCAGGTCGCCGGCACCCATGCCGGGAGCAGTCGGTGGCGATTTCTTCTTCGGAAGCTCAGCGACCATCGCCTCGGTGGTGACCAGAAGGCCCGCCACGGAAGCCGCATCCTGGAGCGCCGCGCGCACCACCTTGGTGGGGTCAATGATGCCCTTCGAGATCAGGTTGCCGAACTCGCCGGTCTGGGCATCATATCCGTAAGCGTATGTTTCCTTGTCCATGATCTTGCCGATCACGAGCGAGCCGTCCTCGCCCGCGTTGATGGCGATCTGGCGGGCCGGCCACGAAAGCGCTTTCTTCACGATCTCGATGCCGTGGCGCTCATCTTCGTTCTCTGTTTTCACCTTGTCGAGCGCCTTGACTGCGCGGAGCAGTGCAACACCGCCGCCCGGCAAAATGCCTTCCTCTACCGCCGCGCGGGTCGCATGCAGCGCGTCGTCGACGCGGTCCTTGCGCTCCTTCACCTCGACCTCGGTGGCGCCGCCGACGCGGATCACTGCAACGCCGCCCGCGAGCTTGGCGAGCCGTTCCTGGAGTTTCTCACGATCGTAGTCGGAGGTGGTCTCCTCGATTTCGGTCTTGATCTGGGCAATGCGCGCCTGAATGTCGGCCTTCTTGCCGGCGCCGTTGACGATCGTCGTATTCTCCTTTTCGATGCTCGCGTTCTTGGCGCGACCGAGCATGTTGATGGTCACGTTCTCCAGCTTGATCCCGAGATCCTCGGAGATCGTGTTGCCGCCGGTCAGGATGGCGATGTCCTGGAGCATCGCCTTGCGGCGATCGCCGAAGCCGGGGGCTTTCACCGCCGCGACTTTTAGTCCGCCGCGCAGCCTGTTCACGACGAGGGTGGCAAGCGCCTCGCCTTCCACATCCTCGGCAATGATGAGCAGCGGTTTGCCTGACTGCATGACCGATTCCAGCAGCGGCAGAAGAGGCTGCAGTCCCGACAACTTCTTTTCATGGATGAGGATGTACGGGTCTTCGAGCTCGACCCGCATCTTGTCGGCATTGGTGATGAAGTAGGGCGAAATGTAGCCGCGGTCGAACTGCATCCCCTCCACCACTTCGAGCTCGGTGTGCAGCGACTTGGCCTCCTCGACCGTGATCACACCCTCGTTGCCGACCTTCTTCATGGCCTCGGCCAGAAAGCGGCCGATCTCGGCGTCGCCATTGGCTGAGATGGTCGCGACCTGCGCAATCTCGTCGTTCGACGTGATTTTCCTGGAATTTTTCTGGATATCTTCGACCAAAACCTCAATCGCGCGATCGATCCCGCGCTTGAGGTCCATCGGGTTTACTCCTGCAGCGACCGCTTTCGCCCCCTCTTTTACGATCGCCTGGGCCAGGATGGTTGCGGTGGTGGTGCCGTCGCCGACCAGGTTGGAGGTCTTCGACGCCACTTCACGCACCATCTGGGCACCCATGTTCTCGAACTTGTCGTCGAGTTCGATCTCCTTGGCGACGGTGACGCCGTCTTTGGTGATACGTGGCGCGCCGAACGACTTCTCGATCACGACGTTTCGTCCTTTCGGACCAAGCGTGACTTTCACGGCATTGGCGAGCATGTCGACGCCCCGCAGCATCTTCTCGCGGGCATCGACCGAGAATTTGACTACCTTGGCAGACATGGTCTTGCTCCCTTTACGATGTCATTGCTTTCTTGCCGACCACATTGGGCCAACGTTCAAGCTGCCTTTCGACCGCCGCTGGCGTGCACCAGCACCCCCATGATGTCGCTTTCCTTCATGATCAGGTACTCGATGCCATCGATCTTGACTTCGGTGCCTGACCACTTGCCGAATAGCACGCGGTCGCCGGTCTGAACGTCGATCGGAATGAACTTGCCGGTCTCGTCGCGTCCTCCTGGTCCGACCGAGACGACCTCGCCCTGTTGCGGCTTCTCCTTGGCGGTGTCAGGGATGATGATGCCCCCGGCAGTCTTCTCCTCGGCCTCGATGCGCTTGACCACCACCCGATCATGAAGCGGACGGAATTTCATTGTTGTTCTCCCAAAACTGGGAATTTGCGAGCGTATGAAGGGATCGCAGCCATCGATTGGCTGATCCCAGGCCTGCAGTATGGGCCGCAGTATTGGGCTGCAGTATTCGACCTAGGTGGGTCATTTTTGCGCTTCAAGGGGGCACGGAAAAAATGGCGTCGTGCACGCCACGCCGCCGGTCCGGGGGCGAGCCGGACTGCGACACACCGAGGCGGGTCGATTTCCCGTGGTCGCACCGGCATGACAGCGGGCTCTCCGGCCGCCGTCAACCAGAGGCGGGCACCCCCGAGCCCTTTCCTCGCAGCACCGCCGCAGGGCGATCGCGATCGGCTCCTTACTGTTAGAACCAACCGTTCCAGGCTGGCCGCTTGGACATTGGCTGGGCGGATGCTTTTTCGGGCGTTTGCTTGGTGCGATCAGGCGACGGGTCCTTGATTTCCGGGAGTTTTCCTTCCGGTCGTCGCCTCGCCTGCTGTGAACGAACCGCTGCCCAGCGCCGCTCAAGGCGCTCCACGATGTGGCGCGGTATGTTGGGCTGATCCATTTGTCCTCTCCTGGTCGGTAGAAGAAGGGCGCATTTGCAGCATAACCGGATGACGGGCCGCCGGTTCCACACCCTTCCCGTCAAATCGCCCGCTTGTTCGGCGCCGGATGCAGGCCGGCACCCCCTTCGATATTGCGCCAATCCGACTGCGCTTCATCGGCGCTTTCGAAAATATGCGCGGCGACGCCCCGCTTCTCCAGGGCTTCGCCGAGCTTGATGTGCAGGAAGCCCGATGTGGTGTAGCGGGAGACGCCGGAATAAAATCGCTCGGTCAGGCTGCGCACCATCGCCGAATATTCGTCGAGCCATTCGGGCAGAATCGAAAAATTGTCGTAGTTGACGATCGCGTAGACGCGCCGGTTGAGCCCCTCTGGCGGCGAGCTTCTATCGCTGATTTGCCCGACGGGACAAGAGGATTATTATCTTAAGACGGGCTTGACGGAAAATCACTGATTTGCCCGTCGGGCGGGTTTTCCACTAAGGTCACCCAATGGACATGCTCGTCAAGCTCTATGCGCTGCCGGATTCCCGGCCTGCCTACGATCGATTGCTAAAGGCCGGAATTGTCATGCGGCGCGCGCTCGCCCCCGAAAAGCACAAGGTCACAGCCTGGGTGCGGCAGGCATTCAGCGAGGGATGGGCCAGCGAAGCCGAGGTCGCCTTCAGCCGCCAGCCGGTCTCCTGCTTCATCGCGGTCCAGCAAAAGAAGATCGTGGGATTCGCCTGCCATGATGCGACCTGTCCCAACTTCTTCGGTCCCACCGGCGTCGACCCGAAGGCGCAAAAAAACGGAATCGGGGAAGCCCTGCTGTTCGCCTGCCTCGAGGACATGCGGCAACAGGGTTTCGGCTACGCCATCATCGGCGGCGTCGGGCCGGCTGACTTTTATTCGAGAGCCGTCGGCGCAGTGGCGATCGAGGGCTCGGAGCCCGGGATTTATCGGGGGCTGCTGTAGGTCCGTAGGGCGGATTAAGCCGACTGCGTCCGCCGCAGCTCATCGAGCGAACCTGCTTCGGGTCAGCCTCACCTATGCTCTTCAAGTCTTCTAACCCACTTCTTAATTTGGCTCCCGCCTCCTTCAAGCTGCCTTCAAGTGCCGGCTTGGCCGCCCTGCATCGCTTTTCATTCGAGAACTCCTGAAACACTACGGCCGGGGCCGCCGAGGGGTGCGCTGCGCCAAGGGCTAGACTGCGGCCCCGCGCGGCCAGCCTGGCATCCGAAGGCAGAAGACAACGTTGATCCATGTCAACATCATCCATCCGAGGGAGCCGACGCTCTCCGTGACTTTTTTGCGACTACGCTGTTGCGCCTGCGACCTTTCAGGAGGGCCGAGCATGACGCGGCACCCTTTCGGGCAGGAACGGTGAACTCACCCCGTCAATCGCATTGGAGTTCGCCAAATTATCGGATCAAACTGGATCGCCAAACCTACATTTCGAGAGCACCCTGATCATAAGCAGTTCGCGCGTGAGGTCTTGGGAGGATTTCGCAATGACAACAATGACAGCCGCATCTTCCGGTGGTCCAGCCAAGCAAGAAGGTGCACTGGTTCGGATCGCAATCGGCTTCACCGCGTGGGCGGAGCGCTGGTTTCCCGACGCCTTTATTTTTGTCGCTATTGCCGTCGTGGTGGTCGCGCTCGCAGCACTGATAAACGGGGCTTCGCCGCTTGCTGTTAGTGTAGCCTTCGGCAACGGCTTTTGGAGTCTGATCACCTTCACCATGCAAATGGCCTTCGTTGCTATCGGTGGATACGTGGTCGCTACCTCCGCCCCGGCGCGGCGCCTTATCGGCTGGCTTGCTGATTTGCCCAGCACCGGCACTGGTGCCGTGGGGCTCGTCGCCATCGTGAGCATATTGGCCTCGTTGCTTAACTGGGGGCTCAGCCTGATCCTTGGTGGACTGTTGGTGCTTGCGCTTGCGGCGCGCCGCGAATTGCGGATGGATTACCGCGCTGCAGCGGCTGCGGCGTATCTGGGGCTCGGTGCGACCTGGGCGATGGGGCTGTCTTCGTCGGCAGCGCAGTTGCAGGCAAATCCTGCAAGCTTGCCGAAGAGCCTGTTGTCGATCACAGGCGTTATTCCGTTTTCCGAGACGATCTTTCTGTGGCAATCGATGGTGATTACTGCTGCGCTTCTCGTGATTTCCGTCGTCATTGCGGTTCGGTCGGCCCCCGGACCCAACACCGCGGTCACTGCCGAAGCAATGGGGATCGATGCCTCACGCGAAGACGCGATTGTCGTGGCGCCGCCCAGGCAGCCTGGGGAATGGCTCGAACATTCACCCATCCTTACTATTCTGCTCGCGCTCCTCGCGCTTGGCTGGGTGATCAACGAATTCTCTCGCCAAGATTGGATGATCGCAATTTCCAGCCTCAATACCTACAACTTCATGTTTATCATGCTCGGACTTCTCCTCCATTGGCGGCCGAAGCGATTTTTGGCGGCGGTTGTCAAGTCGGTACCGGCGACGTCCGGCGTGCTGATCCAGTTCCCGTTCTACGGCGCAATCGCCGCCATCCTGACCCAGGCGAAGAACGGTGCAGGCGTAACCGTTTCCGATCAGATCACCCATGCCTTCGTAAGCATGTCTACCCAGCATCTCTATCCGTTGGTGATCGGAATTTATTCGGCGGTCCTGGGTTTCTTCATCCCGTCCGGGGGCGGGAAGTGGCTGCTCGAAGCGCCCTATGTCATGCAGGCGGCCACCGACCTCAAAGTGCACCTCGGCTGGGCTGTGCAGGTGTACAATGCCGCGGAAGCATTGCCCAATCTCATCAACCCGTTCTGGATGCTGCCGCTCCTCGGCGTTCTAGGTCTGCGCGCTCGTGACGTCGTGGGTTTCACGTTCCTGCAATTACTCGTGCATCTGCCGGTCGTGCTGTTCTTGCTGTGGGCGCTGGCCTACACGCTCGAATATCATCCGCCGGTGATGCCATGAGAAACGTCCCGACACTTCCGAAAGCTCGGAAGAGTTTAGTTCGCTAAATTCACGCCCGCCGCAAGCCATAGCCAGCTCCGATGGCAGCACGCGAAACCATTGCGGCATTTCCGGCCTGCTTCGTGCTGCTTGGAAAACGGTCTCATCACCGACCGAGAATTGTTTGGTGGGGATCATCCGCCAGGGCGGGCTCGTCGAGTGTGATCGGGCGCACATCCGGTCCGACGGGGGTGGGGTAAGGAAGGTCCATCAGTGATGGAGGAGATCCCCATGACCAAGCAGAAGCAGAACCAGAACCGCCAAACCAGCAGGGCAGAACTTAGCCTGGACGAACTCGAATCCGTTTCAGGCGGCGCCATCACCTGCCGCAAGGCAGGTCGAGATCAACAGGAATACCTGACGTTCAAGCTCGATACGCTGTTGGTGAGCGGCTAATGCCGCATTGGAGCTCGCGTAACGGGCCTCTGTTCAGAACTCGCAGGGAATCCGCCAATTGGGCGGCCTCTAGCCCGAAGTTTTTGCGTGGGAAGTGTGCAAGGGGCGCCGCTGCAACATGACCGTGAGGCAACGAGCGCTCGATTTGAATCTCGTCCGGTCCGGTGCCAATCACCGTACCGCCCTTGAGCAGAGCCTTCAGTCCGCCG
>Ga0210410_10004580_pt1 | contig 12113 bp, 12 predicted proteins | sample IncBWC4MmetaG_FD_161058 | JGI IMG/M metagenome (GOLD analysis project Ga0210410, IMG submission 161058) | Forest soil microbial communities from Barre Woods Harvard Forest LTER site, Petersham, Massachusetts, United States - Inc-BW-C-4-M | ecosystem: Environmental > Terrestrial > Soil >... | reverse complement strand
AAATGTTTTCCGGCGTTCTGGGTGTTCCACCCGGCGGATGGCCCCTTAAGTTGCAAAAAATAATCCTGCGCGGAGCCGCCCCACTCAAAGGCCGCCCAGGCCGAAACCTGCAAGCGGTCGACCTCCCGCGGGAATCCGCTACGCTCGAGAAAAAAATAGGCCACAGCGTGCGCCCTGACGACCTTTTGAGCTACCTTCTCTATCCGGAGGTGTTCGTAGCGTACGACAAATTCCGCCAGACCTACGCGGACGTCAGCGTCCTGCCAACGCCCGCCTTTTATTACGGCCTGGCTTCTGGCGAAGAGATCACCGTTGAAATCGAGCCAGGAAAAACGCTTATCCTCAAGTTTCTGACGGCCAGCGATCCGCACCCCGATGGAACGCGCACCCTTTTCTTTGAGCTGAATGGCCAGCCGCGCGAAGTCAACGTGCGCGACCGCGCATTGCGCGCCGTAGAACGCGCCCACCCGAAAGCCGATCTCGCCGATCCCGGACAAGTAGCCGCTCCGACCGCCGGCGTCGTCTGCGGCATCGCCGTGCAAGCAAACCATCCCGTCGAGCGCGGTGCTAAGCTATTAACCCTCGAAGCCATGAAAATGCAGTCAAATATCTACGCGCCCATCGCCGGCCGCGTCACGAGACTTCTGGTCACGCCAGGACAGCACGTCGAAGCCAAAGACCTGCTGGTGACCATCGCCCCGTGAGCGGCCCGAATCTCCGCAAACATCAGGGTTTCCGCTCGCGCTTCCTGAGAAACGAGCGCGACCTGGTCGTGTATCTCCCCCCCCGCTACGACGACCAGCCCAAGCGTCATTTTCCCGTCCTCTATCTCCACGACGGCCAAAATCTTTTTGACCCCTCCACTTCCTTCATTCCAGGCATGGATTGGAACGTTGGCCAAACCGCCGACCAATCCATCAACGCCGGCGCCGTCGAGCCGCTCCTCATCGTCGGCATTTACAATACCGGCAAGCAGCGCATTCGCGAATATACTCCGACGCGCGTCCCCAAACTCGGCGGCGGCCGCGCCGACCGTTACGCAAGATTCTTGATCGAAGAGCTAAAACCCTTCATCGAGCGCGAATACCGCACTCTTTCCGTCCCCCCAAAAACCGGCATCGGCGGCTCTTCACTAGGCGGACTCGTCTCTCTCTATCTAGGCCTCAAGCTTCCTCACGTTTTTGGAAAACTCGCCGCGCTCTCGCCTTCCGTCTGGTGGAACCAGCAGGTCATGTATCGCTTCGTAGCGGCTGCCAACGTGTATCCGTTCCCGCGCATCTGGTTGGACATCGGCACACGCGAGGGCCCGCGCATTGTCCAAGACGTCGAACGATTTCGCGACCTGCTTTTGCAAAAAGGCTGGCAGCCCGGCCGCGACCTGCACTACCAGCGCATCGAAGGCGGCCAGCACAACGAAGCCGCTTGGGCCCAGCGTGTCGGTCCCTTTCTGCAATTCTTGTATCCCGCCCGCGAGACCGAAGTATAATCCGCACCTATCGCGCGGCTGTTCGCTGGCATTTTTCGTATCAGCCGCGCAGCATTCAGGGGTCATCGATGCCAGAGAACCGTCCTCTCACCATCCTGTGTGTCAGCTCCTACGAAAAAGGTCAGGAGTTCCTGCGCACTGCGAAAGCCATCGGCTGCCGCGTTCTCCTCTTGACGGTAGAAAAACTCCGCGACGCAGATTGGCCTCGCGATTCCATCGACGAAATGTTCTTCATGCCCGAAGAACTTCCAGTGAAAGACCTGATCAACGCGGTAAGTTTTGCCGCCAGATCGCAACCGATCGACCGCATCGTCGCCCTCGACGAATTCGATATGGAAAACGTCTCCGCCCTCCGCGAGCACCTGCGCATCCCCGGCATGGGCCTGACCACCGTCCGCTATTTCCGCGACAAACTCGCCATGCGCGCGCGCGCCCAGGAAGTGGGCATCGCCGTTCCAGAGTTTGTGCCCGTCCTTAACTACGACGCCTTGCGCGAGTTCATGGCTCGCGTCTCTGCGCCCTGGCTGCTAAAGCCGCGCTCGCAAGCTTCGGGAATCGGCATGAAAAAGATTCACGAATCTTCCGAACTCTGGCCGTGGCTCGATCAGCTCGGCGACAGGCAATCCACCTATCTGCTCGAGCAATTCGTCCCCGGCAACGTCTACCACGTCGATAGCGTGGCCTCAGAACGTGAGGTCGTCTTCGCGGAAGCCCACGCCTACGGCGCGCCTCCGCTCGAGACCTCGCATCAGGGCGGCGTTTTCACCACGCGCACGCTCCCCCGCGATTCAGCTGAAGTGAAAACCCTCCTCGACATCAACCGCAAAGTTCTCGACGAGCTCGGCTTCCTGCGAGGTGTCACGCACGCGGAGTTCTTGAAAGCACACTCCGATGGAAAATTCTATTTTCTCGAAGTCGCCGCGCGCGTCGGCGGCGCTTATATCTCGGATGTAATTGAAGCAGCTACAGGCATCAATTTATGGCGCGAATGGGCGCGGCTCGAAGTGGGGGCAGGGAAGCAGCCCTACCAACTGCCCCACACCAGCCACGACTACGCCGGAGTGATTGTCTCCCTCGCCCGTCAGGAACGCCCGGACACGTCCGCCTACAACGATCCCGAAATCGTCTACCGTATCACGAAATATCATCACGCGGGTTTCATCCTAAAATCGCCCCATCCCGAATGCATTGCAGAATTCTTGGATTCCTATGCAAAAAGATTTCAGGCAGATTTCTTGGCTACGCAACCAGTCCCCGAAAGGCCAAGCTCCTAGTCCCGAAGACGTTTCGAATTCCGCTCCCCAGCTCGATCGATGCCAAAAGATTTACCCAAACTTAACCGCGAACACAGGACGAACGGACTGGCCAAAGGTCCAGTTACTTTCACGCACCGCCCATCAAGACTGCATTTGCCGTCCGCCTCACTGAGGACTACAGTTTGCAATACCCCAAGCATTTTTCTGCACGGGGTGGTGCTATCCCTTTGGGAGGGACCGATGTGGGGCAATAAGAAACCGGAAACGCCGCAATCCGCGCAACCGGAGACGAAAAACTTTCTAACGAATCAGCCGCCGAAGCCCGCTCCGGCGACTTGGGAGGATAAACCCGCAATGAGTACAGATGCCATGCGTCCATTGGGTGCAACCGCGGACCGCGCCAGCGCGCGGCTCGGGGCCAGCCTGCACGTGAAAGGCGAGATCTCCGGCAACGAGGATCTGCTGATCGACGGCTCGGTCGAAGGACTGATCCAGCTTGATGAGCGGAAGCTGACGGTCGGAACTACCGCAAAGGTCACTGCCGATATCATCGCCCGCGAGGTGGTGGTTTACGGCACCGTGAAGGGAAATCTTCGCGCCAAAGACCGTATCGAAATCAAGAAGGACGGCTCCGTCAACGGCGATCTAACCACCGCCCGGATCATGATTGAAGACGGCGCCTACTTCAAAGGCTCGATCGAAATCGATAAGAGCTCCGAGAAGGATTCCGCACACAACGCGTTTGCCAAGAGCTCGAACGCTCCCGTAGGCGCTCCCGCAGCGAAAACAATTTAATCCACTCTCATCTATTCTAGTCCGGGCGGCGCGGATATTCAGTCCCCGCCGCCCTTCGATTTTTCCGCCCCTTTTTTCTATCACAAATCCCGATGGCTAAACCATTTCATAGGACGCTACTTTCCTCGCCAACTGGTTTTGCATCCCCGCTGTTTCGGCCGCGCGTATATTTTTCTAACCAAACCCGCCGTTTCTTCATCTCATAAAATGTAGAATTCAACCCGAAAACAACGCTCGCAATACAGCACTGCGCACCTGCGCGAGAGGAGGAAATGTGGATACGCGCAAGCTGGGCAATTCCGATCTACAAATTACCGCGGTTGGCTACGGCGCCTGGGCCATTGGCGGCAGCGGCTGGGATTTCGCCTGGGGACACCAGGAGGACGCTGACTCCATCGCCGCCATACATCGCTCACTCGAACTCGGCGTGAATTGGATCGACACCGCCGCAGTCTACGGCGTCGGACATTCCGAAGAAGTCGTCGCCCAAGCGCTCGAAGATTGGCGCGGCCCGCGTCCCTACGTCTTCACAAAATGCGTTCTTCGCTGGGACGACCAAGGCCACGTCACCCAGAACCACACAGCCGCATCCATCCGTCGCGAATGCGAAGACAGCCTGCGCCGCCTGCAAGTCGAAGTGATCGATCTCTACCAAATGCACTGGCCGCCCTCTGACAATGGCCCCGGCCTCGAGGAAGCCTGGCGGACCATGGCCGCCCTCGAAAAAGAAGGAAAAGTTCGCTGGATCGGTGTTTCCAATTTTGACGTTGCGCAGATCAAACGCGCAGAAAAAATTGCCACGCCTGTGTCCTTGCAACCGCCCTACTCCTTGATTCGCCGTCAAGTCGACAAAGAAATCCTGCCCTATTCGAAACAGCAGGGAATCGGCGTCATAGCCTACGCGCCCATGGCCTCCGGCCTGCTCACCGGCGCAATGACCCGCGAGCGCGCCGCCGCCCTCCCGTCCGACGATTTCCGCAGCAAGAGCCCAGAATTTCGCGAGCCGCGCCTCTCCAAAAATATCGATCTCGTCGAGCGCCTCCAGAGAGTCGGCGCCCGCCACGGGCGCAACCCCGGCGAAGTAGCCATCGCCTGGGTTCTCAGCAATCCCGCCATCAGCGGAGCAATTGTCGGCGCCCGAAACGCCAAACAAGCCGAAGGCGTCATGGGCGCCGGTGAACTAAAACTGAGCCCCGAAGAAATCATGGAAATCGAAGGTGCTGCGGCAGTTGCTGCGGCTCGATGACGCAGGAAGCGCGCGAGGAGGCTCGATCCATGGATTTTGGCCTGAAAGGCAAGAAAGCCGTCGTTTCCGGCTCCACAGCAGGCATCGGCCTCGCCATCGCAACCACGCTAGCCGCAGAAGGGGCGAAAGTCGTCGTCAACGGCCGCACCGAAGCTCGCGTGAACGCCGCACTTGAAAAAATCCGTCAACACCACAAAACCGCCGATCTCGAAGGCGTCGCCGCAGATCTGGGCACCGCCGCCGGCGTCGACTCCTTGGTCAAGCAAGTCCCGCACGCCGACATCTTAATCAACAATCTCGGAATCTTCGAGCCCAAGCCCTTCGCGGAAATCCCCGATGCCGACTGGCTGCGCTTCTTCGAAGTCAACGTCCTCAGCGGCGTCCGCCTCTCTCGCCACTATTTGCCGGGCATGCTCAAAAACAATTGGGGCCGCATCATTTTCATCTCGAGCGAGTCCGGCTTTCAAATTCCCGCCGAAATGGTTCACTATGGCATGAGCAAGACGGCCCAAGTGGCCGTCGCCCGCGGTCTTGCCGAATCCGTAGCCGGCACAGGAGTCACAGTAAACTCCGTCCTCCCCGGCCCCACCGCCTCCGAAGGCGCGGTCGGTTTTCTCGATAGCCTGGCCAAGAAGAGTGGGCTCTCGCCTGCCGAGATGGAAAGGGAATTCTTCAAATCCGCCCGCCCCAGCTCGCTCCTCAAGCGTTTCGAAACACCCGAAGAAATCGCCGCCGTCGTCACGTTCGTCGCCAGCGCGCAATCTGCCGCCATCAGCGGCGCATCCGTGCGCGCCGAAGGCGGCGTAATCCGCAGCATCTAGCGTCATCCCACGAATAATCCCCGAACCTTTGTCGGGGCGGGCTTGCCCCACCACATCGGTCTAGCAAACTCTCAAATCAAGCCCGCGCAGAATCCGGCCGCCAAGTCTTAATCATCTGCTTAATGGCCTTCCGATCGTTCACCTTTTCCTCCAGCACCTTTCGCGCAAGCTCCGGCAGCTCCGCGTTACTCGCAAAGCGCAACGCCACCAGCTGATCCATCGTAAACTCCCCAATCCGCGCGTGCATATCCGCCGGCAGCAACCGTTCGAAACGTATGCGCTCCTCAATCCGAATTACCCGATCCTGCACCCTCATCACCATCGCACGCGCCATCACCATTCCGACAAAAAGGGCCGTCGCGAACACGACGGAAAGCACTCCGCTAACGGTGAACCACGCTTTCACGCACCAGTAAATCGAAAATCCCAAATTAATTAACAACACCGGCAAAACAAAAAAATGGAACGGCGGCACCCATTTCGCATGACTCTGGAAACTCTGTTCGGCCATATCGACCCTCCAAGTTGCGTGCCGATTCTAGCAGAAGCGCCCTTCTCGGCAATTCCGCAGCCTCGATCAATTCCGCCCCAATCCTGCCTCACATCGTGCGAAGCGCCACGAGCTCCTGCTCATTTTTACGCGAACCGTTTCCATCCCCTCCGCATCCAATCCTCAGATAAACTTGGATGGGCCCAGCGCACATCCCGCGATCGAACACGAGGAGCAATCAACATGGCAAAAGCCATCTGGGGTGGCAAGGTCATTGCCGAGAGCAACAACACCGTGGTCGTCGAGGGAAATCAGTATTTTCCTCCCGACTCCGTCACCAAAAATGTCTTGAAGTCGAGCGTACACACATCCATTTGCCCATGGAAAGGCACAGCCCACTACTACCATGTCGAAGTCGATGGAATGAAAAACGAAAACGCCGCCTGGTATTACCCTGAACCCAAGCCTGCTGCCGCGGAAATCAAGGGAAGAATCGCGTTCTGGAAAGGTGTTCAGGTCGAAGGCGGCAAGAGTTAACACTCCATCGCCCACACAAAGAATTCCAGATGACCTGGGCTACTCACCACTCACTCTGCTCTATTTCGCAAGCTCGTTCTTAAAAACACTTCCATTGTGCATCACAAACTGCACATGCTCTAGCTCTCCCACATCCTTCAGGGGATCCCCCGAAACCGCAACAATATCCGCATAAGCTCCCGCCGCAACCACGCCAATCTCGCCCCTCATCTCCAGCATTTCGCTAGCGCGCATGGTAGCCGATTGAATCGCATCCATCGGCGTCATCCCCAGCGAAACCATGCGCCCGAATTCCTGCGCAAGCGGTTCGGTCCACGGAATTCCGCCCATATCCGTCCCATACACGATTTTCAAGTGCGCCTCGAGCGCCTTGCGAAACGAAATCTCGTGCACCGCCGCCCGCGCCCGGTCGCGCTTTCCGCCCGGCGTATCCGCCGCCGCCCAGTCGCCATAGTAAGGCGCGAGGGTCGGGCAATACCAGGTCCCCTGCTGTTTCATCTGCGCGATCTGCGGGTCCGTGATCTCCAGCCCGTGTTCGATCGAATCGCATCCGCCATCGAGCGCTCGTTGCAAACCAATTCCGTTGTAAGCGTGGCACGCCACCTTCTTCCCCCACCCATGCGTCTCATCCACGATCGCCTTCAGTTCCTCCACCGTAAGCGTCGGCTGCGAAACCAGCTTTCCCTCTTTGTCCACCCAAGACCGATGCGTCATATACACCTTGATCCAATCCGCACCGTGCTCGAGTTGCTGCCGCGCCGCCTTCCGCGCCTCCACCGGCCCATCGACAAGTTGCGCCCCCTTTGGCATATCCAATTCTGGCGCGTAATCTTCCAAATTGTATCCGCCTGTCGTCGAAATCGCGCGCGTAGCGCAAAAAAGCCGCGGCCCCGGAATCGTCCCTTCCTCAATCGCTTGCTTGATCTCGACGTCCCCGTATCCCGCGCCCTCCGTTTCCAAATCACGTAGCGTTGTGAACCCTTGTTCGAGCGCCCGCCGCGTCGCAAACGTCGCCCGAGCCGCTCTCAGTGCGATCCCCGCCTTCAAAATGTTCACGTCGTACCCGCCCTTGGCAGGCTCCTCGCCCCACAAAAAAATATGCGTGTGCGAATCAATCAGCCCGGGCAACACGGTCGCCCCGGAAAGATCGACCACCTTCGCGCCAGCGGGAATCGGCGCAGAACCGTCCGTCACTCTCTCGATGTGCTCGCCCCGCACAAATACCAGCTGATTCTTCCGCGGACGATCGCTACTTCCGTCGATTAATGTTCCTGCCCGAATTACGGTTAGCGAAGCGCCAGACGGCGCTGCACTCTGCGCGCGCAAACTCCCCACTCCCAAAATCAACAAACCAGCCAAGCACGAAAATGCTTTTTTCACGGGACGACTCCTCCCTAGCGAACGGTAGCTTGCCCCAGGAACAAGCACGATTGCAAGGAGACTACCCACTCCCGCCCGGCTTCGGCCAACCGCGCTAAACGCAAGCGTTTTCCGCACCACGTGGTTCCCTATCGTCGGAGTATCTCTTTATGTACAGTACTACGCGACGGTCTATTGCCAGGGATATAGCTCTTGCGGTGGGATAGAGCTGTGATCTCCCCAATCCAATTGCTCCCACAGCCACGCAAGATGTCGAACGCAACGCTTCTTGCACTTTTGTTCTGTCTTCTAGCGCCCTCGCTCTCGAAAGCGCAGGATCTCGGCCAGGTCGGCTGTGCCCGCCCAGGCGACTACGTCTATCTTTACAGCTCAATGGTCACTCTCGATGTTCGCGCCACGCTGGAATGCGGCCAGCAAGTGGAAATCACCGGTCGCTATGATAACTATTTCGGCGTGCGCACGGCCAAAGGCGAAACCGGCTACGTCCCGCTCGGTTCCCTCCTTCTGCTCAAAACCACTCCAGGCGCAAAGCCAACTCTCCCTCCAACCAAAGAGCCCACAAGAGAGAAAACTTTCTACGATCAACCCACAAAGTCCGGCGAGGCTCGTTCGAACGCCCCCGACCTAGCCAAGACTCTCATGTTGCTCGATAGCACTCCCATACGAATGAAACTTGGCAAAGCAATTTCTTCCGCCGACGCCAAAGTCGGCGACGAAGTGAGTCTTGAAGTCTCAGAGGAGGTCATTATCGATGGCCTCCTCATAGTTCCCATAGGTGCGAGCGCCATGGGCGTCGTCAACGAAGCGGAACCAAAAAAAGCCCTCGGCCGCGGCGGAAAGCTCGGTGTTCTTGTCAGAAGCGTCCGCCTCGCGAACAATAATCAAGCAGTTTTGCGCTCCGGCGGCGAAGGCAAGGGCTCCGGCTCCACGGCAGGCGTAGTCATACCGATCATGCACGGAAAAGACATCACCTTCCCGAAAGGCATGGAAATCACCGCGTACGTCAACGGCGACACGCGCCTCAAGCGCGAAGCCTTCCACGCCGCCCAGGAAGTTTCAGACGGCCCCCCCAGCGGCACAGTTTCAAACATCCATCATCCTTAGCGGGCGCACCGCGGGCCACTGCCAAAAACCACCTCCGGCCAACTGCCAGGAAGATTTAGCTGCCCAGAAGATTGGGTTGCAGCCTGAAGTACCCGCGCTCGAGCGCCCAAAGCGTAAGCGGAATCGCCGCAAGGTCATCCACGACCGGCACGGCATGCCCATCCTTCGTGAGGTCGATCGTTCGAACAAAAAACTTACACGTGTCGCAAGCCTCCACACGAACGTGCGGAAACTGTTCCGCGACGTAAACAGGAAGTTTCTTTTCATCTTCTTCGCCGCAAGTCGGACACAGAATCCGCCGAAACGCCCATTCATATCCGCAGAAAGAACAAACCATACACCGTTTTCCGCCATCGCCCTCGAGGCGCAGTACTCCAAACAGCGGCCGCCCTCCACACAACGGGCACACCCTCGGCGTCGCCAGCACCGGCGGCACCGCCGTCCGTCCCGCGACGTAGTCAGCGTAAGGCTGGAGAAAAGCCCGCGGAAAAAACTGCCCGAACGCCCCGATCTGTTGATCGAAGAGCCCGCCAAGTTCCCAATAGGATGTGAGCAGGGCGATCCAGGAATCGGAAGGGAGCGCCGCGATTTCCCGCGCTGCCGTGGCGAGCGCGTTTGGAGCATTCTGTTCAACCAGCGAAAGAAAGGTGCGAAAGTTCGGAAGCAGTAGTGTGAGATCCAAGCCGTCGCGCACAGAACCAAACTGCTGTGCATCCGGCTGCTCGAAAGCGGCTTCGGAAATCTGCACTAGGAGACTTTTTTGAAAGCTGGCAATTCTCTTGTAGAACGAAAGAAGTTCGCTGGCCGAAGATTTTTCCGCGATGAGTTTCTCGGCGCGCCGGATCCGCGCGTCGTACTCGTTGCTTACCGCTTGCTGTGACGTCATTTTTTCGGCGAGGCCGGCTGCCCGGTGATCTCTTCATACCATCCGGGATGGTACCGCTTGGCAAAGGCCAGCGAAACATCGCCGCGAATGATCGAGCCAAATGCGCCGCGCTCCGCGAACACACTCATGTAAATATGGATGAGGAATAACCCTATCGTCAGCAGCGCCGCTGATGGATGAAGCAAGACGGCGAGATAGCGCAGGAATCGGAGATTCCACGGCACATACTCCGGAAACCAAAGAATCGCGCCGCTGAGGAGAAGCAATACGCCGCAAATGATAAAGCCCCAGAAAAGGAGTTTCTGCCCTGCATTGTAACGCCCTGCGGCAGGCATCTGGTCGTCTTCATTCCGAATGTAGTGTCCGATCGAGTCCCACCACGCCTTGTCTGCACCTGTGGGATACATCTGCGCCGACCACATGCTAATCATCTTCAAGATGGCTCCGGTGAAAATCAGGCCTGCCCACGGATGCAACATCCGGGAGACCTGCCCGCCGCCCAGCAATGCCGCAATCCAGAAGCACCACGGAGAATAGAAAGCCAAGCCGGTGAGCATCAGATAAATATAGGAACCCGCAGCGATCCAATGCGTCAGGCGTTCATGAAACTCGTACCGCAGAATGCGCCCGTGAGGGAGCATTTGGTCGGAGTGACTCACGAGTTTTCTCCTCCCGGATGGATGTCTTCATCCTCGCGGGACTTCGGCCCGAAGCGCAGGTAGTGGACGAAAAGTCCTATAAGGCCTCCGACCATCGCCACGTTCCCCAACCACTTGAGTGGACCCTTCCAAAGCTTTACCGACCAGGGGATACTCGGATTGGATGGCAGTCCACCGTAAAGTTCCGGTTTGCTAGCGTCATGCAGCACGTAAACAACGCCGGTGCCGCCGACTCCGGCAGGATCGTAAACGCCAGCCTGGGGAAAATTGTAATCGTCGCGAAGTTGCTTGGCGCGTTTCTCCGCAAGATCCTTCATGTCCTCTTTGCTGCCGAAGTGCAGGCAGCCCGTCGGGCACGACTTGATGCATGCCGGCTCAAGTCCTTCGCTCACACGGTCCGCGCACAGTGTGCACTTGAAGACGCGATTGGTCTTCGGGTTCATCTTCGGAATATCGAAGGGACACCCCGTGATGCAGTAGCCACAGCCGATGCAGTTGGCCTGCTGAAAATCAACGATGCCGTTGGTGTACTGAACGATGGCGCCATCGGCGGGGCAGGCCGCCAGGCAGCCCGGCTCCGCGCAATGCATGCACTGGTTCTTGCGCATCAGCCACATCAGCGAGCCATCTTCCTTCTCGTGCTCGTTGAAAAGGATCAGGTTCCAATAATTCCAGCGCGTCTCTGGCATCGTCTGGTAGGTGTTGTCGAAGACAGTCTCGCCGAACGGCAAATCGTTCCATTCCATGCATGCGACTTCGCAAGCCTTGCAGCCGATGCAAGTCGTGGTGTCGATGAGTTTGCAGACGGTGAATTCACGCTGGGCGTCGTCGCCGGGGACACTGCCCGCATGTCCGGAAATCTTCTGAACGCGTAATGTGGCTTGGCTCATGCGCGTCCCCTAAGCCTTCTCGACTTTCACGAGGAACCCCTTGAATTCCGGTGTGTGGGCGTTCGGATCGACGATCGTCGGCGTCAGCAGGTTCACCATCATCCGCTCAGTCTTGCCTTCATCCTCGGCAATACCGCGGTATCCCCAATGAAACGGAATCCCGATCTGATAGGTTTTCTTGCCATCGATCATCATTGGCTTGATGCGTTTGGTGACCATGGCTTTGGCGATATACTCGCCGCGCGCGCTGGACACCTTCACTTTTTCTCCGCCGCGGATGCCCATCTCGTTCGCCATTTCCGCGCCCATTTCGATGAACGGCTCCGGCACGAGCTGTACGTTCATCGGATTGTTTTTCGTCCAGTAGTGATAGTGCTCGGTGAGACGGAACGTCGTGCACACCACCGGGTAGTCCTTCACCGTTCCGTACTTGTCGTCGGCGGACTTCAGGCCTGTCACCACGGGATTGCTCGTTCGTTCCGGATGCAACGGATTCTGGATGGGACTCTCGAACGGTTCGTAATATTCCGGGAACGGCCCGTCGGCAAAGGCTCCCAGCGGCG
>Ga0210410_10004579_pt1 | contig 12114 bp, 11 predicted proteins | sample IncBWC4MmetaG_FD_161058 | JGI IMG/M metagenome (GOLD analysis project Ga0210410, IMG submission 161058) | Forest soil microbial communities from Barre Woods Harvard Forest LTER site, Petersham, Massachusetts, United States - Inc-BW-C-4-M | ecosystem: Environmental > Terrestrial > Soil >... | reverse complement strand
CTTTAGGGCGGCATCTTGTTCTTAGCTTATGGAAAGGCGGCCTGGGCCAGCCCGGCTAGCAAGCAATGCAAGCGCTCCGCGGGTCTGCTCTGCGAAAGTACGGGCCAGAAAGCGCGCCCGAAATGGTGCTTCCCTAGACCTGAAACGGCGACAACATCCAGCCCGTACTTAGCGTTTCGCAGTTGGAACAAAAAGACATCATTCGATGCATGCGCAACTGTCAGAAATAACAGGCGCAGCGAAAAAACATCGCCGGGGCGAACGGAATCATTGCTCCAGCGCAACGACGGCCCCAGTTCCGTGGGCAACAATTGTTTCAACGTATCGTGCGCGCGCGCGTGCGCTGTAACTGCACGGTCATGGTCGTGAATCCGCGAGGGCTAGACGGTCGGCTAGGCTTCGCGGATTCCAATTACAAAAAAAACAGCTCACCAAAAACAGCTAACCAAAAACAGATAAATTGCCACGCTCGACAGACCGGAGCGACCGAAGTAGACTCCTGCGCATGGACGGTGCAACCCCTTCTCAATCTCCGCCGCGAAGAGGTCTCTTCTGGTTGTTCCTGCTGGTGCTCGTCGTCTTGCCCGTGTGCTTGTTCGCCGCGTGGGCCTGGATCACGCTTCATTTTTCCTACTCCCGGGGCGAGCGCGCCGGCTATGTCCAGAAGATTTCCCAAAAAGGCTGGGTATGCAAGACGTGGGAAGGCGAGCTGGCCATGAGCACTTTTCCCGGCACCGCTCCGCAGATTTTCACCTTCAGCGTGCGCGACGATGCCGTAGCGCGCAAGATCCTGGACGCCGCCGGCCAGCGTGTCGCCCTGTCCTACGAACAACACAAAGGCGTACCCACCGCCTGTTTCGGCGAAACCGAGTACTACATCGTCTCCGTCCGCTCCCTAGGCCCATAGCACTCTGTCGCTCTTTCCGTGTATATGTAGCGGTCGTGCATTCCCCCCCCGCGGACCTTCGCGCTCGCGATCATTGTCATCCCGAGCCTGCCGAGGGACCTGCTTTTCGCCTTTGCCGTTGTAGCGGCCGCGGCGTCGTATCCGCGGGCGCCTTTGAACTTCGACTTTCGTCTTTCGCGCGCAACAGCGATCATTGTCATCCCGAGCGCAGCCGAGGGACCCGCTTTTCGCTTTTCGCTTTAGGAGGCGGGGGCTTCAGCCCCTGAAGAGAGCCTTGGGCTCGTCATTCCCCTGAGCGCCGGTAGGTGCGTCACACGTTAGCCCAGTGCGTAAGCGCTGGGGAGCGAACACCCAACAAAAAATCCCGTCATCCCGACCGGAGCAGGCCGTCTTTTCCTGCGCACGGTTTGTGTGCGCGGCCTGCGGAGCGGAGGGACCGTGGCAACCTCGCAGCCTCACCCAGATCGATGTAACCCAACCACCCAACGATGATCGCCTATCACCTCACCACTCGCCCTGCGCCGTCCGCCGAACGTAGCGCCGTACGTAAACGCCCAGGATCGCCACGCACACAACCACCGCTCCGCCAACCACCAGCCACTCTGGCAAATCCGGATACAAAATCGCATCGAGTACACGCACCAGAAACGGTTCATGCGCGGGCGCGATCCCTGCGCGAGCTTCCAGCCACATTTCAGCCACAGTGAGAGGGCACGGCGGCCAAGGAACCAACTCGATGACAATGGCGTAGACAATCGAAGCGATATGGAGTGCCCGCAAACCAGGGCGGCCGAGCGTCACGGTCCAGCCAAGCAAAGCCCATGCGCACCAAAGCAGGTGCGCAAACAGCACGACTCCCGTCAGAACGTACGCCGTAAAAATGGGACAAATACTCCGCTCTCGCCGCTCGCACCCACGAGCATACCGCGCCCGTCCTAATCCGCTTTTGAATATGTACCGCCCGCGGCGTTCTATCCGCGGGCGCCTTTCTCCCGTGGCACGGGCTTCAGCCTGTGATTCCGCAAGCAACCCGTTCATCGCGAGCCTCGCCCTGTTACACCGCATAATTCATTTGCCGGTTGCCCCAACGCCGTTTCTGCCTGTGGGCTTTTCGACTTTGCCGTTGTAGCGCCCGCTTTCGGTTTACCCTGAGCTTCGAAGGGCAGCGCGCTCCGCGAATTTCGTCAGGGCACGGTTTCAATTCATCCTGAGCCTCGAAGGGCCGTGCCGCAAACCTCGCCCATAAAAAATCCTGTCATCCCGACCGAAGCGCGCCGTTTACGTCCCGGATGTTGTTGCGGGACGACCCGGCCTTTTCCTGCGCACGCCCTTTTATTAATAGAAGACGTGCGCCGGTTCATCCTGAGCCTCGAAGGGGTCACGTAGTGGATCGCGAGATTCCGATTCCTATCGGAAGGGACCTTGGCAACCTCGTTGCCTCACCCAGATCGATGAGACACAACACGCAACGATGATCGTGTTTTTGCGTTTTGATTTTGAAGTACGTAGCGGCCGCGACTGTTTACCCTCAGCTTCGAAGTGTCGCGGCACCCTTTGAAATCCCTTTTCTCAGATACGCAATTGTGGACTCGACTTTTTGAGATTTCTAAACGCGAGTGCTCCCGGACATAAGCCAACTCCAGCCATACGGGCGAAGTTGATTAAAATTTATTACGTCAATTCCATGTGAGTCCAAGTAGCGGTAGAGCGGAAAGTCTCCCGTAAGCACTAAGTACGGTGTTCTGGCTAACATCATGATGCCGGCGTCCGTTAGGCCAAATTTCTCAAATGTCTTTTCCCCCGCTGCGTCAACACTTGGAACATACTTCTCATCGAGTAGGGATATTTCTGTACGGAATTTCTTAAAATACTCTGTTCGAAGCGGCTCACCCAATTGCCTAGAAAAACTATTTACCTCTGCAAGAATTGCAGGTGTTGTCCAGAGCTTCGGAAACTTCTTTACAATCAACTCTAGAAGTTTGAAGTCGTCCGGGACAAATACGTCCGTTCGCTTAAATCGGGTTATCAAGTCCGGAGCGAATCGACCGATGAAATATAGCAGCAGTAGGTTTGTATCAATTAGAAGCCCTGCTCGGCCATGACGCACGAGAAGTTTACGAACCACTTCAATCATGTCGCGATCTCAAGGCTCTCATCTCCCCAGTCTCATCATCTACTTCTATAGCCTTGTAATGGCGCGGAGGAGGCGCCCCGGCAAGAGTGGCCTGAAGACCCGCCACCTCGCCCGGTCGCGCGAAGCTCATTGTCACAAGCCAGTTGTTGTTATGCTCCAGTCTCTCTACTTCCTCTAACAATGGGTCTTGGATTTTGTTGACGCCGTAAAGATCGACAATATGTGACATTGCCCATGTTGCTGCGGTTTTGGCATCCACGCCCGCTTCTCCCTAATCCAGAATTGTGAGCAATTGCAGGAATATGACACAAGCTAATCTCCATGCTCGATCCACCCCAGCTATTGTCGCTCTGCATACGCGCAGAGATTCAGGATCTTACCTCGACAAGATTTAATTCGAGGGTCCTGTCCATCGTCCGACCAATTACTAGTGTCGCAAAGAGCCGTAAACCTTTCGTAAAGATCTGAAATCCTCTCTAGGCACGCTCGGCCCCAGGCTTCATGGTTCATCTCGCCTCTTTTTCCAGGTCCCACGTGAGGTAAGGTGCTTAGAAAATGCGCAAGATGAGTTCTCGTCAGACCGTTGGGACTAGACCCAAAAGCCTTCAACGAGCAATGATATGCGAGACCAAAAAGGTGTCGCTCAAATCGGGTTCGGACGTGAAACGGCTTAGCCTCATTCAGGTCCTCAAAGCAAAGTGATTTCAGCCCTTCAATATGCTCGAGCATCGAACATTCTCCTTCGTGAATTCGAGCACTGTCCTAAGCTTTGCTGCGCTCTCGCGACACCAATTTGAGTCAGGCGTTTCGTAAGGTAGAGAAGGGTTCCGCGTATACGCAAGACGTAATACTTGTAGTTTCCGGAGGTCGGCATTGTCAAATGGAAATTCGGTACCCATTGCTTCTCTAACTTTTGTAATTGGTTCGAAGCGCCCAAAGCATGGTGCACCTACCGAACAGCTATAAATCATGGCGCAATTCCTAAGAATCGCGTAGATGGTGGCCGCGTCAAATAATAGTCCGCCGCTTGAGTATCGGAGGGCTTTTTCCGTATCCGCCAGGACAGCGCTAAACGTCGAGAGATCAGCGAGTGCCTTCTCGGCCCTATAGGGCCGTAGCTTTCGGAAAAGGGAATTCATCCACGAATCTCGTTCGTAAAGAACCTTACCTTCGATAACCAGGTGCCATAAAAAGAGGCTTCCCTCCGAAGCCATAATTTCGCCTGTCCGGCAACTGTATATCGAGAGATTTGCCCCCGGTGGGGCAACACGCCCGTCCAGTTCTCGCTTGATGAGCTCGAGCATTTCTAGATCTTTGCACGATAGGAATACCGCGATATCGACATCGCTATGATCATCCGAATCTCCGCGCGCACACGAACCAAATAAGACAGCCGCTTGAATATTTCCATAACCGTCAAAAGTAGTAGGAGGGATCATCTTTTTGAGATTCGCACATAGAGCGAGGTAATGAGCAGTCCAAACAGCAGCAACCCCAGCGCGGCCTCACTGATCTGTAGGGCGCGCGCAACGCCACTTCCAGGCTCTGCAGTTCCGTACGTCAATGTCAGAAAGTTACACGCGCTAAATGCGAGAAAATTCCAGAAGGTGGCTCCCGGCGGCATGTTCGTAACCGGTGCGATGTGTTGGAACACAAAAGCGAAGGCCGGAACCACTGCCGCAGCGATCAGCAGAACCCTTGTCCACCTTTCGCCATGTCCCCAGAGAACGCGATCCAGGACCATCGATGCCCATTTCCTAAACGCACGAAAGCGATCAACAACCCCGTACTTTTGATAGTAACCGTCGAACCGGGTGAAAACGTACTTGAAGTGCGTTTCGGAAGCCATCAACTCCAAAGATAAGAACCTGCGATATTGCTCGTGGTCCCCCATTGAGTGAGCGTTGACACGCAAGCTCCGAGCAAGTCTAACCAAGACGTTCTGCCAATTGTTCGGCAAGCAACTCTGAATCTGGTCGTACTCGATCCTGCAATCCCTAAACTCCGAGTACTCGAAGGTGCAGTTCGAGAACGTCGCCCCGTCAAAATCACAATGGTCGAAGTAGCAGTCGATGAATCGAACTCTCGTGATGGAGGCGTCTTTAAAATAACAGTCAGTGAATCGCGAGTGCGTAAAGGCGCAATCACTGAGTTCGGCGCTCTTGAACGCCAGATTTTCTAGCCGGCATTGTCTCAAAGTCTTTTGTTCAATCGACTGCCCGCTGTACGACGCGCGCTGAATCAGAGCTCCCTCAACTGAAGAGGGACCCCGACTAACCAGTGAAAAATCTTCGACCGTAATAGGTTTGGACAAATAACCCTCTTACTCGCAAGGGGATTCCCGAATTGCGCAGATAGTACGCCTATAGTGCAGTACTTGCAACTCAAGTACCTACAACTAAGCTGGATACACCCACCGGCCAGAACGGTACTGGTGGGCGCTCCTGCAACTCATTCAATCAACAGTCTTTAATTTATCACTTGACAAGTAGAAGCGCTTGCTGTACTCTTCAGTTAAGGTTCTGCTGACAGTGTCCCCGTTTCGTCCCTCCTTTCTTCCCCCACCCGCACTGCATCTCGAAAATGATCGATTTTTAACTCCCTTGTTTTCATCAACATCTGAGTTGCTTTTTTCTCAAGTCTTTTGTTTTCAAAACTATCTGCGTTGCCCCCTAGTATTTTCAAAAACCTCCAATTTCCAAGCGTCTCGCCCATTCCAAAGTGTAAAACGTTGTCTAGCCATAACCACCTTTAGAATGAACACTTGCAAAAGTGTGTCAAAACAAAGGACTTTAACCACCTTTAGAATGAACACTTGTGAGAAACCCGGGGGGAGGGGGTACCGCAAATCCGTTCGCAGCGATTTGACGCCTTTGCCCGGCCACTTTATGCTCGGGCCTCGTATCCCAGGAGCATCCATGCTGGTCCGCAACTTCATCTTTTGGCTTTCCACCAAGCGCGGCGTCACCAACGCCATCGCCCGCCGCGGCATGAAGCACGGCTTCGCCCGCCGCTTCGTCGCCGGTGAAACGCTCGCCGAAGCCCTCACCGCCAGCCGCGAACTGTGCGACCAGGGCCGCAATGTCAGCCTCAACCATCTCGGCGAAAACGTCTCGACCGAAGCCGCCGCCCGCGAAGTCTGCGCCAGCTACATCCAGATGATCGAAGAGATGCACGCCAAGAATCTCGCCGGCAACATCTCCATCAAGCTCACCCAACTCGGTCTCGACCTCGGCAAAGATCTCTGCGCGTCGCTCGCCAGCTCTATCGCCCGCCGCGCTCGTGACCTCGGCCGCACCATCGAAATGGATATGGAAGGTAGCGCCTACACCGATGTCACGCTGGAAATCTTCGAGGCTGTGCAGCGCGAACACGGCAACACCGGCCTGGCGGTCCAGGCCTATCTCCATCGCACGGAAAAAGATTTGCAGCGCCTCGCGCCGCTAAAGCCAAAAATCCGCCTCGTGAAAGGCGCCTATCGCGAGCCGGCAAAATTAGCCGTGCAAGGCAAACCCGCAATCGACGCAAACTTCAGGCGCCTGACCACTCTGCTCCTGGAAGGCGCCGCCCGGGGAAATTTCCTGCCGGCGATCGCCTCGCACGATCCCTTCATGGTCGCGCACGCGCAATCCGAAGTCTCTCGGCTGAAGCTCCCGAAAGACCGCTACGAGTTTCAGATGATTTACGGAATTCGCCGCGATTTGCAGCAAGAAGTTCACGCCGCAGGTCACACCCTGCAAGTCTACGTACCCTTCGGCACCGACTGGTGCCCCTACTTCATGCGCCGCCTGTCAGAGCGCCCAGCCAATTGCTGGTTCGTCCTGCGCAGCCTGTTAGCCGAATCCGGCCAGCACGCGCCCAGCGAGCGTCCTGCATGAGCGGATGGTCGCAGGGCGACGTTGTAGGGGCGTGCTTTAGCGCGTCCCAGCGAGGCCGCAGTAGGGCCGAGCGGCTTTTTCTCGCCGCAAATGAAAACCGTCGCGGTCGTTCAATCGGTAATGTCGAAATCCACCGACCGATTCGGCGCCTGATTCCTTTCGCTGTCCACCGCCTGCACCACCAAGCGATAACTTCCCGGCGCCAAATCTTTCACTTTCACATTCAGCCCGCCAGGAATCACCGGATTTCCTTTTTGAATAAAATCGTCCGCCGGCGCCAGCCCGCTAAAAAACACGTCCTTGTTACTCGCGCGCTCATAGATGTGATACGCGAACCCAACCCGTGGAGGCGTCGCGGACGTCAAGCCAGGTTCGTAAATCTCCGTGTACAGGATCACATTGTCCGAACGCTTGAATCGGTTGCTCGCCGAGGGCACCACCTGCATTCCCTTCAGCACCAGCGGCGTGCGATCCTCCAGCAGCACGGAATCGAGACCCGAAGGAATGTCCGATATCCGCGTCATCGAATTCGTCATCACCACGCCGCCCAGGTGGAAATGCTGCCCATCGTAAGCGTCAATTTGCAGCGGCGCTTCAAATTTCCCAAACGTGTCTCCGCCTCCGCTAAGCACCACGGTCAGCTTGTAAGTGCCCGGGGCCGCGTCAAACTGGTTCAGATATCGGTACGGTGTTTTTGTGAATGCTTTCCACTCGTCTTTTTCCAAATCCAGATTCACCGTATCGTTGAATCGCGCGCCCACCGATCCATCCGGCCTGTACGCGATTCCCAGTATGTTCACGTTGGCGTGATATTTCCCCTTGTCCTTATTAAAATTCAGAGACTCCGGCGGAATCTCCATGGCCAGGTTCACGCGCGCCACATTCGGTGCCGTGTAAAAGTAAGGAGCTTCCAGCGCGCCATGAATCGACCCTACGTTGGTTCCCGCCGCGTGAAGCTCCAACTGCTTCTCCAGCGGTTTGCCGTCCAGCGGATTCATCGTGCGCGCGTTGCAGTATCCGCTGCGTGAACGCACATTCATTCCGCCGCGATTTAATTTCACTTTTAGCGTGTGGCAACTGCCTTCCGGACTTTCCGGCGGCACGTAGCCCAAAATATAAAAGTCGCTCTGCTCCCGCCCGATTTTTTCGAGTCCGCCAAGCAAATCATTCGTGTTGAAAATGGAAAATCCGCCAGTCCCATCCGCCAGCGACGCAAGTATCTGCTGGTTTGTTGCCACGGACGGCGGAAACTGCGGCACAATCGTCCGCGACTGGTTGTACGGGTTGTTCAGCGAATTCGCGTAAGGATTGTTATAACCGCCCGCGCCGCGCGTCCCGCCGGCGTTTCCGGTTCCACCGGTTCCGCCTTTGCCTCCGGTCCCGCCAGTGCCTCCGGTTCCGCCGGTTCCACCTTTGCCCCCGGTCCCGCCAGTGCCTCCGGTTCCGCCGGTTCCGCCTTTGCCCCCGGCTCCGCCCGTGCCTCCAGTTCCACCGGTACCGCCAGCGCCGCCACCAGTTCCACCGCTACCGCGCCCACCGCCAGCGCCGCCGCCAGCGCCGCCACCCGCACCGCCGCCTCCGGGCCGCTGTGGTTCACCGAGAGAATACGAAGTCAGGACCATTCGAACGCGGCTGTCCGCAGCTGCAGCGTGGCGGGCAAACTCGCGTCCCTGGCTACCCGCTTCGTTTTTGGAGCTTGCGCCGGGTGTCGTGGCCACCAGTCCGCGCACGTCCAGCGAATAGATCGCGACGTTTGCCTTGTTGCAGGCATCAATCGTGGCGGTCAATTCCGATTCGTTTTCCGGCGTTAGCGCGAATCCCGCCGAAAAAAGCACCAGCATTTTTCGCCCGGGCACCGAGCGCAAATTCTTGGCCAAGCTGCGTATCGCCAGCAACATTGTCCGCGCGCCAAAATCCGCCTCCGCATTGCTGAGCGACGAAAGTCCAGCCGATGCCACCGTGACCGGAGCAAGGGAATTCGATGCGGCCGTAGGGTTCGAATCGACTGACGAATACTTCACGCCCTTTACCGCCGCGGTCAGCATGTCCGAATTCGCCGTAAAATTCTGAACAACGCGCAGCTTGCCGCCGAAATCAACCACCGCCATCATGCGGTCCGGTGCTGCGTTTGCCTGCACAAATTTTGCCGCGGCACCGCGCGCCTGAATTTGATCCGGTGCAGCCATGGACGAATTATCGAAAAACAAAATCAGATAGTGTTTTTGTCCCTTCGCTTGCACCGAAATATCGGCGCCGGAAGAAAAACTCGCGACCTGCTGCTCCTTGTTGTCTTCGTAAATCTTAAAATCCTTATCGCTGAGATCCTTGATGTAATTTCCCTTTTTGTCCGTGACCACGGCATCCACAAGCACCAATCGCGATTCTTTTTTGATGATTACAGGAGAGGTCTGCGGGTCCTGAGCCGTCGCTGCCGCCGGTGCGGGCGCCGCCTGTTCCTGCGGCGTCGTCTGTGCCGCCAAAGGCTGTGGACCAGAACAAGCGAATACCATCGCGCCAAATCCCACCCATGCAACCCTAGAAATCCGATGTGTCTTCATATATTCCCCCAACGAGCCAAAACTAAAATGGAATGCTTACCGCGCCGTTGCGCGCGGCCATCTGCGCGCCCTCGGCGTCGCGTACCACCAGCCGCACCAGGTACGTTCCCGGCTTGATATCGAAACTCGATTTCAAAGTGAATCCGGAGTGACTCAGCCGGTCGACCGTCTTATCGAGCAATTTCATTTGGACGATCTTTTCTCCGCCGGTTACAAAATTACCGTTCTCATCAAAAATCGCAGTTGCCACGGTAAGGTCGTTGCGATTGCGCCCTTCCGCTTTGCGAAAGCGAATCCCTTTCAGATCCACGTGGGTCAGCACAGCCAATCGTGCTTCCGACGGATCTTTCTTGAAAAATTGCGTTTGCAGCTCCACCGGCAAATCGTGGATTTCGTCCTGCGAGAACAGCGCTTCCTGAATTTCTTCCTTGGCGGCCTCGGCGGGATCGGCAATGGTTCGCGGCGCATAATATCCGTGTCTGGCCTGGATGGTAAACTTCTGCTTGCCGGTCAACGCGACCTTCAGGGTGTGATAGGCGCCGTTGATCTTCAGGTTCTGAGGAGAAAATCCGAGCAAGTACGACATCGCCGGCGCCGCCGTAGCCTCGCGCAAGCCTTCATCGATGTCGTTGCGATTGTGAAAGAACGTTCCGCCCGTGCCGTCCGCCAGCTGCGCCAAGATGTCCGATTGTGCCGACTGCGCCGCAACGCGGTATGAACTCTTGATGCCTATCGTCCGTTGCGAATCGTGGGGCGGATCGCTGATATCTCCCATCAAGTCCGGCGTATACAGGCCGCGCGCGTCGATCGTGTTGATTACGATGTTCGAGCGATTCGCTTGGTCCACCAACGAGGATGATTCCATATTCAAAAATGTCGTAATCACAAAACCGGGCGATACAAAGACCATCACTCGCTGCCCCGGCATACCCGCCAGGCGTCGCATGATCTGCTCCAGATGCCGGTATACGTACTCGGTCTGGGCGTCACCGCTGCTCACCGCTCGCTGGCTAGTCGAGGACGCCAAGGCTTGTGCCTGCGCCGTAAATCGCGCGTCACCACCAAACGCGCACTGCAGTGCGTCTTCCGTGGCCACCGCCAGTGCTTGCGCGTCCTGAAAGTTTTGGATTCGGTCGGCCTGGTAGTAACTGATGTCCGGACATTCATGAAATCCACTCCCGCCTACCGGGCGCGGAACCACCCCTAACAGCGATTTTTGCAGCAGTCCGTGTTCTTGCGTGAACTCCTGGGTCACCTGGCCAGACGTCGAATAAATACCTACGCGATCGGAGGGCGCCAGGGAGGTAAACAGCCGGCTTGCCGCGCTCCGCACCCACACAACGTCCTCGCTCAGCATGTCGGTATCATCGAAAACGACGGCGACAAACCGCTGCGGCAGTGACGCAATCGCCGCCGTCGAGTCTCCTGACGCGTTTGCATCTCCGCTTGGTTCAGCCGGCTTCGTAGTAGGAGCCAGCTTGTGCGATTCCGGCGTTTCTATACTGAACGTAGAGATAACCTGCGGTTTGCGGTTGTCGGAAAGCTGGAAATCTTCTTTCTTTAGGTTAGTTACCACTTTTCCGCTGCTATCGCGGACCACGGCGCGAACCAGGACTAAATTGACGCGCACTCGAAATGTCGGCGGGGTGTCGCGGGTAGTGACTTCGGAACTATCGTTAGCAGGGGACTGCGTTGATGGAGCCTGTGCGGCCGGCGGAGTCTGTGCCTCGCTCTTAGTTGGCGCATCTTGCGCCCGCGCCGGGCAAGCGGCACATGCCGCCGCCAGCAAAATTATCAATATACGGAAAGACATGCGTCGAGCGAGCGGGAATCGCAATGGGTTCTCCATCCTTCGCTTCTTTGCATTCTCCTCTTACTTTCTTGCGAAAGCGCACACCCACAAGAGTCACTCGACACCGCCCGGTAGCTCGACTATACGCCCCGGTTAATTTTAGTGTCAATGAATCGCAGGTGTGGGCGTGGATCAGATTGGGAGTTGCCGACCCTACCTTTGGAAGTGAGTAGTACTTCGCGTCGAGCTACTAACAAAGAAGGAAAACTGTTAGGCGGATGTATTGGTTATCGTAGCCTTTAATTGCATGGCCGAAGGCGGCGAGCGCTGTTTTGGGTGCCGGCACCACACCTCTATCTTCAGGTTTAAGAGATTGGACAAGGCCCTTTATCTGCTCGCCGACACAAAGAACTCCCTTGTTCGCCAAAATCGTATCTGTTGCTTTTTCGCGGAGTTCAGCTGCGGAATTGCCCTCCCAGGTCCAAACGTGAAATTCATCGGTGTCTTTGTTGCCTTTACCATCCTTCTTATCGTCTTTGTCTTTGGCTAACTCGAACAGGGAGAGCTGAGCAGACTTGCTAGATTCGACCATAAACATGAAAACCCTGCGTTCGGGCAAGTGCATCTCGAAGTTTTCCAACTTGGCTCGAACCGCTGCGGGATCCCCATAGAAACTGAACACCTCCGGCTCCCACGAGGCCTTACGACATCCAACGAAGCTGACAGCTTTGAAGGCGGATTTTTTCGATTCAGTGTTCTGTTCCTGTCGCCTTAGTGCTGCGAACAAGCCCACGGTCATTAAGCAGGTCACTATCAAGATCCGAAAGACAAGCCAGCTTATATTC
>Ga0210410_10004578_pt1 | contig 12116 bp, 12 predicted proteins | sample IncBWC4MmetaG_FD_161058 | JGI IMG/M metagenome (GOLD analysis project Ga0210410, IMG submission 161058) | Forest soil microbial communities from Barre Woods Harvard Forest LTER site, Petersham, Massachusetts, United States - Inc-BW-C-4-M | ecosystem: Environmental > Terrestrial > Soil >... | reverse complement strand
TTCACGTAATAAATCGACCGACCCCGAGCGATTGGCGCCGAAACTCCAACCCTCGCCCACGCAAATGGTTTGGAGCCGTTTCGCGTGGGTAAGCAGTTGCAAAACGAAATCGCGGGGTGGCGTACGAGAAAACGCGAGTGAGAATTCCTGGAGGAGCAAAGCGTTGACGCCGAGTTGCTCGATCAATGCGGTTTTGTGCTGAGTTGATGTGAGTAGCCTTGGCGCTTTCTCCGGGCGCAGCACTCGAACCGGATGCGGATGAAAAGTTAATACCACCGAAGTGCCGCCTCCCCGAGCCGCGGCTGCGCTGGCCCGATTGATGACGGATTGGTGACCAAGATGAATTCCATCAAATACGCCGATAGCCAGATGAATCGGCCCGGTCACGGACGAAAGCTCTTCTACCGACCGCAACAACTTCATCGGTTTAGGCCCCTCGCATCCTCGAAACATCGGGTAGAGAAATTATTTTCTCCGCCACTGTTTCGCGACCCAGATCTCTGATCTCTTGGACTGTGATCGCCTGATCGACCGAGAAACGTCCTGATTTTGTGCGGCGCAAAGAGGAAAGATGGCCTCCACATCCTAGTTCGAGCCCGATATCATGCGCATAGGTTCGGACATAGAACCCTTTGCTGCAAATTACGCGAAAATCGATTTCCGGAAGCCGGATCGCTCGTAATTCATGGGCGTAAACGTGGACAAAGCGCGGCTCGCGATCGACCACTTTCCCTTGGCGGGCAAGTTTGTAAAGAGGCACACCATCTCGCTTAATGGCCGAGACCATCGGAGGCATCTGATAGAAGTCGCCATGAAACTTCTTGAAGGCTAACGCTATCTTAGAGGGATCGATCTGTTCTACCGGACGGGTCTCGACTATGCTCCCATCGCGATCTTGAGAGTCGGTAATGACGCCGAGCAGCAAGGTCCCGACATACTCCTTATCCTCACTCATCAAAAGATCCTGTATTTTAGTGCCTCGGCCGATGACGATCAGCAAAAGCCCGGTGGCAAAAGGATCGAGCGTACCGCAGTGTCCGACCTTTTGTACGCCCAAGCGGTGGCGAACCGTCGCCACGACGTCATGGCTGGTCATCTGCGCCTCTTTATCGACTAGGAGCAACCCGTCAAGAGTACTTAAGGACTTCATCGCTGACGTGATTGATTACCTTGGTGCGCACTTCTTCGAGCGTGCCGCGAATCCGCGCTCCGGCCGCGAGCTGATGACCGCCTCCGCCCCAGGTGGAGCATATCCGGTTCGCATCTATTTTCGGGTTCTTTGATCGGACGCTGATCCGAACTCGCTGGTCAGGCAGTTCCTCGAAAAAAATGGCTACGACGACCGTGTTGATACTCCGGATAACATCGATCAACCCATCGATATCCGCGGGATCGACGGCTAATTTTTGCTTGGTCTCCTCGGTCAGGGTAAAGGTTCCGATGCGATCATCGGCATGGAATGTCGCGTCGTTTAGCAGTCGGCCCAACATTAAGATCCGCCGCTTAGGATAACTCTCGTAAACACGATTCGAAATCGTGGCCAGGTCGACACCCGCTTCAACCAGTTTCCCTGCAATTTCGAAAGTGTGAGCAGTCGTGTTTTGGTAGCGAAAAGAGCCTGTGTCAGTGGAGATGGCTACGAAAAGTGCGTCGGCGATAGAAGGAAAAAAGGGTAGCTTTTGGTCTTGCAACAGCTCGTAAATAATCTGGCCGGTGGCCGGGGCGTGCACGTCGAGATAGTTCAGGTCACCATATCCCGGGTTACTCGCGTGGTGGTCGATGTTAACGAGTGTTTTGTAGGAACCAACCCCTTGGATAGCGGTTCCCAAACGGTTTTTCGCCGCGGTATCCAGTGCCAGCACAACGTCGACATCCGTTGGCTCAGCCGGCGGTTTTACAATGATTTCCGACCCGATCAAAAAAGCGAAAGTGTCGGGTAATCCATCTTCATTGTAAGCCACCACCGTCTTACCTAGCTTCTGCAAAGCCAGTACCATGGCTAGCTGCGAACCGATGGCGTCTCCATCCGGTCGCACGTGAGTCAAAACGGCGAAGGTCTGAGAAGCTTTCAGCACATCCCCTATGGCAGCGAATCCCTGATTCATTCTTCCCGTGGCGGTTCCTCAAGATCTTGAATGATTTCGAGCACCCGACTTCCGCGCTCAATGGAATCATCTAACTTGAAGTGCAGATGAGGAGTATATTTCAGTACCACTCGTTTCGACAGCTCGCGCTGAAGGGTGACGCGGTGTTCCTGCAATTCGGCGATGACATCGGATTTTTGGTAGCTAGCCCCGATGACGCTGACGTAAACGTTGCATTGCTTCAGGTTAGGGCTGATGTCCACTGCGGGAATGGTCACTAAGACCGCTGGCTCAAAATTAAGCTCGCGTGAAATCAGTTCACTGAGCTCACGTTTAACCACCTCGTTTACCCGTTCCAAACGATGTTTCATAAAATATCACCACAAAGACACAGAGGGCACGAAGCCGGACAGTGAGATGATTAAAAGGTCTCGAAGATCGCGGGACGCAAATTCCCATTTTTTCACCTCTTTGTGACCTTTGTGCCTTTGTGGTGAAATTCTGGCTCAGAGCTGCTGGGCGAACTTTTCCAGAGTGTAGCACTCGATGATATCGCCAACCTCGTATTCATTGAAGTCTCCGAGCTTGCAGCCGCACTCGACTCCGGCCCGGACCTCTTTCACATCATCCTGGAACCGCCGCAAAGTTGCGATTCCGCCGTCATAAATTGGCTGTCGCTTGCGCAAAACTCGCGCCCTTCCGGTGCGAATAATTCTGCCATCGGTCACGAAGCAACCGGCGACTGTTCCCTTAGTCAGCGAGAACACCTGACGGACTTCGGCATGTCCGGCAATGGACTCCCGAATTTCGGGATCCAGCATCCCGACCATGGCTTCTTTTATCTGGTCGATGAGTTCGTAGATAATGCTGTAAAGTTTGATCTGAATTCCTTCACGCTTGGCTGCCGCTGCTGCTTGGTTTTCGGTCTTAACGTTGAAACCGACAATGACAGCATTGGAAGCGCTGGCGAGCAGCACATCGGACTCGCTGATCGGGCCTACGCCGGCGTGAATGATTTCCAGGTCGATCTTCTTGCTTTCGATCTGGCCCAGAGCGGTCGCGATCGCTTCACAGGAACCCTGGACATCACATTTCAAAATCATCTGCAGCTGTTTCTTGCCGTCGTCCAGACTATCAAAAAGCGATTCCAAGGTCGCTCTTTGCGGCATGGCCAGCTTATGGTTCCGGAGCTCCACCAACCGTTCTTCACTAAGCGATCGGGCCGAGCGTTCAGACTCCATCACCAGGAATTCGTCACCAGCGTTGGGGAGTCCGGTGAAGCCCAGTACCTTCACCGGGGTCGAAGGCCCAGCCTCTTTCAGATTCTGGCCCGCATCGCTGATCAAAGATTTCACTTTGCCCCAATAGTTGCCGCAGATGAAAGCTTGACCCACGGTTAGAGTACCCACTCGCACGACCACGGTTGTCGTTGGTCCGCGACCCGGTTCCACTTGGGCTTCAATCACGGTGCCCCGAGCAGGGACCGACGGGCTCGCCTTTAGCTCCATGATTTCTGACTGGAGCAACATCATCTCCAACAAATGATCGATGCCGGTGCCTTTCGTCGCCGACACTGGACAACAAATCGTGCCGCCTCCCCAATCTTCTGGGGTAAGGCCGCGGTCTTGCAGCTGGGTTTTTACTCGGTCCGGATTCGCTGAAAGCAGATCGATTTTGTTGATCGCAACAATGATGGGCACTTTTGCTGCCTTGGCGTGATTGATCGCCTCAATGGTCTGCGGCATGATGCCGTCGTCCGCAGCCACGACTAGCACTACAATATCGGTCACGTTGGCGCCTCGCGCTCGCATCGCCGTAAAAGCTTCGTGACCCGGGGTGTCTAAGAAGGTGATCTTTTGGCCGTTCTGCGTAACCGTATACGCGCCGATATGCTGGGTAATTCCTCCGGCTTCGCCCGCTGCGACCCGCGTCTTCCGGATCGCGTCCATCAATGAGGTCTTTCCGTGGTCGACGTGACCCATGAAGGTGATAATCGGCGGGCGCAGAACCAGTTCTTTTACCGGAGGTATCACTGCGACCGGGGGTTTTTCTACCACCGGTTCCGGCTTGTGAACTCCGCCCCCTTTCTCCCGCTTCTCCACCTCGAAAATGAAGCCATGTTTTTTGCAAATGGCTGCAGCCACGTCGGGCTCAATCGAATGATTGATGGCAGCGAATATATTCATCTCCATCAAATCGCTGATTAGCTGGAATGGCTTGATGCCGATTCGTTGGGCTAACTCGCGGACAATGATCGGCGGCTTAATATGAACCGTTTTATCGTCCGAGACTGCCGGCGCTATGTCGCCCAGTGGAGCGGCCTCGCTTGCGGGGCCGACGGTCTCTACCGGAGCGGCTTTCGGTTCGGGCGCGGGTTCGGGCTCAACCGGTTTCGAAATCGACGGTGGCCTGATTTTCGAGATCGGAGGAAGTACAGAACGAGTCTCGGTTGGAGCTGCCGATTCGGTTTTCTTCGGACGCCTCTCCTCGATCAGCGAAACCGTCTCTGGTTTAGGAGCGTTTTGAGCAGACTTCGCTTGGGCGGCTTGCGCAGATTCTTTGCTTGGCGCAGGAGCAGGCGCCGGTTCCGGCCGGGGTTCTTGCGGGCGCGCCTTGCTGATCGGCGGTACCCCGGTGCGCCTTGCCGGCCGATGCTGATGCTCGGTTACCGGCTTCTTCTTCCTCGGAGAGATCAGATCGGTAGGTGGCTTGGGCGCTGGCGCAGCACTCTTGTCGGCGGGAGCGTCAGGCTTCCGCGGGGGCTTGGTAGTGGATTCTTTTCGAGTGCTGGCTCGTGTAACCATGAGTGATCTGTTTCTCTAAATCTCGCATTCGCTCCACCCTCTTTCAGATGGATGCCAATTTACGTTCGTGTTCTTTCTTAGCCGATTCCAGAATCTTCTGCGCCTGCTCGAGGTCAATTTGCAGCAATTCCGCAATATCCTTTGGATCAGTCTCCAAAATTCCGTCGATGCTATTCATCCCCGCCCGAGCCAGCGACCGAGCTGTTTCCTCGTCGATGTTCAGAGTCTTCGCAAGAGTCGTGATCGCTTGAGCCAATTTTTGCTCAAACGCATGCGTGACGGACTCGTCTTTGGAAATGTTGATCTCCCAGCCGGTTAGGCGTGAGGTCAAGCGAGCGTTCTGACCCCGGCGCCCGATCGCTAGCGAAAGTTGATCTTCGTCCACCGTCACTTGAACGGCTTTGCGATCCTCATCAATCGCGATCGACTTTATCTTGGCCGGCTTTAACGCCTCCATCACAAATTCCCGCGGGTCTGCGCTCCAACGGATAATATCGACTTTTTCCTGGTTCAGTTCCCGGACGATGTTTTTAACTCGCGAACCTCGCATCCCGACGCACGCGCCGACGGGATCAACTTTTTCGTCGGCAGACCAGACGGCGATTTTCGTGCGGTAACCTGCTTCCCGGGATATCGCTTTGATCTCCACCGTCCGATCGTTAATCTCGCTCACTTCGACCTCGAACAAACGGCGCACAAAATTCGGGTGGCTGCGCGAAATGATGATTTCCGGGCCGCGATTCGTGTTCTCGACTGCAACCACATAGGCCCGGATTCGGTCCCCTATATTATAGTCTTCGGTCGCGACCCGTTCACGCATGGGCATGACTGCCTCAAACTTACCGAGATCCACGATCACGTCCGATCGATCGAATCGCCGCACGGTGCCGCTAACGATCTCACCCGCCCGATCCTTGAACTCATCGAAGATCATTTCCTTCTCGATCTGGCGGATCCGCTGCAGGATGGCTTGGCGCGCGGTCTGCGCAGCGATTCGTCCGAACCCCTCCGGCGTCACCACCACCTCGATCACGTCGCCCACGACGGCATCGGGTTTGGTTTTTCTGGCGCGCGCCAAAGGAATCTCGTCATGAATATTCCGGACTACGTCCGCAACGATCAAATTAGCTAGAGCCGTGATTTCCCCCGTCTTTGGGTCAATCGCCACTCGCATTTCGCGGGCTGGCCCGACGCTCTTTTTTGCGGCTGTAAGTAGAGCTCCAGATAAAGCTTCAAGCAGTATTTCCCGCTTAATGCCTTTCTCGCGCTCCATGTAATCGAGCACCGCAAGTAGATCGCTGTTCATATAAACAATAAGTGACCGAGCGGCCCTAGCCTAGCTTTGCAGCCGACTCCGGCCCTTTCGGTCGAGTCTTTTAATCTATGAATAAAACGTCGACCGTCAACTGGGCTCCGTTGAGCGGATGAATAGCCGCAAAAGAGCACAAAAATCCAAAGAAAATACGATACGCTGGGCGCGGTTTCAACCAGGAGATGGCCTGGCATTTCGACCGCAAAAGGCCGAAAATCTCAGGCAACTTGCCTAGCGGCAAGAGGTCCTCCATCGCTTTCAAATCGGCTATGAACCCTTTTTTCTTTGCGCTCTTTGCGTTCTTTCGCGGCTATTCTTAAACTTCGTCCCCTGTGTCGGCTCGTATGAAGGTATCACCATGTTGAAAGTCATTACCCTTGATGCCGGTAACACGCTGATCCGGCTTTCTCATCCGGTCGGTGTGACTTATGCCGGCGTGGCCAAACGATTCGGAGCTGACTTAGATCCTACCGGTCTGGAGAAAGGTTTCAGGACTGCCTGGAAGACAGTTGCCCGATTACCGGATTCACCGGGCCCCCGACCTGACGATGGGCGGAGTTGGTGGCGAGATGTCGTAGCCAAGACCTTCGAGATCGCCGACGCCAAGGTCGAACCGTTCGATGATTTTTTTGACGCGGTTTATCGGGAATTTGCGTTGCCTGGTATTTGGCGCTTGGAACCTGGAGCGCTCGACCTTCTGCAAGATCTTCGCCGCGCCGGATTTCGTCTGGGCATCATTTCTAATTTTGATCTTCGCCTATACGAGATTCTTAAACACCTGGGAGTTTTGAGTCTGTTCGAGCAGATCATTGTATCGAGCCAGGTAGGAGCGGATAAGCCGTCGCCTCGCATTTTTGAGGAAGCGCTCCGGCGTTTCCAAGTCGAACCCGCGGAACTGTTGCACGTAGGAGATGAAGAGGTCGCCGATCGCCAAGGACCACGTGCAATGGGTATGCAGACCTCTATCCTCGGCTTTGCCGGCAGCGGGTTGAACGGTTTGCGCGAACACGTCGGTTTACCACCCTCACGTGGCAGCGAGTAATTGTCAGACTTAGGCTAGATTCTTATGAGCGCTAAACCCTAGACATCCGCCTAGAATGGTGATAGTAGCGCTATCTCTACCCCCGAAAGGTATGGATGCTGACACTGGGACACCTTTTCAAGGAGAATTGCCGGAACTGGACAATTTCGCCCAGGTTTGGGATAGTGGAACGGCGCCCGATAATCTCTAACATGGGAACCGGATTAAGATCCGCCTCGATTCTATCAATTGTTGTCTGTTTCCCCTGGATGGCAACAACCATTGCGGCTGATTCTAAGAGCGACATCGACACCATCAGCCAGCAGAAAGTGGCTGGAGCTCCGACCCCGGAAAAAGAGGTCTACGATCAGATGATGAAGATGGTTGAGGCCTGGAACCGACATGATCTTGATGCGTATCTGGACGGTTTTTTGCATTCCGATGACATCGTACTGGTTGTTGAAGGCGAGACGATACGTGGTTGGGACCTCCTGAGCAAAGCCCTGCATGGCGGCTACCCCAATCCCCAAGAGATGGGGACGCTGACCGTCGACCGGATGCAAGTCCAGATGCTAGCTCCAGATCTCGCATTTGTGCTGATCTGGTACACTATGGCCTTTCCGAAGAAAAACCAGTACGGCACGGATACCGCTATTGTGAAGAAGGTTCCGGAAGGCTGGCGCGAGATGACCTCGCACACTAGTTTCGTCGAGCCCTGACCCGGTACTTATACAAATACTGGGCCAGAAGCTCTGATCCGTAACTGTGACTATGCAACGCCGTTTCTCGGCCGGAAAGGTACCAGGACGGCCAAATGTGGTGGCCGGAAGGGTACCAGGACGGCCAAATGTGGCGGCCGGAAGGGTACCAGGACGGCAAAATGTGGCGGCCGGAAGGGTACCAGGACGGCAAAACCAGTCTTTGAATCCTTTGCTTTTGCTGGCTCAAAGGTTCTGACATCATTTGGCGTCGGTTGTTCTTGCCGGATAAATTTTCCGGTTTCTCGGCCCAGATTGGGCATTGCATTGGCGGATGCTAGCGACAAAGCGGTAGCCACGACAACTATAGTCAAACGGAATGTTTTCATAAAACCAGCCAATACGGTCTTTCCGCTCGGGCCGCACGGAAAAAGAGCCAGCTTTGTCCAGTATTTCCGAGAGTTTTCAGGAATTGCTGATAGCTCTGGATTTTAGACACTTAACGCGCGTTCTGGAATCCCGAGACGCATTCTGAGGGTGGCTAATAGGCGCGCAGCGCAGAAGCTACCGTGCCGTGAGCTGAAAGGCGTCGCCAAATCTTGTCCTTTTTATTGCTCGCGTAAATCGTTCGGGAGCCTTGTGAGGTAGACGCGCTCGGGCGCTTCCCGCTTTCTCGTAACCCGACCCCCTGTCCTGCGTTTAAAACTTTGTAGATATGAAAAGAATACTGATTGCCCTTTCGGTGTTGTTTGCGGCACTGACGTTCTGCCCGAAACCAGCCGATGCCGGGGTTGTTGTCGTCTTCAGAGGACCTGGCTTTTATGGCCCGGGTTATTACTGGGGACCAGGCGGATACTCCTATTACGGACATCCTTATTGGCATCGCCGGTACTGGTGGCACGGCCACTGGTGCTATCGATAGGGCCCGTCACGACGTAGGACATTCGGCGAGCTCAGTCGAGTCGCTTGCCGAAGTCGGAGCCTGCGTTCGCATCGCCTTGTCCGCTGTAGTCCGGCGGCTGCCGGACGAAGGCTGAAGCGCTCCCGTAGCCTGAGAGGCGAAGTTCTACCGTAATTTTGTAACCTTAAACTAACCACGTTGGGCAGGCGAACCGCCTGCCCAACGTTTTTTCCGGGCAGGTGTCACGGAGATGGATGCCGGAGTAGTGGAGCAATGGAGTTGTGGAGTGATGAGGTACTGCTGCGCATCAAAGTCAGATTGCTCGCCGAACTCCCGTTATTCCCGGCGTGTCGTGTCCCCGGACAACGTTTGCCCCGTATCGCCAAACCGTACGGCGTTATAGCGAGTTAGCGGGGCTCGCAAAAAAGTTGCCTACTATCGTGTTGAGAGGGCAGAATATCGGCGCGCAGCGGAGGAGATATGTCACGCGGTGAGGTGAACGCAAGAAGATCGACGGTAACTCTTCACGTGGTTTCAAGCCTTGATGGCATCATCGCCAAGAAGGACAACAGCGTTTCGTGGTTGGACAGTTCTGGAGATGTGTACGAAAAAGGGGTTTCTGACGACAGTGCTGAGGAGGGCGTCGAGGTTATCGACTGCTTTGTGCTCGGTTCTCGCACGTACGAGCACGCACTCGAACTCGGCTGGCCATATGGCGATACTCCGACCATCGTAATAACAACCAGAGAGCTGCCATCCACGAGAAAGAGCGTTGAGTTCTATTCCGGTGATCTCAAGAGATTGGTCGAGGAGATTCTAGCGCCGCAATACGGAAACATCTGGCTCGTAGGAGGGGCGATGCTGTGCCAGAGTTTTCTCAGGCTCGGCTTGGTGGATGAAATCAGATTAGCAATTGTGCCGGTCCTGTTGGGTGACGGGCTGCGCCTGTTTGACAACTCCGTTTCCGAACAGAGATGGCATCTAAACAACGTAGTCGCTTACAAGACCAATCTTGTTGAGTTGTCGTATCGGCTACAATCCACTAACCCCCAGCCCTGAAAGCACTCCCAACCCCGCGCATGCGGGGTGCAATTCCAAATTGGCGCAGTACTCCCACACTCCCGCCCGCAACGCTTCGCGTAGCGATGGGGGCGGGCCAATACTCAATCACTCCGCGTGGCCGGATTCGAGGACAGCTTGCCGCGCCGTAGGCGGGAGGACGACGACGAGGACAGAAATATGCGATGGGTGGGGCTCGAACCCACACCCAACCCCGAAAGCTTTCGGGGCTGCTCTACCATTGAGCTATCGGTCGGAACACGTCTTGATTAAGTAAAGAGCCACCTGCGGGTTCTTTTTCGCTTTCAGCTCGCGCTCGAGCGCACGCGCTGACTCGATGTTGGGCATTTCTCTACTGGCAACGAGCTCAAGAGGTTGCCCAAAACGGCGCGTTGAGTGAACTTTACCGCGGCGGTGCTCTGAAAGCCTACGTTCGAGGTTCTCCGTTGAACCGATGTAATGACGGCCACACGACCCCCGGAGGATGTAGACCCAAGCCATTTTTAGGAGAACTGGGTTGGGTGGGGCTCGAACCCACAACCAACGCCTTAAAAGGGCGCTGCTCTACCATTGAGCTACCAACCCTAAAACTCTAAAACTCCTTTTCCCAGGTTCACTCGACCCAGAACCAACCCCGAAAGCTTTCGGGGCTGCTCTACCATTGAGCTACCAACCCTGGTAAAACGGAGTGGAACAGTATAGCCAAAACGGATCGCCGCAAGCGCTTTTGAGGGATGCAAATCCACGAATCGGTTTTGCCGAGGGCAAGGCTTCTCGTTCTTCTGGAATGGCCTGGAGTTCGCCCTCCGGGGTTCTTGTATGGGCGATTGTTGGCCCCGGACTGTTCTAGCCAGTCGAACCGCGGCGTCTGTTCTTCGGAATAACGTTTTCTCTCTTCCGGTACTGCGGTGTTTGCGGCAAATCATTCGGGCCAAGCCCAAAATGTTCAACCAGTTCGTCTTTCAATGCGATCAGCGACCTCTCCACGTTGTCAGCTAACATGGTCTGAGCTTGTTCTCGCGGGAGATCAGTCCGAGGTTGAATCGGTTCACTGAACCCCATCCATATTGGTACCCGGCGGAAGGGCAGCCAATTACTGGGCCGATAGAGACGATCCGTGCCGATGATTACACACGGAACGACCGGTTTACCCGAGAGTATACTGAGACCGGCGAATCCCGGCCAAACCGGTGCTCCCTCGAGAATTGAACTGTACCCGGCTCGAATTCCTCCCTCTGGGAAAATGCCGACGACTCGGCCAATCTTCAGGCGGGCCATCGCTGCCCGTAACGAAGCGAAATCGCCGACGGACCGTTTCACTGGAAACGTGCTCAGCGAATCCATGAGCCAAGCGCTCCAGCGCTTACTATATAGCTCCTCCATGGCCATCCAATCGACGTAGCGCGGGAACCAGGATCCAAGCATCGGCGGATCGAAATGGCTAATGTGGTTAGAAACGACGATATACGCTCCACGTGGGTACCCCTGATTCTTGTGGAGCCTATGGACGCGACACGACCAGGAAAAGATCAGGCGGACCAAGTACCGGCAAAAGTAACTGAAGAAGCGGTTCCCTGTTCCTTTCTTGGTCGGCATTTTACTATCTCCCATTTAGCCAACTCTTTCGCCTGTCGCCTAGGCATTTAAGATCGAAGCGGCGGTAAGAATTGCTTTTCCGGACATACTTGTGTCAGACAGAGGCGCTATTTTGGTGTCATATGCCGGTTGTGCCGCCGCTTGGATCGTTATCAGAAGAGCCTTCACATTTTCGCCGCCTCAGCACGTTAGCGAGGACTCCCTGCTTTCTTCCCCTAGTCAGCGCTAGTTTGTTCGTTGGACTTGGGAACGCCGTCGGCGGTGCGTATCTGACTCTCTTCGTGATCGACAAGGCGCACCTGAGTGCGCTTTCGCTCGGCGTTTTTCTCACCGTTTACTCGTTGAGCGGGATGATCATTAGTACCTCTTTCGGGCGCTGGTTCGACCGTACGCCAAGCTCGATTCCGCTACTCCTCGCACTCGCCATGACGGTGAGCGGCTATACGCTGCTGAGTGTTACCACTAATTTTTACCTCCTCCTTCTGATCGCTGGTGTGCCGCTTGGCACCAGTCTTGCCGTGTTCCCGCAGCTCTTTGCTTTGGCGAAAGGGCATCTCGATCGAGTTGGAACGGATACGGCCGAGAGAGGCATGGCCATGATGCGTGCGACTTGGTCCATTGCCTGGGCGATTGGGCCAGCA
>Ga0210410_10004577_pt1 | contig 12116 bp, 8 predicted proteins | sample IncBWC4MmetaG_FD_161058 | JGI IMG/M metagenome (GOLD analysis project Ga0210410, IMG submission 161058) | Forest soil microbial communities from Barre Woods Harvard Forest LTER site, Petersham, Massachusetts, United States - Inc-BW-C-4-M | ecosystem: Environmental > Terrestrial > Soil >... | reverse complement strand
GATCCGTTGCGCCTCCCCCATGTGGGGGATGCTGCCTGATATGCTACAAGGATACCGTCAAAGCACGGGCCCGAACAATACGGTCTGGGCAAGGGCGCGTAATGGGAGTTTATTATTACCGTCGGACTGATGCTGGCATCTTCCGCCGCCAAATCGGCGCGCGTCAGGCCGACCACGCCGCGGATTCGAGATGCTCGCGTGGATCTCGCGTTATCGCCACCGGACGTCTGTTTCGGATCATGACATGGCCGCCAATGTCTTCCTGATCATCGACGACCATCCGATTTTCAGCCGGGCGCTGGTCACGCTGCTGAGCGACGCGTTTCCCGAAAGCAGGTTTCTCACCGCCGGCACCCTCGATGAGGGCCGGCGGCTGTTGCTGTCGACCAGTCCTCCGCCGATCGTGCTGCTCGATGTCAACCTCCCCGACAGCAAGGGCGCCCACGGCGCCCGCGAATTGATCCGGATCGTTCCCGGCGTCAAGATCATCGCGCTGAGCGCCGAGGACGCGCCCGACCGGCAAACCCGGCTCCTGAAGTCGGGCGTCCACGGCTTCCTGTCGAAGACGGTCCAGCCCGAATTTTTCATCACCAAACTGAACGAGCTGGTTCGCACCCCGATGCGAACGCAACGTGTCGAGAGCCATCAGGTCAACGTCGGAGAATTCGATTTCTTGTCAGAGCGGCAAAAAGCCGTAATAATCGAACTGGCGCGGGGCCGGTCCAACAAGGAAATCGCGCTCAGCCTCGGAATCGGCGTCGAAACCGTCAAGACCCATGTCAGCGAAATCATCCGCCGGCTGAACGTCCGAAACCGCGCCGAGGCGATTCGTCATTTCATGACGCGGGGAGCCATCATTGAGAGTAGCCAGTGAGCTGAGCGGTCGGCGGCTGGTCCGCTCGATGCTCCTTGCTCTCTGCATTGCGCCTCAGGCCGGTATCGCATTGTTCGGCGCGGTCGCCCTGGCCGACGAAGCGGTCCCGATTACGCAGGAAGCGGACACCCAGCTTCGCTTTCATGTCCGCGCCATCCTCGAAAACGGCACGCCGCTCGATCCCGAGACCGTGGCCCGCAACAGCGCGCTGGCCTTGCCGCATCCGGTTTCGCCGCCGAATTTCGGCCGCTCCAGCCAGCCGGCATGGGGATATCTCACCGTCGTCAATCGGCTCAATCGCCGCGAATGGGTGTTGCGCTATACGCTGGCGACGGTGGAGGACGTCCGCGTCTTCATTCGCCCGGCGGGCGAGCCGCATTTCCAGCAACTGCATGAACTCGGCGAAAACGCGGTGTGGCCGTTCTCCGGCTACCGGGCCGCGTCCTATCCGATCTCGCTGAATCCCGACGTGCCGGTTGAGATCATCACGCGGCTGCACACGCGGGCGCCGATCGGATTTCCTCTCACCATTTCATCGACCACCCGCTTCTTCGAGATGGACCGCGAACAGATCGCGGGCGCGGCGATACTCGGCGCGGTCCCGCTGGTCGTGATCGCCTATGTGGCGATGCTCGCGGGCGTGCTGCGCCATCGCGGGCTGGGCGCCCTGGCGGGCATGCTGCTCACCAAGCTCACCCTGGACGCCTGGGTCACCGGGTTCGGACTGCTGGTGCTTCCGTTCATCTCGCGGGCGGTATGGCCGACGTTTGGCTTCGTGATGCTGGGCGCCTTTCATCTTTGCTGCGTTCTGCATATCCGCCGCTATCTCGATCTGCCGCGCGCTGCCCCGCGGATCGATGCGCTGCTCCTTGCCTGCGCCGCGGTCATGACCGGCCTGGCCGCCATCGAGATATCCGGATTGTACAATGTCAGGTTCATGCTGCAATTCATCGCTCCGTTCCTGCTCGCGGTGTTCGTGGCGATATCGGCGCGCGCGGCGTGGCGTCAGCCGGGTCTCGGCACGGTGTGCTATGCGCTCGGCTGGGGGTTTTTCCTGTCGGAGGCCACGCTGCTGATGCTGCGCCTGATGGCGCTGGTTCCGTTCACTGCGCCGTTGGTGACTTTCTCGCAAAGCGCCGTCGCTTCGCTGTTGTTCGGCGTGGCGATTTTCCGCAGGATCAAGGATCAGGATCAGGCGCTCAACCAGTCCCTGACGGAGAGCAATGAGCGCTTCCAGCTTGCGATCGACGGATCGGCGGCGGCGATCTACGAATACGTGCAGGCCAGTAACGCGTTTTTCTATGCGCCGCGGCTTGCCGAATTGCTCGCGGCACCCAATGGTATTTCACTGCCGCGGCTGCTGGCCCGGCTTTCGCGGGAAACACGCAGGCAGGCGCTTGCCAGTCTTCGCCAGGCATTGACCGAGCGCGCCCGGAACTTTCGGGCGGAGGTCGTGCACGAAATGTCCGGCAACGGATCGCCGCGACACCTCGCGTTGACGGGCGCTATCCAGTATGGCGGCTCGGGCACCGTTCGACGCATCTGCGGATCGGTGATCGACATCACCAGCGAGCGCGCGCTGGCCGTCGAGCAGGAGCTTGGATCCGCCCTGGCGCGGGAAAAGGAGCGCGCGGAGCGCTCGCTGACGGCACGAACCATCTTCTATGCCGCAGCCAATCATGACCTGCGTCATCCCCTGCTTTCGCTCGGGCTCTATTTGCAGATGCTGGAGAAGGACAAGACCCTCAAGAAGCTGAACACGCTGCTGCCGCGCATGCTCGAGGCGCATCGCGCGGCGTTCGACTACGTCGATCACATTCTCGAACTTGCCCGCAGCGACGCCGGCGCCGCCACTCCATCGCCGAGCCTGCAGCCGCTGCAGCCGATTTTTTCGCGACTGGTCGACCGCTATCAGGTCGATGCCGCCCATGCCGCGCTCTCGCTGCGGTACGTGCCGACCAGCAGTTCGGTGTTCACCGACGCCTTTCTGCTCGATCGCATTCTCAGCAATCTCCTGAGCAACGCCATTCGCAACACAAGGAAGGGCGGCGTCCTGCTCGGCTGCCGCCACCTGCGCGATGGAATCCGGATCGACGTGGTGGATACCGGCCCGGGCCTGCCTGCGGAAATCTATCAGCGGGTGACGAGCGGCCGCCTGAGCGGCCCCGTCGTCGACGGCTCGGGGGCGGTGCAACTCGGCCTTATCATTGTCCAGCGAACCGCCGAGGAACTCGGCTGCACCATCGACATGGTCACGCGGGCGGGCAAGGGGACCCGTTTCTCGGTCATCATCAGCGAGAACGGCGGAAATGCGAGCTGCCGCGCCGAACCGGGCGCAGCCGCCGCGTCGATGTAACGCACCCAATTTGCATTAGTCCGAATTGCCAATACGGCCGCCGGCCTTGCCGGTTGCGCGGTCCTTCCGCCATGCTATCGTTCGATAAATTGGCCCGCGATGAGGCCGAAACCTCGAGGGAGAGAAGCATGCGAAGCGTGCAGGCGCTTGCCGCCGCCGTATTGTCATTACTGGCGGTAACCACTGTTGCGCCGGCGGCCGAGCCGAAGCAGGGCGGCATCTTGCGGATCTATCACCGCGACAGCCCGGGCAGCGCCTCGATCCACGAGGGTGCAACCTACTCGATCAACATTCCCTTCATGCCCGTGTTCAACAACCTCGTCATCTACAAGCAGGACGTGGCGCAGAACAGCATGGACACCATCGTTCCGGACCTGGCGGAGAGCTGGGCCTGGAGCGGCGACAAAAAGACACTGACCTTCAAATTGCGGCAGGGCGTGAAATGGCATGACGGCAAGCCGTTTACTTCCGCCGATGTCAAATGCACCTTCGACATGCTGATGGGCAAGTCGCCGCAGAAATTCCGTCAGAACCCGCGAAAATCCTGGTACGACCAGGTCAACGACGTGACGACATCAGGCGACTACGAGGCGTCGTTCAACCTGAAGCGGCCGCAGCCGGCGCTGCTGGCGCTGCTGGCCTCGGGCTACACGCCGGTCTATCCCTGCCATGTTTCACCAGGAGATATGCGCACCCACCCGATCGGCACCGGCCCGTTCAAGTTCGTCGAGTTCAAGGCCAACGAATCGATCAAGCTCGTCCGCAACCCCGACTATTTCAAGAAGGGGCTGCCGCATCTCGACGGCATCGAGTTCTCCATCATCCCGAACCGCTCGACGGCGATCCTCGCCTTCGTTGCCGGCAAGTTCGACATGACGTTTCCGACCGAGGTATCGATCCCGCTGCTCAAGGACATCAAGACCCAGGCGCCGAAGGCGGTATGCGTCGTTGAACCCAACAACGTCAGCACCAACATCATCGTCAACTCGTCCTCGCCGCCGTTCGACAATCTTGACATTCGCCGTGCGCTGGCGCTGGCGCTCGATCGCAAGGCGTTCATCTCGATCCTGTTCGAAGGCCAGGCCGATATCGGCGGCACCATGCAGCCGGCGCCGGAAGGGTTTTGGGGCATGCCAAAGGACATGCTGGAGACGATACCGGGCTACGGCCCCGACGTGAACGCCAACCGAGAGGCGGCGCGCAAGCTGATGCAGAAAGCCGGCTACGGGCCGGACAAGCACCTCGCGGTCAAGGTCTCCACCCGCAATATTCCGGTCTACCGCGACCCCGCCGTCATCCTGATCGACCAGCTCAAGAGCATTTATATCGACGGCGAACTCGACGTCGTCGAGACCGCCAACTGGTTCCCCAAGATCGCGCGCAAGGATTATGCGCTCGGCCTCAACCTGACCGGAAATTCGGTCGACGATCCGGACCAGTCGTTCTACGAGAACTATTCCTGCAAATCGGAGCGCAATTACACCAATTATTGCAATCCCGCGATCGAGAAGCTGTTCGACCAGCAGTCCGAGGAGACCGACATCGTCAAGCGCAAGAAGCTGGTCTGGCAAATCGACAAGGAGCTTCAGGAAGACGTCGCCCGGCCGATCATCTTCCACGCCCATACCGGCACGTGCTGGCAGCCCTATGTCAAGGGCGTCACCATCATGTCGAACAGCTCCTATAACGGCTATCGCTATGAGGACGTATGGCTGGATAAATAACATCCGCCGCGACAATCCGGGATATAACCGGTATCCACCCTTGCGGAACATGCGCTGACTGGAGAGCCACCAGGTGTTTGCCTATATCGTGCGGCGCCTCGCATTGATGCTCGTGACCCTGATCGGGATCTCGATCATCATCTTTGTGCTGCTGCGCATCGTGCCCGGCAATATCGTCGATATCCTGTTTGCCGCGGCGGGTTATGTCGATCCCGCCGACAAGGCCAATCTGGAACGCGAGCTCGGGCTCGATCAGCCGATCGTCGTGCAATATCTGCACTGGATCGGCGGGCTGCTGCGCGGCGATCTCGGCTATTCCTATGTCTCCGAGAAGCCCGCGCTCGACGAGATCCTGCCGCGGATTCCGATCACGGCGCGGCTGGCCGGGCTGGCCTTGTGTTTCTCCGCCTCGCTCGGCATTCCGCTCGGCGTCATCAGCGCGGTCAGGCAGGGCACACGGCTCGACTATTTCCTGCGCGTCGTCAGCCTGAGCGGGCTGTCGCTGCCCTCGTTCTGGCTCGGCTTGTTGATCCTGATGGCCTCGGTGGCGATGTTCGGCACCATGCCGATCTTCAACCCGAACCCGCAAACCTGGACCGAGGCGATCGCGATTTATTGCGTCCCGGCGATGGCGGTCGGTTTTCGCAGCGCCGCGCTGACGATGCGGATCACGCGCTCCTCGATGCTGGAGATCCTGCGGCAGGATTACATCCGCACCGCGCGAGCCAAGGGCGCCTCCGAGCCGGCGGTCAATTTTCACCACGCGCTGAAGAACGCCATTTTGCCCGTCATCACCGTGATCGGCATCGAGGCGGCATTCCTGATCGGCGGCCTGATCGTCACCGAAACCGTCTTCAACATCCCCGGCGTCGCCCGCTTCCTGGTCGAGGCGATCCGCTGGCGCGACTATCCGATCGTGCAGAATCTGGTGATGATGATCGCGGTCGTCGTGGTGCTCGCCAACTTCACGGTCGACATGCTCTATGCGGTAGTCGATCCGCGTATCCGCTATACCGATTGAGGGAGCGATTTGGCCACGATCAACTACGATAGCGAGCTGCGACGCGCCGGCGCCCATTCGACCCAGGGCTGGCGCCGGCTCACCTTCCTGGCGCAGCGCCATGTGCTCGGCACCGTCGGCCTGTGCTTCATGATCCTGTTCGTGTGGGCGGCGGCGTTCGCCGACCTGATCTGCCGCTTCGATCCATTGACGGTGGATTCGGCGCATGCACTCGCCCATCCCGATGCGCGGCACTGGATGGGGACCGACTCGTTCGGCCGCGACGTCTGGAGCCGCATCATCCATGGCGCGCGCATCTCGCTCGCGGTCGGCATCGGCTCGACTGCGCTGGGATCGCTGTTCGGCGTGACCATCGGTCTCATATCGGGATATCTGTCCGGCTGGGTCGACCTGGTGTTCCAGCGGGTCACCGACATCCTGCAGGCCTTGCCGCTCCTGGTGCTCGCGCTGATCATGACGGCGGCGCTGGGGCCGACGCTGCCCAATGTGATCATCGCGATCGCCATCCCCCTGATCCCGACCGTCTCCCGCGTCATCCGCGCCAATACGCTGGCGCTGCGCGAGCTGCCCTTTGTCGAGGCGGCGAAATCGATCGGCATGAGCGAGACGCGGATTGCGCTCCGCCACATCCTGCCCAACACGCTGGCGCCGCTGATCGTGCTGGCTACGGCGCAGCTCGGCTCGACCATCCTCACGGAAGCATCCTTGTCGTTTCTCGGTCTCGGCATCCCCGAACCCTATCCGTCCTGGGGACGCATGCTGTCGGAGTCGGCGGCCGAGTATGTCCGCACCGCGCCGTGGCTGGTGATCTTCCCGGGCGTGGCAATCAGCCTGGCGGTATTCGGCACCAATTTGTTTGGCGATGCGCTGCGCGATATCCTCGATCCGAGGCAACGCGGCTGATGAACGAGGCTTTGAAGGAAGCAATCGTGCTCGACGTGAAGGGCCTGCAGACGGTCTTTTTCACGAGCTCCGGGCTGTTCAGGGCGGTCGACGACGTGTCGTTCCATGTTCGGCGCGGCGAGACGCTGGCGATCGTCGGCGAGTCCGGTTGCGGCAAAAGCGTGACCGCGCTTTCGATCATGCGGCTGGTGCCCGACCCGCCCGGCCGGATCGTCGGCGGCTCGATCATGCTGGAGAACACCGACCTGCTCGGTCTCGATGAAGAGAGCATGCGGAAAATCCGCGGCAATCGTATCTCGATGATCTTCCAGGAGCCGATGACGTCGCTCAATCCGGTGATCCGGATCGGCGACCAGATCACCGAAGCGGTGCGCCTGCATCAGGACATGACGCCGAAACAGGCGTGGGAGCAGGCCGTCAGGATGCTGCGCCTGGTCCGCATTCCAGAACCCGAGCGGCGGGCGATCGAATATCCGCACCAGCTTTCGGGCGGGATGCGCCAGCGTGCGATGATCGCGATGGCGCTGGCCTGCCGGCCGGCGCTGCTGATCGCCGATGAGCCGACCACCGCGCTCGACGTCACCATCCAGGCCCAGATATTGCAGCTGGTGCTCGATCTGCAGAAAGAGCTCGGCATGGGGCTGATCCTGATCACGCACGATCTTGGCGTGGTCGCCCAGACCGCGCAGCGCGTGATCGTGATGTATGCCGGCAAGAAGGTCGAGGAGGCCGACGTCGAGACGCTATTCGCCAACCCGCGGCATCCCTACACCCGCGGCCTGATGGCCTCGATCCCGACTGTGCCATTGCCGGGCGCGGAAACCGGCGGGCGCCTGACCGAGATTCCCGGCATGGTGCCGTCGCTGACCAATCTGCCGAAAGGCTGTGCCTTTGCGCCGCGCTGTGTGATGGCGATCGGGCGCTGCCACGAGGAATACCCGCCCTTGCAGGATTGGGGCGGCGGGCATCTGGCGGCCTGCTGGCGCGCGGCGGAATTGGTGGGCGCGCCATGAACGAGGAACGCGCCCTGCTCGAGGTGACCGACCTGAAGAAGCACTATCCGGTGCGCAGCGGCATCTTGCGCCGTAAAGTCGGCACGGTGCACGCCGTGGACGGCGTGAGTTTCAGCGTCGGCGTCGGCGAGACGCTCGGCTTGGTCGGGGAATCCGGCTGCGGCAAATCGACGGTGGCGCGCAGCGTGCTGCGCCTGGTCGAGCCGACCGGCGGCAGCATCCGCCTCAACGGCCAGGATATCACCCATCTCGGCAAATCGACCCTGCGTCCGCACCGGCGCTCGATGCAGATCATCTTTCAGGATCCGTTCGCCTCGCTCAATCCGCGCATGACCGCCGGCGACATCGTCGGCGAGCCGCTGACGGTCCACGGCCTGGCCGCGGGCGAGAAAAAGCGCGAGCGGGTCGCCGAGCTGTTCGACCAGGTCGGCTTGCGGCCCGATCAAATGACAAATTATCCGCATCAATTTTCCGGCGGCCAGCGCCAGCGTATCTGCATCGCCCGCGCGCTGGCGCTCGGCCCGAGCCTGATCGTGTGCGACGAACCGGTCTCGGCGCTGGACGTCTCGATCCAGGCCCAGGTGATCAACCTCCTGATCGACCTGCAGCGCAAGCATGATTTTTCATATTTGTTCATCGCGCACGATCTCGCGGTGGTTGCCCATATAAGCCACCGCGTCGCCGTGATGTATCTCGGGCGCATCGTCGAGATCGCGGAAAAGCGCGAGCTGTTCGCCAATCCACGGCATCCCTACACGCAGGCGCTGTTGGCCTCGGTTCCCGTCGCCGATCCGAAGAAGAAGTCGCTTCGGCCGCTGGTCGACGGCGATGTACCGAGCCCGATCAATCCGCCGTCGGGCTGCGCCTTCCATACGCGCTGCCGCTATGTGATGGATCGGTGCAAGGTGGAACGGCCGATGCTGGCGGCGGTCGGCGCGCAGCATCAGGTGGCGTGCTTCCTGAATGAAGGGACGGGGCGGCAGGCTTAAGAAACTCGTCTTGCCCGGGCTTGACCCGGGCATCCACGTCTTTCTTCCCTCTGTGTGGCGAAGGTGTGGATGGCCGGGTCAAGCCCGGCCATGACGAATCATTTTCAACCCGCCTCGATCTCCACCACAATCTTCCCCGTCGTGACCTGCTCGCCCTCCACGACATCGATCGCGGAAATCACCCCCGCGACCGGCGCTGAATGCACGTGTTCCATCTTCATGGCTTCCAGCGTCATCACCGGCTGGCCGGCCGCGACCCGCTCGCCCGGCCTGACCAGAACCGCGACGACACGGCCGTTCATGGCGGCGCGAACCTTGCCGTCGCTGCCGGTGGCCGCAGTCGCGGCCGGCGCGGCCAAAGTGAGATCGCGGACCGAAAGCGTGATGCCCCGGTGCAGGATGTGGAGGCGATCACCGTCCCGGAAAAATCTCGCCGATTCCGCAAGGCCGTTGCTGCGGAACCTCATGGTATCGCAACCGGGATCGTCGACCTCGAAGCGGTGCTCGCTGCCATCGGAGCTCGCGACATAGCCGCCGTCGCGGTCGCGCACGATTTCGAGATCATGGATGCCATCATCCAACTCGATGCGAACGGGAAGCGGAAACGTCGCCGCGAGCGACCGTCCACTCTGCCATGGCGGCGCATGGGGATCGCTGAGATAAAGCAGCAAGGCGGCCAGCGCTGCTTCGGCGCCTGCGTCCTTGCGCGGCGCCAACAGGTCGTCGCGATGGCTTGCGATGAAGGCCGTGGTTGCTTCGCCAGCAGCGAAGGCGGGATGCGCCAGACAGCCGGCGAGAAACGCCTGGTTGGTCGTCACGCCAAACGCAACGGTCTGTTCGAGGCCGTGGATCAGCCTGAGCCGGGCTTCGTCGCGGGTGGCGCCATGACTGATCAGTTTGGCGATCATCGAGTCATAGAACGGCGGAATTTCCGAGCCGGATTGCAGCGCGTGTTCGACGCGAATTCCCTCCGGCATCTGCCACCGCGCCATCCGGCCCGATTGCGGCATGAAATCGTGGGCGGCGTCCTCCGAGCACAGCCGCACTTCGATCGCATGTCCGGAGAATGTTATCTCGTCCTGCTTCAATCCGAGCGGCTCACCGCCGGCGACGCGCAGCTGCAGCTCCACCAGGTCGAGCCCGGTGATCGCTTCGGTGACGGGATGCTCGACCTGCAGCCGCGTGTTCATTTCCATGAAGTAGAAATTGCCGCCTGGATCGAGCAGGAATTCCAGCGTGCCGGCGCCCTCATATCCAATCGACTTGATCGCATTGACCGCGATCGCGCCCATCCGCGCCCGCAATTCCGGCGACACGGCCGGCGACGGCGCCTCCTCGATCAGCTTTTGGTGCCGCCGCTGCACCGAACAATCGCGCTCACCGAGATGAATCGCGTTACCAAAGCGGTCGCCGAACACCTGGATCTCGATGTGTCGGGGGTCTGTGATCGCGCGCTCCAGGATCACGCCGGCGTCGCCGAACGCGCTTTGCGCCTCGGAGCGCGCGCTGCGCAAGGCATCGGGGAACGTGGCGGCATCCGCGACCAGCCGCATGCCGCGCCCGCCGCCGCCGGCCACCGCCTTGATCATCACGGGGAAGCCGATCTTGCCCGCTTCCGCAAGCATCGCGGCATCGCCTTGGTCCGCGCCCTGATAGCCGGGCACGCAGGGCACGCCCGCGGCCTGCATGATCGCTTTCGCACCGGCCTTGTTGCCCATCGCCTTGATGGCATCAGGCGATGGCCCGATGAACACCAGCCCCGCGTTGCGGCAGGCGCTGGCAAAATCCGCGTTCTCGGCCAGAAAGCCGTAGCCGGGATGCACCGCATCCGCACCGCTGGTCGTGGCCGCGGCAATGATGGCGCCGATGTTGAGATAGGACTGCGCCGGCAGCGCCTCACCGATCCTTAACGCTTGATCCGCCTCGCGCACGTGCAGCGCGTCGCGGTCGGCGTCGGAATAGACCGCGACCACGCCATAGCCGAGCCGGCGCGCGGTACGCATGATGCGCAGCGCGATCTCGCCGCGGTTGGCGATCAGGATCTTGCGGAACGGCGTCGCCTTCATCCGAGCGTTCATGGCCGCGCGACCGAAAACTGCATGGCTTGCGGGTTGCGCGCCTCGGCCTCGCGGCAGATCGCCAGCACCTCGCTCAGCACGGCGCGGGTGTCGCGCGGATCGATCACGCCGTCGTCGAGCACGCGCGCGCTGGTCGAAAACACATCCATTTGGCCGTCGAACACGCCGATGATCTGCGCCTTCATCGCCTCGAGCTTTGCCTTCTCGATCGGCTTGCCGCGCCGGAGCGCGGCGGCTTCGGTGACGATCGCCATGGTTTCGGCGGCCTGCTCGCCGCCCATCACCGCGGTCTTGGCATTGGGCCAGGAGAAGCAAAACCGCGGATGAAAGCCGCGCCCGCACATGCCGTAATTGCCGGCGCCGAAGGAGGCGCCGCAATAGATCGTGATCTGCGGCACGGTCGCCGAGGTCACCGCCTGGATCATCTTGGAGCCGTGCTTGATCATGCCGGCTTCCTCATAGGCCTTGCCGACCATATAGCCGGTGGTGTTGTTCAGATACAAAAGCGGCGTGCGCGACTGGCAGCAGGCCTGGATGAAATGCGTCGCCTTGTTGGCGCCGGGGACATCGAGCGGGCCGTTATTGGTGATGATGCCGATCGCCTGGCCCTCGATGCGGGCGTGGCCGCACACGGTGGCGGGGCCGTAATTGGCGCCGAACTCGGTGAAGTCGGAATCGTCGATGATGCGCGCGATCGCCTGGCGCATGTCGACGGGGCGCTTGTGGTCCATCGGCATGATGCCGAGCAGTTCCTCGGGATCGTGGCGCGGTGGCCGATGCGATGTCCCTCCCCGGCCCGGCCGATCCCATTCCAGGTTGGCCATGATATCGCGCGCGATCCGAAGCGCGTCGCGGTCGTCCTCGGCGAGATAATCGCCCAGGCCGGAAATGCCGGTGTGCATCTCGGCGCCGCCGAGTTCCTCTTCGGTGGCGATCTCGCCGGTCGCCGCCTTCAAGAGCGGCGGCCCTGCGAGAAAGGCGCGGGTGCGGCCGCGCACCATCACGATGTAATCCGACAGCCCGGTCTGGTAGGCGCCGCCCGCGGTCGACGATCCATGCGTCACCGTGACCACGGGGAGGCCCGCCGCCGACAGCCGCGCCAAATTGCGGAAGATGTTGCCGCCCCGGACAAAATCCTCGACGCGGTAGCGCAGAAGG
>Ga0210410_10004576_pt1 | contig 12120 bp, 14 predicted proteins | sample IncBWC4MmetaG_FD_161058 | JGI IMG/M metagenome (GOLD analysis project Ga0210410, IMG submission 161058) | Forest soil microbial communities from Barre Woods Harvard Forest LTER site, Petersham, Massachusetts, United States - Inc-BW-C-4-M | ecosystem: Environmental > Terrestrial > Soil >... | reverse complement strand
CTGTAAAGATGAGATGGAGCGGATTGCCTCGCGGATTGTACGCGGCCGGGCCAAGTACAGCCAATAACGACGTTATCGCAAGTGATTTTGTCGTAGAATGACCATACGCTCGCGGCGTCGCGGTCGCGCGCGAAAACGCCGAGGTCTATTCCAACGCGCATGGTCAAAGAAGGTTACTATTTTGGAGTGCCGCCGCTCGCGCTGGGCGGTGTCTGTTTTTTTCTGCACTGGTATGCGACCGCGTCGGTGCTGGTGTTCCTCGCGCTGTTTGTCTTCTCTTTCTTTCGTGATCCGGAGCGCGTAATTCCGTCGGAGCCGGGAGCGGTCGTGTCTCCGGGCGATGGCCGAGTGGTGGTGGTGACGGAGGAGGAAAATGCGGGGCGCCCGGGAAGGCGCGTCAGCATTTTTCTGGCGGTTTGGAATGTGCACGTCAACCGGTCGCCCGCGGCAGGAACAATTACAAAGCTGGAGTACCGGCCGGGGAAGTTCCTGGCGGCGATGCGCGAGCGGGCCTCGGTGGAGAACGAGCAGAACGTGTTTACACTTTCGACCGACGCCGGAGAATTGGTGTTCAAGCAGATTGCGGGATGGATTGCGCGGCGGGTAGTCTCCTGGAAGAAGCAGGGCGATAAGGTAGCGCGCGGAGAGCGGATCGGGCTGGTGCGTTTTGGGTCGCGTGTGGACGTGTGGGTGCCAAAAGAGGCAGAAATCCTGGTGAGGTTGGGGGAGAACGTAAAGGGCGGGGCAAGCGTGCTGGCCCGGTGGACGGGGAAAGCGGCAACGAGCAAGCTGTCTGAAACGAGCGCCGCGGAAACAGACGCAAATCTGACAGCGACAGGAAAACGGTCGTAATTATGGCTGACGTCGAGCAGCACGAAATATCATTCCAGGGGCGGCGGATCAAGAATCCGAAATTGCGGCGGGGGATTTTCTTGATTCCCGCGGCGTTTACATCCGCGAATTTGCTGTGCGGCTACTTCGCCATCGTGGCGTCAACGCTGGGGACGCCGGATGACTTTAACCGCGCGGCGAAGGCGATTGGACTAGCGATTTTGTTTGATTCGCTGGACGGGCGAGTGGCGCGAATGACGGGGACGAACACGGAGTTTGGGGTGCAGTTCGACTCGCTGGCGGATGTAGTCAGTTTTGGCGTAGCGCCCGCGATACTCGCATACGCCTGGGGCATTCGAAGCGTGACGGCCATGGACCTGGAGGCGCTGCACCAGCTCGGCTTGTTTGCATGGGTATGCTGCTTGTTCTTCCTAATTTGCTGCGCGTGGAGACTGGCGCGATTTAATGTGAAAGGAATGGCGCCGGGAGGATCCAAGTATTTTGTGGGCATGCCCACGCCGGCGGCGGCCGCGGTGATCGCCGCGGTTGTACACGCATTGCATCGTGCCGGGCCGTTGCAGGATTGGCGATGGTCGGTGGCGTGGCTGTTGATGGCGGCGGCCCTGGGCGGGCTAATGGTCAGCACGATTCGATATTACAGTTTCAAGGATCTGCCGTGGTCGCGGAAGCAGCCGGCCTTCCTAATACTTGTTCTGATCACACTTGGAGCGGTGATCTGGGCATTTTCGGAGATTGTGCTCGTGCTGCTGGCCGGTACGTATGCGTTGGCGGGTGTGTTGTTCCATCTCGTGCGGTTCGTACGGCAGCGGACGGTTTCGCGGACCGCGTGATTCATGCCTTCGCTTGAACGGGAATCCAACCGGATTGTAATTGCGGGTGCGTCTTCGCTTCTGGGTGCGGAGCTGAAGTCCCTATTGGAGGAGAGCCGGTTTGCGGCCGCGGATTTCCGGCTGCTGGATGAGGAACTGGCTGCAGGGACATTGACGGAGGCCGGCGGCGAGCCTGCGGTGATTCAGCCGGTCGAAGAGGGAAGCTTCGAGCGGGCGCGCTTTGTGTTTTTTACAGGATCGGGTGAGTTTACGCGCCGGAATGTGGTTGGAGCGAGACGCGGCGGCGCAAAGATCATTGATCTTTCGGGCGGAATCGCAGGAGAGGCGGGGACGGTGGCGTGGTTCCCGAAGCTCGATGCGCTACTCGGCCGCGAATTTCCGGGCGGTGCCGCAGCGTATGCAGTACCTTCCGCGGCGGCCACGGCAGCTGCTGCGTTGACTCTCGCGCTGTCGAAGAATGGCCTGCGAAAGCTGACGATAATCCTTTTTCAACCCGTTTCCGAGGCAGGGCGCGCGGGGATTGAAGAATTAGAGAGTCAAACGGGCGAGCTGCTCTCATTTCAGAATATTGGCCAGCCGGTATTTGACGCGCAGGTTGCTTTCAATATGCTGGACAGGTTTGGTCCGGAGAGCGCGCAGAAGCTTGGCGCTATTCGTGAGCGCTGGAGGGCGGAAACGCGAGCGTGCCTCGGGGAAAATGTGGCGCAGCCATCCATTCAAGCGGTGCACGCGCCGGTTTTCTATGGAACAGCGTTTGCGGCGTGGGCGGAGCTGGAGACGGGTGCGAATTCCGCGAAAATTGCTGAGGATTGCCGGTCCGCTGGATTCGTTCTGACAGATGAAAGTGACGCTGGTCCGAGCAACGTTAGCGCGGCGGGAGAAAAGAGCATCCAACTTGCGAGGCCAGAAGTGGATCCCTCGGAACCGGGGCATTGGTGGTTTTGGGGTGCGGCGGATAATATTCGATTACCAGCGGCAAATGCGGTGAAGCTGGCGGAGATGCTTACGTAATGGGCCGAAAGATCTTGTGCGCACCGTTGCTGGTGGCCGGGCTGATGAGCGGCTGCGGTTATCATGTCGCCGGCCGAAGCGATGCGCTGCCGAAGAGTATTCATGTGATTGCCGTGACAGCGCTGGAGAATAAAACGACCAGCTACCGGATCGAGCAGAGATTGACGAGCGCGACGGTTCATGAATTTCTGGCGAAGACTTCGTATCGCGTGGTGTCCGATCCGGCGAACGGGGATGCCGTGCTGCGCGGGAAAGTCTTGAGCCTCGAGGCGGTTCCGCTGCTCTTCGACACCAAAACGGCGCGGGCGACGGCCATGCTGATTACCGTGAAGTGCGAGATTACGTTTGAAGAGCGCGAAACGGGGAAGATCCTCTATCACACCGACAATTTTGTTTTCCGGAACCAGTATGAGATTTCGACGGACGTGACGAATCCGAATGCCATCAAGAGTTTTTTCGAGGAGCAGGATCCGGCGCTGGACCGACTGGCCCAGGATTTTGCGACGCGATTGGTGGCGGCGGTGACAGAGAATTACTGACGGGGCGGGCCGGGCTAAAGCCCGGCGCCTACAAAGGTATGAAGATATGGCGCGGGTATCGGCGGAAGAGTTGGTGGGGCGGCTGGAGAAGGGGAAACCCGTTCCGGCAATTTTGTTGCTGGGGGAAGAGCCGTACCTTCGGGATTTGTGCCGGGCGCAGCTGATTGAGCGCTTCGTGCCGGAAGCGGCGCGTACGTGGGCGGTTTCGCGGTATTCGGCGGATCGCGGGGAGACGCAAGGGGCCCTGAATCAGGCGCAAACGATGGCTATGCTTTCGCCGGTGCAGGTGGTGTTCCTCGAAGAGGCCGAAGCGATCGAAAAACTTGGGGAGAAAAACCGGGAAGCGGCCGTGGAACAGCTTGCCTCGTACCTTGAGGATCCTGCGCCGTTCACGGTGTTGGTGATTGAAGCGACGGGGCTCGATCAGCGGATGAAGCTGGGGAAACTGCTGGCGGAGAAGACGCTGGTGGTGGAATGCGGGCTGGGGGAAAACGCGGGGGAGCGGCAAACGGCGGCGGTGGCGCTGGCACGGGCGATTGGGAAAGAAGAGGGAGTGGAGTTCGAGAGAGGGGCCGCGGAGGATTTGGCGGAATTTGTGGCGGCGGATTTGCTGCGGTTGAAAACGGAGATCGAAAAGCTGGCGACGTATGCGGCGGAGAGGAAATTGATCCGGCGGCAGGACGTCACTGCTCTGGTGATTTCGGAGAAGACGACGACGGTATGGGAATTGGCGGATATGCTGGCTTCGCGGCAGACGAAGAAGGCGCTGGAATTTCTGGACCGCTTGCTGCGCGATGGAGAAGAGCCGCTGCCGATGCTGGGCGCAATGGCTTGGATGTACCGCAAACTGATTGAGGCGAGTGAAGTGAAGGGCGTGACGAACGGATGGCAAGCCGCGCGGGCGCTGGGGATGCGGCCGGAGCAGGCGGAACTGGCTCTGCAGAATGCGCGCAAGATTTCGAAGGGACGATTGCTGGGCGGATTGAGTGCGTTGCAAAAGGCGGATGACCGGTTGAAGCGCGGCGGGGAAGATGCGCGCGCGGTGATGGAGTTTCTGATTACGGAGCTGACTGGCGGGGAAGCGAAGGCGGCGCGCGGATAAGAGCGAAGAATTAACACAGAGGACGCGGAGGACACAGAGTTCACGGAGAGTTCGCGGGCAAATGAAAAAGGGGCGGCCAAACGGCCGCCCCTTTTGTTGGTGAGCTGGAATTGATTGCTAGCGGCCGCCGCCCTCGTGATGATCAAAATCGAAGAGGTCGAAAAGATCGCCGAGCGCCGGGCTGTTAAGCGGCACGTAGGGATTATCTTCGTCGACTCTGGGATTCGGGAAATTATCGCGGCTGCGGCCCGTCAATGGTTTCAGATTCCAATTCCGCTCGATGAACTTCAGGATCGAAACGTGGTCGGAGTAGGTGTGGCTGACGTGGCCGCCGCGGGTGAAGGGGGAAACGGCGATCAACGGAATGCGCGGGCCGTCGCCGAAGAAGTCGAGCGGCTGGATGTAGCCGAGTCGTAGTAGCCTCCGCCTTCGTCCATGGTGATGAACAAGACGGTGGATTCAAACAGTTCTTTATTAGCGGTGAGATGGTCCACGACTTTCTTGACCATGCCCTCAAAGAGATCTTCTTTCGATGACGCCGGGTGGCCGTCAAGCAGGCCGTCCGGTTTTACGAAGGAGACGGCCGGCAAAGTTTCGTTATCCACGGCATTGAAGAAGTCTATGGCGTCCTTGATGTGCGCGGCGCGTTGGGCCGCATCGCCCATAATCTTGCTGTTATAGGACTCGAAGTTGCAAATGTTGCAGTACGTTTGTCCAACCTGGACCGTCGGATCAGTGCTCTTTGGATCGTGCTGCCGATTCACCGCCGCGGTGTACGCTCCGCCGTAGTAAGCCCACGAGATGCCCTTCTCATTGAGCGCTTCGCCGATGGTGCGCACATTGCTCGGCGGAATGGACCCGCCCCCTGCAATGCCTTTGGTGTCCACGGTGCCGTCAGGCAGGAAGCCGGGCGAGTCATTGTTGACCATGTAGAAGTGTCCCGTTTCGCAATTGGGGTTGGGATTGTAAGGGAGAGATGCGAGGTACTCGCGGATTGCGGGAATGCCGGGCTGGCTGGAATCAGCGCACTCGGTGAAGTTGCCGTTGAAAAGAAGGTCGTTGGTGTAAACGTCGTTCATCTGGGGCGTCTGATTGGGAAGCGGATCGGGATTCGCGATAACAACCGACGGCGGCACGGTGGGGTTGCCATTGCCATCGGACCAGAAAATGGAGTCGCCGGTGCCCAGCATAATGTGGTTGTGGGCTGTGCCACCCATGACCGATTGATGGAAATTGTCGCTCATGGAGTATCGGTCGGCGAGGCTCTTGAGAACCGGGACGTCGCCTGCCTGCATGTTGTAGAAGGCCATGGAATTTCCGCCGCCATTGTCGTCGATGGCAGGCGGGTTATCGAAAACGGAGTCGATCTGGTTCGTGTAGTTGATGATGACGTAGGGATATAGATCGCTCAGGCATCCCGAGGGATTCTGGCGCGTGGCGTTTTTGATGTTGCAATCCGATTGCTGCCACATCTCGAACAGCCGGTGGGTCGAATCACCCGTGTAGGAATCGTAGGGCAGATTTGCTCCCTTAAGCGGGAATGGTCCGTTGGGCAGGTTGTTGAAATTCGTGACGCGTGTATCGAAGTCGGGGACGGGGGTAAGGACAATCGTATTCGCTTCTCCGGACGAGCCGGTCTGCAGCAAGGGTAGGTCAGCAGCTTCCAGCGACGGCTCGATTGCGCCCAGAAGAGCCGGGGCCACCCCAAAAGAAAACGGCTCCCCGGCAGACGGGCTGGGCGAAAAATTCAGTGTTGGCGGGGGCAGTGTCGTGTAGGGGGCCTTCTGGTCGTCATCGAGGCTGACGAAGTATTTGGGCTGGAAGGGGGCAACCTGCCGGAATTGCGCGGCTTTGGAGAAATGCTTGCCGGGCGCGCCGTTGGCTTTGATTATTCCCTCCGATAGCAGATTTTTGACGGAATCGCCGCTCGGTGAAACGTACGTGGCGAAGAGATTATCGAAGCTGCGGTTTTCGCCAATCAGCACAATGACGTGCTTGATGGGACTGCGGGTATGCTCTTTCTCATCGGCCTGGAGTGTTCCGGCTAACGGGCCGGCCAGGCTGAATTGAAACACGGTCACGGCAACGAAACCGACGCGCAGACCGTGCAGGGATTTTGAAACGAATTGCTTCAAGGTCATGCAATCTCCTAGCTCGAATGAATATGGAAAGCACCCGAATGGGCTTGGAGAGCGTGAACTGGGCGCGTTACAGCGAGGTTGCGTTCAAGTGAGAGAACCGTGAATTGAAGTTGGATACCGGTAGTTCCGGGTGTTCCGGGACTGGGAATGGGTGGAAATGCAAAAGGCGAGCTTGCGCCCGCCTTTCTAAAATTTTACAAGAGTGAACAGCTAACGCGCGTTACTTGGCGGTCTTGGCCGCGAGTCCGTTGTGGGCGAGGGTGAGGCGCGACTTGTAACGGTTGCCGGTGTTCTCGTGGAGCACTCCCTTGCTGATGGCCTGGTCGATCGCCGACATGGTTGGGTGAAGAAGATTGCCCGCGGCGGTGGCGTCACCGGCGGTGATGGCGGTGCGCAGACGGCGCATCATGGTGCGGACGCGAGTCCGGTTGGCGCGGTTGACTTCGGCGCGCTGGAGAGATTGCGCCGCGCGCTTCAAAACTGACTTTTTCTTCTTCTTAACTTTGGTAGCCTGTCCCTGCGCCATCTATTGCTCCTTGTAGGTATCGCTCAAACTTCTAACGTTAAACGAGGCTCGCGGCTTTGTCAAACGAGACCAAAGTGCGGTAGTGGCCAGCTTCCGATTACCGGACTAGTCGGGAGTTGACAGGGTTAACGGAATGCTGAGCTAGTTTGGCGAGCGCTTTTGAAAGAGGCTGGAAAATACTTCCCGGAGAAACCAGAGTATCAATCCAATTCCCACATAGACCGCAGAATTCAGAAGAAGTGAAACCGCAATTATGATCGCGGAGGGAAGCGCTGCGCCGGAATCGCCCCCACCGTCGGTGACCACGAGGGCCAGGCCTTCCGCTACAATTTCGGCGGGCCAGAGCAACGCAGCGGCAACTGCGAACCTGTGTTGAGCTGGAGTTATCTTTGGTTCTTGAAAGGGGTTCCACTCTGGGGGCTTAGGCATGAACAGCCCAACAAGCAAGAGTAGGAGCGGGATCACGACACCCGCTATTGCCCACGACCACAAATATTTCTTTTTCAGTCTGGTCACGGCTTGTGACTCCCATGCTCCCACGGCTTGCGAAAACCGAGCGGCGTTTGGCGTACCGTCAGTCGACAGCGATCAATCAACCAACTTATCGCTGAGCCAGCGGGCGACGACGGTTAGGCCGGCGCCTACCAGGCCGAAACAGCTGGCGTTGCTCCACCACTCGGTGCCGCGATCATAATCGGCTAAGGAGGTTTCCAATGCCATCTTCGCGGAAGCGACTTTCAAAGGGAGAGTTGGATCGAGCGGCTTCGGCTCGGCGGCACGTCTGAGCTGCTCGAGCATCAGCTGCGGCTGCTTCATATCGAGCATGGTGATGGGCGCGTGGCAGTAGGGGCAGGCCGAGTCGGTTTCAAGATTGATGGAGGCGCCACAACTGGAGCAATTCACAAACTGGACGTTCTGGCGCAATTCCTGGATCTGCGCGGGCGTCAGTCGATGGATGAAATTCTTTTCTTTCAAGAACTCGAGAAAGGCGATGAAGTGGCCGTCATCGGTGGTGCATCGCCAATAGGTGAACGGCATGTTGCCCTGCAGGTCGTGTGCCAGCTTCAGCGTCGTTGCACAACGCGGACATTGCATCGTGCCAGGAACCGATGGCTTCGCGGAGGAGGGGTGCTCCCCGATGAATTTCATGAGCTTCAGTGTGGAGCCGGGAGAAAGCTTCAGGCTTTCGAAATGATCGAACCAGAACGCCTGGCATCCAGCGCAGACATCGATGGCGACCTGTCCGCCCATGCGGGCCTCCAACGTCATGGCGGTCATTTCGGTTTTGCAGCCGGGGCACTTCATAGTCAAACATTGTAACTTGTCGCCCGGGTGTCTATCGCATCGACAGGGGTGGAAGTTCCATTAGCCCAACTGGCTCCGCTGGCCGCTCTATCTTCTCGAACGGAAAGAAAAGCCCCGCCCTCCTGGGGGGAGAAGGGCGGGGAGGGGGAACAGCATCGAAGCTCTATTATTTGTCGTGGTTGAAGGAAAGCGGGAATTCGTAGATGACCTCGCCGACTGGAACTTTCAAGATGAGTTGGCGGGACTTGGCATCGCGTTCGAACCACACCGCTCCCGCGGTCTTTTCGCTCGGCTTCAGCGTGCATTCGCGCAGGGAGAGTTCGTTGATTTCGCGAACCATGTTCACGAGCGCGGTTTGATTTTTCGCGGCGATTGTTTCCAGAGCTTGGTGCTGCGCCAAATAGTTTGGCGAAGGGTCGGACACCGGAAGTTTGTAGGTCAAGACGTAGACGTCCCCGTTGGGCGAGGAGTAGGAGCGCGAAGACTGCGCTTCGCCGGCAGCACCTGCGCTGGCCGAGGTCCAAAGAACCTGATGATTGGCGGCTTTCGCCAATTGCGCGGGATCCTGGTAACGCAAGGGTTTCAATAGCGGCGCGATCTCATCCAGAGCGAGCAACTTCGGCAGCACGTAAACGGATTGCGTGCCACCGTTGACCACCGCGACGTTGGCGCGCATCTTCCAGCCGGTGTCCTCAAGCGAAACTTGAACGGTGACGCTGTTGGCGGCCAGCGATTCCACCAGTTGGCTGCCATTCATAAACTGATAGCTCCCTTTGGCTCCCGCCTGCCACCGCGCCACGCCGTTGCTGATCGCGGCGTTATCGCCGGGAATTTGCGCATCGGGCCGCTTGCGGACCGGCTGGGTGAGATACATGTGCGCGACGTGGCCTTGCTTGCCCTCTTCCGTGCGGATATGGACGGTGTAGCCTTCGACATCGGAGAGCACTGCGACTTCTTCGCCGCATTCCAGATCGGCGACGAGCTGCATGGGCAGAGTCTGCTCCTGGTCGGCGGTCATGGGCACGCTGAGGTTTCCGTTGCAACTGATCTTGCTGGTGAGGGTCGCGCTGTTGGAAGTAGAAGAGGAACTCGCGAGTTCTTCGCAGCGCGAGGATGAGCTGAAAACCAGGCTCGCAAGCGCGCCGAGTAGTATGAGTTTGCTTTTCATCGTCAGGCCCCTTCCCATACCCCGAAGAAATTTCAATGTTTTAATCTCCGCTTCGATTTGCATCTTGGCGTTCGGGAAGGATTGCGTCCATAGTGCCTCCGTACCAGAGTACAGGTAATGAGAAGGATACTGTCCGAGGTGAGGAAAAAGTTTTCAGATTTCAATTGTCAGCAATCCATTTCTTGGTTTTTAGTAGTTAGTTCTTGAACGGAAGAGGAAGGGGAGATCCATGGGAACGCTTTTCAAGAGCGCTGCTCGATTAATAGTTGCGTTGCTGTTTTGTGCCAGCGGGCTCTACGCGCAGGCGCCCGCGGAGGCGCCGGCGAAGGCCGCGTGTGATTGCTCTGAGGTCGAATTGATGAATGCCAGGCTGGCCGCGTTGGAGAAGCGGCTCAGTGACTGGCCGAACCTCGCGCGTTATCGCGAGGCGAACGCCAAGGTGGTTGCTCCGGCGAAGGACGAGCAGCGCGTGGTGTTCATGGGCGATTCCATCACGGACATGTGGGTGCAGCCGCGGTTCGGTGGATTCTTTCCGGGCAGGCCGTACATCGGGCGCGGGATTGGCGGCCAAACCACGCCGCAAATGTTGTTGCGATTTCGGGTAGACGTGCTCGCGCTCCAGCCAAAAGTCGTGGTGATTCTGGCGGGAACGAACGACCTTGCGGGGAACACCGGACCGATGACTCTCGAAGAGACCGAAGGAAACCTCGCTTCCATGGCGGAACTCGCGCGCGCTCATGGAGTTCGCGTGGTGCTTTCTTCCGTGATGCCAGTCAGCAATTACGGCCATGATCGCGATGGCAGTCCGGTCGACATCCGGCTGAAACGTCCGCCGGAGAAAATCCTTGAATTGAATGCGTGGATCAAGAAGTACGCCACAGACCAGGGCTACGTGTACCTCGACTATTTTTCCGCGATGGTGGATGAGCAGGGCCTGCTCAAGAAAGATCTCAGTGAGGATGGTTTGCATCCGAATGCGCTCGGCTATGCCGTGATGGCGCCGCTCGCGGAAAAGGCGATCCAGGAAGCGCTGAAATCGAAGGCGCCCAGAGAGAAAGAGTAGCAAGTACAGTTTCTTGTTTCGAACCGCTACTTGACCGGCCCGGAGCGCGCAGTGGCCAGGTCTGTCATCCCGCTTCCACTGCTGTTATCCCATTCCACTAACTGTCATCCCGACGCTCAGGGCGCGCTCATGCGCGGCCTGAGGCGGAGGGATCCGCTTCCGGTTTCGACGCCGGCTTGAAGAAAGGTGGTATAATACCAACTAACGATAAAACGGCTTTCGCGACCGGAGGCGGCGGAGTTGGTGAGAAAGTGCCTCCAGCCAGGCCGGAGAGTCATCCCCGGAAAGCACTTTCGGGATGAACTCGAAAACGAAGGGCTTACGTTGTCGGATGCCTTGCACGTCCTTAGGACCGGGCGGATTTATGGTGAGCCCGAGCAGGACATCAAGACGGGGGACTGGAAGTACCGCATCGAAGGCAAAGAAGTGGATGGCAGGGCGCTCAAAATCGTGTTTTGCTTCAAAGATTACGATGGGATCGACGCGGCGTATCTGATCATCGTGTTTGTCAGCAGGTAGAGGCCGGAGGCAACGATGAAGAAGCAAGCGTGCAGTATCTGCGGAGCAGAAGCGAGAGTGGTGAAAGGCGATTACCAGTTCAAAGAGTCCGGTCTCCGCGACGTTGTGCTGCTGGACATTGACCTCATCAAGTGTGGCGAGTGTGGAAACATCGATCCGATTCTCTCTGGAGTGGATGACATCATGAGTCTCCTCGCGGTAGCGGTGCTTCAAAAGCCCTACCGATTGGACGGCGCGGAGCTGCGTTTTCTCCGAAAGCACGTCGGGCTGAACCAGGAAGAATTCAGCAAGCTCGTGCGTGCGGACAAAACAACGCTCTCGAAGTGGGAGAACGACGAGGACCAAATCGGGATTCGGAGCGACCTGCTGGCCCGGACAGTTGTGATCTCCCGCGACAAGTATCTGGAAAAGCGAGCCGCCGACCACATCAAAGCCTTTCTGAAGGCTGCCGACCAGCGAAAACACTTACGCCTCGAAGTGGACACCGACAAGCTCGAATACGAATACGCCTAAGAGGGGCCCAGGCTCGTCACTCGCCACTTCTTTCAACAAAGGGCAGATTCTCCTGTCGCACGTAATGCATTCTTTACGGCCCTCCTGCCAGGATTGGATGCACTGCTTCTTGTAGCGGCGACTTTACGTCGCGGTCTTCTCTTGAGTCTTGCCACTTCTTGTAGCGGCGACTTTACGTCGCGGTCTTCTCTTGAGTCTTGCCACTTCTTGTAGCGGCGACTTTACGTCGCCGTCTTCTCTTGAGTTTTCTCTTGAGTTTTGGCGGGTGGGCTATAGATCGAGCCCCCGAAAGATGCGGGTGCCGCATACGCCGGTTTTGCGTGTGCGGGTTTTGACGTTCCTTTCCCTCCGCGCCTTCTTGCGAAAGGATGGGGGTCGGTTTTCTCTGACTGTCACGAACCCGTAACTTGACCGCGACGGAGTGCTGCGCTAGGGTGTAATGAGTTTCTCCCAGAGCAGGCTTCGAAGCGGCTGCGCCTGCCCGCCGCAGGCGGGCACAACGAGGAGGAATCCCATCGGCCACCCGGTTCCGGTTACAGAAAAACCTTCCA
>Ga0210410_10004574_pt1 | contig 12122 bp, 10 predicted proteins | sample IncBWC4MmetaG_FD_161058 | JGI IMG/M metagenome (GOLD analysis project Ga0210410, IMG submission 161058) | Forest soil microbial communities from Barre Woods Harvard Forest LTER site, Petersham, Massachusetts, United States - Inc-BW-C-4-M | ecosystem: Environmental > Terrestrial > Soil >... | reverse complement strand
GAAGTAGTTGCCGGTGGGGATGATGAGTTCGCCGTTGTCGATGAGCGAGCGCATGCGAATCCACCAGTGAGAGTCGATCTCGGGGTCGGCTGACTGGAGGCGGGGGAAGTTGTCGCGGAAGTTGTCGGGCGGGCTGGGGCGGTAGACGGCGTAGGGCTCGGAGAGGGCGTGGCCGTTGATGAAGACGCGGCCGCTGTGGAGGCGGAGGTGGTCGCCGGGGAGGCCGATGACGCGCTTGACGAGGTGGAGGGTGGCGTCGACGGGGTCGTGGAAGACGACGATGTCGCCGCGATGGATGGCGGCTGAGGGGAGAAGGCCGGCGGAGCCTTCTGCGTTGGGAGAGCCGGCTTGTTTGTTGACGAGGAGAAAGTCGCCTACGAGAAGGGTGGACTCCATCGACTCGGAGGGTATGCGGAAGGGTTGCGCGCAGAAGGTGATGATGAAGATTGCGATGACGATGAGGTGGAGGAGGGATTGCAGTGCGGGGAGAACACCGATTTTGTGATGGTGGGTGGAGGTTCGCTGCGGATGAGCGTTCTTGGATGAGGGATTGAGGGCAGGGATTTGGGGCTGGGATTCGCTGTGGGGCGGGGCCTCGGTTTGGGCCTGGATCTGACCCGATTTCGCATCGGCGACGGGATGGGTCATTCGGGCACCTCCGCTGCGGAGACTTCGCTCGGCTGGGATTCGGAGATCAGGCGCTGGAAGGCCAGGCGTGCGGCATCCTGCTGGGCCTGCTTCTTGGTGGTTCCCTCGGATTCGGCGAGGGCGCGAGAGCCTCCCTGCTTATCTTCGATGCGTACTTCGACGCGGAAGCGCTTTTGGTGGTCGGGGCCGCTCTGGTCGGTGAGGACATAGTGGGGCTGGCCGGCGCCGGTGGCCTGGAGGTGCTCCTGCAGGGCGGATTTGTGGTCGCCGATGGCTCCGCTGAAGGTGTCGCCACCCTTCATGGCGAGGTGAAGATCGGGGAGGGTGGGTTCGATGATGTGTTTTTCGATGAAGGCGCGGGCGGCGTCGAGGCCGCCATCGAGGTAGAGAGCGGCGATGACGGCTTCGAGGGCATTGGCGAGGAGAGCGGGCTTACGGCGGCCGCCGCTTTGTTCTTCGCCGCGACCGAGACGCAGGAGTGAGCCGAGGTCGATGCGGGCGGCTACCTCGCCCAGGTGGCGGCGGCTGACGAGCGAGGCTCGGAGGCGGGTTAGTTCGCCCTCACGGGAGGCAGAGAAACGATGGAAGAGCGATTCGGCGACGATGAGGCCGAGAACGGCGTCGCCGACGAACTCGAGTTGTTCGTTGTCGGCGGTGGGATTGGGGAGTGAGTCGGGGTTGGTCTCGTAGGCGAGCGAGCGATGGGTGAGGGCCCAGGTAAGCAGCTCGGGCCGCCTAAAGCGATGATCGAATAAAGGCGCAGGAGTGGTCTTCGCTTCCGATTGTCCGGCCCTTTTGTGGCGCGTCGTCATCGAAACCCCTCTATGTCTACTTTACCGGACGGACGGCCTTGTCCGAAGGGGTGGTTAGTGTGGGGGTGGCGGACGATATGCGTCTTTCTCAGCTTTGCCGCTAGGGTCCAGGGGGGCGTCGTCGGATTCGTCGGGGGTCTGGCGTTCGACTTTCGGTGCAACGAAGGGTTGTTTGATGCCCTGTTCGGCGGCTGCCTTGGTGTCGGGCTGGGCGTCGCGGACGACAAGGGCGGCCTGGTATTCGGCTACGGCTTTCTCGCGATCGGGCATAACGTCGTAGAGCCTGCCGAGGTAGATGTGCGACCAGGCGAGGGTGCGGGGGTTCTTCGAGGTGTCGAGGACCTCCTGGAAGTCGCCGATGGCGGCGCCGGGCTGGCGCTGCATGAGGTTGACGCGAGCGAGGACGTAGTGGGCCTGAGCGTGGTCGCCGGCAGGGTCAGCGAGAACCTTGTTGGCGATGTCGGAGGCGCCGGCGAGGTCACCCTTGAAGATCTTCAGTTCGGCGAGTTGCAGGCCGGATAACTGCGTTGTCGCGCGGCGCAGCACGTCGTGGCTGCTTTCAGGGAGGAAGGCGATCTGCTGATCTTTGTGGCGCTCGCGATCCACGTCCATCCCGTAGACCATCTGGCCCATGTTTTCTTTGAGGCTGATGCCCTCCTTCTCCATGGTTCCGATCTGGCCGTAGAAGTAATCGACGAGCACCCAACCCTGGCGCATGGCGAGGTCGACGGCTTTGCGGCGGACGGCTTCGGCCTGGTGCTCGTAGGCGCTCATGTCGGCGTCGTAGCGTTCGAGATCGGCGCGCGCCTTCACGGCAGGACCGGGCTTCTGGGGCCTGGGTATACCGACGTCCATCGTGTGGGTCTCGATCGCTTTGATGAGGCACTCGGTGAGGAGGGGCACGATCTCGGTCTTATAGGTGTACTCGAGCGGCGCGTCCTGAACGGCCTTGAGCAGAGGCTGGAGCCGCTCCATGGCCTGAGCGCGCGCGTAGACCATCGGTTCGATCTCGTAGTGAAGATAGCTGTGGCGGATATCGTCCATGTGGACAGCGCCGAGTGGATCGCCGGCGGGAGAGGCGACGACGATGTAGTCGCTCGAATAGATGCGGGCGTTGGTCGCCGAAGGAGCGAGCATGGGTTCGAGCAGCACGAGGAAGCGGCGGCCATCGTAGCTGCTGACGGGAAGCCGGAGATAGATGTTGGTGTTGAGAATCATCTTGGTAAGAGGACTGTGCACGCGGGCGGTGAGGTCTTCGTACTCAGAGCGATGCTCGACCCAGATGGCGTTGAGATGAATATCTTCGGCGAAGGTTCGGAGGAGGGGAAGAATGTTGACGACTTGCGTGGAGTCGGGAGGGAGTTCGGTCTCGTCGGCGGTGGGGGTCAGCTCTGGCGGCGGAGACAGGTAGAGGGCCAGCGAGATGTACTGGGCGAGGTTGAGGCTGCCATCGGCTAAAGTGTGTTCGCGGACGTAGCTGCAGAGAGCGTCCCGGCTGGTGCGGGCGGCGGCGGAGGCTGCAACCTGCGTGTTGATCTCATCGCGGATCTTCTGGCGGACAGGGCTGGAGGCGGCGAGATCGGCATCGTAGCCGCAGGTGTTGAGAGCTACCGCGATGTAGAAGAGAGGTTCGCTGGTCTCAAGGGTGATGGCGGAGCCGCCGGCCTCAGGCTGTGCGATACGCGGGGCCGGCTTCGACGGTCCCTCTTTTGTGGGTGTATCGGAGGAGCTGCTGCTTGAGGAGCTGGGTTGCTGCGCGGTGGCGCGGATGACGGATGCGTTGAGGAGCAAGGAGGCAGCGAGGCACAGAGAAAAGAGTGCGGGGTGCCGACGGAACGACTTAGCTGGAGAAGACACGATAAGGATTCGACGCTCCCGTGAAGTTTAAGGGAGCAAAGGGCGGAGTGGCAACCTGCCACCCTGCCGACAAGACTACCCGTGAACAGAGATTCCGGAGAAGGTGAGGACGACGCGGCCGCGGACAGGAGCGCCAAAGACGCTGGCCGGTTGGAAGACGCTCATCAGAAGCTGATCGACGATCTGGCTATGAACCGCTGGATCATCGGGCCCGGAGACGATGGTGTAGTCGTAGACGCGGCCCTGGGCGTTTACATAAGCCTCGACGACGATGACAGAGTCGTGATCGCTGACGATGGCGCTGGGACTGACCGTGGAGTAGAGATAGTGCGGGGCGGTCATGGCTCCCAAGGGTTCGTCGTTTGCCATCACAGGCTCGGGCGCGGCGACCATGCCGAGGAGAAGTCCAATGCCTCCAATGAAAATGACGGCTCCGGCAAAACCTGCGGATACCTGTACGAGCATCGGACGGATGGCGTTGTCCCACTTCAGGCTCAGGGCGTCGAGCCAGCTCGCTTTTCTTCGAGCCTGTTCATGCGAGATAGCGAGACGAAGCTTGAGTCCCAGATCGGCAGGAGCCTTCGCCGGACCGAGGGCAGCGAGCGATTGCTGCATTTCGCGCAGGGCGGCAAATTCGTTCGCGCAGACGGCGCAAGCCTCCAGGTGCTTGGCGATCTGCTGCATCTGCTGCCCGCTGACGGCGCCGTCGAGGTAGGCCGAGAACAAAGATTGGCACTTCTGGCAGAATTGAGGGGTCATCGCGTCACCACCTCCTTGGATGTCTCTGCTGAAGGATACGACGCAGCGTTTGTGGTGGGGATAGCACTTTCGATACTGAGGAGCGCGCGCAGAGCGGAACGGCCGCGGGTGAGCCGCGACTTGACGGTGCCGAGGTTCACGCTGAGGATTTCGGCGATCTCTTCGTAGGCAAAGCCTTCAATCTCGCGGAGGATGACGACGGTGCGGAAGGCCTCGGGAAGCTGGCGGAGAGCGGCTTCGACGCGTTCGCGGACTTCTGACTGGGCGGCGTGGTCGAAGGGCGAATCGGCGTGATCGGCGAGGGTTGCGCTGAGACAGAGGCCGTTGCTTTCATCGTCGGCGTTGGACTCATACGGCGAGTCAATGGTGATCTCCTGCTTTTTGTGGCGAGACCACCAGCGTCTTTGGTTCGAGGCCTCGCGGAGAGCAATGCGATAGAGCCAGGTGCGGAGGCTGGCTTCGCCGTGGAAGCCGCGAATGCTGCGAAAGACCTTGATGAAGACTTCCTGGGTGATGTCGGCGGCGTCGGCGGGGTCGTTGAGGCTGCGCGCGATCAACGAATAGAGGGGCTGATGATATTGCGCAATCAGGAGGGCGAACGCTGACTCGGAGCCGGCTTTGAGATCGGCTACAAGAGCAGCATCTTCTGTCGTGATGCCTATCGCGCTGGCTAGATTACCCACTATTGTGCCCGCCTGCATATCGGGTGTCCTCTACAGTACGACTTTGATGAAACAAGTTGCAAATACCGAGCTGGCGAGGCTCGAGGTGATGCGAAACAACACCCGCGCGGGCCGAGTGCTCGCTCACTCTATTATCTTTAGACACCGGGAGATACCCGATAAGTTCCCGCTCGCGTTGACGAAAGCGCTGCAGTCAGCCAGAATAGAAAGAGTCCTTCCTGAGAGTGGGCCTGTGGCGCAGCTGGGAGCGCGCTTCCATGGCATGGAAGAGGTCATCGGTTCGATCCCGATCAGGTCCACCAATTATTTCAACAACTTACGGGTTTGCCGAAATTCTCGAGGGTCCAATTAGGGTCCAATAAGAGAAAGCCCTTCATTTCACCCCCGCCTTCAGCATCCCAGCCACCTTTGATTGTGCGTTCCGCTTCGCTGGTGTGACCGCCTGCGTGTAGACCTCAAGCGTCATCTTCACCGTTGCGTGCCGCAGCAGTTCCTGCACTACCTTGATGTCCTCGCCGTTGGCCTTCAGCAAGGTCGAAAAGGTGCGCCGGAAGGTGTGCCATCCGATATGTTTGGTGATCTTCGCCCGCTCAGCTGCCGGACGGATGCACCGTTTCAGCAGAGAGTCGGGACTGTACGGTTGCTTACCCCGCTTCCGTGTGCTGGCGAAGACCCAGTCCTCCGGCTGGTTATACGGAGCAGCACGCTTCCAGGTGAGCAATTCCTCCGCCACCCAAGGATCAAGCGGCACCGGCTTACGGGAGATCTCCGTCTTGCACCTGCCTACCCTTTGCCGGTAGACCGAACGCGTTACGGAAAGTTCCAGTTCCTCGAAGTTCACATCCAGCCATTTGAGTCCGATCAACTCGCTCCGGCGCAGCCCGGTGACGACATCGAGCAGCACCATCGCCCGATCCCTGTGAGCGAGTTGGTCGAATAAATTGATCAGTTCACTCACCTCGAGGATGTCCGGCGCGCGCATCCGCTTCGCGCTCTGCCGCACCATCGTGATCGGGTTCCCGCCCTGCGGCAGGAACTCGTGACGAATGGCGTGATTGAACAGGACGCTCATAATGCTGCGGATCTTCGCTTTGCTCCCCCTGGCCAGATCCAGCTTGCGCAGCCACTTCTCGACAGCAATGGTGCGCACATCGGCCAGCCTGTAGTTGCCCCACTTCTTAGCGACATGAAAATCGAGGATATCTATATAAGTAGAACGGGTCGAATATGCTCGCCCCTCTTCTTCTTCTTCACCATCCTCGATTGGGCCAAGCTCATGTTCTTTGAAGTGGTTGATGAGAGCGAGGACCGAAACCGGCTGCTGGGACGATTGCGATTGCTCCGCGTTAATCGTGACGCGTAGAACTTGAGCAGCCTTCAGTGCGCTCGTCTCGGTCGAATATTCCTTGACCGTTCCGAGAGTCATCTTGCGGCGAACCCGCTTTCCGTCAGCGCCTTCTTCCCGCCAACGAAAGATCCAGCAATCCGGGCCCTGCTTGCGCTTTACGCGATAGACCATACCTTGTTGAAATCGTGCGCGTTGAGACATTACTTTCTCCAGTTCCGCACGACACCAACCGCTGACTCCGATGGTGCCATATTTTGGGCAATTCTGGTCTGGGTATTTTCGGTGAGTTTTTGCATGTAGGCTTCGAGAGCGGAGACGCGGAAGCGCCACACACCGCCCACCTTTGCCGCGATAATTGTTCCGGTTCGCGCCAAACGTTTGACGCTCTCGGGATGCAGGTGCATCAGATCCGCAGCCTGCTGGCTGTCCAGCAAAGGCTCGAATACTGCGGCCCCTTTCTTCTGCTCCATCGCCTGTTTTTGCATTCCGTATCTCCTGTCAGGACTGACTTCCGCAACGTGTGCAGAGAGCCGGAGTGCGATTCATCGCATCCAGTAGCGCCCATAGCCAGACGATAGGTCGAAATTGTGGCGGCGATTATTACCTTTTGCGACGCATTATTCCATCTGGAACAATAATCCAGAGACATACTGCGTTGCATCGCAACCACAATCATTCAGCCCCACAGCTTGATCCCTGTCTGAGTATGCGCGATGATCGATTCGACCAATGAGCAGCACACCCATCATTCCGCCGGGAGGCATGCCGCCAATCCCACCCCATTGGCTCGAGGATAGCGACTGGATCGTCCTCATCGAGTTCCTGCGTGAGGATGACATAGAGGATCGTGTGCGCGGGACGGAGGCCATCGGGTACATGTTTGCCTATTCGCAAATGACCGATACACGAATGCTGGCGCTGGTTGGCGATCCGAAAGAGGATGCCTACGAGCTGCTGTTCTCATTCTCGTCTCCGGCCAACAAAGCGGAGTTCCTGCGCTTGCTGCAATCGAATGATGCAACGGCCTGCGAGGAGTTCGAGATTCTGGTTCCCGATCCATCCGAGATCGAAGCGGCCCAGCCCATCGCACGAGTGCTGCCTGCGGACGTCATGCGACAAGTCACTGTCATCGCAACCATGCTGTTCGGCGGGGACTCTGACTTGATCCAGTAGTGTGTCGAAACTCAGATCGATCGGCTCAGGCAAGTGATCGATCAGCAGTTCGATATCCGTGCGGTTCTCGGGCTGCTGACCCGCCGGAATTTCAAGTCCACTTCGGAAGATGCGTCCCTTGCCACCATCCGGTGGCCCCTTTTGTGTCCAGTAGATATAGCGGTTGACCGGATCTACGGCAATGCCGACGCAGTGACGCATAACGTCGTGCGAATCGGCAGGAAACACACCGTTGCGAACGAGAACAGTCACGTTCGAACCGTCGAGGTTCGAGCGCATCACGCGCATGCCTTCGCGATCACACCAATACAAGAATCCCGCGCTGAAGTCGGCAGTTACCTGCTTGGGCGTCACCGTGAGACCATGACCAACCAACATATGGCGATTGGCACCGTTTAGCCCGATGCACTCGATCGAACCGTCAGCCTGAAAGAATTCGCCTTCATGTGGACCGATCGCCGGTCCCATGTTTGTCCAATACAACGTCTTGGACCTCTTGTCGATAACGATTCCGTCTAGGTTGTCGAGCAGATTCCCAAGCAGGGTGCGGCGATTGCCCCCATCGGGATCCATCTCGATGATTTCGCCGCCTGGTCGGTACTGGAGAATGTAGAGCTTTCCGGAATCCATGGTGTCCTTTCTTCCTTAGAGTGAAATCAACGCGAACTGCTGAGATATATGTCGGTCCGAAAGAGGATGTAAATATCCGAATCAACTCAGCCACTCAGGTTTGTTCGATCCTCGCGGAACGATCACGGTCCGATACGACCCAGGAGACTTGGACAGGTAGGCCTGCTCGTCGAGTCCCTGGTACGTGCCGAGCGGCGTCTCTGCAGTGAACAGGTCCGGAGCGACATTTGTGTGCTCTTCAGAGGAGCCGGCCGTCGCCTGAGCGTAGGCCCTGTCGAAGATGCCGAGCGAGAGCTGCCAGAGCACCGTGCGCGTGAGGGAGACAACAACCTTGTAGCTTCCTCCCTCCACCGCTCGCCTGCGCAGCGCTGCGAGAACGCCCACAGTGCCGAGCCAAGCCACAACGTTGTCGCAGATGGGAACAATGGGCGGCTGCTTCGGGCTGCTCAGAGACCCTTCGAGAGCGAAGAGACCCGACACCGTTGCACCGATCTCATCAAAGCCAGGTCGGTTCGACCACGGCCCTTCTTCTCCGTGAAGAACGACGGTGGCGTGGATCAGTCCGGGCTTTTTTGCACATAACTCTTCCGCATCCAGTCCGTGGGATTTCAAGTAGCCAGGGCGCTTATTTGCGAAGAAGATGTCGGCATCCTTGAGTAACGCATCGAACTTGGCGCGATCTTCCTTAGAGGAATCCAGAATGGTAGAGCGCATGCCAACCTGAACGTCCCAGAAGAAGGCCTCTACTTCGGTGTCGTTAGGCCTCCAGATATTCAGGACGTCGGCGCCATAGAAGGCCAGGTCTCGCCCAATTGCAGCGCCGGCAATCACATGCCCCATTCCGAGGGCTCGGATTCCGTCGAGTGGAGCTTTGGCGTCTGGCTTAAAAGGAATGGGCTCGCTTTCACCGATCTTCACGACGGATATTAACGGCATCTTTGCGAGCACTTCGGTGTACTGCAACTCCTCGCGCAACTCTTCAAACGTACGGACTTTGGCAAGGACTAAACCCTCTTCGGCAGCAGCCGCTTCCAGGTCATCTGCACGCCACTGCAGAATGGAATTCTGGAGCGCTTCGAGGCTGTCGGTGCATCGGAAGAAGTTGAGTGCACGCTGATGCAGCTTAGGGTAGAAGTTTAGTGTCACGACATGCCGACCATCGCGTGTTTCACGGAAGAGTGGAAATTTAAAGAAGGGATTATTGTCGAAGAAACCCATTGCGGGAGAGCGCCCGTTCACGGTCTCCCAGATCCCTTCGAAGAAGCCGGCGAAGCGTCGAAAGGCCTTGCGAACGTCGACATGAACGTCCTGACCCTGTCCAGTTCGGTCTCTCCACACTGCTGCGGCCGCAATGGTTTTGGCAGCAAGGCCTATTCCTGCCATCGTTGCAAACCGGATCCGGCTAGGAACAATGGGATCTTGGCCATAGAAAGTTAGTTGCCCACCGCTGTCCGCGGCTGACATTCCAACGTTTGCCATGACTTGATTCACCCCTTCATGGAAATCGAAATCTGGGGAGGTGGCGGGATTGTTTAGTTTGTCGACGATAGTCTCGGTTAAAGGACCTGGAGCTTGAGTTTCTTCCTCAGCCGCGGATAAAGACCTCATACGTAGACTCCTGGGTGATGTCGGTTCTTCGACTGAGTGATAGTAGCGACCGTGAGTGGTCCGGTAAATTACATGTTCCTTGTAGCAATCATTCAGGTGCTGTGGAATATCGGTAACGTTTCATTCCTTAGCTGCATAACCAACTCAATCGCAGCCCTTCCTATCGCAAATCAACGTTGACAAACAAGGCTCCGATGCGACTGTCGCGCGCGCGTAAGAACTCGGAATCATATTGCCGCAGACACTTCCACGACTGTGGTTGGCAGAGTGAATTGAAACGTCGCGCCTCGTCCGTCGTGGGATGTGGCCCACAAACGGCCACCATGCGATTCCACGATCGAACGGCTGATCGCCAGCCCCATGCCGCTGCCTTGAGGTTTCGTGGTGAAGAAGGCATTGAAGATCTCGTCCGCTCTTCCGGCCGGCAATCCTACTCCGGTGTCGCTGACTGAGATCAGTACTTGATCGCCCTCGCCTCGTCCCGTCTTGACCGTGAGCACTCCCCCGGTCTCCCTCATCGCTTCAATACCGTTGAGCATGAGGTTCATCAGTACCTGCTGCAGTTGTACCCGGTCCGCCGCGATTTCGGGAAGATCGGCGGCCAGGCCCGTACGAATCGAAACGGCATACTCGTTCGCTTCACCCCGCAGCAGCAGGACCATATCGCCGATGACCTCATTTATCGCGACCAACTCTCGTTTGGGAGAGGACTTTTTGTACAACGATCGCAGACGGTCGATGATTTCCGAGGCAAGGCTGCCAGCTTCGATGATTCGTTCCGTCCCTTTGCGCACCTCCGTCAGATCGGGCGGGTCGCGCTGAAGCCATCGCAAAGATGCTTTGGCATTAGCGGTTGTGACCGTAATGGGCTGTGCGAGTTCATGCGAGATGGAGGCGACCAGTTCTCCCATCGTGCTGACCCGATTGGTGTGTGCAAGGTCTGTCTTAAGCCCCTTGATCTCGCCATAGGCGAGGGCGTTTTCGATTGCAATGGCCACCTGTTTGGCTATCTGCATCAGGAACTCCAAATCAACCTGCGTGCAGACGTGAGCCTCAGGCCGCCATAGTTCCATAACCCCCAGGACTCGATTCCGGCTGACCAGTGGCACGGAGCAGCCGGTTCGCGGAACGTCCCTGAATATCTCAGGAATGGAGATGAGCGAACCCTCACCATGAACCATTGGTGTTCGAGTTCGGAACACTTCGGAGATGTACTCGGCGCTATTACTCTCTTCCAGCCCGGAGTTGTCTGCGGTCACGCTCTTGCGCCCCTCGAAATCGAGCGCAAAGATACGCAGACAGCCGCGCTCTTCATCGGGTAAATGTACGGCAACTGCGTCACACCGCATTACCCGGCGGACCGTCGCAGAGACGGTGCGGAGCAGTTCGCGAAGCTCCAGATTGGAAGCGATCTGGCTGGTCAGTTCAAGCAGGAGTTGCAATCGGTCTCTCTCCGATCGCAAATCAGCCTGCGTTTGCCGTAGTGCGTCGAAATTGATCGCATCATCCACTGCGGACGCAATCATGTCCGTCACGACGGAAAGGAAACGAATCTCATCCTCAGAGTAAGCGTCTTTCTGCTTATTTCCGATCAGAAAGCATCCCATACGGTGATGTACGCAGGTCAGCGGGAAGGCGCAGAGCGATTGGATCCCGTCCTGGGCGAGCTCTTTGATTTTCCGGTGCAGTTTTGTCTCCTGGTTCAGAGACCCGAGGATCATCGGCTTCTGGTGCTGATACACCCAGGCTGACATCGTCTCTTCTTTCGTCCCATCGATGACTCCACGCTCGATCTGGCTACCCGATTTGGAGAGGTGCCACTCAACCTTCTTTGTCGACTCCTCATATTGGGACATGCCAATGAAGTCGAAGTCCACCACCCGGAGCAGTTCGGTCGCCAAAGCGGAAAATAGGCCCTCTATGTCGTGATGCGTGCCGATGGCAACCGAAACCGCCATGAGCACTTCATATCGTGACGCAATGGATTGCGCGGCTTTTTGGAGAGACAGTTGGGGATTTGCCCTTATACTCGCATGGTCCGGGAAGTCTTTCATTCTGTCATCCAAAGTGTCAGGGATGCTGCTTGATTGCACGGGTACCCTCCCCCTGCCGAGGAGCCACGGGAGTAGGCCTCTTTCAGGGGCAGAAGGGGATGCGGGTTCAAACCAGGATCGCCCTACAGAGAGGTGAATCCGTTGATAACCGTTCGTACCCATCAGCCGCCTCCAGTACTTCCGTCGACCTTCCTGACGATGGCTCTCCTGGGCCCGCAGGTCTACGCCCGCTCACTGTCTTCAATCCTGATTGCGCCGGTCTTCTTATATATCTCTCGGCTCCCGGGACATACGCTGTTCAATTCTTCAGTGGAAATACCTCCGTCAAACAATTGATCATAGAAAGATCCGCCGCCATTCCGACTGAAGCTTAGGCCATTGAGGGAGCTTAGTCGTGACCTTGCGGTGTTGTTCTGGTGAAGAATCGGTTCCCAAATGGTGGTCATGAGAGGAACCCTCCGCGCTGTATGCTCCGCTATAGAATGTTGACGAGATCATGACTTGATTTCGGAGACGCCGGAATCCATGCCAAACGGACATTTGCCTCGCT
>Ga0210410_10004571_pt1 | contig 12125 bp, 14 predicted proteins | sample IncBWC4MmetaG_FD_161058 | JGI IMG/M metagenome (GOLD analysis project Ga0210410, IMG submission 161058) | Forest soil microbial communities from Barre Woods Harvard Forest LTER site, Petersham, Massachusetts, United States - Inc-BW-C-4-M | ecosystem: Environmental > Terrestrial > Soil >... | reverse complement strand
CTCTTGCCCTGCGCGCCCTTCGGCGTCATCCATATCACGCGGCCGGCCACGGGCAGCTTCTCTTCCTCACCCATGAGATTGAGCAGCATGAATACCTCGTCGCCCAAACGATAGTTGCTGTTCGTCGGAATGAACAAGCCGCCGTTTTTCACGAAAGGCATGTAGGCGAGATACAGCGCGCTCTTATCCTTGATGGTAAGCGTCAGCAGACCTGGTTTGTTACTTGGACTTCGCAATTCCTACGTTTCCCGCAATAAGCATTACTTCCCCAGCGCTGTTCGACCACCGACCAGCAAGGCCTCAAGCGCCAATTGTTGATTCATACCGGTCGATGCGAGGCGCCGCACGTCGCGCGCGGCGTCCAGCAGCTCGAATAGGGCCCTTATCTTGGGCTTAAGTAAAGCGGCAGGCAAGCGGACCGGTTCCGCAGTTTGATGCGAAGTGGCCGCTCCCAGCGTTGCATGTACCCGCTGTGTGATCCAGTTCTCAAGCCAAGCGATACGTACGCCCGGATAGGATCGGACCCAGCGATCGGCCAGCAGAGTCACATCCACCGACCCTTCGGCCAGTTCGGCGATGCTTTGGCGCATGTCGGCATCGATCGCAGTCAAGCCCTCGGCATCCAAGCGCAACGCCGCCAGCGGCGCACCTCCGGCAAGAGCAAGCGCGGCATGCCAAGGATTGGCACCGGGCGCGTTTGCTTGGAGCCATGCGATGGCATCATCCGTCGCCGGCGGGCGTAAGAGAAGGCGCATGCATCGGCTGGCGACGGTGGCCGGCAGGCGGTGGTTTGGCCGGGCGATAATGATGAGCACGGTGTCGGCGGACGGTTCCTCCAGCGTCTTTAGGAAGGCATTGGCACCGTTGGTATTCAACGCTTCCGCGCCCTCGATGACGCCCACCTTGTAGCCGCCGCGATAGCTCTTCAACGTCAAGGAATCAATGAGCTCACGTACCTGATCAATCTTGATCTGCTGCGCGTCCTCTTCCAGGCGCACGGCATGGGCATCGGGGTGGCTGTCCGAGCGCAGCAAGCGGCAGGAGGGACAGACATCGCAAGGACGCTTCCCTGACGATTCGCACAATACCAAGGCGGTGATCCAATTCGCCAGTTGCTCCGCGCCCAAGCCGGGCACACTCAAGAGCAACAGCGAATGCGGCAGATGGCCCGATTCAAGCGCGGAGCGCAGGCGCTGCTGCGGCTCTTTCAGCCACGGCAGGGAATCGGCGCTCAAGAAATCCATGACCGCACCTTGAGCTGCTCCAGAATGCGCGCGCCAACCTCATCGACCGACCGGGTGGCATCGATGATCGCGATGCGATCGGGTTCCGCCGCCGCCCGCGCGCGATAAACGCTTCTGACGCGTTCGAAGAATTCACTCCTTTCGCGCTCAAAACGATCCTCCGCCGCACCGGCATTTCGCCGGTGCGCGCGCGCCAGCGCAATCTCCACCGGCGCATCCAGCAAGAGGGTGAGGTGCGGACGCAGCGTCCCCTGGACCATGGATTCCAACACGCCGATGGTGTCCAACGCCAACCCCCGGCCGCCTCCCTGGTAGGCATAAGTGGCATCGGTGAATCGATCGCAGATGACCCACCGCCCTGCGCGCAGATTGGGCTCCACGTGGTTCGCGAGATGCACCGCGCGCGCCGCAAACATGAGCAGCAACTCCGCTGTCGGCGGCAGTGTCTCTTCGCGCGCGGTCAGCACCACTTCGCGGATGCTCTCCGCCAGCGGCGTGCCGCCCGGTTCACGGGTCACGACATTCGCGATACTCAAGGTATTCAAAGCCTCCGACAAGCGCGCCACTTGCGTGCTCTTGCCCACCCCTTCCATTCCCTCCATCGTGACGAATCGCCCGGCCTCACTCATCGCGGGGATCCTTCAGCCGCCTTGCGCTGATGCGCAACGTAGGCTGCGACTGCGGCGTTGTGCTGTTCGAGCGTGGCGGAAAAAACATGGCTGCCATCCCCTTTGGTCGAGGCGACAAAATAGATGGCATCGGTTTTCTCCGGACGGGCCGTTGCCCTGATAACCGCTGCACCGGCCAGGGCAATGGGCGTCGGCGGCAGGCCGGCGCGGGTGTAGGTGTTGTAAGGTCCATCGGTGCGCAGGTCGACGGTGTGAATGTCGCCGTCGTACTGCTCGCCCAAACCGTAGATCACGGTGGGGTCCGCTTGCAAGCGCATGCCGACTTTCAATCGATGCAGGTACAAGCCGGCAATCTTGGCGAGTTCCTGCGGCAATCCGCTCTCCTTCTGCACAATTGAGGCCATGATCAAGAGCTCATTGGCGTTGCGCAACGGCAGATCCGGATCCCGGTCCATCCACGCCGCATCCAGTTCCCGAACCAGCGCAACATGCGCTTGGCGAAGAAATTCGATGTCCGTGGTGCCCCCGATGAAACGGTAAGTCTCGGGCAGGAATTGTCCTTCGGCATCGGTGCCGGGCGCCCCGAGCTTGGTCATGATAGTGGCGCCCAGCTCGGATAACGGCGTTTGCCCGGGCAGCGTGGACACGATGTCGGGACTGCGCCGCAAGGCATCGAGCAAGTCCCGCACGCGCCAACCATCCACGATGGTCAACGAATGCAGCAGTACCTGACCGTTCACCATTTTCGTCAGCAGCTCACGCGCTGTGGTACCGGGTTGGATTTCGTATTCGCCCGCCTTGACCGCCGGCGCCAGTCCCTTCCACCTCGCATACAGGATCCACGCTTTTGGCTGAGCGACGATTCCCTGCGTTGCCAATTCCGTCGCCACATGCGCGAAGCTCACGCCGGGCATCACTTTGAATCGCACGGGTGCCGTCAGTCTCAAGGGGGCATCGAGACTGCGCGCGCCGGACCACAAAACCACGGCCGCCGCCGCGGCCAGCAGCAACACGGCCAGTGTAGTGCCGACGCGCAGCGCCCGGCTCACTGCCTATCCAGAAGCGAGCGCAGCTGTTGCGCGGTATCCGAGCATATGAATCGCAGCTTTCCCAAGCGTGCGCCTTCGATCGTGCGCACTGAGCGTATCCCGACGACGGCGTTGCTCATAAACACTTCCTCTGCCGACTGCAGGTCTTTCCAGCGGATGCGGCGCTCCACGGTGCGCAGGCGCAAACCGCCGGCACGTTCCAAAATCCAGCGGCGCATGACGCCGGCAACACCGCAGCGATCCAGCAGCGGCGTCATCAAAACCGTGCCGCGCCTGAGAAACAAGTTGGACATCGTACCGCAGACCCAGTTGTCCTCGACATCTCTCATCAATCCTTCCCAGATTCGGGCGTCCGTCCACTCGCTGCGTGCCAGGACGGAGTCGAGACGGTTCAAAGTTTTCAGGCCCGCGAGGCTCGGATTCGCACTCAGCGGAGTAGCGCACAAGCGCAGCCGGACCGCGATTGCCGCATCGGCCGAAGCGGTCTGAGGCAGGGCGTGGAGCGTCGCGATTCGCGTGGCTCGTTCGCGCCCGGAGGGCCGGTAGCCGCGCGGCCCGCAGCCTCGGGTGACTATCAGCTTGAGCACTCCCTCGCCGCCGCGATCCGCGATGCGCTCCAATTCACGCCGCAGGACGCGCGGCTGCGGCGCCCCGATCTTCAACCGTCGACAACCCCGATATAGGCGGTCCAGGTGGAAGTCCAACAGTCGGATACTGCGCCGCTGCACTCTCATCGTTTCAAAAACGCCGTCGCCATAGTGCAGTCCCCGATCGCGATAATTCAAGGTCGAGCGGCGTCGGCCATTGATCCACACGCTCATTCGCGCATTCCCAAGGCGCGCAGCAGTCCTTCGGCTTTCGCCCTCGTTTCAGCCAATTCCTGCGCCGGAACAGAGTCCGCGACAATGCCGGCGCCGGCGCGAAACTTGAACATCGCGCCTTGCGCGGTGATGCTGCGAATCAGAATATTGAAGTCGCAACTGCCGTCGCGATTCAAATAGCCGATCGATCCTGTGTAGGCGCCACGGCCGCAGCCTTCGAGCTCGGCGATGATTTGCATGCAGCGAATCTTCGGACAACCGGTGATCGTGCCCCCCGGAAACAGCGCGCGGATGACCGCGATCGGTGATACGTCGCGCCGCAAGCGGCCGCTCACATTCGAGACGATGTGATGCACATGCGCGTAGGTCTCGACGCTCATGTATTCATCGACCTGCACGGATCCGCCGATACACACGCGGCCCAGGTCATTGCGCTCCAAATCGATCAACATCACGTGTTCCGCACGCTCTTTCTCGTTGTCCAGCAGTGAGCGAATCAATGCCTGATCGTCCTCAAGGCTGGCGCCGCGCGGCCGAGTACCGGCAATCGGACGGGTTGAAACGGCGCCTTCTCGCACCTGCACCAGGCGCTCCGGAGAGGAGCTCAGCAGCGCAAAATCCTCATGGCGCAGGATCGCAGCAAAGGGACTGGGGTTGGTGCTGCGCAATCGCTTGTAGATCGCAACCGGGCTGACGGTCCGCGATGCGGTCGCCTGCCATTGCCGCGAAAGATTGGTCTGGTACACATCGCCCGCAGCCGTGTATTCGAGAGCACGACGCACCGCCGCGAGAAACTTTGACGGATCCTCTTCGTCGATCTGGAATACCGCGCCGTGGGAAGGCGCAGCGGCGCGCCGTTGGGCGACGCGCCGCTCGAAATCATCCAGCATGGTTTCGCAGCCCGCTTCGGCGATGAGCCAGCCCTCCCCGGTTGCTCGATCGCGCAACCACGCCGCGGGTGCGCGCAGTGCCAGCGCGACGATCGGGTCTGAACTCCGCGGCAACGCCAATCGGGGCTCGATCTCCGATGCCAATTCGTACCCGAGATACACCAGCCAACCGCCGGTGAACGGCAAGTGAGCCGCCGCCCGGTCCGACGCATCAGCCGATTCGGCCGGCCGCAACGATTTCCACCATTCCTCGAGAGCGTGCAGGAATCCCTGATCACCCGCATGAGCTCCCATCAATCGGCGGTCGGCGTTGAGCACCAGGTGCTCACCGGATGCAAAGGGCAGAATATCGTAGCGGGCGCTTAGGCCCGCTGACAGGGCTGATCCACTCTCGAGCAGTCCCGGATAGACCTCCGGAAACTGTTCGACGAGATCCAGCGGCTCAAATTCGGCGGAAAATGAGCGAACCGTTCGTGCCACCGAAGCCGAATGAATTGGAAAGGGTGTAGGTGAGCGGCATTTGACGTGCGGTGTTCGGCACGTAATCCAGGTCGCAGCCCTCGCCCGGCTGGTGCAGGTTGATGGTGGGGGGCGCCACTTGATCGCGCAGCGCCAGCACGGAGAAAATGGCCTCGACCGCTCCGGCGGCCCCCAGCAAGTGTCCGGTCATGGATTTGGTGGAGCTGACAGCCAACTTGTCGGCGGCCGCGCCGAACGCGCGACGTATCGCGAGTGTCTCGGCGCGATCGCCGAGCCCGGTCGAGGTGGCGTGAGCGTTGACGTACTGCACTTGATCGGGATTCAACTGCGCATCGGTGAGCGCTTTGGACATGGCCTTGCGCGCACCCTCGCCGTCCTCGGGCGGTGCCGTGACGTGGAAGGCATCGCCGCTCATACCGAAGCCGACGATTTCGGCGTAGATTTTCGCCCCTCGGGCTTTTGCATGCTCGTACTCCTCGAGCAGCATCGCGCCGGCACCGTCTCCCATCACGAAACCATCGCGATCCTTGTCCCACGGACGGCTCGCGCCTTGTGGATCGTCATTGCGCTGCGATAACGCCTTTGCCTGTGCGAATCCGCTCATGCCGGTCACGCACGTCGCCATCTCGGAACCGCCGGCCAGCATCGCATCGACCTCACCGTATTGGATAAGGCGCATTGCCAATCCCATCGCATGGGTGGATGTCGTGCAGGCGGTGGCGACCGCTAAATTCGGTCCCGTGATCTTGAAAACAATCGACAAGTGCCCGCTGACCAAATTGATGATGCTGGCGGGGATGAAAAACGGCGAGACTTTCCTCGGAGAGTTCGTCTCCAGATATTTATCGTAAGTCTCTTCGATCGACTCCAGGCCGCCCATGCCCGATCCCATCATGATGCCGATGCGATCGGAGTTTTTCTCAATCACCTCGAATCCGGAATCGCGCATCGCCTGAATTCCGGCCACGACGCCATACTGCATGAACGCGTCCATGCGGCGCGCGTCCTTGGCGCTCATGTAGGGTTCCAGTTCCAGCTTTCTGATCTCGCCGCCGAAGTGCGTTGGAAAGTTGCCGGTATCGAACCGCTCGATGGGTGCAATACCGCTGCGTCCGCCCAAGATAGAAGCCCACGCAGTCGCCACGTCATTGCCGACCGGCGAGACGATTCCAAGACCCGTTATGACGACGCGTCGTTTGCTCAACATCAACCCCCAGCTAGGATTTGAACAAGGACGAAGTGCGCGGGATCAACGGGGCTTCAGGCCTTGCCCTTGTGCGAATTGATATAGTCGATTGCCTGCTGCACCGTGGTGATCTTTTCGGCGTCCTCATCCGGAATTTCCGTCTCGAATTCTTCCTCAAGCGCCATCACCAGTTCCACCGTGTCCAGCGAGTCTGCCCCCAAATCGTCAACGAACGAGGCATCATTGGTGACTTCTTCTTCTTTTACGCCCAGCTGTTCGGCCACGATCTTTTTAACCTGCTGCTCAACAGTACTCATCTTTTTGGTGTCCTCTCGGAATTGCTATTCATGCGGTTTCAGAACCCCTGCGACCAGCGGCATCGACCGGGCGCGTATTTTATGTGAACGCGGCGACGGCGGCTACCTTCACTGCACATTTGGTGCCGGGCCTGCCCCGGCTTGCTTGACAAAACAGCGCGACTGAGGGTGCCCCGCAGGGCCCTGGGAGCCTCGCGCTCATGGCATGTACATCCCGCCGTTCACATGCAGCGTTTCGCCGGTGATATAGGCCCCGTCCGCTGAACATAAAAATGCGACCGCGGCGGCAATATCGGCCGGCTGGCCCAGCCGTCCCAAGGGGATTTGAGCGTTGAGCGCGGCATGCTGCGCCTCATTCAATGCGCGTGTCATGTCCGTATCGATGAATCCGGGCGCAATCGCATTGGCGGTGATGCCGCGGGAGCCGACTTCGCGAGCCAGCGATTTGGTAAATCCGATGATACCGGCCTTGGCGGCGGCATAGTTCGCCTGACCTGGATTCCCGGTCAGACCCACGACCGAGGTGATGCTGACGATGCGCCCTTTGCGGGCCTTCATCATGCCGCGCAATACCGCCTTGGAGAGCCGGAACACCGAGGCGAGATTGGTTTGGATGACGGCATCCCAGTCATCCTGCTTCATGCGCAGCAACAGGGTATCGCGGGTAATGCCGGCATTATTGCACAGGATGCCGACAGACCCTTCCTTGGCTTCAATGTCGTCAATCAGCGCATCGATCGACTCCTGACTGATCACGTCGAGCACCGCACCGCGCCCGCCGCGTGCCGTGAGGGTCTGCGTGATGCGGGCGGCTCCCTCGGGCGTGGTCGCCGTGCCGATGACCCGCGCGCCATCGCTGCAGAGCCTTTCCGCTATGGCCGCTCCAATACCGCGCGATGCGCCGGTCACCAATGCAATCTCTCCGTTCAACATTTTTATGCCACCGCGGCCAGCGCATCATCTACAGTCTGCGGATCTTCCAGCGCCAGCATTTTAAGATCCCGATTCTTGTCCACGCGCCGATTCAGCGCCGTCAATACCTTTCCCGGACCACACTCGATGATTTGCGTCGCGCCCGCGGAAATCATGGTGCGAACGGTCGCCGCCCAGTACACCGGCGTCGATAATTGCTTGACCAGGCCGCTTCGAATATCACCCGCGCCGGAGTGTATCTTGCAATCGACGCCGTACACTTTCACCGTGGAGCGCTCCGCCAATGGCGTGCCGGCCAGCCGAATTCGCAGTTTTTCGGCCGCCGGCTGCATCAAAGAGCTATGCGCCGGAACACTCATGGGCAGCGCCATCGCGCGGCGCGCTCCTTTCGCCGTCGCGATCTCGATGGCGCGAGCCACGGCCGTGGCAAGCCCCGCAATGACCACCTGTCCGGGCGCATTGAAATTCACCGCTTCGACAATCTCACCCTGCGCGGCCTCCTGGCACGCCGCTTCGACATCGGCGTCTTCGAGTCCCAATATGGCGGCGATCCCGCCTTGGCCGCTCGGCACCGCCTCCTGCATGAGTTCACCGCGGTATTTCACGAGGTCCACGGCGGTCTTGAAGTCCAGATAGTCCGCCGCCACCAGAGCGCTGAACTCCCCCAGGCTGTGACCCGCCATCATCGCCGGCATGGCCCCGCCCCGCTCGCGCCACAGCCGATAGGTCGCGACGCCGGCCGTCAACATTGCCGGCTGCGTGCACTCGGTCGAATTCAGCAACTCCGCGGGACCTTCCTGGCAGCGCTGCCACAGATCGTATCCCAGCACGCCGCTCGCCTCGGCAAAGGTCGCTGCAATGACCGGAGAGATGCTCGCCAAGGAGCTCATCATGCCGATGGACTGGGAAGCCTGGCCGGGAAATACAAAGGCAAGCGACATGAACTGATGATCCTCAAGCTTGTGAGCGCCGGCGAATTATAGCTATCCGCCACGACAGTGCAGCGCCTACCGCAAATCCGCACGCTGCGCCGTACAAATGGGCATCGACTACCACCAGCGGCGCAGGATGCCCGCCCCACCGCTCCCACGCCAATTTGGCGCACAAACCGACGCACAGGATCCAGCGGTCCCAGGCGCGCGCCGCAAGATGCTTCGCCGCCCCGGCGGCCATGACGGTATGCAGAACTCCCGATGCGCCGACATACCAGCTGACACGCGGGCTCAGCCACCAAAGCCCGGAACTGATCGCCAATGCCCCGCTCAATACGATTGCACACCACTCGACCGCATCGTAGTCCTGCGCAAACAAGGACCACACCAGCACCAGGCCCAATTCGTTCAGGATCAAGTGGTGGACATCGAGGTGCACGATGTGGGCCGTAAGCAACCGCCACCAACCCCCCGCCGCAATAGCACTGCGATCATAGCGCAACAAGGCGCTGACACTGTCGCCTAGACCCAACACAGCGCCCAACAGCAGCAAAATCAGAAGCAACCAAATCCATCGGCCGCGATCCCATTGTAGTGCCGCAGCGATCTGTGCGAGGCCGGGTGCGGCATCACGGGGCATCGATGTTCTCTATTTTGCTATCATCCCAAGAATTTTCGAGGTCACTATGCGCAATCGCCACAGCGGTTTTACCCTAATTGAAATCATGGTCGTCGTGGTCATTCTGGCAGTGCTCGGCGCACTCGTGGTGCCAAATATTTTGGGCAAGGTTGATACGGCACGGGTGACGGCCGCAAAGACTGATATCCGCTCGATCGGCACGGCACTGGACCTGTATCGCCTCGACAATTTCAAATATCCGACCACCGAGCAGGGCTTACAAGCACTGGTCAAGCAACCCGCAGACCCGACCATCACCAACTATCCCGCCCACGGCTATTTGACGTCCATTCCCAAGGACCCGTGGGGCAACGCTTATCTTTATACCAGTCCGGGCGCGGATGGACGTGAATACGACATCACCTCCTACGGTCGAGACGGCAAACCCGGCGGCGAAGGTCCCGACGCCGATATCAACAGCTTCTCGATCGAACCGAAATAGGCCTCGCTGAAGGCGATGGCTCAACATGCGCAGCAAAGGCTTTACTCTCGTCGAAATACTGGTCGTGATCGTGATCATGGCCGTGGTCATTTCGATCACCGTATTGTCGGTGAGCTCAACGGGACGCGACAGCCAACTCGATGAGGAGAGCCGGCGCATCGAGGGACTGGTGGGTCTGTTGCATGAACGCGCGCTCTTGGAAGGCCGGGACTTCGGGCTGCGCATCGAGCCCACCGCCTATGAATTCGTGGTCTACGATACGCGCCGCGACCGCTGGATGATGCTCGATCAGGAGCGCGAATTTCGCCACCGTGATTTGCCCAAGGGCATTACCTTTCAACTGCAGCTCGATTCGCAAACCGTGGTCATAAAACCCATCGACAGGAATCTGTCCAGCGGCGATCAGCCCAATCCTCAAGTGGCGATCGCCGCCAGCGGCGAAGGAACACCGTTCCGGCTGACGCTGCAGCGGGACGCCACCCAAGCGAAGGCGTCGGTTGACGGCGATGCGCTCGGGAAAATCTCGCGCGAGAATTCCAACAAAGTGGAAAAGCGCAGTTGAACCCTTCGCAGCGCGCCGGCGGCTTTACACTGGTCGAAGTATTGGTCGCGCTGATGATCGTGGCGGTGGGGTTGACCGCGCTCATGGTTGCCGTCAACGGTACGGCGCGCACCAGCGGCTTTTTACGGGACAAGACGCTTGCCCAATGGATTGCGCTCAATCGCCTCACGGAGGTGCGGCTCAACGTGGTCAAATTCGGCCAAAACACCGACACCGGGGAACTCGTTTTCGGCAATCGCAAATGGCACTACGATACGCGCTACTTCGACACCAGCATTGCCAGCATGAAGCGCGTGGTGGTCCGGGTGTACCTCGGCGATGCAAAAACCAAGGGCAACCCCATCGCTCAGGCGGTCGGCTTTCTCGGCAGCTCATTGGCTACGCCGGGCTCCACCACTGTCGAATGGACGGCAGGAACCTTCAGCCAGACCCCCGGAGGCGCGCCCACGACAACCCCGCCCGGCATCAACCCGCCCGGCGTCAACCCGCCCGTCGGCAACCCGCCTGTCGGCAATCCGCCTGGTGCTCCCATTGCACCGGCGCCGGTCCCGCCGCCGACGCGATGAACCGGCCGTCCACAATATCGGGCGAGAGCCACGCGGGTTTCACCTTGGTCGAAATCTTGGTCGCGTTGCTCATCATGGTGATCATGTCGGCGCTGGGCTATTCGACCTACCGAGCCGCACGCGTCTCAGCCGAACGTACCGAAGATTCGTTGAAGCGCTCACGCGAGATCGAATTCGGCATGCGCGTCATGGCGTCGGACTTTGCGCAACTGGTGCCGCGGCCGGTGCGCGATATGTTGGGACAAAGCCGGCTTCCTGCATTTCGCGGCACGCCGGGCGCCGGCACCGTCACCGTCACCTCTGCCAGCTTAGGTGCAAGCTCGACGTCGAGTTCGAATTCCGGCCTGAGTTTCAATTCCGGATCCAATCCGAGTCCCGGCCTGAGTTTCAATTCCACTTCCAGTTTTGGATCCACGACCGATCCCAGTGCCGTTTCCATGGTCGACTTGACGCGCGCCGGTTGGTCCAACACCGCCGGACAACAGCGCGGCACGTTGCAGCGCGTCTCCTACGCCTTGGTCGGCGAAGTGCTGAAGCGCAGCTACCAAACCAATCTCGACACCATGCAAGGCAACAAGCCGGTCGTGCAAGATTTGCTGACCGGCGTGAAGGGTGTGCAGCTGCGCTATCTCGATGGCAATCAAGCCTGGCAAAACCAATGGCCGGAAACCACGGCCATTCAAGGCGGGGCCAACGGCGCCGCGGATGAAACCCGGCCTGTGGCGGTGGAAATTATCGTTCAGTTCAAGGATTGGGGACCGATCAGGCGCGTGATCGAGGTGTCCGGGTGATCGCGTTCAGCGGTGGCGGGAAGAAGCAGCGCGGAGTCGCGCTGATCATCGCGCTCATTCTCGTCGCGCTGGCCACCATTTTGGCCACGAAACTGAGCTTCGATGGATTTCTGGAACTCAAGCGTACGACCGGCGTGCTCGCCGCGGAACAGGCGCTGCAATTCGGCTTGGGCGCCGAGGCGCTGGCCGCGGATGTGCTCATCCAAGATCTGCAAACCAGCGCCCAGGCCACCACCTTGGCGGGCCCCTGGGCGCAAGTGACCCAGCCCCTGCCCATCACGCCGGACAATAATCCGGAAGGTGAGCCCATCGGCACCATGCAGGGCGCAATGGAAGATATGCAGGGGCGTTTCAACTTGAACAGCCTCGCGCGCCTGGGTCCCGACGGTGTCACTGAGGACCCGCTGCCGCTGGAGCAATTCCAGCGATTGCTGGCCTCGGTGGGTGTGGAGCCCAAGTGGGCGGGATTGGCGCGCGATTGGATCGATCAAGACGACGTCGTCGGCAATCCGGACGGGGCCGAAGATGCGGTCTATACGTCGCAGACCCCGCCCTACCACACCGGCAACTTTCCCATGATGTCGCCCACCGAATTGATGAATCT
>Ga0210410_10004570_pt1 | contig 12125 bp, 11 predicted proteins | sample IncBWC4MmetaG_FD_161058 | JGI IMG/M metagenome (GOLD analysis project Ga0210410, IMG submission 161058) | Forest soil microbial communities from Barre Woods Harvard Forest LTER site, Petersham, Massachusetts, United States - Inc-BW-C-4-M | ecosystem: Environmental > Terrestrial > Soil >... | reverse complement strand
GTGCTCCGTAAAAGAGCTCTACACCCTCTCCGCGTTTGTAGAGTACGGCATCCTCTAAAGCCGCAGTGACGCCGTCAAACACGTGGTTCTGCTCGGAAAATTCCAGAAATTCATCCGCTGTGTATCCCTGGCGCCCACCTTCCTGCCCGCGCGCAGTATCGTGAATCTGTAGAAATACCATGCGTTCGGGATCCTTATAAGGAAACGGCTCGAGCAGTACGTTGTCGATGACGCTGAAAATCGCAGTCGAGGCGCCGATCCCTAGTCCTAGCGTGGCGATCGCAACCGCGGCAAATGCAGGACTACGCCGCAGGCTGCGGAGCGCGTAGCGTAGGTCGCGCCAGAGGTCCTCTACCGATACCAGCGTCCGCAACTCCCTCCGGTCTTCCTTCAACCGTGTCGTATTCCCGAACTGACGTCTCGCGGCCGCCGCTGCGTCCTGCCGCGACATTCCTTCCGCCACAAAACGATCCGCCAGCAATTCCAGATGTGCCTGCATCTCTTCGTCGAAGTCGCTGTCCCGTTTTCGAGGTCCGAAAAATCCGACGACCCTCGCCGCAAACGCGCGTAGCCGCGAACTCCGCCCATTGGTCATGGCTACCTCTCCCCTTCCAATCGCAGCACCCGCCCCACCACGCCCGAAATCCGCTCCCAATTTTCGGTCTCCACTGCGAGCTGCTTTTCACCGCGCGCCGTGATCGAGTAAAACTTGGCCTTGCGGTTGTTGTCGGATGTCCCCCATTGCGCAGCGATCCACCCCTGCTGCAGCAGCCGCAACAATGATGTGTATACCGTTCCCTCGTTCAACTGCAGCACATCGCGGCTGATCTGCTCGATCCGCCGGGCAATCCCAAATCCATGTTGCGGCCCCAACGCATGAAGAGTCTTCAGAATCATCAGGTCCAGCGTGCCTTGCAGCACCTCCGACTTCCTTGCTTCCATCATGTCGCCTTCCTTTGCACACTGCAAAGGACGTTATCACCTCTCCTTTGCAATGTCCACAGGTACGGACATTCGCTACCATCTGCTTAGGAAATCGTCCAGAGCGCCAGTCGTCCAAAAGCGGGGGGAGTGGGGGCGGATGCAAATGAGGGTGGCGTGCGTTAGTATGGGCGGGAGAGTAAAAATTGATGAGTGTTACGGCGCCGGGCGAAAAAGCAGTGGTTGCATTGTCGAGGGGGCCGTTTCGCGCGGCGCGAGGGATGGCGATTTCCTGCAAGGGGTGGCAGCAGGAAGCGGCGCTGCGGATGTTGATGAACAATCTTGATCCTGAGGTGGCCGAGAAGCCACAGGAACTGGTTGTTTATGGGGGCACCGGGCGCGCGGCGCGAAATTGGGAATGCTTTCACGCCATTGTGCGTTCCCTGCGCGAGCTTGCGGGCGATGAAACGCTGCTTGTGCAATCGGGAAAGCCGGTCGCGGTTTTTCGAACGCATGAGTATGCGCCGCGCGTGCTGCTGTGCAACTCAAATCTCGTGGGTCAGTGGGACAACTGGGACAAGTTCAACGAGCTAGACCGCGCGGGCCTGACGATGTACGGACAAATGACGGCGGGAAGCTGGATCTATATCGGGACGCAGGGGATTTTGCAGGGAACGTACGAGACGTTCGCGGCGGCAGCGCGGAAACACTTTGGCGGGGATTTGGCCGGCAAGCTGGTGGTGACCGGCGGCATGGGCGGGATGGGCGGCGCGCAGCCGCTGGCCGCGACGATGAATGGGGCGGCGTTCCTGGGGATCGACGTGGACCCGGAGCGGATCAAGCGGCGCGTGAAGTCTGGCTATTGCGATGTGATGGTCACGAGCCTGGATGAGGCTCTCCGCATTCTGAAGAATGCGGTGCGCAAGCGAGAAGCGACGTCGGTCGGCTTGGTGGGTAATTGCGCGGATTTGATTCCGGAGCTTGCCAAGCGCGGGGTGCTGCCAGATCTTCTGACCGACCAAACCAGTGCGCATGACCCGCTCAACGGATATGTGCCGAACGGCATAACGCTGGAGGCGGCGCTGGAGCTGCGCAGGAAAGATCCGGACGAATACAAGAAGCGCTCGCTGGCTGCCATCGCGCAGCATGTCCAGGGCATGCTGAATTTACAGAAGCTGGGCGCGGTGACCTTCGATTATGGGAACAACATTCGGACCTTTGCGTTTCAGCAGGGCGTGCAGAACGCTTACGATTTTCCCGGCTTTGTTCCCGCTTACATTCGACCGCTTTTCTGCGAAGGCAAAGGGCCGTTCCGCTGGGCAGCGCTTTCTGGAGAAGCTTCGGACATTGCACGCACGGATAAGCTCGTGCTCGAAATGTTTCCCCACGACGAACATCTGCAGCGGTGGATCAAGTTGGCGCAAAAACGCGTGAAGTTTCAGGGGCTGCCCGCGCGCATTTGCTGGCTTGGGTATGGCGAGCGCGACAGATTCGGGCTCGCATTGAACGATTTAGTGGCACGCGGCGAAATCAAAGCGCCGGTGGTGATGGGACGAGACCATTTGGACTGCGGCTCGGTGGCTTCGCCGTATCGCGAGACGGAGTCGATGCTGGACGGCTCGGACGCTATTGCGGATTGGCCGCTGCTCAATGCGCTGGTAAATACGGCGAGCGGGGCGTCTTGGGTGTCGATTCACAACGGGGGCGGCGTGGGGATTGGTTATTCGCAGCACGCGGGACAAGTAACCGTCGCGGATGGTACCAAAGAGATGGCGGCGCGCATCGAACGCGTGCTGACGAATGATCCCGGAATGGGAATTGCGCGTCACGTGGATGCGGGCTATCCGGAGGCAAAGGCGTTTGCGGAGCAGGCGGGAGTAAAAATCCCGATGGGCAAGAGCAAAGAGTAGGACCAGCTCAATTCGAACGTAGATGATCTAGCCCTTGTGTTAGAGTGTCGGGCAATTTGTTGCAGCGGGCGCGGAGTTAGTCGAGGAGAACTCATGTATGTAGTTTTGGGAGCTACCGGCAATACTGGCTCGGTTATCGCCAATTCCCTGCTACTGAAGGGCGAACGAGTGCGCGTCGTTGGTCGGGACGCGACTCGGCTTGAGCGCTTTGTTCGCAAGAGTGCCGAGGCATTTACGGCGAATGTCACCGATGCCGCGGCGCTTACGAAAGCTTTCAGCGGCGCGCGGGCGGCATACTTGATGCTGCCGCCAAACATGACCTCACAGGACTATCGCGCGGATCAAGAACGTGAGAGCGATTCCATTGCTAAGGCCGTGAAGGATTCCAGCCTGCGTTATGCAGTGCACTTGAGCAGCTACGGCACGCAATCTCCCGAAGGCACTGGGCCAATTGCTGGACTGCACTCGTCGGAACAGAAACTGAATGCCATTACCGGCTTGAATGTACTGCACGTGCGCGCCGGGTATTTTATGGAGAACAATCTGGCGGCGATCGGGATGATGCAGGGGATGGGCATGTTCGGGCACGCGCTGTTGCCGGAGTTGAAGCATCCGATGATCGCCACGCGGGACATTGGGGACTATGTTGCGCAGCGAATCCTGAAACTGGATTTTTCCGGCAAACAAACGCGCGAACTGCTTGGGGAGCGCGACATCTCCATGACTGAGGCCACGGCCGTAATAGCGCGCGGTATTGGCAAGCCGGATCTGCGCTACGTGCAGTTTCCTTACGAGCAAGTGCAACAGGTGCTGGCGCAAATGGGCATTCCGCCGAAGACAGCCAGCCAGTTCATCGAGATGTACAAGGCTATCAATGAAGGGGTTGTTGCGGCGCGGGAACCGCGATCGGCGGAGAACACCACTCCGACTTCGTTTGAGAGATTTGTGCAGGATGTTTTTGCTCCGGCTTACCACGGGAAGGCTGCGACAGCTTAGACTGGGGCGCTGCCGCCCTAGGGCCTGCGCTATTAGGGCATAATACTGGCGGTTTGCCTTCCAACCTGCTCATCACTGGCGCATCGCAGTTGCTGACGCTTCGCGGACGTGTTCCGCGTCGGGGCAAAAACCTTTCCGACGTTGGCATCGTTAAAAACGGCGCAGTGCTGATCCGCGACGGCGTAATTGCCGCTGTGGGCACTCGAGCGGAGATTGAATCACTGCCTGAAGCGCGCGCCGCGGAGAAACTCGACGTGGCCGGGCGCGTGGTGCTGCCTGGATTTGTCGATTCACATACCCACCTGATTCACGCTGCCAGCCGCGCAGAAGAATACGAACTCAAAATCGCCGGGGCGAGCTATGAAGAGATTGCGCGCAAGGGCGGCGGAATACTGAATTCCGTGAAGAAGCTGCGTGCGGCGACGGATGAGGCTTTGAAGAAGCGCGCGCACGCCGCTTTGCGGGAGTTTACGGCGCACGGGACTACCACGCTCGAAGCGAAGAGCGGTTATGGATTGGAGGTCACCAGCGAGCTGAAGATTTTGCGATTGCAGCGCGAATTGAACTGCGAACAGCCGCTTGAAATTGTATCGACATTTCTTGGCGCGCACGTTGTGCCAGCGGAGTATCGCAACAAGACGCGAGGTGCCGAACGATACGTTGCGCTTCTGACCGAAACGCTGATTCCGGAAGTGGCGGCGGAAAAGCTGGCTGAATTCTGCGATGTTTTCTGCGACCGCGGGGCATTTTCTCTCAAGGAGTCAAAAGAGATTTTGCGGGCGGGCGAGAAAAACGGAATGGTGCCGCGAGTTCACGCGGAACAACTGACACGAACGGGCGCTACGCAGTTGGCGGTGCAGCTTGGAGCCGCCAGCTGCGACCACTTGGAGCAACTGAACAAGGCCGATCTAAAGACGCTCGCCAAATCTGACACCGTAGCCACATTGCTGCCTGGATGCGATTTCCATTTGGGACTGAAAAGATACGCGCCCGCGCGTGAGCTGATCGAAGCCGGGGCCATCGTCGCGCTCGCGACGGACTATAATCCCGGCACGAGCCCGACCATGAGCATGCCCATGATCTTGTCGCTGGCGTGTTCGCAACTGCGCATGAGTCCGGCGGAAGCAATTGCTGCGGCGACGATCAATGCTGCGTGTTCCTTGCTGCGGGATCGGACAATTGGATCGCTCGAGACCGGCAAGCAAGCGGACATCGCGGTGTTTGACGTCGACGACTATCGCGAGATTCCCTACTACTTCGGCGTGAACAAATGCTGGATGACGCTGAAAAAGGGCCGGCCTGTTTTTCAAAAAGCGCACACGTGAGTGGCTGGGCTGCGCAAAATCTCCTATGATGAATATGCCGAAAATTGAGGATCCAGCTTGATGAAACGATTGATTGAGTGCGTGCCGAATTTCTCTGAAGGGCGCGATGCGGCTAAGGTGGATGCGATTGTCGCGTCCATGAGCAAGGTGCCGGGGGTTTACGTCCTCGATCGTGAGATGGACGCCGACCACAACCGCAGCGTCGTTACGCTGGCCGGCGATCCCGATGCGGTCGCTGATGCGGCGCTGGCCGGCGTTGGGAAGGCGCTGGAGTTGATCGATTTGACCAAGCACAGCGGAGCGCATCCACGAATCGGGGCGACGGACGTGGTGCCATTCATTCCCATCGAAGGAATCGCACTGGAGGATTGCGTTGCCTTGGCGCGACGGGTAGGAGAGGAGATCTGGAAGCGCTATCGCATTCCCGTTTATTTTTACGAAGCTGCTGCCCACCGGCCCGAACGCGCCAACCTGGAAAATATTCGACGCGGACAGTTTGAAGGTTTGCGCGAAGAGATGAAGCGCGACCACAATCGCTTGCCGGACGTTGGCGAGCCGAAGTTGCATCCGACGGCGGGCGCTACAGTGGTTGGGGCACGCAAGTTTCTGATCGCCTACAACGTGAACCTGAACACGGCTAACGTGGGCATCGCGAACAAAATTGCCAAGGCCATACGGTTCTCCTCGGGCGGCCTGCGTTACGTGAAATCGATGGGCGTGGAGCTGAAGGCTCGCAATCTCGCGCAAGTGTCCATCAACCTGACCGACTTTGAGCAGACGCCCATGCATCGCGTCTATGAAATGGTCAAGCGGGAAGCCGCGCTACGGCGCGATTCCTGTGGGCAGCGAAATCGTCGGACTGATTCCGAAAAAAGCCATCGAGATGGCCACCGACTATTTTTTGCAGGTAGAGAATTTCTCACCGGCGCAGGTTTTCGAGAACAGGCTGCAGGCCGCGCTCACGGGCGAGTCACTAACGGCGGTTTCGAAACATGCCAAGCTGGCTGGGTTAGCAGAGCCATTTTTGGAGGCTGTTGCCGCGCCTACCGCGACGCCCGGCGGTGGCAGCGTTTCCGCGTTGGCGGGAGCGCTTGCGGCATCGCTCGGCCAGATGGTCGCAGGGCTATCGCGCAAAAAGAAATCGCAAGCGGCGTTTGTGAATCAGCTTTCGGAAACGCTCGATCAATTGCGCCGCAACGCCGCCGAGCTTACGGAAGCGATCGACCGCGACGCAGCGTCGTATGACGCGGTCATGGCTGCTTACAGATTGCCGCAAGAGAGCGCCGAGGAAAAGCGCCTGCGCGACGAAGCGATCCAGAGGGCCACACGCGGAGCTGCCGAGGTTCCCCTGCAAGTGGCCGAACGTAGCGTTGCGCTTTTCGAACGCCTGGGACAACTTGCATCTATCGCTGCGGCATCCATGAAGTCAGACTTGGAGGTGGCGCGGCTGATGGCCGCTGCCGGCGCGCGAGGAGCCTTGGCCAACGTGGAGATCAACTTGGACAGCATCACCGACGCGAATTACGTGGCATCGATGCGAGCAAAAAGCGCCGCGCTCCGCGAGCGGCTGGCGGAGACCTCCCGCTCTATCAGCGCATGATTCCCGCGCAGTGGCGAAATTCTCTAAGGCCAAGATTTGCAAGGAGAGATACATGAAATCGCGTATTCGAGCAGCCGCCATATCCTTTGCGGCTACACGCGTTATGAGATTGGCAGCCGTGCTCGCATTTGCGACGGCGACTTTGTTTGCGCCACAACCTGCGCGCGCTAACCGGCTGGGCACGGACATCATCGCGCTATTCCCCAAAGAAGTCGGAGAGTTCGCGTACGCGGACTTGAAAAAAGCGCGCACCATGCCGTGGTTCCCACAACTGCAGCAGCAGATGCTTCCCGACCGCTTCAAACAGTTTGAAAAATTTCTCGCCACGGCAGGCGTCGATCCTAATTCGCAAGTGGAAGAGCTCGCCTGGGGGCTCGTAGCGGAAGGCGTAAGCAGCAAGACCGAGGGTGCGGCATCCTCCGGTACTCCGACTGGCGAACAGATCGTGGGTGTCGCGCTGGGTAGTTACAATCCAGATTCCACGGAGGCGTATTTCAAGCGCCAGAAGCTGCCTACGTTCAAGGCGCGCAACTACACGCTTTATGCCTTTGGGACGGGAGCAGGCCCTAGCGATCTATTCTTCCTGTTTATTGACTCGAGTACGGCGGCGTTCGGCCACCGGTCGGTACTTGAGAAAATGGTCGAAGTGCGGTTTGGTTCGGAAGAAGGGTTGCTGCGCAACGACAAATTTTTCCCGCTTATAAATGAGGCTAATGGTAACGGAATAGTGTGGGCGGTGCTGAACCCGGCGTATACAAGGCTGGCTATGCAGCAACTCGCGCCGGAAGTGCAGCAGTTTCCGGAGGCCGCGAAGCTCGTGGCACGCATGCAAAACATGATCATCAACGTAAACGCCAGCAGCGGCATCGACGGAAAGTTTCAGGCCATCTGCGGTTCACCTGAAGATGCAAACACGATGGCACAGTTGCTGCAGGCGGGCCTCCTCTATAAGCGATATCAAGCGGCTAAGGACAATCCGGAGATGGCGGATATGCTGGACAAAGCGCGTGTCTCGCCCTCGGGTGATAGATTCATCCTCAACTTGACGCTCACCGACGATCAGATGGCTTCGCTGATCAAACACAATACATTCGCGTTGAAGATGTAAGAAGAAAAGCTCGAGGCCGCCGGGCGCTAGCAGCGTGGCGTAGTCGGCGCGATATATTTCGTGAGCCGAGTGACTGCGACACCGTCTACTGTTTCATACTGCACGCGGTCGACCCCTCCGAGCACTGGCGAGCGGCCATCCGTTTTTCCTTCTGGGTTCCCTCTTTGTGGAGCTAGACCGGCGAGCGAGTCGAGTCCGACAGCCGGGGACGTATCTCCTTCGCGAGACAACGCTACCTCCAGTCGGTCCGCCAAGCGGGTGAAGCTCACATCCAGATGGGGATGCTGGTGCGTTAAATGCGCGAACGCTTCCTTGCAGGCGGCGACGACGGCGGTTTGCCAATCCGTAATGGCGGGACCTTCTAGCCCCGCTGCATCGGCAAAATAACGCGCGGCTCCGCCCGCGGCGGCCGCCAACCGCGCGTCCGCTTCAATCTGCATGTGCATGCTCTTAGCTTCGGTAGCCACGGTCGTTGGCCAGGGGAACATCGCAGGCTTCCCGGCAATCAGGACAGTAGTGGAGGCCGTCTGCGCACAGGCGTATGTTGTGCTGGCCTTTGCAGATGGTGCAATACTTCTCGCAGGAGCAATGTTCTTCCGTCTTGTCGCACATCACGCAGACGACGGGACCGGGCATGGGAGCCTCCAAGGAAAACTGTACCTGACGATGGCGACGCGCGGCAAGGCGCGCGTTGAGTCGATGCAACAAGTCTGCCTACACGCTGGCTCGGTGTCCGCGCCTCCGGCTGTCGAAAATGTATTTGTAGACAGGACATTTGTAACCGCGAGGTCGTTCCGTATTGAAGTTACGGTTACTCATAAGATTGGCGACGCAATTCTAGGATCACCTTCGGCTCCCCCTTTTCTATACTGGTTTGATTAATTGAGGTTGAAGAGGAGCAGAGCAGCCGACCAGGTAGTGGGCTCAATGTTATGTCATGGCAAGTATGGAATAACGCAACTCCCCCTCGTAAACTTCTGCTCGCAGCCAGCAGCTTATTGCTTGCGGGAACCTTTCTGATTGGCGCGCGCGCCTTAGATTTAACCGTGCCGTACCTGCCTCTCGCGATTGCCGGGGGGGTTGTTTTTTATCTACGCGCTTCCCCGAAGAAACCAGAAATGCTGTTTTGGCTTCTACTCTCGGTTCTGTTCGGCCTAGCCGTAAACCTTCCACGAACCGGAGATTGGATTCGTTTGGGCTCGGCCGTTCTTGCCCTACCCGGACTAGCAGGGCTATTCCTACTCGCCTTGCGGTGTGTCTGGCTAGACGGAACGGAGCGGCGCACTGCGTACGGGTTCCTTGCCCCCGCAGCTTCCATGGTTTTCTTTGTCTTTTCCGCTCAGCGCATCCTTAGCTTGGCCAATCTGCTGTATCCCAAAACGTTTGATCTTTACCTTTTTGCGGCCGACGGCTCATTTAGATGGCAGCCAAACTATGCTCTTTGCAAGGCCATGGTCCATTTTCCAATTTTCGGAATCACCGTAAAGCTGGCCTATATTTCCCTGCCCTTTGTAATGGCCCTCATTTATGCGATGCGCATCCCAAAGAACGCGACGCGCCCGTCCTGGGACATGATCACATTGTTCTTGCTCGCCGGAATTGTTGGCTCTCTGCTCTATAACGTTTTACCGGGCACTGGCCCGGTCTACGCGTTCCATGGATTTTTCCCATGGCAATCACTTCCGTATGAAACTCTAGGGCGGCTCCGGTTAGAGCGTATCTTCGTTCCCCTAGACGTCCCTCGAAACGCTATCCCATCGCTGCACGTTGCGTGGGCAATTCTACTCTGGTGGAACTCACGAAGATTCTCAGCGCCCATGCGAGTTTTCACGGGCGCCTACTTCGTGCTGACCATCGTTTCGACGCTGGCGACGGGGGAGCACTACATTGTCGATATTATCGCAGGAATTCCGTTTGCTCTGTGCGTTCAGGCAATTGTTTCACCAGAAAATCACGCCTTAAAGTGGGCGCCGCGCGCTCGCATATCATTGTCAGGTCTGGGATTGACTCTGATCTGGATGCTGCTCATCCGGTTTGAAACCAGATGGCTCTTGATCAGCCCAATTGTTCCGTGGGCACTTCTCACCTTCACACTTGGCAGCGTGGCGTTTCTAAATAGACAACTAGCCGGCGAGGATGGTGCGTCAAAGACCGCCCTCGAGGTTGCACCGATTGGGAGTCTAGCTCTGCCTGGCAATGCATCGGAGATAGCTTGCAATCCGCCAACGCTCTAACCTGACCTTATTGCGCCTGTTTTTGTTAACTCAACTTATTCAACTCAGGCCTCATGACTTCGGCCGCATTCTTCCCGGCTTAAGCCCTTTTTTGACGCGTGTGGAGGTGCATGCTAGTATCGATTTTCTGCCTTGAGCCATCGGAATGGAAGCAGCCAACTCGTCCACTCTCAGTGAAGTCCGCAAAACGCCGCTGAACGCGTCGCACCGCCGCTTGGGCGCGAAAATGGTCAATTTTGGCGGCTGGGACATGCCGGTGGAGTACCCCGCGACGGGAGGCTTGGTCGCGGAGCACAAAGCGGTGCGCGGGAGTGTTGGACTTTTCGATGTGAGCCACATGGGCGATATTCGTATTCGCTCCGGGCGAGCGCCTGGAGGCGCGCTTGCGGCGGTGCAGCACATCAGCATGAACGATGCTTCGCAACTCGCGATTGGCCAAGCGCACTATTCGGCGATGCTGTATCCGCAGGGCACGTTTGTTGATGACGTAATTGTGCATCGTCTTGATGAGGACGATTTTCTTCTGGTGATTAACGCCGGAACCCGCCAGAAGGACATCGATTGGGTACGGCAGAACACGGCGAACTTCGACTGCGTCGTGGAAGAACTCAGCGACGCTTATACGCAGCTCGCGATTCAAGGGCCGCGCGCGGCTGAGGTGCTGCAAAAACTCACGGACGCAGACCTCAGTAAAATTAAGAACTACTGGTTCACTCACGGCACTGTGTGCGGCTTGAAGAATGTTTTGATCGCACGCACCGGTTATACCGGCGAGGACGGTTTCGAGATTTATGTTCCGTCCGACCAAGCTACGAGCGAGCAAGTCTGGGCGAAGGTGATGGAAGCAGGACGGGAGTTTGGCATTGTCCCCTGCGGGCTCGGCGCGCGCAACACGCTGCGCCTGGAAGCCAAGATGGCGCTTTACGAGCACGAGATAAGCGAGACGATTAACGTTTGGGAAGCGGGATTGGACCGCTATTGTAAAATGGAGAAGGGCGACTTCATCGGCCGCGCCGCGCTGGAACGTGCTAAGTCGACGGGATTGAAGCGCACGTTAGTCGGCCTGGAAATGGTGGAACGAGGGATAGCCCGCGACGGCTATTGCTGCTGCAATGAAGCCGGCGACACGATCGGCCTGGTGACCAGCGGCTCGCCCTCGCCCACGCTCGGCAAAAATATCGCGCTCGCGTACGTGCCGCCTGCGATGTCCGCCATCGGCACACCCGTTTACGTAGAAATTCGCAGCCAGAAGGCCAGGGCTCGGGTGGTTCCGACACCGTTTTACAAACGCGCACGGAAAGCAGCGCCGCAAGCAGTGGCATCATCTACGGCCAAGTCGCTTTAAGCAAAAACAGTTCGGCATCCCGGTGGCAGCAGGTTCAGAGGAGCAAACATATGGCATACCCGGCAAACTACCGCTACACAAATCAGCATGAATGGGTGGACGCAAAAGGCGACGTGGCAGCGATCGGTATCACCGATTACGCGCAGCACGAGCTTGGCGATGTTGTTTTCGTGGAGCTTCCGAAGCCGGGTACGAAGGTGACCGCCGGCAAGTCCTTCGGCACCGTCGAGTCTGTCAAAGCGGTCAGCGACATTTACGCTCCGGTGTCCGGTGAAGTCGTCGAAGCAAATGCTGATCTGCATAGCACACCAGAGAAAATTAATTCCGATCCGCATGGTGCGGCTTGGCTGATCAAGGTGCGGCTTGCCACTCCCGCAGAACTAAACTCGCTGATGGATGCCGCTGCGTATGAAGCGTTCGTCGCGACCAAGGGTAAGGAAGCTTCGGCCTGATGCGCTATCTCCCTAAGAGTCCAGCCGAGCGCCAAGAAATGCTTTCCGCGATTGGCGCCAGATCAATTGACGAGCTTTTTTCCAGCATCCCGGAACGTTATCGTTTGCGTGAGGCGCTGAAGCTGCCCGGGCCGCTCTCCGAAGCGGAAATCATTCGATATTTCAGCGATCGCGCCGGAGAGAATTCGCGCGGCTACACAAGTTTTCGAGGCGCCGGCGTTTACAATCATCTTC
>Ga0210410_10004569_pt1 | contig 12126 bp, 10 predicted proteins | sample IncBWC4MmetaG_FD_161058 | JGI IMG/M metagenome (GOLD analysis project Ga0210410, IMG submission 161058) | Forest soil microbial communities from Barre Woods Harvard Forest LTER site, Petersham, Massachusetts, United States - Inc-BW-C-4-M | ecosystem: Environmental > Terrestrial > Soil >... | reverse complement strand
TGAGGACACCGGCCGGGTCGCCACCATCCTCGGCTACCCGACCGACAAGCTCACCCAGGCGGGTTGATCGGGAAATTTCAAATATGTTTGGCTAGATTTTCGCACTAGCCAACAAGTTCCGCGAACTCCTCGACAAACCCTCACACTGACGACGGTCTTCAGTCCTCCCGCCGCCTCTTCGCCCGAGGCGTTCCAGCTATAGGAAAGCCGCTGGTTGGGTTCGAGGACCAGGACCTGGCAGTCGACGACCCCGTTCCAATGCGGCATCGGTGTGGCGCGGAAATTGAAGCGATGCCCCACGACCGGCTGGAAATCGTTCTTCATCAGCCACTCCTCGATCAGCGGTCCCTGAGTGAGGGCGCGCCAGACCTTTTCCGGCGGATGCGGCATCTCCCGTTCGATGACGAGGGAACGCGTGGCGGTAGCTGGTTCGGTCATTGGCCCATCCGGCCTAACGCCGGGAACGGTGCCCGAGGATGGTTTGCAGGGTCACCGGGCGAAACTCCCAGACGTCGACCCCGACATCGAATTGCCGCGGCTGCGGCTTCAGCCTTCCGTGACAGTGGCCGTGCAGGTTGACCCAGCCCTTGTTCATGCCGCGCCACGACCGGAACGGGTAGTGGCACAGCACCGCCGAGACGCCGTCCAATGCGATCTCGGCATAGGGCTGCACGCTTTCCCAACCATCGAGCTCCGTCGTTCCCGGCGGATCGTTGTTGCCGGCCAAGAGCCGCTTACGTCCTTGCAGTCGGGCGAGCAGCTCGGCGACCAGCGCTGGGGGCTGGCGGATGGCGAAATCGCCGAGGTGCCAGACCACGTCGTCCGGTCCGACCGTCTCGTTCCACCGCTCGACAATCGCCTCGTTCATCGCCGCGACCGACGGGAACGGCCGCCGATAGAGGCCGAGAGCCCCGCCATGACCGAAATGCGTATCGCTGGTGAAGAAAGTCGCCATATCGTCTCCGGTCAGCGCTGCACAGAGCTCATTGACCTCGCGCTGCCCGAATGGCGCGCCAGACGCGCTCGGATGTGACGGGCATCTCCAGATGGGTGACGCCGAGATCGGCCAGTGCGTCGACAATGGCGTTGGTAATGACGCCGAGCGCCGGAGTGATGCCGCCTTCGCCGCCGCCGCGAAAACCCAGCGGGTGGGTCGTCGACGGGACCTCGCTGATCGCGGTCGTGAAGAACGGCAGGTCGGCTGGGCGCGGCAGTGCGTAATCCATGAACGAGCCGGACAAAAGCTGGCCGCTATTGGAATCGTAGACGCATTGCTCGTACAGCGTCTGGCCGGCACCTTGCGCGATGCCGCCATGGGTCTGACCGTGCAGGATTAGCGGGTTGACGGCGCGCCCGACATCGTCGACGGCGGTATAGCGCACAATCTCGACGGCGCCGGTCTCGGGGTCGATCTCGACTTCGCAGACATGAAAACCGTGCGGGAAGGAGGCCACCCCGCTGGTGACCTCGCCGATGCCGGCGAGCGGCCCGCGCAGCTCTTCGGGCAAACTCGCATCCACGCGCGCCGCCGCGGCGACGGAGAACAAGTCGAGCGAACGGTCGGTGCCGGCGACGGTGAAATGCCCGTCGGCGCATTCGATGTCAGCCTCGGCCGCTTCGAGCCGATGCGCCGCGATGCGTCGCCCCTTATCAAGGATTTTGCCAGTAGCCTCGTGCGCAGTGATGCTGGCGAGCCGCAGCGAGCGACCGGAATGCGAGCCGGCGCCGATCGCCACGCGGTCGGTGTCGTCGGTGATCAGCCGCACGCTCTCCGGCTGCACCCCGAGCCACTCGGCGAGCAGCTGCGCAAAGCTTGTCTCGTGACCCTGGCCGCTCGATAGAGTCCCGACCACCATCTCGACGATGCCTTCCGGCCGCACAGTGATCTCGGCGCGTTCCTGCGGGGCGCCGCTCTGCGACTCGATGTAGGCGCCGAGCCCGATGCCGCGCCGCCGGCCGCCCGCTTCGGTCGCGGCGCGGCGCGCCGCGAACCCGTCCCAGTCGGCCAGCGCCACTGCCCGGTCCAGCACGGCGTGGTAATCGCCGCTGTCATAGGTCATGCCGAACGGGTTGCAATAGGGGAGAGAGACGGCGGGGATCAGGTTCTTGCGGCGTAACTCGACCCGGTCGAACCCGTTCGCCCGGGCGGCGAGGTCGATCAGCCGTTCGATGACAAACATGACCTCGGGCCGTCCGGCGCTGCGGTAGGGGCTGGTCGGCGGCGTATTGCTCAGCACCGCCCGCGCCCGGACCCGCGCCGCCGGGATCCGGTAAATGCTCGACATCAGCTCCGTGCCTTTGGTCAGGGGCACGAACGAAGCGGCATAGGCGCCGAGATTGCTGAGGTTCGAGCTGCGCAATGCAAGGAAATTCCCCTCCGCATCGAGGGCGAGCTCTGCCTCGACCTTCAGATCGCGGGCCTGATGGTCGCTCAGAAACGCCTCCTGGCGCTCGCCGGTCCATTTGACCGGCCGGCGGAGCCGGCGCGCCGCCCAGGCGACGAGGGCGACTTCCGGGTAGGAGGAGTTGCGCGTGCCGAAATTGCCGCCGACATCGCGGGCGATGACCCGCACCTTGTCCTGCGGCAGGCCGAGCATCGCCGCCACATCCTGCCGCGGCCGCCCAATGCTGCCGCCGCCGGCGTAAAGCGTGATCCGACCGCTCGTCGGATCGAACTCGGCGAGCGCGGCGCGCGGCTCCATCGGCACGCCGGTCACGCGCTGCACCCAGGTCGAAAGCCGGGCAATATGGGCGGCCGCTGCGAAAGCTTGTTCCGTGGCCCGATGGTCGCCGACGCCCGCGTCGAGCACGAGGTTCGATCCACCCTCGCCGAGCAGTGACGCGGCGTCATCGAGGGCAGCCGCTGCCGCACCCGTCGCCGCCGCAAGCGGCGCATAATGGATGCGCACGGTTTCGGCCGCATCCTTTGCTGCGGCGAGGGTCGCGGCGACGACGAAGACTACCGCTTCGCCGACAAATCGCGTCCGTCCCACCGCCAGCGGGTACTGCCGGCTCGCCGAGGCCGGCACGCGGTCGAGATTTTCGAGAGAAATGTCGGGCGGGTGGCGAGCCGCAGGCGAGTAGGTCATCGGGCCGCGCCCGTCCGCAACATAATCGGCGCCAGTCAAAATGGCGAGAACACCCGGCATAACCCGGGCGTGTTGCGTTTCGATCGCGGCCATCCGCGCATGCGCATGAGGTGACCGCACCACCACTGCATAGGCTTGGCCCGCGAGGTTCAAATCGTCACTGTAACAACCGCGGCCGGTGAGCAGACGCACGTCCTCCAAGCGCCGCAAAGGCTTGCCGATGCCAACGCGGGACGAATGCCGGGGAGGAGAACTGGACGCAGTCATGGCACCGCGATTGTCCCACCATCCGCGCTTGACAGCGAGCGGAAAGGCCCTCATGTAAATGTGACATACATTTACATGAGGGCCGCCGCCATGCAAGCGCTCGTGGCGCAACTGGACGACATCGGCAAGCCGGCTTGGATCGCGCTGACAGTCGTCAGCTTCATCCTGTTCTGGCCGCTGGGCCTACTGGTTCTCGGGTTCTTGATAGGGAGGGGACGGATGGCATGCTGGACACACGGCAGCGGTGACCGCTGGCAGCGTCGCATGGAACGCATGCAGCGGCGAATGGAGCGGATGCAGTCGGCCGCCGAGCGCTGGAGCGGGTGCGGCGGCTATCGGGCATCCAGTGGCAACCGCGCCTTTGACGAGTACCGCGTCGAGACCTTGCGCCGGCTCGAAGAAGAGCAGCGCGAATTCATGGCGTTCCTCGACCGCCTGCGTCACGCCAAGGACAAGGCCGAATTTGATCAGTTCATGGCCGAGCGCCGGCGCCCCAATAACACAGGGCCGCAACCACAGACCGTCTGATCAGCGGAACGCGCCAGCGCGGACGCCTACGAATCGCTTCGCGGCGGGGTCAGCGGATTGGGTGGCGGCGGCCGCAGCAACAGCAGCAGCAAGATGCCGGCCGTCATTACCCAGGCGATGATCCAGAACCCGTCGATATAGCCGAGGACATAGGCTTCCCGCCGGATCAGACTGCCGATCCCGGCGAGGCCTTGTAATGCGGGGTCGCCCGCACCGACCGGATGCGCCGTGAATAGCGCCGTCGCGGTCGCCACCGCGCTGTCGGACCGATGCGAGCCGGCGATGAAGTGCAATCCGGTCAGGTTGGAGTAGACCTGCTCGCGGACCCGCACAAAGGTCTGGACGAAGGCGGTGCCGATTTCGTTGCCGAACAGCCGGCCGATCTGGATCATCGCGGCGATCGTCGGCGCGTCGGCGGGTGTGATGTTCGCGACGCCAAAGACGATGAGGGCCGTGATTCCGAAGGCCAGCCCGACGGCCCCGGCGATTTGCGAAGGAAGGAAATCATTGCCCGCCCAGTCGTGGGTGAGGCCGGTATCGAGCCAGGCCGCATAGGCGATCAGCGCAAAGCCCACCGCCACCAATATGCGCGCGTCGATCCGGCGCAGCAGGATGGCAGCGAGAGGCACGAAGATGAATTGCGGCAGCGCGATCCAATTCAGTACATCGCCGATCTGCAGCTCGCGCAGACCTTGCACCCGTGTCAGATAGTCGGGCAGCACAAAGGCTGTCGTCATTACCCCAAAGCCGTAAATCGAGATCAGCGTGGCCGACATCCAGACGTTGCGCTTGGCGAGGACCCGCAAGCGTATAAGGGGATATTCAACCGTCAATTCGGTCGCGATAAAGGCGAACACCAACAAGCCGCCGCCGGCAAACAGCCCGCTGACGACACCCGAATTCAGCCAATCGAGCCGATTGCCTTGGTCGAGCCCGGCATAGATCATACCGAGCCCGATCCCAACGAATGCAAGCCCGCGCCAATCCGTCTGCTGCAACAGGGTGCGATTGATCCCCTCGCGGGGCATTGCATACCAGACGAGCGCGGTCATAACCGGTGTGAGGACGGCGTTCTGCCAGAAGATCCATTGCCACGCGCCGTCTTCCGAATAGAAAGCTTCGAGCGATCCCGCGATATTCTGCGAAAACACGAAACGGAACGCATAAGCCGCGAGACCCCAGATCCACCATCGCGGCGCGAGGCTGCGCAAAATGAAACCCAGGGACGCGGGGATGAAGGCGCCGCCCGCGAGCCCGCGCACCACCTGGAGCGCGATGATCGTGCCGTAATCCCGCGTGAACGGGATCATCAGTGAGGTCAACGCAAAGATCGCGCTCGTCCACAGCAGAAACCGCCGCGTCCCGATCACCATGCTGAGCCAGGCCGCGCTCGGTGCCGCGACCATCTGAGCCGCGCCAAACACCGTCGTCAGCCAGGAACCTTCGTCGAAGCCCAGCCCCATGCCGCCGCGGATATCGGCGAGACCGAAAGTCGTCAGGCGCGTGTTGAGGCTGGACAGAAAGGCACCGAGCAGCACGGCGATGACGCCGAGCAGCGGACTCGGGCAACGCGCTGCCAATGGAGCAGGCGCCGCGATAGGCACTGCCGGGGCAGTATCGGTCACGGGGTTTCGGGGCCGGTATCGGTGCGGATTGTGGCGATCACCGACATGCCGGGGCGCAACTGTCCTTCGAGCGGATGGCCCGGATCGAGCGTGATCTTCACCGGGATGCGCTGCACGACCTTGGTAAAATTGCCGGTGGCGTTGTCGGGCGGCAGCAAGGTGAATTGCGAGCCACTCGCTGGGGAAATGCTGTCGACGCGCCCGGTGACCACGACGCCCGAAAAGGTGTCGACCGTGATTTCCGCGCGCTGCCCGATTTTGACGTGGGTCAGTTGGGTTTCCTTGTAGTTGGCGACGACCCAGACGTTGTGGAGCGGCACGACCGAGATGACCTGCGTTCCGTCGTGGACATATTGCCCGGTGCGCACGCCGCGCTCGCTGACCATGCCGTCGATCGGCGCGGCAATTCGCGTGTAGCCCAGCTCGATCTTGGCAAGGTCGAGGGCAGCTTGTTTTGCCTTGGCTGCCGCGCGCAGCTGGCCTTCCTCGGTGTCGAGCACCCCCATCTGTCTCTGCGCGGCAGCGAGCGCGGCCTCGCCGTGCGCCAGGTTTGCCTCGAACCGCCTTTCGTCGGCGACCGCCTGCTCGACCTTTTGCGGGGTGCCGAAGGTGCTCGCCAGCAACGCTCGTTGGCGCACCGCTTCCTTGTGGGTGCGATCGACATCGGCCTGCGTGGCGTTGATCGCATCCTGCGCCTCGGCGATCTGGGAGTGCTGCAGCGCTTTGCGTGACTTCAGATTCGCGATTGCGGCCTCGGCGCCGGCGAGCTCGGCTTCGGCTTGCGCCAGTCGGGCGCCGTAGTCATTGTCCTCGATCTCAATGAGCAGATCGCCCTCTTTCACCTGCTGGAAGTCATTCACCGGCACCCGGCGGATATACCCCTCGATCTTGGCGCTTAGCGGCGTGATGTCGCTGCGGACATAGGCGTCATCGGTGGTCTGCCGAACGCTAGCGCCGACCCACACATCCCAACGTGTGACAAACAGTGTCACGACCACTGTCGCGAGCAGCAGGATCGCGATCGTGACCGCGATGCCGCCAAATCGCCGAGGTAGTCTCCGTATCCGACTACCGGCGTCACCGGGTTGGGGTGGCGGCGCCCCAGATGGACTCAGCGCCTGTGGTTCGGAAGCCGCCATTGCTCATGTCACACAGCGCCGCGCTGGCGTAATCCGGCTATCTCGGCCGCATCGTAGCCGAGTTCGTGCAGTACCGCGTCGGTGTGCTCGCCCTGATCAGGCGTCGGGCGCAGCTCGTCGGGTTGCGGGTAGGCGCTCATATGGATCGGCTGACCGACGACCTTTTGCGGACCGAGCTTCGGGTGGCTGACGGGTTTGGCGATGCCGAGATGGCGGACCTGCGGGTCGGCGAAGGTCTGGTCGATCGTGTTGATCGGCCCGCACGGCACGCCGACCTTGGTCAGCCGCTCGACCCAATACGCGTTCGGATGTTGGCGGATGATGTCGTTCAAATGCGCATTGAGCGCCGGGCGGTTTTTGGCCCGGGCGACGACCGTCGCAAAGTCCGGGTTTTCGGCAAGATCCTTGCTTCCGGCCACCTCGCAGAAGCGGCGCCACAGATTGTCGCCCGAGGCGGCAATGTTGATGTAGCCGTCGGCGGTCTGGAACATACCGGTGCCCGGCGAGGTCGGGTGGAAATTGCCCTCTTGTCCGGCGACCTCGCCCTTCATCAGATAGCGCGCCGCCTGGAAGTCGAGCATGAAAATCTGGGCTTCGAGCAATGAGGTATGCACCCATTGCCCTTCACCGGTACGCTCGCGATTGAGCAACGCCAGCACGATCCCATAGGACAGCAGCAGGCCGGCCGAGGTGTCGTTGATCGCGATGCCGACCCGCACCGGGCCTTGCCCGGGATGCCCGGTGATCGACATCAGCCCGCCCATGCCCTGGGCGATCTGGTCGACCCCGGCGCGGCCCTCGTAAGGCCCGTCCTGGCCAAAGCCGGAGATGCTGCCGTAGACAATGCGCGGGTTGACCTTGCGCACCGCCTCGTAATCGATACCGAGCCGGTATTTCACGTCGGATTTGTAGTTCTCGACGATGACGTCGGCGCGCTCGGCGAGCTTCATAAAGATCGCCCGGCCCTCGTCACTCTTCAGGTTCAAGGTCATGGCCCGCTTATTGCGATGCAGGTTCTGGAAATCGGGGCCGTCGCGCCGGCTGCCGGTCGCGTCGACCAGCTCGCCGGAAGGCTCGATCTTGATGACCTGCGCGCCCCAATCGGCGAGCTGACGCACCGCGGTCGGACCGGCGCGATGCGCGGTCAAGTCGATGACGAGGAAATCGTTCAAGGGCAGCGGACGTTCGGTCATTGGGCGGTTCTCCAAATCAGAGCATAGGATGACGCAATTTACTCGTCATGCCCGGGCTCGACCCCGGCATCCACAAGCGCCCGCATTCCAGGGGCGGCTGCTGGATTGCCGGATCTAGCCCGGCAATGACGAAAAAACCGATTTCATACGGCAAAAAGGTCAAACAGCGGGGCGCGAGCGGATTTCGTCGGGGATTTTGCGCGGCAGGAACTGGCCGTCGCTAAGGGTTGCGTGGAATTGGCCGTTCTCGACGACGATCTTGCCGCGCAAGATCGTCATGCTCGGCCAAGCGGTGACCTCGTGGCCCTCCCACGGCGTGTAGTCGGTCTCGTGCAGATCCTCCTTGCGGATGACGCGCCGGGTTCGCGGGTCGAGCAACACGATATCGGCATCCGACCCGACGGCCAATGCGCCTTTGCGCGGATATAGACCCATGATGCGCGCGGCATTGGCCGAGGTGAGGCCGACGAAATCAGCGAGACTGTAGCCGCGCTTTTCGACCATGTGCGTGTACATCAACGACAGCCGCGGCTCGACCCCGGAATTGCCGCCGGTCGTGTCGTCGATCCGCCGCCCCTGCAATTTGACCTTCAGCGGGCAACACACCTCGTCGGTCGCGACCGCCTGGATCGCGCCGTGATTGGTCGCTGCCCAAAGCGCTTCCTGGTCCTTGGCGAATTTGAGCGACGGATAGGTGTGGAACATTTGTCCGCCCGGACGCTTATAGTCCTCGGCGGTATAGAGCAAGTATTGATGCAAGGTCTCTCCATACATCGGATGGCCCTGCGCGCGCGATCGCGCGATCGCGGCGACCCCGGTCGCCGCCGAGACATGCACCATGTAGAGCGCGGCGCCTTCGATATTTTCGGCCAGTCGAATCACCCGGTTGAATGACAGGTCCTCCGACAAGGTGTTGTGCACCTCGGCCATGTTCTCGAAACCCACCCGGTCCTCGCGGATCAGCTTCTCGTACATGTGCATGACGATGTCGTTGTCCTCGGCGTGGATCGCGGCGATGCCGCCAGCGGCGCCCAGGATCTTCAAGACCTCCCAGATGTCGCCGAACTGGACCATCCGGCCTTGCCGGTTCGGCCGGATGTCGGTGGTGAACATCTTCACCGAGGCGTGGCCGTCCTGGATCGCCTCCGGCAATGGGTCGAGCACGCCCTGCGACAGTTTGCCGTGCAGCAGCAGATGGAACCCGTAATCGCAGTAGCAGGCGTCGGCCCATTCCCTTTTGCGCAGCTCGATCGATTGCTGCAATGGCTGGTCCGGCGGGCAGGGCGCGAAATCGAGCAGGGTTGTTGTCCCCCCGTAGAGAGCGGCGCGGCTGACCTGTTCCGGCGGCGCGCTCAACAGATCTTCGTTGCGGCCGGGGAACGGGATCGGCGAGCTACAATGGATGTGCGGGTCGACGCCGCCCGGCATCACGATCTGCCCGGTCGCGTCGACGACCCGCGTAGCGGCAATGCCCGCAAGGCTTCCAGGCCCGCCGATCGCGGCGATCTTGCCGCCGCTGACGCCGATATCTGCGGATTCCGCCCCGCCGCTCGGCAATACCGCCTTGCCGCCGTTAATAATCAGATCGAACATGCGATCCACTCCTCGCTAATTCGCCTTCGGCCTCAGCCTCCTGGCCCCTCACGGAACGCTGCGTCGGCGACCCTCTTCTGCGTCGGCGACAGCGTCGCGTATAGTGCTTCGAGCGCCGGCAGCATCTTCTTCAGTCCGGCCAGCTCTACTTCGCTGTACCTGATGTAGGCGCGCAGATCGTCGACCGCCGTGGCACCGGCGGGAGGCTGCTGCGGCACACTAGCTTCCGCCCGAGCATTTTCCCGCATCGCATTGGCCACGGCATTGAACTGCGCTTCCTGCGGAGGGGTGATCTGCAGTCTTTGATGAAGGGTCGAGATGTTGGCTTCGACATTTTGTGGCTGGGGGGCGGGCTGGCCTTGTGCCAGCAAAATCTCAGCCGGAGTTTCGGCCGCCGCGATTTGGGAACCGGCTGCAATCGTCGCACAGCCCAATAACCCAGCCACCCTGGCTAAGCGTAGCAACATGTGGAATATCCTCTGTGGTCCGCCCGGGCATGCAGATAGACAATGGCAGTTTCATGGCTCGCAATCAGCCGGGAGCGGCGCCTTGCGTCGCGACCTGGAGCATATAGAGCGACTGGCTCGCGGCCATGAAGAGACGATCGCGCTTGGGGCCGCCAAAACACAGATTGGCGCACACTTCAGGAAGCCGAATGCGGCCGATCAGCTGGCCTGCGGGGTTGAACACGAGTACTCCGGCGTAGCCGAGCGGCGCACTGGAGCTGCACCACAGATTACCGGTAACGTCGGCGCGCATCCCGTCTGGCCCGCATTTGACGCCGTCGACCGTCATGTCCGTGAACAGCCGCATATTGGCGACTTTGGTGCCCTGCACGTCGAAGCCATAGATCGAGCGGGTGCCGCCCGGCCCGGTGTCGCCCGGACCTCTGCCGGTGCTGATCACGTAGAGCGTCTTGTAATCCGGCGAAAAGCAGATGCCGTTCGGGTCGGCCAGCTGGTCCTCGGTGATCACCACCTCGAGCCGGCCGCCCGGATCCCAGCGATAGACATTGGTTGACAATTCCCGTTTGCGCCCGCCGATCACACCGGCGTTCTCGGCGCCGATACGCGGATTGAAGATCCCCTGCGGATTTCCTGGGCCGCCCGCCTCGTCCGGATGACCCTCGGCGAGCGATCCGCCATAGGGTGGATCGGTGAACCAGATGCTGCCGTCGGGATGCGGCACTAGGTCGTTCGGCGAGTTGAGAGGCTTGCCGTCGTAGGAGTCGGCGATCACAGTCATCGTGCCGTCATGCTCCCAGCGCACGACGCGGCGGTTGAAATGCTCGCACGAGATCTGGCGTCCTTGAAAATCGAAGGAATTGCCATTGCTGTTGTTCGAGGGATGGCGGAACGCCGTGACCCGGTTGTCGTCCCATAGGCAGCGGTATTGCACGTTGCCCGATACGTCGCTGAACACGACGTATCGGCCTTGATTCGACCAGGCCGGACCCTCGGCCCATAATGCGCCGGTCCACAGCCGGTAAATCGCGCCTTGTGTTCGTCTCAGCGGGAGAAAGGACGGATCAACGACGACGACGTCGGGGTCGGGATAGATCGACGGGTTCGGCGGTCCCCATTGCCGGGGCGGGTTGGTTATGACGCTAGCCGGCGTGCCGGTCTTGCCGGCTTCCTGAGCGAGCGCCGCTCCTCGCACCAGCGCCGCCGCGCCGGCGAGCCCGGCGGTGCCGGTCAACACGGTGCGCCGGGACATCGATCGCCGGCGAACAATTCGCGTCATCGCTCTCCCCCCGGCTTCGGATTGGCCGATTGTGGACCCGCGCATTCGCCGAGGCAACCATCGGCCCTGCCGCAGTCGAGCCATGCGGCGGAAGAAGACCATGGCCTCGATTTCGCGATGCAGGTTCGACCCGCCCTGCGTGTTACACTTCCCTGGAAACGATCAAAGGAAGGGGTAGCGATGGCGTATGACCTGTTGATCCGCAACGGCCGCATCGTCGACGGCTCGGGAATGCCGGGATTCCGCGGCGATGTCGGGGTCAAGGACGGCAAGATCGCCGAGATCGGCAAACTGAGCGGTCCCGCCACGCGGACTATCGATGCCGACGGGCGGGTCGTCGCTCCCGGCTTCATCGACAATCACTGCCATTACGACGCGCAGGTCACCTGGGATCCGCTGTGCTCCTTTTCCTGCGACCACGGCGCCACGTCGGTGATCTTCGGCAATTGCTCGCTGTCACTGGCGCCGGTGCGCAAAGGCTCGGAGCGGCGCCTGTCGGAATTCCTCTCCTACGTCGAGGCGATCCCGATGGAGGTGCTCGACACCCTCGAATTCACCTGGGAGACCTTCCCCGAATATCTCGACCAGATGGATCACCATCTGGGCGTCAACATCGGCAATCTGATCGGGCACACCGCGGTCCGCTATTATGTGATGGGCGACGACTGCCAGAAGCGCGCCGCCACCGACGACGAAATTCGCCAGATGCAGGGTCTCGTGCGCGATGGCATGAAGGCCGGCGCGCTGGGCCTGTCGGTTTCGCGCAACCAGGGCCATTTCGACCCGCAAGGCGTGCACATCCCGGCGATCTGGGCAGACGAGAAGGAGATCTTCGCTCTCGGCGATGTGCTGCGCGACCTCGGCACCGGCCTCATCCAATCGGGCGGCGGCAACGGTGCGGAGATGAAGGACGCGCTGATGAGCCGGCTCAGCGAGGTAAACGGCCGCA
>Ga0210410_10004568_pt1 | contig 12127 bp, 10 predicted proteins | sample IncBWC4MmetaG_FD_161058 | JGI IMG/M metagenome (GOLD analysis project Ga0210410, IMG submission 161058) | Forest soil microbial communities from Barre Woods Harvard Forest LTER site, Petersham, Massachusetts, United States - Inc-BW-C-4-M | ecosystem: Environmental > Terrestrial > Soil >... | reverse complement strand
CAGCCGTCGGACAGGATTTTGACGTGCGGCTTGCCGAGATTGATCATCGGCTCGATGGTGAAGAACATGCCGGGCTTCAGCGCCACGCCTTCGCCGGGCCGGCCGATATGGATGATGTTCGGCTCGTCGTGGAACATGCGCCCGAGGCCATGGCCGCAGAAATCGCGCACCACGCTCATGCCCTGCGGTTCGACAAAGCTCTGGATGGCGTGGCCGATGTCGCCGGTGGTGGCGCCGGGCTTGACCGCGGCGATGCCGCGCATCATGGCCTCATAGGTCACCTCGATCAGCCGCTCCGCCTTCCGTGCGATCGGGCCGATCGCGTACATCCGGCTGGAATCGCCGTACCAGCCGTCGACGATGAAGGTGACGTCGATATTGACGATGTCGCCCTCCTTCAGCGCGCGGTCGCCGGGCATGCCGTGGCAGACCACGTGATTGATCGAGGTGCAGGTCGAATAGCGATAGCCGCGATACATCAGCGTCGCCGGATAGGCGCCATGGCTGAAGGCGAAGTTGCGCACGAAATCGTCGATCCGCGAGGTCGGGACGCCCGCCTTGACCACGTCGGTGAGTTCATCGAGGCATTTGGCGACCAGCGCGCCTGCCTTGCGCATGCCGGCAAAAGCGCTCGGTCCATGGAGCTTGATCTGGCCGGTCTTTCGCAAGGAGGTGTCAGTTGCTTCGATATAGCTCATGGGCGGGTCATTTTTCGGCGGGAATGGGCAGCGGATAGCTGATTTGAACCCTAATTTAATGATCGGAACGGTCAGTGCAAGCCAAGGTTGGCATCAGCTGGTCGGAACTTCGACCATGGTTTCGACCGGCAGCGCGCCGCCGCGGACGCGGATTTCGCGCACCGGGTAGGGTACCCGGATGCCCTCGCGCTTGAAAGCGTCCCACAGCGCCAGCATCACCTCGCTCTTGACGTTGTCCATGCCGTCGGGGTCGGCGATCCAGAAGGTCAGGGAGAATTTCATTCCGGCTTCGGTGAACTCGGTCAGGATGCAGTTCGGCTGCTTGCTCTTGATGGCGCGCGGTGCTGCCGCGGCGATTTCCATCGCCAGCTTGCAGACCAGGCGTGGATCCGCGTCGTAATTGGTGCCGAAGCCGACCTTCACCAGCGTGTTCTTGTCGGTATAGGTCCAGTTCACGACCTTCTGGGTCACCAGATCCTCGTTCGGGATCAGGAACTCGCGGCCGTCGCCGGCGGCGACCGAGATATAGCGCGTCTTCATCGCGCTGATCCGCCCCGAGCTGTCGCCGATGGTGACGAGATCGCCGGGTTTGACGGATTTGTCGACCAGCAGGATCAGGCCGCTGATGAAATTGGCGACGATCTTCTGCAAGCCCAGGCCAATGCCGACGCCGGCCGCGCCGGTGAAGACCGCAAGCGCCGAAAGGTTGATGCCGACCGCGCCGAGCGCGATCGCGATCGCCACCACCACGAGCCCCATGCGGATCATCTTCACCAGCAGCACCTGGATCGACGGCGTCAGGTCGCTGGAGCGGTTGATCCGGCCTTCGATGAAATTGCTGGTGATGTTGGTCAGCCACAGCGCGAGGATCAACAGCGCGCCGGCCTTGATCAGAAGCAGCGGCGTCAGCCGCAGGCCGCCGAGCACGACCGCAACCTGATCCGAGTCCAGCGCCTCCACGGCAAAATCGAGCTGACCGAGGATGCTCAATGCCGCGACCACCCACGCCGATACCGACACCAGCTTGACGATGAAGGCGTTGCGGATGACCGAGGTCACCAGCCGGATCATCAGCCAGGCGAGCGCTAGCTTGGCGGCCACCATGAGCATGTAACTGCGGCTCGGCCAGGTCGAGTGATACATCGTGATCCGCGCCGCGATCACCAGGATCGCGAATATCGCGGTGGAGGCGCTGGAGACCAGCACGCGGGCGAAATGCCGCAGCGGCAGCGGCCAGCGCATCGCAAGCGAGGTCATGTCGACGCGGGAGCGAATGGCGGCGTCGGCGGCATAGGCCATGCCGGCCGCGGTCAGGATCAGGCCGAACTGCAGATAGAACCAGGGCGAAGTGACCTCCGCGCCGATCGAACGCGCGACGGAGTGCAGAAATTCGACGATGTCCTTCAGCTCAAAATCCATAGGCAATTCTCGTTTCGAGGCCGGTTCGCCCGCAGTCAAAGTTCGTTCGCAAAGCTCGCTCGCAAGATTGATTCGAATGTCCGGCAGATTCCCATAATCGGGCTGCAGACGCCATTGAAACGGCCTGCCCGCAAGGCGGGTTAGGTCGCTAAATTGGGCACATTGCCGCTATCCCGAGAAATGGGTTGGCGTCCAACTGTGGCGACGATAAGGATGCAATTGCAAGTATTTGCTCTGGTTTTAGGAAGGCGCAGGACTTCCCTCAATCAGGACTTCTCTGGATCAAGACTTCTCTCGATCAAGGCTTCCCTCGATCATGGCTTCCCTCGACGCGGTCAGCATAGCCATTCTTCTCGGCGCGGTTCTGGTGATGGCCGGAATCCTCTCCAGCCTGCTTGCGCTCCGCTTCGGCGCGCCGTTGCTGCTGGCATTCCTGCTGATCGGCATGCTGGCGGGCGATTCCGGGCCCGGCCAGCTGCAGTTCGACGATGTCCGCACCACCTATCTGGTGGGATCGGTGGCGCTGGCGCTGATCCTGTTCGACGGCGGGCTGAAAACACGCTTCCAGAGCATCCGCACCGTGCTGGCGCCGTCGATGATGCTGGCCACGATCGGGGTGCTCCTGACCGCGCTGATCACAGCACCGGTCGCCAAATATGCGCTCGACCTGAACTGGACCGAGGCGTTTCTGGTCGGCGCGGTGGTGGCATCCACCGACGCGGCGGCGGTGTTTCTGCTGGTGCACACGCAAGGGTTACGCCTGCGCCCGCGCGTCGGCGCGACGCTGGAGGCGGAATCCGGCACCAATGATCCCTTCGCGATCTTCCTCACCCTGATGCTGGTCGAATTCATTTCGAGGGGCGAAAGCTCGCTGTCGCATATCGCGATGGAATTCGCCCGCGAGGCGGTACTCGGCGCGATCATGGGCGTGATCGGCGGCCGCCTCGTCGTGCTCGCGCTCAACCGCATGGCGCTGCCGCAGGGCCTGCATGCGCCGTTCGTCACGACGGCCGCGCTGGTGATTTTCGGCGGCGCGCAGATCGCGCACGGGTCAGGCTTTCTTGCGGTCTATCTCGCCGGCATCATCATCGGCAACCGGCCGACCCGCGCGCATAATTCGGTGGTGACGTTCCTCGATGCCGCGACCTGGCTGGCGCAGATCGTGATGTTCGTGCTGCTCGGGCTCCTGGTCTCGCCGCATCGCCTGCTCGGCAGCGTAGGTCCAGCCGTCATCATTGCCTTCGTGCTGATGCTGGTGGCGCGGCCGGTCGCGGTGTTTCTGTGCCTCATGCCGTTCAAGTTCAACTGGCGGGAAAAGGTTTTTATCGCCTGGACCGGGCTGCGCGGCGCGGTCGCGATCTTCCTCGCCTCGATCCCGATGCTGGTCGGCCTGTCGAAAGCCTATCTGTATTTCGACGTCGCCTTCGTCGTCGTCATCATCTCGCTATTGCTGCAGGGCTGGACGCTGGCGCCGGCGGCGCGGCGGCTGCACGTGGCGCTGCCGCGCGCCGACCGCGGCCCGCGGCGCGTCGAGCTGGATCTGCCCGGCCAGCTCGAGCAGCAGCTGGTCGGCTATCCCGTGCGCTCGAAAAGCCTGTATTTCCGCCGTGGGCTGATCCCGTCCTGGTCGAAGCCGACATTGGTGATCCGTGACCAGCGCATCCTCTCGCCCACCGAGGCCGATCCGGTCGCGGCCGGCGATTACATCTATTTGCTGGCGCCGCCTGAAAAGGCCGAGGCGCTGGACCGGTTCTTCGTCGACATGGCGCCGGGCACGGCGCCCGATCCGCATCTGCTCGGCGATTTCGTCGTCTCCGGCGAGCACACGCTAGGCGAATTGGCCGAGATCTACGGCGTGGCGGTGGACGAAGAGCAGGGCAAGCTGACGCTATCGGATTATTTCGACATTCATCTCGACCACGCGCCGAAGGAAGGCGCCGAGCTTGCGCTCGATTCCATCGTCCTGGTGGCGCGCAGCATCGGCGGCGGCCGTGTCAATGTGGTCGGCCTACGTCTGCCGGAAGACGAGGAAGCGGCCGCGCCGATGACGCGGATGCAGGCGTTCAAGCGCAAGCTTGCGGAGATCTGGTCGTCGGTGGCGGGGGTTTGAGGCGCATCGCGTGTTTCGGCGTGCAGTCCGTGGCCGGTGGCCACGGACTGTGATGCTGCGATTCGGCGCAGCGCGTTGCACCGGGAATTACCCCTCGAGTGTGAACCCTACGCGCAACGCGACCTGGTAATGGCGAATAGACCCGTTTTCGATATCGCCCCTCGTTTGCACGACTTCGAACCATTTCATCTCGCGAACCGTCTTCGATGCGCGGGTGATCGCATTCTGGACCGCATCCTCGATGCTCTTTTCGGAAGATCCTACGAGCTCCAGGATCTTGTAAACGTGATCCTTCATTTCGGTCGCTTGCGGCATGGCTAGCCTCCGTTGTGATGTTGTTGGGCCAATCCCGGTCTATCTCTTCCTCCCCGGGGTCTGATCGGACCGGGAGCGAAGTTCATTCTGAACGGGCTCTGAACCGTTTGAGTTCCACTGCTTCCGCGAGGTACCCATAAAATTCAGGCCAGCTACGGGGGCCGAACTGCGGTGACGGTGCTGGACTGTCATGTAATCCCAGCTTTCAGTGGCGAGCGGCTTGTTGCCTTTGAAGCATGCGGTCTTATTCTACTGCTCCATCCGGACCGCGAATGGGTCTGATGCTGGTTCGCGGGGTTAAGGAATGAAAGCGTATCTGGTGCTCGACCTGTCGGTGAATGATTTTGCCGGTTTCAGAAAATACATCGCCGAAATCCCTGCATTCATCGCAAAACATTCCGGAAAATACCTGGTTCAAGGGGCTCAGCCGACGACGATTGAGGGTGATTGGAAACCCGAACGCATGGTCATCATCGAATTTCCAGAACGCGAAAACGCAGAAGCATTTCTAAGCGACCCTGAAATTCAAGGCCTGTTCAAGCTACGCCACGATACGACGACGAGTAAACTGGTGCTTGCCGACGGGTGCACGTAACCGCCTGCCTTGCGGGCGCGTAGGGCGGATTGAGCCCAACGGTCAATCGACGCACAGGCCTAAAACGGCGGATCACGCCTTCGGCTCCAATCCGCCCTGCGAGCTGTCACCGTAATAGTTGATACCAAAGGTCAAGATTTAGTATTCGCACCCCCGACAGGGCGGGTTACTATCCGAAGTGCCTACCGTCGAAGCCCTATCCCATGTTGGTAGGGACCTGTGAAACACCAGTACCCAGATTCGTTCGGGTGTAGGCGGTAGGACCTATTTCTTCTCTTTGTTGTGGTAGCGAAACCAAAGCTGATGTTGGCCCCAAGTTTTCTCTCTAAAGCCGTTTTCGCGGATAACTGTATCAAAGCCAGTCATTTTGAGAACGTAATCGCACAGGAGCTTCTTGTCCTTATTGGCACTTGGCTTGTCGTAACCGCGGTTAAGTCGGTAGGCGAGAGCTCCAATTAGGATGTCTGAAATCTGCAGGGCCTGAATTTCGTGGGAAAGGCGAAACTGGACGCGGCGAAATGGATACAGTCGCTTGTCGTGCTCCTTTCGAATGCCGTTGTTGAGCATATCGTACAGACTCCTCATTGGTTGGGAGCTGCTGCGATAGTCGGGGTAGACGTGAAACAAAGGGCCGATTGCCACCGTCATACAGTGGAAGTAGATTTCTCTATCGAAGCCGACTTGTCCTCGTTTACCCGTTGAATAGGTGCGCCCGGGTACGGTCGTATCGACCACTGAGCAGCAAAATCTGCAAATACCGGGTTTGCCCATCATTCGGCGGACAGCAAATGAAAAGTAAGCGTCAAGAACTCGCTTATAATCGTTGAAGTCGCCGTTTGAAACTTCGCTCCAACCCATTTCTCTAAGGAGGCCCTTGCTATTTAGGTCCTTGCGGCGTCGAGCCTGGATCATGTCAGTTTCAAACTCCGCCGACATTTCTCTTGGGATAATGATCCCGCCGAGCACTAGGAAGTGGTGGCCGTTCTGGCTAGTTTCGTCGATATAAACTTCATGAAAATGATGCCTCTCTTCCTCTTTTGGCTCCCAAGGTTTCCTAGGCATGGTGAAAGAACCTGACGACAATACAGCGAGAGAAATTACGGCGACAGTTCGTAGGATGGGTAGAGCGAAGCGAAACCCATCAGCCTCCACGAGCTCTTGATGGGTTTCGCTTCGCTCTACCCATCCTACAATTTTTGCCCGACGGGCAAATCAGATTTTGCTGTCAATCCCACTCTAAGAAAATAATCCCCTTGCCCCGTCGGGCAAATCAGTGATTTGACTCCGCCCGTCTCACCCGAGAAGAGGGGCGGGTCGCGATCGTCACGAAACGCGGGTTGAGATGCGGTGGACGCGGCAGCGTCGGTGCGAGGCGGAATCGCAGGGCGGGTTTGTCCCGTGAGCGATATCGTCAGCGCAAGACGACGGCGCCAATGTTCGATGAAGCCTTTAGGTCGAGACGGGCCTGTCCCGGCGAAGCCCTTAGGCGAAGACGGACGGCTGCGTACGGCAAAAGCGTGTGGTCCTGGCGCCCGTTGCTGGTGTCAAGTCGGCGGAGGCGATGTTGGCCCAACCGGGCGTGACAAGACCTTTAATCCGCCGATGACGGTGACAAGACGAATTCGTCGCCGGGGAGAGCGCGCTATAAGCCGTAAAACCATTGCGCAGGGAAGGCCGGATGCTCTCCGCTGAACCTGTATGCTCGTGTGCGTGTTCTTATGCACAAATTGCACACGAGACCGCGGGTGCAGCGCGCACCCGGTCTTCCCTGTGCCCTCTGTTCTTAGGGAGGGACAAGGTCGATGCAAACCTCGGGCGAATGGCGCCGCGAGAAGGCGGACGTACGTCTGTACCGTCATTGCGAGCCACCGGGTCGCGCGCATGCGCGCCCGATGGCTCGCAATGACGATTTTGCCGTCCGAGGTCGCCTCAAGTCAGCAGTCGCAGAGGGTTGAGTTGCCATTTCGGCAGTTGAGCAAGCCGCGGACTCTCTCTAGTCTGGCCCAAGGCCGGCCAACGGCCTCGCGGGGAAACGCAGGAGAACAGAACCATGCCCGGCTCGCTCGATGACCAGCTCGGCTTTGCGCCCGACTACGATTCCCCGGTCCCCTACATGCAGCGGACCCGCGATTATTACGCCGCGATCGGCTACACCACCCCCTACCGCTGGGCGCACTATATCGATGCGCCGTTCTATCAGCTGAAAAAGCCGCTTTCGCAATCGCGCGTGACGATCGTCACCACCGCAGCCCCCTTCGATCCCGCAAAGGGCGACCAGGGCCCGGGTGCCGCGTACAACGGCGGGGCAAAATTCTACAAGGTGTATGACGGCGACACCTCGAAGCAGCACGATCTGCGCATCTCGCATATCGGCTATGACCGCAAGCACACCACTGCGACCGACAGCGGTACCTGGTTTCCGCTGCCGCAGCTCCTGGAGGCGAAAGCCTTAGGCCGCATCGGCGAGGTCGCGCCGCGCTTCTTCGGCGCGCCGACCAACCGCAGCCATCGAGTGACGATCGACATCGATGCCCCTGACATCCTCGCCCGCTGCCTCGCCGACAAGGTCGATGTCGCCGTGCTGGTGCCGAATTGCCCGGTTTGCCACCAGACCTCCGCCTTGGTCGCCCGCCACCTCGAAGCCAACGGCATTTCCACCGTGGTGATGGGATGCGCCAAGGATATCGTCGAGCACGCCGCGGTGCCGCGCTTCCTGTTCTCTGATTTCCCGCTCGGTAACTCCGCCGGCAAGCCGCATGATTTGGAGTCACAGGCGCTGACGCTGGAACTGGCGTTGCGTCTATTGGAGACGGCTTCCGGCGCGCGCACCACGATGCAGTCGCCGCTGCGCTGGAGCGAGGACGCCTCCTGGAAGCTCGACTACAACAACATCGCGCAGATGAGCCCGGAAGAGCTGGCGCGTCGCCGCGCCGAATTCGACAAGCAGAAAGAGATCGCGCGCGGCAACCGGGCGGCGTGAGGGGCGGCGCTGCTTCCCTTCTCCCCTTGTGGGAGAAGGTGGCGCGAAGCGCCGGATGAGGGGTCTCTCACCGCGCATTCGGTGTTCGCGGAGAGAGACCCCTCACCCGTCCGCGATGCTTCGCATCGCGTCCACCCTCTCCCACAAGGGGAGAGGGGAAGAACCAGGAGGACGCCTCAGTGACCCGACCGTTCGAAGGCGTGAAGATTCTCGACTTCACACAGGTGCTGGCCGGCCCCTATGCCAGCTACCAACTCGCCCTGCTCGGCGCCGACGTCATCAAGGTGGAGCGGCGCGAAGGCGAGGACATGCGCCGCACGCCGCTCAGCCGCGAATGGGCCGAACGCGGTCTCGCGCCTGGCTGGCAGGCGATCAACGGCAACAAGCGCAGCCTGACGCTCGACCTTTCGAAGCCGGAGGCGATCACCATCGTCAAGCAGCTTGCCGCGCAGGCCGATGTGGTGATGGAGAATTTTCGTCCCGGCGTGATGGACAAGCTCGGCATCGGCTACGCCGCACTGTCGGCGATCAATCCAAAACTGATCTATTGCGCGATCTCAGGCTTTGGCCAGACCGGCCCGGAGCGCAACGGCGCCGGCTATGACGGCAAGATCCAGGCGATGTCGGGCATCATGGCGATCACGGGCCACGAGGAGACCGGGCCGACCCGCGCCGGCTTTGCGGTCTGCGACGTGCTGTCCGGCGCCACCGCCGCGTTCGGCGTGTCGAGCGCGCTGTTCCAGCGCACCCATACCGGCAAGGGGCAACTGGTCGACGTCTCCATGCTCGAGGCGACGCTGGCGTTCCTCTCGGGACAGGTGGCGGACTACTCGGTCGCGGGCCATCGCCAGCAACTGTCCGGCAATCAGGCCGTGAGCCGCAGGCCAACGGCCAATCTGTTCAAGGCAGGCCAGGGGCATCTGCTGCTCGCCGTGAACAGCGAGAAGCAATACCGCGCGCTGATGACCGCGCTCGGCCGCGCCGACGCGCTGGAAGACCCGCGCTTCGTCGACTGGTTCGCGAGGCAGGAAAATGAGCCGGCGCTGCGCGCCATCATCGAGCAAGCGCTGGCGAAAAAGGATCCGCGCGAGTGGGAGAAAATCCTCGACGCGGCCGGCGCACCCTGCGCCAGCATCTGGAAGATCGAGGAAGTGATCGATCATCCGCAGATCGCGGCGCGCCGCGCGGTTCAGGAAATCGATACGCCCTACGGCCGCCTGCGCTTTGCCGGCAGCGGCTTCCAGCTCGCCCATGGCGGCGGCAGGCTCGATTCCATGGCGCCCGAACTCAGCGCCCACACCGACGAGGTGCTGAGCTCGCTCGGCTATGACGTCAAAGCGATCGCGGATTTGCACGCACGCAATGTCGTCTGAGCGGTAGCCAGGGCCGGAGTTGGAACGCGAACTCGTGAATGCCATGGGCGTTCAATTGTTTGCGCGCGCCGGAACCAGCGTCTATCAATTGAGACGGCGCGCATCCGAGCGCGCCACACGACGATAATGGCGAGACCGGACCTGCCATGCAGAACGAGGGTGAGACAGGCCTGAGCCGGCGCGATCTGCTGTCGCTGGTGGGTACGGTCGCCGGCAGCGCCGCGATGTATCACGCCATGACCAGCCTCGGCTTTGCTTCGGAGTCCACCTATAACGGGCCGATCAAGCTGGAGGGTGATACCAAAGGCGCCTCGGTACTTGTGCTCGGCGCGGGTCTGGCCGGTATGACGGCCGCGCTGGAATTGCGCGCGGCCGGCTACAAGGTCCAGGTGCTGGAATTCAACAGCCGTCCCGGCGGCCGCAACTGGACCCTGCGCGGCGGCGACAGTTTTACCGAGCTCGGCGGCGCGACCCAGACCTGCGGCTTCGAGGACGGCCTCTATTTCAATCCGGGGCCGTGGCGGATTCCCTATCACCACCGCGCCGTGCTCGACTATTGCAAACGGCTCGGCGTCGCGCTCGAACCTTTCATCCAGCTCAATCACAACGCGCTGCTGCACGCCGCCAATGCGTTCGACGGCAAGCCGCAGCGAATCCGCGATATCAAGACCGACTTTCAGGGTCACGTTTCGGAATTGCTCGCCAAGGTCACGCAGCAAAGCAAGCTCGACGAAGCGGTGTCGGTGGAAGACAAGGAGATCTTGCTGCAGGCGTTGCGGTCGTGGGGGGCGTTGGACAGGAATTATGCCTACAAGGCCAATCTGATCTCGGCGGACTATCGCGGCTACGCGACGCCTCCCGGAGGCGGCCTCGGTGCAGCGCCGGTCGCCGGCGAGCCGATCAAATTGTCGGAGATCCTGCAATCCCGGCTTTGGCGATATCTGCAGGGTTTTGCCCTGCATCAATTCCAGACCACCATGTTCCAGCCCATCGGCGGCATGGACATGATCGGAAAAGCCTTCGCCAGGGAGGTCGGCGATCTCATTCAGTACGATGCGAAAGTCACCCGCATTCAGCAGAACGATGGCGGCGTCACCGTCAGCTATGTCAATTCCAAAACGCCGGCCACGCCGCAACTGGCAAAGGCCGACTGGTGCGTATGCACCATTCCGTTGTCGATCCTGAGCCAGATCCAGATCGACATCGGCCCGCGCATGAAAGCGGCGATCGACGCGGTGCCCTATGCGTCATCGGTCAAGATCGGCCTGCAATTCAAGCGCAGGTTCTGGGAGGAGGACGACGCGATCTACGGCGGTATCACCTACACCGATATGCCGATCCGGCAGATTTCCTATCCCAGCAGCGGCTTCAACCGCAGCGGCCGCGGCGTGCTGCTCGGCGCCTATGTCTTTGAGGGCGCCAACGCCTACGAATTCACCTCGATGGCGCCGGCTGACCGGGTGGCGCGCGCGGTCGAACTCGGCGCCCGCATCCATCCGCAATACCGCGCCGAGTTCGAGAACGGGATCGCGGTCGCCTGGCATCGGGTGCCCTTCACCCTGGGCTGTGCCGGAAGCTGGACCGAGAAAATGCGGGACGAGCACTACGATAATCTGTGCCAGATCGACGGCAGGATCGTTCTCGCCGGCGAGCACGCCTCCTACATTCCGGCGTGGCAGGAGGGCGCGATATTGTCGTCGCTCAACGCCATCACGCGGCTGCATGAACGCGTCGTCAGGACCTGATGCGATGCCGCCCATCCAGACCACACCAGCAAAATCGAATTCGACGATACCGGGCAGCCGATCCGCGGTCGCTGCCGTGCTGGGCCTGGCCTTGATGTCACTGGCAACGCCGCTGGCCCATGCGGACGAGGAAGCCCGTTCGCGGCCCCCGGCATTGAGCCCGGGTTTCAGATTTACCGAAACGACTGGACAAGAGCTGTTCGCGAGCGCGTGCCAGGGTTGCCATATGCCCGATGGCAAAGGCGCGGTTGGCGCCGGCACCTATCCGTCGCTCGCGAAAGACAGCAATCTCGAGGCCGGAAATTATCCGGTTCATGTCGTGGTCCGGGGCCAGCGGGCAATGCCGCCGGTCGGCGCAATGATGAGCGATGCCCAGGTCGCTGCCGTGGTGAATTATGTCCGGACGCATTTTGGCAACGAATACCGGGACGCGGTCAGCGCCGAGGATGTCAAGCTGGCTCGGCCGGAGAAATGACCGCTATCAGGGGGAGACGAAGATGAAACATGCAATGCTCGCGCTGGCCGCCTTGCTGCTCGGCTCAAGCGCCGTTGAAGCCGAGATCGTGCGCTATCCGATTCCCAATTCGACATTTCCGATCGCTCAGGCGGTGCGGGTATCGGGCGATGCCGTCACTTATTACGTCAGCGGTCAGGTGCCGCCCGTGGTCAACAAGGACGCCGACCCGGCCAGCCCGCAGGCCTATGGCGACACCAGGACCCAGACGGTCGGCGTGCTCAACAAGATCAAGGCGATCCTGGAAGGGCAGGGCCTCGGCATCGGCGACGTCGTCAAGATGCAGGTGTTTCTGGTCCACGATGCGCGCGCGCCGATGGACTTCAAGGCCTTCATGGAGGGATACACCCAGTTCTTCGGCGGCGCGCAGCCAAATCT
>Ga0210410_10004567_pt1 | contig 12128 bp, 10 predicted proteins | sample IncBWC4MmetaG_FD_161058 | JGI IMG/M metagenome (GOLD analysis project Ga0210410, IMG submission 161058) | Forest soil microbial communities from Barre Woods Harvard Forest LTER site, Petersham, Massachusetts, United States - Inc-BW-C-4-M | ecosystem: Environmental > Terrestrial > Soil >... | reverse complement strand
GTGCCGCAGCTGCACCAACCCGCTGACCGGATTCCAGACCAGTTCCAATGGTCCTTCGGTCAGTTGCTCATCCGCCGAGCGCGGGAAAACACCGGTGAGGGCCTGCCGACCGAGATTGAGCACCGATACGAGGTGATCGCCGCCGCCTGCCCGGCAACACTGCAACTCGCGGTAATTGGACATCCTCGCCTCCCTCCATCGAAAATCAATCGAGCGCATGCCCCGCCGTCAGGCTGCGCATATAGCGGGCGACCTCCCCGCCGCCGCCGCGGCGATCCTGCGCCTCCAGCAGGTGCGCCACCAGATCATACGCGCGGTATATGTCGTGCATGATAGTCGCGAATTTCAACAGCTGCTCGCGAGGCAGAGCGTCGATCTGTCTCAGATCGCGCACGTACACGGCGGCTTCGGCGAACAGCAGCTGACTGCCGGCGCTGAAAGGGTCGTTGTTGTATTGCATAGGCTTGTATTGGCGGCTGAACAGCCCCACGAAGTTGTGGAACATGAATCCGTGGCGTCGCAGCGCCACGTCGACGTCGCCGAACAGCCCCTGGCCCTTGTACATGGGAATGAACTCGACCTCGGTATGGATGACGAGCGCCTGTGCGATCGTTTTCGGTCCGCCGCTGATCGCGTCGATCTCGGCGCCCTGGATGTCGAGTTTGAGATAGTCAACGGCGGCAACGCCCGCGTCGTCGAGCCGCGTCGTTTGCACGGGTTCCCGGCCGCGGACCGGGAGATCCAGGCGCTGAAAACGGGCTAGCAAGGCCGCATCGGGCTCGTATAGCGATGAGGTCAAGGGATTCTCGCACACGAAGAAAGTGCGCGAGGACCCGTCACCGATGAAGTATGGCAAGTAGCGTTGATTCGGCGCCGCGGCGGCATTGCGCGCGGCGCATGCGTCGGCGTTGGGTTCGAATCCGCAGACTATCGTTTGTGGATACTTCAGTAGTGGTCCATAGGCGTCCGTCCCGGGGCCCATCGACGCGGCCCCGATGTCGACCACGGAGATGGTCAACTGCTCCTTCAGAAAATCGAGAAACAGAAACATAGGCTGTCGGCTCCGCCGCGAACGCGATTTGGTTGTGATGGCGGCATCATGCCACGGCGCGGACTCCCCGTAGGAGACTCTATTTCGCAGAAAAGGACTTTGATTCCGGGGTAAGGGGTTTGATTTTCGACGCACACCACGCCGGACCGGCGAGCGGCAAGCCGACGACGGCGATGCCTTCGGTCGGCTCGAATGCTCATACATCGCCGCTGGAACCCATCTCTTGAGCCATCGGCAGTGTATCGACGCCATCGTTGGCACCAATGTCGATGACTTTTTGGTAATATTCGCGCCCCTGACGAGGGTTGCTGTCAGGGTCTTCTTTGCGCACGTAGCTAAGTTGGATAGTGCGCCTGGCTACGAACCAGGAGGCCGGGAGCTCGAATCTCTCCAGGCGCACCACAGCCAGAATTGTTGACCTGTTTCGTTCAAGGGAGGTGAAATGCTTGGCAGCGTTCTGAAACAGTTAGGTGTTGCACTCGCCCAGTTTGTTCGATTCCACACAGCGCGGATCTTGCGTCTCGATCGACCCAAGGCCTCGGTCGCGCCGAATGCTCCTCGAGAGTCCATGCCGGCAGAGCAGACAATCGATGCCTTGAACGATCAAGCCGGTCTCGATGCGCGGTATTTGCGTCCCTACCGGTGGCCATCTTACCGAGAGGATGTGGTGCCGGAAGAACTGTCATCGGATCCGCTTTATCAGCAATGGACCGCAACCTCCGGCGGCCACAAGTGGTCGCAATACTTCGCAGTTTATCGCGACGTGTTTGGCCCGCTGACTTCGAGACCGATGCGAATTCTCGAAATCGGAGTGTTGAACGGCGCGGGATTGCGTCTCTGGAGGAGATATTTTTCGCATCCTGATACTGTTGTAGTCGGCATCGATATTGAACCGGGATGCGCGCAGTTTGATTCACCCAACGAGGGAATCCGTGTGCGGATCGGGAGTCAAGCCGATCCAAAGTTTCTGCAGCAGCTCATCAAGGAATTCGGTCCGTTTGACTTGGTTATTGACGATGGCAGCCACCGTAGTTCGCACATGATTGCGAGCTTCAATTGCCTCTTCGCCGAAGGCCTCAAGGAATCCGGCATTTATTTCGTCGAGGATCTGCATGCGAACTATTGGCCGGCGTGGCGCGACACGCGGCGAAGCTTCCTCGATGTATGCAAGGAACTTGTCGAGCATATGCACGCACATTATCGGCAAGGATCCCCGGCTTTGTTTATGGTGGCCAAGGCGTCACATCAATCGATGGCGGCGCTTGAAGTCCCGATTGTTACCACGATGATCCGCGAGATCCGTTTCTTCGATTCGATCGTCGCCATCTACAAGACTCACCGACAATACATCCCATACTATTTGCTCGGTTCTTGATGATCACTACACGGGTCACAGCTGCCAGTTTGTCCAGTGCAAGAAAGAACAGCGAAACATCGCCCCGGTGTCGCCGGACGAGCTGAAGACTTCATGTTATTACCTTCCGAATCTTGCCATGGCTCCAAAGCGTGGGCAGGCCCATCAAAACTGGTACACAAGCATGCAAATTGACGATCGCTATCTTGGATTGCTAAAAAACGTAATTCTCAACGAGATATATATAGAAAACGACCTTCGATTGCTTTACGTTTTTGCCAATTTACACACTCGCCAAAATATCGATTTGGAGGTATTTCGAAATGTGGCCAGCCGACTCCCTGATTGGTTCTCCGCGGTAAAAGCGGCCCGGCAGGAAGGTGGAATATGGTGGCACGTCAAGATCAAGAATTCCGATGGAAGCAATGGGACGCTTGACTTGCGCAACGTGTGTGAGTTCGCACACACGATGGTGGGACGCAAACGCCTGGACAATATCGAAAATTGCTTGGCCGCCATCAGAAGGGACAACGTGCCGGGCGACGTCGCAGAAACCGGAGTGTGGCGGGGTGGGGCGGCGATTTTCATGAAGGGTTGCCTGACCGCCTGGGGCATGCAGGATCGCACCGTATGGGTCGCCGACAGTTTTGAGGGTCTACCGATCCCCTCGCTGCCCGAGGATGCTGGTTATGATTTCAGCGTCACGAAGGTACCCATTCTTGCCATTAGCCTCGAAGAGGTGCAGGAAAACTTTCGTCGTTACGATCTTTTGGACGAGAAGGTGAAATTCCTCAAAGGATGGTTCCGAGACACTTTGCACGTTGCGCCAATACGGGAATTGGCCCTGCTACGTTTGGATGGCGATCTATTCGAATCAACCATGGATTCACTGAAAGCCTTGTATGACAAGGTCTCTCCGGGGGGCTTCATCATTGTCGATGACTTTAACGATTTTGAGCCTTGCCGCCGTGCCGTTCTGCAGTTTCGTGAGCTACACGGCATCAAGGATCCGATTGAGGTAGTCGATTGGAGCGGCGCGTTTTGGCGAAAGTCTCACAAAGGGAAGTAGCGCTGGTAAAATGCTTTGCAAGGGATGGGCTTTAACAGTGAATTCGAATCGCGAGTCCAACGCCACGCGAGGTCAAGCGCACATGCCGCGTGCGCCGTGCATCCTCGCCTTTCGCGTTACGAGGCCAGCTGCGGCACCGCCGCGCCCGTAGGCGGATTGGTGGGCCGCGCGGCCGATTCGAGGAAATCTTGGAACGGGCCCATGGCAGACTGATCGTCGAATAATACCGAACGGCGCTGCTGAATCTCCTGCCGGATGTGCGCATGGTACTGGCGATCGGTCACTAATCTGACCGCCAGATTCACATAATCAGCCTTGGTCTGAACAATCAACTCCGTCAATCCCATGCGCCGCAAAACCCCGCTCGCGAGGCGCCCGCGCAAGAACCGCCCTTCCCGCGTGACCGGTGGCAGGCCGCATTCGATCGCTTGCACTGCCGTGTTGTAGCCGGAAAAGCCGATGGTATCGAGCATCACATCTGCGTGCCTTAGGAGGCAGTGGAACTCGTGGAAATTCAGCCAGCGAATGAAGCGCACGTTGTCCATCACGTTAAGGCCGGCTGCTTCAAATTGTTTGGTGATTCTGTTCTCTAGAAGGTTCGCAAGGGCCGTTACGGAGGGTCGGAAGAATACCAGCTGCGCATCCGGGACACCTCGCGCGATCTCGGCAAAGATGTGGTCGTGTTCGGGTTGGTACTTGAACGGAGTACCCGGGCACACCAAGATCGGCCGTTCGAAATCAATATTCATCGCGGCAAAACCAGGATCGCTACTTGTGAGCCCCAACGGCTGTATGCGGTTGCCCAGGTGGGGCAGGAGTACGAGTTGCTCGGTATAGTGATCCTGCGCATGCGCGGGCTCGAAGCATTCTGCAGACACGTAGTAGTCGAGCGTCGGCAAGCCGGAGGTGTCGGGATGACCCCAGGTATTGACCTGGACTGGCGCCAAGCGCAGGCTCGCCAACTTCAGAGCCATCGGGTGGAGTCCCACGGCGGGATAGAGCAGAATTTCGCAATTCTGTTCGCGCATCGCGGCCACCCACTGAGGGAGAGTCTTCGGGCCACCGACAAAGACATCCGATTTCGAGCGCGCCCAAGATGTCTCTGGATCCACTTGATCTGCCAACGAGAAAACCACGAGTTCAAACCGTTCGAGATCGAACGACCGGAACCAGCCCTTGATCAGAGCCATCCAAACGGAGTGCAGCCGAATATCTCCAGAGACAATACCGAGCCGGATCCGCTTTCCCATCGGTCTCTTGAAAGCAGGCGATTTCTGGCGTTCGAGCCAGCGCTGCATTGCCTTCGTACACACCTGGCCATACTGCTTCAGGAGTGCAAGGTTGTTTTCCTCCTGATAGGTCAGGAAAAAAGGCTGTAGATCACCAACGAATAGACTGCCATCGGTATCACTCTTGACCCACCAGTCTTCGAACCTGGCAAGCTCACCCCCGAATCCGGAGCGCTCCGGCGAGTCACCGCTGCCCTTCGAGGAAAAGGCAGGTGCCCAGAGCATTACGCGTGCCCAACGCGCCTTTGCATTGTTGGGATCGAGTTCGATAGCCCTGTCGAAGCTCGTCATGGCGCGATCGTGCCGAGCCCCGCGCCAATAACTGAATCCCAGGCTGCAATGAAAGCTGGACTCTGCCGGCTCCACTGCAACTGCCTTTTCGTAATTCGCCTGGGCAAGCGCAAGGCTTTCTTCAGATTCGCTGTCGAGCTCGGTATAGATCTCGCCAAGGCTGAAGTAGGATGCGCCCGAGCGGGGATTCAGCGATATCGCGTGCTTGAATTGCTCGATCGCCCCGGCATGTCTTTGCATTCGACTGAGTACTACGCCCAGCTGATGATAAGGACCAAAATGCTCCGGGGTAAGTTCGATCTCCCGGCGATATGAAGCTTCAGCCTGCTCGAATTGATCAGTGTCGAGCAGGATCCGTGACAAGCTCTGCTGAGCCGCCACCATAGCGGGGTTTAGAGCCAACGCCCGCCTGCAACTCGCAATTGCGAGGGATTTCTCGTCCGAACGCAGATGCAGCTCGCCACGATAAAAGTGGAGTTCGGCTGAGTCGGGTAAGATCGCTATGCTTTCGTCGCACAGCTGCGTGGCCTCGGCAAACCGGCCCGATTGCATCAGCGTGGTGATCAACTGGTGGCGCGCCAGCTCGAAGTCGGGGCGCAACTCAATCGCTTTCCGCAAATGCGAAACCTCTGCCTCTCTCGGACCGGTAGTTGCGAGGATGCTGGCCAGTAAGTAGTGGCTATCTGCGTCCTTGGCGGCAATGCGTACGGCGCGTTCCAGAACCTCGCGCGCTTCATGGGCCCGACCCTGCTCCCTGAGTACAAAACCCAGATTGATGAGGGCACCGGGATAGTGCGCGTCGGATTCCATCACTTGGCGATATAAGCGCTCGGCATCAGCGTATCGGCCTGCCTTCAGGTGCTCATCGCCCTGCGCCTTGACGGTCTGCGGCTGGCGCACCTGTTGTGAAGGAGGGTCCGAAACGGGGGTCGCCGCGTCAGGCGCCTTATCGGCGATTTTCCTTTTAATCCAGTTCAGCATTTGCGGGCGATCGACTTCCAGGTCATGCCCTTAGAGTAGCCCGTGGTTCCGACGCGAACAAGCAGAGGCGAGACCATCGCCGATATGGGCGGCCGGCCGCAGATAGAACTGGCGCACATCACCGAAGCGCTGACATTGCGCTCCTTGGATCGGCAGCAGGCGACTGCTAATGAGCCAGCTGGAAATTCGTTGACACGACCCATCCTTCGTTACCGAGCTCGTCGGTAACCTTCCACCACACGCCCATCTTGTCGCCGGTCGGATAGAGCATCATGCCAGGGTCCAGGTCACGCACCAGCTTGGATTTCAGGTTTGATTCCGTGTACATCTTGCCGGGTTTGGACATCCTGACCGATTGCTGCACATTGTCGGCTTTGGCGTCGGGCGCAGCATTCTTCAAGTCGCCGACCATTTTGATATACGCGTCGAGATAAGCCATGGTGACCACTTGGCCAATTTCGGTATTGGCATAACTGCTGGCGCCGCCGGCGGCAAAGCCGCCGAAGAACCCGCCGCCGCCGCCGCCCATCCAACCTATGTCGGTTTTTTTGGCGTGGCCTTGTTCCAGCGACACCTGCTCGGTCGAGCGCACGTCCGTCAGTGTCAATACCACATCCGCAGTCTTGCTCTTCATGCTGACACCGCCGACGAGCGCGCCGACACCGTGCGGCAACAAGCCGCCGAGTACGCCGCCGATATTGGTGCGGTCCGCATTGCGATTTTGATTGGAGATGTCAGGTATCAGTACGTAATCGGCCGCCTTCATCTGACCCTTGCCGATATTCGACCCCTGGCGTTCCTCGCCGCTGGCGGACAGCGCGCGTTCAGCCTGAGCTGCTTGCAGACCTTTGCCGCGGTCGACAAGGGTAAAGCACTTGGACTGCGACACGAAAACCTTGATCAAGGCTGCAGGCGATTCCAAATTCAGCGCTGTCCACCACTGATTTTGCGGCTCCGTCACTGCCAGGGTGCCGATCTTCCTGTCGCAGGTGGGGATCTGTTGTGGGGCATCGGCGGCTTTGGCAATCCCGCCAAGTGCGGAGCCTCCGGCGACGAGCAATAGTGCAACGCAATATCGAGAATTCTCGTGAGGGTTTTTCATTTTTGATATCCCTTCTAGTGAGTCCCGAGGTCAGTCAGCCCGACAGGACAGTTATGATTTTTGTCGTGCGAAAAATAGCACCGATTACCCAGTAACGCCAATTCCTGACCTGGGTGAGTTATACGTGTGCCAGCGCAATTGGAGTCCTTACTTCGCTTTGAACGTCCCCATTATCTTTAGGGTGCCCGGATCAAAAACCGCGAGAAGTGGGTGTCCTCGGCCCGCGAGGGGCATGGTATTCGCTTGGTCATCGGCCAACCCCGCCGCTTTCATCCGTTCCTTGAGCTTCTTTTTCTCGCCTTTCGCAAAGTAGGCAACATCGTCTACTTTCTTCAATTTGCTGCGAAGCGACGCTAGGCCATCGTCCCAAGGCTTGAAATACTTTGGCATCGAAATGACGTCATCGCCTCCGGTTATGGCCGATACAATAATTTTCCGGCTTTCCTCTGCGTTTTGCGGCAGCGGAGCCCATATCCATCGCGGCAGACTGTACCAATGCGGGGCCAATGCGGGATTCTGTTGGCGGCCGGCTTCAGCATCTTTGGCATCGATGTCGTACGCCTGCACGAGCTGCAACACGCTCTCGGAGAAAGCATAGTAGAGCGGTCGTCCATTCCAAAGCGACACGGAACCATAAATCAGGGCACAGAGTTGCACCGCGACGATGATGCCGATGTCGCGTGTGAGCTCGCGGCGCGACTTCTTCTGGTTGGCGATGATAAGAGTCAGCGTGGGCCCGAGGACGACGTCCACGCACACCATCACCAACACGACGGTCGTGACATCGGCCAGGTGCCAGCCCGGCCAACGATACCATCCGAAATAAAGCGACCCGAGTATCAGCGTGAGAGCGGTTGCGCTCGAAAGTAAGTGCAAAGAGAAGGCTTTAAGGCGAAATCGCATATTTCACACCCGGAAAACGAAGGACAAGTTTAGCGCGGCCTTCCGAGAACGGCAGCCGGGCCGCATGTGATCAGCGTCGCAAATCCTGCTTGCCCACGCCTGATGTCGCGAATGTCACGATCGCCTGCGCCAGCACGTCGAGCGAATCGACGAAGGGTACCGTGATGCCCGCGGAGATCACCGACAATTCGCTGCACGCGATCAGCAGCGCATCGGCGTTGTCTTTCATCTCGAGCGCCAGCTTGCCGAGCGCGGCCTGGGTTTCTGTTCCGGTATCGCCGCGTTTCACGGCCTTGATGAGCGTCATGACCCCATCCTGTCCGGCCGGAAGGACGGTGTCGATGCCCTGCGCGGAGAATGCCCTCGAGTACAGCTCGGTGGCGTGCACCGCTGTCGATGCCAGCAAGCCGACGCGCGCGGCGCGCCTTGAAAGCGCGATCTGATCGACGGTCAGGCCCACCATATCGAGCAGCGGGATGTTGACCGCGCGGCGGATCGAGTGCGCATAGGCATGCGCGGTGTTGCACGGAATCGCGAGCGCGTCCGCGCCGGCACGCTGCAGATTGCCGGCAATGCGGATAAGTTCGGGTGTGGGATCCGTGCCCGTTCCCTCAATGAGATGCGCTATGCGCGATGGGATTTTAGGATTGCTCTCCACGATCAAATGGATGTGGTCTTGATCGTCGCGCGCCGGCGTCTTCGCCACCACGCGCCTCATGAGATCCACGGTGGCCTCGGGCCCCATCCCGCCGATGATGCCGACGATGCGATGCATCGGCTTCGAATCAGGCTGCCTGGGCATGCCGTGCGCGGTCGAATCCGAAGTCATCGACATAGCCAAACAGGCCGGCGCTGCCGCCGGTGTGGATGAACACGATGTTCTGTCCGTGCTTGAACATTCCTTTGCGGATCAAATCGATGAAACCCGCCATGCCCTTGCCGGTGTACACAGGATCGAGCAGGATTCCCTCGAGCCGGGCGAGCGTTTGTATGGCATCGAGAGAAGCGGGCGTCGAGAATCCATATCCTTTGCCGACGTAATCGCTATTCGCAACGACATCTTCACGCCGCACTGCGCCCGGCGTGCCGCACAGATCCGCGGTGGCGCAGGCCAGCTTGAACACATTCTCCTCTTGGCGTTCGCGCGGCGCCCGCACCCCTACTCCCAACAGCGGGACCCCGGAGCGTATGCCGGCAAGGCCGGCGATCATTCCCGCCTGCGTCCCTGCGCTGCCGGTTGCATGCACCACGTGATCAATTCGCAGTCCCATATCATTCGCTTGGGCAATGAGCTCGATCGCCGCATTGACGTAGCCCAAGGCACCGGTGGGATTCGACCCGCCGCCGGGTATGAGATACGGTTTTCGCCCGTCACTCTTCAGTCTCGCGCCAACCTTGGCCAATTCGCCGTTCATATCCGGGTTGGACGCGCAATGTTCGACGGTCGCGCCGTGCAAATGGTCCAGAAGGACATTGCCGCTTTGCCGGTAGTCATGGTCGGTCTTGCCGGTTCTATCCTCGAGCAGGATGTGGCAGTCGATGCGCATTTTCGCGGCGCAGGCCGCCGTCTGCCGCGCGTGATTGGATTGCGTCGCGCCCTGAGTCACGACAATGTCCGCGCCTTGCTCCCGTGCCTCGGCCAGCAGGAACTCGAGCTTCCGCGTTTTGTTGCCGCCGGTCGACATGCCGGTGCAATCGTCGCGTTTGATCCAGATCTCCGGCCCATTGAGCGCCCGGCTCAGATTCGGCAGGTGTTCGAGTGGTGTCGGCAGATGGGCGAAACGAATTCGCGGGAAACGTGCAAGGTTCATTATTTGCTCACATTTAAAAACGGAATCGGGGCTCCGGCATAGACATTCTGCGGCAGCTGTCCGTTCCATCGATTTGCCTTGGTCTGTTCGACCTCGATGCGGCGAAGCTCCAACACTTCCTTGCTTTGCGCCAGAGCGCTATTTTGCACCCTCAGAGCTTCGGCCTGCGCGGTGGCGATTTTCAAGTTGGCATAGGCATTGCCGTCGGCGGTGGCCTTCACCGCGTCCGCCTCGGCTTGGGCAATGGCCACCTTCTGCTTCTGCTCGGCCTCAACCGTGCGCAGCTTGTTCTCGGCGGCAAGGCGCAGTTGTTCTTGCTCCACCTTGCTGTTGATGGCTCTCATGTAGGATTCTTGAAAGGAAAAGTTACGCATATCGATGTTGATGACCTGAGCGCCGTACACCGCCAGCTTGCTGCCGAGCGCGGCGTAGATGTCGGAAGAAACCTTGGCCCGCTCCGCAATCAAATCCGGCGCTGAGTACTTCGCCGTAACAGCCTTGAAGATCTCATGCGTCGCGGTTTGCACGTAACTCGACAGATCGCCGTTGTGGCTGTACTTCTCGTAGACCTCCGATACTTTGTCGGGACTGATGCTGTATCTCACCGTGAGGCTGACGCTGACCGGTTGCGTATCGGAAGTGGAACCCGAGGCATTGTCGATGTTGGCCTCCTCGGCGCGTATTGAAAACAGCGTGAGATTTTGCCACGGCGGCAACACGGCCAGTCCTTCCTGCTCGATGCCGACGATTTTTCCGAACTGGGTGACGACGCCTCGGCTGCCCGTGGGTACGGAATAGAACGGCCACAACTTGGGCAGAAAAATGAGGGCGGCGAGCAGAATGACCGCGTCGCGTGCGATGGCGCCCCAGCGCGGATCGCCATGAGGAGCGGTGGTGTAGCGGTCTTTGAAAGTCATATCTCAACTCCCTGTTGTTTTGAACGGTGTCAATATTCTCATCAGATTGACGCGAAGGCTGGGGTTTTGTTTACATGGTGTCCATGTTCAATGCGATTTTAGTCGAGCGCGACGCCGAGCCATACCGCGCGAGCGTGAAAAACCTCGATGAGGCGCGACTGCCCGCGGGCGATGTCACCGTTCGCGTCGAGTATTCGACCGTCAACTACAAGGATGCACTCGCCGTCACAGGCGGAGGTCCGGTGGTGCGCCAATTTCCGATGGTGCCTGGAATCGACCTCGCCGGCACTGTCGAGAGCTCGAGCCATTCTGCCTATCAGCGTGGCGACAAAGTTGTCCTGAACGGCTGGGGAGTAGGGGAAACGCACTGGGGCGGACTTGCGCAGATGGCGCGCATCAAAGCGGACTGGCTCATCCCCCTGCCGGCGGCGTTTTCAACGCGACAGGCCATGGCCATCGGAACCGCCGGCTATACGGCCATGTTGTGCGTCATGGCCTTGGAGAGGCATGGAGTCGTACCCGACAGTGGCGAGATCCTGGTGACCGGTGCGGCCGGCGGGGTGGGCAGCGTCGCGGTCGCCTTGCTGTCGAAGCTGGGCTTTCATGTTGCCGCCATGACGGGCCGGCCGGCGGAGTCGGACTTTTTGAAGCAACTGGGTGCCGCAGAAATCTTGGACCGAGCGCTCTTTGCCGGTGCCGGAAAGCCGCTCGCCAAGGAGCGATGGGCGGCTGCGATCGATGTGGTCGGCAGCCACACGCTGGTCAATGTCTGTGCCTCGCTGCGCTATGGGGGCATCGTCGCTGCCTGCGGTCTGGCGGGCGGCATGGACTTTCCGGCCACCGTGGCACCCTTCATATTGCGCGGCATTACGCTCGCGGGCGTTGACAGCGTGATGCGCCCGCGCCCGGACAGGGTGGAGGCCTGGCGACGCCTGAGCCGCGATCTCGACATCAAGAAGCTCGATCTGCTCACCGAGGAGATTTCGCTGTCCCAAGTGATCGAGCGGGCGCCGCGAGTTCTTCAAGGCAAGATTCGCGGGCGTATCGTGGTCGACACCAACCGCTGAGGGATCGATCAGGGGCCGGCGCACTGTCCGGTGCCGTCCGCGGACACTGTCCGCGGACAGAGTACGCAACTGGCTGGAAAGTAACACCAGTATAAACAACAGCTTATCCCTCCGAGTGGAGCTGGCACGGCCCTTGCTTTGCCATGAGCATGTTGCGACTTTCGCTAGCGCTCGGCGTCATTCTCACGGCTCATTCAGCCGGGGCCAATGATTTGAAGGAGTTTTACCGGCTCGCTCTGACGCGCGACACGACGCTGCAAGCCGCTCACTTCCAGCGCGACGCCCTCATCGAG
>Ga0210410_10004565_pt1 | contig 12130 bp, 11 predicted proteins | sample IncBWC4MmetaG_FD_161058 | JGI IMG/M metagenome (GOLD analysis project Ga0210410, IMG submission 161058) | Forest soil microbial communities from Barre Woods Harvard Forest LTER site, Petersham, Massachusetts, United States - Inc-BW-C-4-M | ecosystem: Environmental > Terrestrial > Soil >... | reverse complement strand
TGTTGCCGTCCTGGGCCTGCACGTAAAGCTCTTCTTCGCCGCTGCGATCGGATACATAGGCCAGTTGCTTGCCGTCGCTCGACCAGCCGGCCTCCCGATCGTGGGCATTCGAGGATTGCGTGAGGTTGCGGGTTACGCCGTGTTCAATTGGGACCGTAAACACATCGCCGCGCGCGACCAGCGCCAATCGCTCCCCGCCCGGGCTGAGCGCGGAACTCTCGACGTAGTCTGCGGCATTGACGGGTTGCGGCCGGGTGGTCGTGATGTCGGCCGGTACCAGAATCACGAGTGCGCGGTCCTGGTTGCCGCGCGTATCGAAAATATGCAATTCGCCGTTCGATTCATAGACTATCTGGCCTTCCGCGTCCGCGCTCGGCCAGCGCACATCCCAATCCTTGTAGTGGGTGAGTTGCCGGGTTTGCTTGCTCGCGATGTCGTATCGGTACAGGTTGAATGTCCCGGTGCGATCGGAATTGAAGTAAATGGCGTCGCCGATCCACATCGGGTCGCGGTCGGTGCGCGGATCATTGGTGACCTGCACGAGCGACGGGTTCACCAGATCAAATATGTACAAATCGTTGGCCCAGCCGCCCTGGTAGCGCTTTTCACTGCGGAAGTCGCGCCACAGCGGCGAATAGACGATTTTCTTGCCGTCCGGCGCAAAGTAGCCGGCGCCGGACATCGGCATGGGCAGCGGCGTCGAGGCTCCTCCGTCCAGCGGCACGGTGTAAAGCTTCGAGTCGGTCAGCATGTATCCGTCGCGCGCCGACCTGAACAGCACGGCCTTGCCGTCGGGCGTCCAACCATAGACTTGATTGTCGTAGCCCCAGCGTTCGGCGCGCGGGCCGGGCGCCGGATAAAACGTCAATTGCCTTGGCGCGCCGCCGCCCGTCGGCATGACGTAAACCTGTTCATCGCCGCTGTATTGCGCGGTGAAGGCGATATGCCGCCCATCGGGCGAGAACTTGGCGAACAGTTTCAGACCGGGGTTCGACGTGAGGCGGGTGGCGGTTCCGCCCTGCGCGCCGACGGTCCACAGATCTCCCGCATAGCTGAACACCACCCGGTCGTGCCACACGTTGGGGAAACGCAGCAGTTTCGTCCCGGCTGCTTGGGAGGCGAGCGGCAGAAACAGCATGCCCGCCAGCAGCGCCGCCGAAGCAGCGAATCGCGCCCAAGGCTCGCGCGGCCTAGCGGCTTCGGTATCGATCGGTCGCAAGCACGAGCTCGTGAGTGTTGCCGGGTTCGAAAGCCGAGTGTCCGGCGTCCGCTACGATGCGCAGGTCCGCCTCCGGCCACGCGCGGTGCAAATCCCAGGCGCTGGTCGCGGGGCAGACGATATCGTAACGGCCCTGAACGATGGTCGCCGGAATATGCCGAATGCGCGGCACGTCGTCGATCAATTGGCTTTCGCTGCGCAGAAAGCCGCGATTCACGAAGTAATGGCATTCGATCCGCGCAACCGCCAACGCAAATTGATCCTCGCCCCATTTTCTGATGTTCTCGACGTTGCTGTGCAAAAAGCTGGCTGCAGCCTCCCACATCGACCAGGCGCGCGCCGCCGCCAATGCGGCGCGTTGATCGGAGCCGGTCAGACGCTTGTAATAAGCGCTCAAATAGTCATCGCGCTCGTCGGCCGGAATGGCGTCGCGATACGCCTGCCAGAAGTCCGGAAATATTTCGGAGGCGCCGTGCTGATAAAACCAGCGTATTTCGGCATAACGCAGCAAGAAAATTCCGCGCAACACGATTTCGCTCACGCGCTCGGGGTTGGCCTCCGCATAGGCCAGCGCCAGCGTGCTGCCCCAGGATCCGCCGAATACCAGCCAGCGCTCGATGCCCAGATGTTTGCGCAATCGTTCGATGTCGGCGACCAAGTGCCAGGTTGTATTCTCCACCAGGCTTGCACTCGGCCGGCTGCGCCCGCAACCGCGCTGATCGAATACCACAATGCGGTAATGGCGCGGATCGAAGAATTGCCGCGCGCGCTTGTCGGAACCGGCGCCCGGGCCGCCGTGCAAGAACACCGCGGGTTTGCCGGCGGGGTTGCCGCTTTCCTCATAGTAAATTTCGTGGACGTCCGAGACCCGCAGGTGGCCGTGCCGGTAGGGTTCGAGCGCAGGATACAGCTCGCGGCGCGCAGCGCTGCGCGCCGAGGTGCGCACAATTTCACGCGCCTTGACCGTTCGCGTCGCGGATTTGGCGGCGTAGCCTACGGGTTTCGCGGGCCGGCGCCGCGGGACGGCGCGCGATTTGACCTGCGCGGCCTTTTTCTTCTTCATTTCTTGTCCTCTTTGTCTCTCGTCAAGCTCGCGCCACCATGGGCCCAAGGGGTCTCCCGCCCAAGAGATGCATGTGCAAGTGATACACCTCCTGGCCACCATGCGCATTGCAATTTACGATCAAGCGATACCCGCTTGCCGCGATACCCTGCTGCCGGGCGAGATCGCGCGCGACGATGAACATGTGGCCAATCAGCGATTCATCCTCGTCGGCAATATCGTTCGCGGTGGGAATCGGTTTGTTCGGGACGATCAGTATATGCACCGGGGCCGCCGGGCGAATGTCCAAAAAGGCGATCACCCGCGGGTCGCGGTAGAGCACCGTCGCCGGCAGGTCACCGGCGATTATTTTCTCAAAAAGCGTAGGCATTTCATACGCCTCCGGATGATTCTGGGGCGTTAAGACTATCAGAAGGGGCCCGATGGCCGGATTGTGACCCGGTAATAGTAATGGGAACGATTCTCATGTAGAATTGCGTTCATGTTGGACCATCGCCCACAGCCCATTCCGCCTGCGGCAGACGCCGATATTCCCCTCGTGGACCTTGCGCCAGGGGCGTCGGCGCGTGTGGTTTCCGTCACGTCGGCTGACTCCCGAGCGCCCGCGGAGCTCGGGCGGCGCTTGGCGGAGCTGGGATTTTTGCCCGGTGAAGCCGTGCGCATCGTGGCGCGGGGCCTGTTATCGCGTGCGCCGATCGCCGTGCGCATCGGTACGGCCACTTTCGCGCTGCGTCTTTTTGAGGCCGCCTGTATCCGCGTATGTCCGGAGCAGCCGCAGCTCCCGTAAACGCAATGGATGCCGCGCCGGCTCCGATTCCTTTGATCGCCTTGGTTGGAAATCCCAACTGCGGCAAAACAGCCCTGTTCAACATACTCACCGGCAGCCGCCAGAAAGTTGCCAATTACGCAGGCGTGACCGTCGAACGCAAAGAGGGTTCGCTGCTCACCCCGTCCGGGATGCGGGTTCGAATCCTGGATCTACCGGGCGCGTACAGCCTCGACCCGCTGACTCCCGACGAGCAAGTCACCGCCGATGTGCTGTTGGGGCGGCGGGCGGGAGAGACGCGACCGGATTTCGTCGTGTGCGTCACCGACGCAACCAATCTGCGCCAGAACTTGCGATTGGTCTTGAGCTTGAAACGCTTGGGGTTGCCCATGGTGGTGGCGCTCAACATGAGCGACATTGCGCGCCGCAAAGGCATTGTTATCGATGCAAATCGCTTGGGCCTCGAATTGGGCGTGCCGGTGGTTGAAACCGTCGGCGTCAAGACGAACGGCGTCAGATCGTTGATCAAGGTGCTGAGCGCCACCGTCAGCCCTTCGCGCGGAAAAAACCCCGCCGCCTGGCTGCCTTTGAGCGCTTCGGATATCGAACATGATCAGGCGGAGGTGCGCAGGATTTTACAGGTCGTGGGCGCGGATCGTCTGGAAGGCGTGACCGTCAGCGATCGGGTCGACGCATTGGTGCTGCACCCGGCGCTTGGGCCGGTGATTCTTGCGGTGATTCTGTTCCTGGTGTTTCAAGCGGTGTTCGCGTGGGCACAGGTGCCCATGGACGAGATCAAAGCCGGCGTAGCCGCCCTCGGCTCCGGGCTGGACGGGGCGCTGCCGGCGAGTCTGCTCAAGGATTTGTTGATCAATGGCATATTGGCAGGCGCAGGCAGCGTCCTGGTGTTCCTGCCGCAAATCATCATTTTGTTCTTTTTCATCTTGATTCTCGAAGATTCCGGATACCTGCCGCGCGCCGCATTTTTGCTCGACCGCGTGATGGGCAGTGTCGGCCTGTCGGGCCGCGCCTTCATTCCTCTGTTATCGAGCTTCGCCTGTGCAATACCCGGGATCATGGCGACACGCACCATTCAGAATCCGCGCGATCGCTTGGCGACCATCATGATTGCGCCGTTGATGACTTGTTCGGCGCGGCTGCCGGTATACGCCCTGATCATCGGTGCCTTCATTCCGCGGCGCGCGGTGTGGGGCGGCCTGGAATTGCAGGGCGTGGTGTTGTTCGCGCTGTATGTTGCCGGCGTCGCAAGCGCGATGGCGGTGGCATTCGTGTTGAAGCGCAGCCGCAAAGGTGCGCATTTTCAGGCCCTCATGCTCGAGTTGCCGGCTTATCACTGGCCGAACCTGCGTAATTTGGCCATTGGCTTGTGGCAGCGGGTTGAAATATTCATGACCCGGGTCGGCACCATCATTCTTTCGCTGATGGTCATTCTGTGGGCATTGAGCTCGTTTCCCGCGCCCCCGCCGGGCGCCACCGGGCCGGCCATTCAATACAGCATCGCCGGACACCTGGGCGCGTGGCTCGCCGTGTTATTCAAGCCCATCGGCTTCAATTGGCAGATATCCATCGCACTGGTGCCGGGCCTTGCGGCGCGCGAAGTCGCCGTCGGGGCGTTGGGCACGGTTTATGCGCTGTCCGCGACGGCCGACAACATGAGCGGCGCGCTGACGCCGCTGATCACCCAGTCATGGAGTCTGCCTACGGCCCTCTCGCTGCTTGCCTGGTACGTATTCGCCCCGCAATGCTTGTCGACACTGGCGACCGTCAAGCGCGAAACCAATTCTTGGCGTTACCCGATTATCATGGCGGCGTACTTATTCGCCATGGCCTACCTAGGTTCGTGGATCACGTACCGCATCGCGACGGCCTTAAGTTGATCATGAACTCATGAACGCAATCCTCGACAATCTTCTGGTGGGCGTGCTGCTGCTCGCCAGCTTGGGCTACGCCCTGTACAAGCTCGGGCCGCGAACGCTGAGCAAGCGCATTCTGGAGACCTTGAGCCGCGCGATGTCCGCCGCTCCGGCTTTTCTGAAGCTCGGCGCGGCGGCGCAAAGACTGGCAGCGGCGTCCGCCGGCAAGGCGCCGGGCGCGTGCGGCGGCTGCGATAACTGCGGCACCGAGTCTGCCTCCGCGCCGCAGCCCTCATCCCCCGAAATCAAAATACCCGTCGGGAATATCGGCCGACGCGCTTAAGCCAGGCGGGCGGCTACTTCGCCGCGTCGGTTGCCAACGCACCCTTGAGGCTTACGGCCCCGCTCACGGTCTTAGGATCGACGGTAATCTCCTTGAGCTTGGCGGCCACGTCCGCGGGCACGTCTTTCTGGCTGCGCCCGCCCAGGTACTGCGCGAAGAAATCTTCCGAGGCCGTCACGTACGCCAACGTGTTGATGGGTCGCGCAAAGCCGTGACCCTCGTCGGGCGCCACGATGTACTTGATCGGCTTGCCGTTGTCGCGCACCGCGGCGACGATCTGATCGCTCTCGCGGACATTGACGCGCGGATCGTTCTTGCCCTGGACCACCAGCAGGGGCGTGACGATCGCCTTGGCCTGGGTCAGGGGCGACTCGGCGATCAACAATGCCTTGCCTTGCGCGGTGGTCGGATCGCCCATGCGCGTGTACATCTGCTTGCGTCCCGCTTCCCAGTAAGGGGGTATCGCGTCGAGCAAGGTGATCAAGTTGGACGGCGCGACGTAGGCAACCGCTGCCGCGTAAACAGTCGGGGTAAAGGCAACTCCGGCAAGCGTGGCGTAGCCGCCGTAGGAGCCGCCCGAAATGCCGACGCGTTTCGGGTCGACGATTCCCGCCGCGACGAGCGACTTGACCCCCCAAGTGATGTCATCCTGCATTTTCCGGCCCCACTCGCCGTTGCCGGCGTTGAGGAACTTCTTGCCGTAACCGGTGGAGGCGCGGAAATTCGGCTGCAGGACGGCATAGCCGCGGTTGGCGAAAAACTGGGCGTTGGTGTCATAGCCGAAGGAATCGCGAGCCCAGGGTCCGCCATGCGGAAACACGACGAGCGGCAGATTCTTCGCCGGCAGCCCTTTCGGCAGCGTGAGATAAGCCGGGATGTCGAGTCCGTCGGAGGACTTGTAGTGGTAGGGCTTGCGCTGCGCCAGCGCCTCGCGGGGAATCTCCTCACGCACGCGATACTGCACGGCCAAAGTCCTGGCCTGGCGGTTCCACAAATACACAACACCGGGCTCGGTGTCGCTGTGGGCGCTGACGATCCAGATATTCTCGTCGTTCGAGCGCGCGCCGAAACCGATCTCGAGGCCGGGAAGCTTCGACTGCAGCCAATGGAAATCAGTCTCGAAGGCGCGATCCTTGAAGTAGCGGCGCAAGGTGTCGTCTTCGTATTCCGTAAATAGAATGCGATGGTCGACCCGCGAGATCTCGACGTTGCGCAAATCGACGCGCTTTTCCGGATCGCCTTCGACCTTGGTGGTGGCGCCGGTGCCGACGTCCAGCATGTCCAGCTCGGTCAGATCCAACGCGCCTTTGTTGGTGGCGAGGTAGACGTTCTTGGCGCTCGCATCGAAATCGAACGCGCCGCAGTTTTCCAGCACACTGCAGCTATAGATCCGCTTGAAGGCATCGGCATCGACGCGCAAGGTCTCCGTGTCGCCGGCCTTGGTGGTGCGCACTGCGAGACGCAGCGTGCCCGTGTCGTCGAATTGCCACTCGGCGATCTCTTCGGTGTTCTTGCGCAGCAGCTTCTTCTCGCCGGTCGAGATGCTCAGCTCGTACAGATCGTGCCATTTCGGATCGCGGTCATTCAGTCCGATGAACAAAATGTCGGGCTTGAGTCTGGGCACCGAAAAAATCTGCGTTCGAACCCCCTTGAGGTTCGTCAGCGCACGTGTCGGCGGGACGCCGGTTTTCGCCTCCGCCGGCAGCTGCGGATCGATTGCATAGACATTGAAGTTCTCATCGCCGCCCGAATCCTGGACGTACAAAATGTATTTGGAATCGTGGCTCCAAAAATAATTGCGGACCGGCCGGGATGCCTCGGCGCTCACCGGACGGGCAGCGCTGAAGGGCTCGTCGGCTCCCTTGACCCAAATGTTGCGGGTGCCTTTATAAGGCTTCAAGAATGAAAGAGAGCGGCCATCGGGCGACACCTGCGCGCCGGCGATCACCACCTCGCCGTAGAACAGATTGCGATCGATCAGGGGCGGCTGATCGGCAAGCGATGCCAACGGTGATGCCGCTGCAGCCAGTGCGGTCAACGCCAGTACGATGTGTTTCAACTTATTGTCCCATGGCAGTGTAGGTGTTCGCCGGAGTGCGCCATAATGCCAGACTAGATGCCCATCCCTGAAATATTGCGCGATCGCCTGCGATTACCCGTCATCGGCGCACCGCAGTTCATCGTGTCGACTCCGCGCTTGGTCCTGGCGCAGTGCAGGGCCGGCATCGTAGGCGCGTTTCCGGCACTCAATGCGCGGCCGGTCTCGCAGCTGGACGACTGGCTTGCGCAGATTACCGAGGAACTCGCGGCGTATCAGCGGGCGAACCCGCGCGTGAAGGTGGCGCCGTACGCGGTAAATCAAATCGTGCACAGCAGCAACAATCGGCTGGAGGAGGATGTTGCGCTGTGCGTCAAACACAAGGTCCCCATCATCATCACCAGTCTGCGGCCGCCGGCGGAGGTGGTATCCGCCGTGCATGAATACGGCGGAATCGTGTTCCATGACGTCATCAACCTGCGCCATGCTGAGAAGGCGGCGGCGCAGGGAGTGGACGGCATCATCGCGGTATGCGCGGGCGCGGGCGGCCACGCCGGCTTGTTGAGCCCGTTCGCCCTGGTCAAACAGATTCGCGAGGTGTATGCAGGCACGATTATTCTGTCCGGCGCCATGAGCACCGGCGCCGATGTGCTGGCCGCGCGCGCCCTGGGTGCGGATCTTGCTTACATGGGTACGCGCTTCATTGCCACGGAGGAGGGCAACGCTTCGCCGCAGTACAAGCAAATGCTCATCGACAGCGCTGCCGAGGATATCGTCTATACGTCATTGTTCAGCGGCGTCAACGGCAACTATTTACGCGGCAGCATCGCGCGCGCGGGTCTTGACCCCGATCACCTCCCCGAGGCGGACAAAACCAAAATGAATTTTGGCACCGGGGGCAACACGGCGGCGAAAGCGTGGCGCGACATCTGGAGCGCGGGCCAGAGCGTCAGCGGCATTCATGACATCGAAGCGGTGGGTTCGCTCGTCGCACGGATGGAGCGCGAATATGCAGCGGCGCGCGACAGCTTCAATTATTAGGACGCTGCCTTAATTGCGTTTGCGCGCCGAACAATTGCCGGCCGCGCTGGCGCGCGGATTGGCCGGGATTTACCTGGTTTCCGGCGCTGAGCCGCTGCTGGTCGGCGAAGCCGCGGATGCCATTCGTGCCGCTGCGCGCGCGGCGGGATTTGCGGATCGCCGGGTATTCTTCATTGACCGCAGCTTCAGCTGGGATGAGCTGCGTCTTGCGGCGCAATCCCTGTCGTTGTTCGCGGAACAGCGGCTGTTCGAGTTGCGCATGCCGAGCGGCAAACCCGACAAGGGTGCGGCACTGCTGGCGGAATTGGCGGTCCAATCGGCGCCCGACCTGATCTACCTCGTGATCACCGACAAGCTCGACAGGAAAGCCGGCGATGCTCCCTGGGTGCAGGCGGTCGAGAAGCATGGAGCCTGGGTAACCACCATGCCGGTGGATGCTGCGGCGCTGCCGGCGTGGCTGCGCGGCAGGGCGAAAGCGCTGCACATTGACATCGATCCGCAAGCCGCGCAGCTGATCGTCGAGCGCGTCGAAGGCAATCTGCTGGCCGCGCAGCAGGAGCTGGAGAAACTTGCGCTGTTGGCGAACGGCGCGTCGATCGACGTCGACCTGGTGCTGCGCTCGGTCGGCGACAGCGCGCGCTACGACGTGTTCCAGCTTGCACAGGCCGCCGCCGCGGGCGATGCTGAGCGCGCCTTTCGCGTGTTGCTGGGCCTCAAGAGCGAGGGGGTGGAGCCCACGCTGATTCTGTGGGCGCTGCTGCGCGAGCTGCGCGGTATGTGGCAGGCACGAGAACGCGACCGTCTGCGCTCCGCGGCCCGGGGCAGCGGTTGGAATCTCGCGGCGACGCCCTCGCCACGAGCGCTGTCGCGCTTGAAAAAGCTGCCGCTGGCGCCGTTGCTGATGCAGGCCAGTCATACTGACCGAGTCATCAAGGGACTCGCCCCGGGCGATGCGTGGAGCGCGCTCACCGGCTTTGCCGGAGCGCTGGCCGGCGCTTTGCAAGCCAGTGCGGATTCAGGCAGGGTGAGGCCATGAACCCAATGGGCATTTTCGGCGGCACCTTCGACCCGATTCACTACGCGCATTTGCGCACGGCATTCGAGTTGCAGCAGGCGCTGCGCTTGAAGGAAATTCGCTTTCTGCCCGCCGGCAACCCCCCGCATCGCGACCAACCGTTCGCCGACGCGCAGCTGCGGCTGGAAATGGTGCAATTGGCGACCGCGGGGCAGCCCGGATTCGTGGTCGATGATCGTGAGGTTCGCAAGGAAGGTCCTTCCTACTCGGTGGAAACCTTGGGGGAACTGCGACACGAGTATCCGGACCGCAGCCTCTGCCTGATAGTCGGCATGGACGCGTTCCTAAGCCTGCCAAAGTGGCACCAGTGGCAGGAACTGCTGCAGCTGGCGCACCTGGTGGTGGCGCATCGTCCGGGCTGGCGCGCGCCCGGCATGGGGCCGCTTGGCGAGTTGCTGGTGGATCGAGGCACCGGGCGCATCGGCGATTTGCACGAACAGCGTGCCGGCTGCATTTATATTCACGCCGTGACCCAGCTGGAAATATCTTCCACCGAAGTAAGGCAGATGATTGCCATGGGCCGCGATCCGCGCTTCCTCATGCCGGATCCAGTGCGTAAACTCATCTTGGACACCAACTGTTACTCCAAACACCGGATTACTTAGTGCCAGTAAAAAGAAAGGTCTCGAAGCGCAAGACACCCGCCCGCAAGGTTCGAACCGTTGAGACCGTGGTGCACGACGCCCTGGCTGATATGAAGGCGTTGCAAGTGAAACTTCTGGATGTCCGCGGCCTCACCGATATTGCGGACTTCATGATAATCGCCAGCGGAACCTCCGATCGGCACGTGCGCTCCGTTGCACAGCGCGTGGTTGAAAAGTGCAAGGAGGCCGGCTTTCGCCCGCTCGGCGTCGAGGGGCAGCAGGACGGCGATTGGGTCCTCATCGATTTGAGCGAGCTGATCGTGCATGTCATGCTGCCGCGCGTGCGCGAGTTCTACGGGCTCGAGAAATTGTGGGACATGACCATCACAAAACGCGCCGCCGCCGCGCGCGCCTAAGCGCCTACGCGTGAAATGCCGGTTGATCGCCGCCGGTACCCGCTTGCCCGACTGGGTCAATAGTGGATTCCTCGAGTACCAGAGGCGGCTGCGCTCGCCCCTGGAGCTGGAACTTCACGAAATATCCGTGGCGACGCGCCGCGCCGGCGAGGGCCCGGAGCGGGCCGTGCAGCGCGAGGGGGTGGGCATGCTCGCCGCCATCGGCAGGCATGATTATGTCGTGGCGCTGGAGATTGCGGGTAAATCGATGAGCACGGAGCAGCTGAGCGTTTGGCTTGCCGAACGCATGCGGGACGGGCGCCCGCTCACGCTGCTGATCGGCGGCCCCGACGGACTCGCACCGCAATGCCTCGAGCGGGCAGATCAACGCTGGTCGCTGTCGCCGTTGACGCTGCCGCATGCGCTGGTGAGGGTGGTGGTTGCAGAGCAGATTTATCGAGCCATGAGTTTGCTCGCCGGACATCCCTATCACCGCGCTTGACGGTATCCTGGAGGCCAATGTCCACGGACTTCATCTACCTCGCCTCAGGATCGCCAAGACGACGCGTATTGCTGCGGCAAATCGGGGTGTCGTACCGCCTCATCGATACCGCCGTGGATGAGACGGCACTCGAGGACGAGGCACCCTTGGCCTACGTCTCCCGTGTGGCGGCGGCGAAGGCCAATGCGGGTTGGCAATGCAGCCGCGAGCCCGATGACGCCCCGGTACTGGCGGCGGATACGGCAGTGGTTCTCGACGGCAGCATCTTGGGAAAGCCCCGTGACCAAGCGGACGCCCTGGATATGCTGCGTCGATTGTCCGGCCGCAGCCATGAGGTTTTGACCGCGGTTGCTTTGCGCAGCGCCGCAGGTCTCGACGGCAGGGTCAGCCGCAGCGTGGTTACTTTTCGGTCCATTGATGCCGCCGAGGCCGGTGCTTACTGGGATACCGGGGAGCCGCGCGACAAGGCGGGTGCCTACGCCATACAGGGCCGCGCCGCCGTTTTCATCGCCGACTTGCGCGGCAGCTATTCCGGAGTGATGGGATTGCCGTTGTTCGAGACCGCAGAGTTGCTGCGAGCAGCCAGGACATGAGCACTGAAATTCTCATCAATGCGAGCACGCACGAAGCCCGCGCTGCGGTCGTCGAAAACGGCGTTCTACAGGAAGTGTTTCTGGAACGCAGCAGCCGCCGTGGACTGATCAGCAACATCTACCAGGGCCGGGTGTCGCGAGTCTTGCCGGGAATGCAGGCGGCGTTCATCGATATCGGTATGGAGCGTACCGCATTCCTGCATGCCTCCGACATATTCGATCCCAGTCACGCAGACACCGGCATCGAGCCTCCGCACACGGAAAATATCCGCTCGCTGCTCGCCGAAGGCAACGAGATCCTGGTTCAGGTCGTCAAGGATCCCTTGGGGACCAAGGGTGCGCGGCTGACCACTTACATTACGCTTCCTTCTCGATATCTGGTCTATATGCCGAAAGGCCGGGGCGTCGGCGTTTCGGCGCGCATCGAGGACGAGGCTGAGCGTGAGCGTCTGCGCGTCGCGGTGCAGGCCGGTATCGAAGCGCAGGAAAGCGCGGGATTCATCGTGCGTACCGCCGCGGAAGACTCGGCGCCGGAAGCCTTGCGTGCCGACATGATTTATCTGCGCAAATTGTGGGAGTTCGTGCGCCAGAAAGGCTTGCGTACGCAGCCGGGCAACCTGGTGCACGCCGACTTGCC
>Ga0210410_10004564_pt1 | contig 12130 bp, 10 predicted proteins | sample IncBWC4MmetaG_FD_161058 | JGI IMG/M metagenome (GOLD analysis project Ga0210410, IMG submission 161058) | Forest soil microbial communities from Barre Woods Harvard Forest LTER site, Petersham, Massachusetts, United States - Inc-BW-C-4-M | ecosystem: Environmental > Terrestrial > Soil >... | reverse complement strand
GTGGCTGGTGGTGCGGCCGGTCGATGTCCAGGCCCACTTCTTCCAGCAGCCGTTCGGCGGATACCAGCGTGTCGAGCGAGCTGAATATCCGCTCCAGATAGGCGGCATCGTGTACGAAACCGTTGCGGGCCTTGCCTTTGCGTGGAACGAACGGGCAGGTCGGCAGGCCGAAGCGCAGCGACGTCACTACCTCGTCGATGCGCGCTTCGTTCTCGGTGGCGTGGGTGCGGACGATCCACAGCGCGTCGGCATGCTCTTGGAGACTGCGTTGCTTGAAGCCCACCATTGGCCTCGCCTGACCTTCCGTGTATACCTGCGAGGTGCCGAGCCGGTAGCCCACGCCTTCCTTGTGCATGAGGTACAAGAAATAGGTTTGGGGTGTCTCGCCAAGTACGTAGCCGGCGAAGTGCACGTGCTCGGGCGTGCTTTTGACGACGGCGCCGGAGCGCAGATGCACGCACACGAGCTGTCCCTGGCGTCGCCGCGTGAAGCACTCGGTCACGCGGGCAGGGCGCAGATCACCGCCGCCGTAGTTCGACAGCACGGAATCGCCGGGGACGATCGATTCGATGGCACGCTTCGCGCCGTCGCCCATCGTCACCTGAGTTCCGGCAGCGAGACATTGATCGTCGTCTCCCACCACAAAGGGCATACCTTCGGGGCCCGCTAGCAGCATCAGCCACTGGTACTGGATGGCATTGGTATCTTGAAACTCGTCCACCAGCACGTGGCGGAAGCGCGCGCGATAGTGCTGCAAAAGTCCCGGATTATCGCGCCACAATTCGTAGGCGCGAAGCAGAAGCTCCGCGAAATCAACGACTCCCGCCCGCTGACAGGCATCCTCATAAGCCTGGTAGATTTTGATCAATTGGCGCCGGGTCGGATCGCCGTCGTCCTTGATGTGCTTCGGGCGGCGGCCCTCGTCCTTTTGCGCATTGATGAACCAGAGAATCTCGCGCGGAATCCAGCGCGTTTCGTCGAGATCCAGCGCCTTCAATACCTTGCGCAGCACGCGGGCCTGGTCCTCGGAATCCAAGATCTGAAAACTTTGCGGCAGCGCTGCTTCGAGCCAATGGATGCGCAGCAGCCGGTGCGCCAGGCCATGGAAGGTCCCCAGCCACATGGCGCCGCTCGGCAACCCCAGTAAGGTCTCGATGCGGCTGCGCATTTCCGCCGCGGCCTTGTTGGTGAAGGTCACGGCAAGGATGCTGCTCGGCGCAGCGCCCTCGACCTGGATCAGCCACGCCACGCGATGAACCAATACCCGGGTCTTGCCGCTGCCGGCTCCGGCGAGCACCAGCGCGGCTCCCGGCGGCGAGGCCACTGCCTGCCGTTGAGCATCGTTGAGCCCGTCGAGAAGATGAGATACGTCCATAAGGGCGCGGATTGTACTGCTTGCAGGCTCGCCCGGAAGGCCGGTCTTTTACGAAGGTCGGGAGGCGCTTTCCTCGGCAAATTCGATCAATGCAAGCGCCAGGGACAGCAGCACCGGACCGGCAATGACGCCTATGGCGCCGAATGCCGGAATGCCGCCAAGGACGCCGAGGAACACCGCCAATGCGGAAATTCTTGCCCGGCCGGAAATGAGAAGGGGCCGCAATACATTGTCTAGACCGCCGAGAATCAGTCCCCACACCAGCATGAACGTGCCGGAACCCCAGTGCTTGGAAAAAAACAGCCACAGCACGGCCGGAATCCACACCAATGCCGCGCCGCCCACCGGCAGCAACGAGAAAAGCGCTGCCAGAACGCCGAACACGACCGGCGAGGGCAGGCCGACGATCGCAAAGCCGATGGCGATCAACACGCCTTGCAAGATCGCGGTAATGGCGGTGCCGAAAACGATGGCGCGTGTCACGCCGCTTAGCTGGCCGAACAGCCGTTCTTTGCGCTCTTCGGCTAGAGGGATCAGGCCGCGCGCGCGCGCCGTCAGGACTTCCCCATCGCGCAGGAAAAAAAACAACAGCGACAACATGATCACAAAAGACAGCAGCGAGCCCAAGGCTCCCAGAAAAAACGAACCGCCCATGCTGGCGGCGCGCTGCATCACCTCGCGCGTGCCGGATACCAGCCAGGTCTGCACCTGCTCGGCCGAGATCCCGGCGTACACCTCGAGCCAGGCGTTGGCGCGGGCAATCAACGGAAACTGCTGCAGATCGGAAAGAGTCTTGATGTCGAGCTGCGCCGCGTATTGTTGCACCCGGCGCAGCAACGCGGAGATCTGCGCCACGAATTCGACCGAAATTGCGCTCAACGGCAGCAGGATGATGATCGGGGCCAAAAGCGTCAAAACGCCTGCGGCGATGGATTTGCCCTTCAAGCGCCGCCGCAATCGCACATTCAAGGGATACAGTATGAATGCCAGAAACGCCGCCCAGACCATGGACAGGGCAAAGGGCGCGAATATCAGGAAAAGCGCATAGCCTAGGATTGCTGCGACGACGAGCGCGAAAACGCGCTGATAAAAACCCGCTGTGCTGGGCATGCGGCCATCGTACCACCGGGCTGCGCTCGAGCGTTCCGCAAAATCCCGGCAGCGAGTACCATCGAAAGCCTGAGTAGATCGGCACGGGGTGCGTTGCAGTGACATCGATTACCGTCAACAATCACGTGCTTGATGTCGATGCGGCAGCCGATACCCCATTGCTTTGGGTATTGCGCGATCACCTCTCCATGACCGGCACCAAGTATGGCTGCGGCATGGCCTTGTGCGGCGCGTGCACCGTGCACATCGATGGAGTGGCGACGCGCTCCTGCGTGCTGCCGCTGCGCGCAGTTGCGGGCAAGTCCATCACCACCATCGAGGGGCTTTCGAGCGACCGCAGCCACGCGGTGCAAAAGGCCTGGCTTCAGATCGATGTTCCGCAATGCGGCTACTGTCAGTCGGGGCAAATCATGTCCGCCGCCGCGCTACTCAACGCCATTCCGCACCCCAGCGACGAGGACATCGATGCGGCGATGTCCGGCAATATCTGCCGCTGCGGCACCTATCCGCGAATCCGCAAGGCCATTCACCTTGCCGCGCAATTGCTCGACAAGGCATCCACGAAGTGACGGACGCCCCCGATCGCAGCCGCCGCGATTTCGTCAATGCCAGCGTCGCCGTCGGCGGCGGTCTGCTCTTGGGTCTTGCGCTGCCGGGGCGCGCGGGCAGACCCGCGCAGGGATCTGCCGCCGGCGTGAAATCCGGCGCTCCTCGCGGCTCGCAACTGAATGCCTGGCTCAAGATCGCCGGCGATAATTCCATCACTATCATCGTTGATCGCTCGGAGATGGGTCAGGGCGTGTATACCGCGCTGCCGATGCTCATTGCCGAGGAATTGAACGTCGATGTCGACGCTATTCAAGTGGCGGCTGCCCCGGTGGGCGATGCTTACATCAATCCCGGGAACGGTGGACAAATAACCGGAACCAGCAACAGCGTGCAGGACGCGTGGGAAAAGCTGCGACGGTGCGGTGCACAGGCGCGCATCATGCTGATCAGTGCGGCAGCCAAGCATTGGCGAATCGATCCGGCCGAATGCCAGGCAATGCACGGTGCAATCCGCGCTCACGGCAAAGTACTGACTTACGGCCAGCTCGCCGCCGCGGCTGCTCTGGAACCCATTCCTGAAAACGTCAAACTACGACTCAAGGCCGAGTTCCAAATCATCGGCAAGTCGGCGGCGCGCATCGATTCGCCCGGCAAGGTCGACGGCAGCGCCGAGTTCGGCTTGGACGTCCAATTGCCCGGGATGCTGTATGCCGCAATTGCGCAGAGCCCGGTGCTCGGCGGCCAGGTAAAGACGCTCGACTCGGGCGCAGCCGAGAAAATGCCGGGCGTTCGCAAGGTCCTGAGCACCGATAGCGGCGTGGTCGTCGTCGCCGATCACTTCTGGCAGGCCTTGCAGGCTCGCAAGACCTTGGCGGTTACCTGGGACCCGGGCAGCAATGCGCGGCTCGATAACGCTGCCATCACCGCGCTGTTGAAGAAGACCGCGGCGGCGGGAGTAGGCCTGGAGGCGCGCGCGGACGGCGATGTGGTGCAGGCGCTCAAATCCGCGCAACCACGCGTCAACGCCAGCTACGAGTTGCCGCTGTTGGCGCACGCGACCATGGAGCCGATGAACTGCACCGCAGATGTCAAGGCGGACGGCTGCGATCTGTACGTCGGCACCCAGGTGCAGCAGGTGGCGCAAGCCACCGCCGCCGCCGCGGCAGGCTTGGCGCCAGCGCAGGTGCGCGTGCATACCACCCTGCTTGGCGGCGGTTTCGGCCGGCGACTGGACATCGATTTCATTCCAGCGGCTGTCGAGGCATCGAAGGCGGCGGGTGCGCCGGTGAAGTTGATCTGGACCCGCGAAGATGACATGACCCATGACACCTATCGCCCGCCGGCCCTGGAAGAGGTGAGCGGCGGCTTCGACGCGGCGGGAAAATTTTCCGCGTTCATGCTGCACATCATCAGCCCCTCCATCACCGCAAGGATGTTTCCGCCCGTCAAAGGCGTCGACGACTCGGTGATCGAGTACGCCATCAATTTCCCCTACGATGTGCCGAATGTGGCGGTGACCTATTCGCGCCAGGAGATTGGCATCGACGTGGGCTACATGCGTTCCGTGAGCCATGCGCCCAATTGCTTCGCGATCGAGAGTTTCATGGATGAGATGGCAGCCGCAGCGGCAAAGAACCCCTACGATTTTCGCATGGAGCTTCTGCACAAAAAGCCGCGGCATCGGCGCGTGCTGCAGCTGACTGCGGAGCGCGCACGCTGGGGCCGCGCTCCCGCCGGCCGCCACCAGGGCATGGCGTTGATGGAGGGATACACCACTCACCTGGCTCAAGTTGCGGAAATCTCGATCGCGCAGGGAGCGCTCAAGGTGCATAAAATCGTTTGCGTGGTGGACTGCGGCCAGATGATCAATCCGCGCATCGTGGAATCGCAAATCGAGAGCGGAATCATCTTCGGGCTGTCGGCGGCGTTGTGGGGCGAGGTGACGATCGCCGCGGGCAGGGTTCAGCAGACCAATTTCAATAATTATCGGCTGCTGCGCGGCAATGAGATGCCTGAAATCGACGTGCATCTGGTGGAAAGCGATGAGCCGCCCGGCGGCATCGGCGAGCCCGCCGTTGCATTGGTGGCGCCCGCGATCTGCAACGCGATATTTGCTGCGACCGGCAAGCGGATTCGAAGGTTGCCGATCGGTTCGCAGAACCTGCTGCGTATTGCTTAGGCGGCGCCCGGCTCGGCGCTTGGCCCGGCGCCCGGCGGTTGGCCTCCTTTCGCATAGGGCACGCTCTTGCCCAGCAGCCAGGCCTCAATCATCCCATTGACCGTCTCGGGGGCCTCCTGCTGCACCCAATGCGATACGTTGGGCAGGTAGCGCAGCGTCAAATTACTCACATATTCATCGGTGCCGAAGCTCAGCTCTTTGCCGAGGGCGGTATCCACTTCACCCCAGAGCATGAGTGTTGGCGTCTCGATTCGCGGCGCGCCGCGGTGCCGGGTGCGGCTCGGAAAACGAATCAGGGCGCGGTAATAGTTCAGCATCGCGGTCAGGGCGCCGGGTTCGGCCGCTGCATTTTGATAGACGCGCAAGACCTCGTCGGGAAATCGTGTCTTATCGACCGCCATGCCGCGAAATGCCCGCCCGATCGCCGCACAGTGATTGCGGGCGAGCATCCATTCCGGGATCCAGGGCAGCTGAAAGAAAAATATGTACCAGGACTTCGCCAATTGCCGGCGCGTTCTCAGTCCTTTTTCCGCAAGCGTTGGATGCGGAACATTCATGATGATGAGCCTCGAAATCGGCAGCCGTCCGAACATGGCGTAGTGCCACGCTATGAGCGCGCCCCAATCGTGACCGATGAGCAGCACCTCTTTTGCACCCGCAGCCTCGATGAGGGCGGCGACATCCGCCTCGAGGTGCTCCAGCGAATACGCATTGACACCGATCGGCCGGGAACTGCCCCCATAACCGCGCAGATCGGGCGCCCACACCCGATAGCCCAGTTGCGCCAGTAGCGGTATCTGATGGCGCCATGAAAACGAAGACTCCGGAAACCCATGCAAACACAATGCAAGCCGATCGGCGGATCCGGCCACCGCGACGTTGAAATCTATGCCGTTGGCGGAAACGGTTTGATAACGCAGCGCGTCCATTGCCTGCATGATACTCGTACGGTTCGAAGCGCCGGCGGTCGCGAAATGCGCTGTAAACTAGCCCGCGATGAAGAAATAGTGATCGATTATCAGCGCGGCGAACAGCAGCATCAGATAGTTGATGGAATACCTGAACGTACGCATCGGCAGATCGGGCCTTAGCCCCTTGTTGAGCGCCAGCACGAAATAAAGAAACCGAGCGTCGAGGATGAGTGCGGCGGCGAGATAAAGAAAGCCGCTCATGCCGGTGAGGAACGGCAGCAAGGTCGCCAAAATCAACAGGATGGTGTACAGCACGATCTGCAGACGGGTGTAGGGAATGCCGTGGGTCACCGGCAACATCGGAATTCCCACCTTGGCGTAATCGTCGCGTCGCGCAATCGCCAGGGCCCAAAAATGCGGCGGGGTCCAAGTGAAAACAATCAGGAATAGCAGCAGTGCTTGCGGGTCAATCGTGCCCGTGACTGCGGCCCAACCCAGCACCGGCGGTGCCGCTCCCGCGGCGCCGCCGATGACGATGTTCTGCGGGGTCGCGCGCTTCAGCCACAAGGTATAAACCATCGCGTAGCCGATCAAGGAACAAAACGTGAGCGCCGCGGTAAGGCCATTGACCGCCGTCCACAGAACCAGCATGGACATGAGGCCGAGCAGCACGGCGAACGCGATTGCGTGGCGCTCCTGCAGGTGTCCCGTGGGCAAAGGTCTTCCGCGCGTGCGTTTCATTTGTCCGTCGATGCGCCGATCCAAAATGTGATTGAAGGCTGCCGCGGATCCCGATGCCATCGCAATGCCGATGGTGCCGAAAACGAAAGCCGTCAACGGTACCCAGCCCGGCGATGCCAGTACCATGCCGACGATCGCAGTGAACACGATCAGCAGGGTTACTTTGGGCTTGGTGAGCTCCAGAAAATCGCGCCACCTTGAAGTGCGGGCGGTCATCGCCGGGTTATCGGGAACGGTCGACATCTTGCAAGGGTACCATTCCGCCCGCTGCCGGCGCTTTCCGAGGCGGCTTACTTGTTGAGCGAAACCATGTAGTCAACCGCCATGCGAATCGCCGCATCGGGCCAGGTCGTACCGCCGCGCGCGGGCATGTTGCCTTTGCCGTCGATCGCGTGCAAGTACAGCGCCTGCTTGCCTTGGGCAATTCGCGGCCCCCACGCCGCATGATCGCCCATTTTCGGCGCACCATTGATGCCCTGCGCGTGGCACACCGAACAGACTTTGGTGAACGCCTGTTCGCCGCTGGACGGAATGTCCGCAGCGGTTGCAGTGCTCTTGGCAGCGCTTGGAACCGCCAGCGCGGAATTGTCGTGACCCGCAACGGCGACGTGCGCGAACGGCGCCGTGTTCACTTCGATCTCCTTGACGCGCAGCGGGTCCAGCTGCTCGTACCGACTCTGAGTATCCACGCCGATCACACGGGCAACCGCGAACATGATGATTGCAAAGACGATGAGGCCGCCGAGCACCAAACTGAATGCATTGAAGAAATGCCTGTCTGAAGTTTCCGGGTTGGCCACGTTAACTCACTGAAAATCGACGAGAAATCCTCAAAGAGGCTCGGGCTAGTATAGCGCCGGCGCGTGATTCACGGAAGCCATTGCGGCGCGCCTCACGGGTCGCGCGGACAACCGCACGCGCGAATCGCGGGCGTACGCCGCTGGCGCGATCCTATTCGCCAAATCGATAATTAGTATCGAAAGTTATAGGCTACCAAAGGGCTAATCAGGGCATTAGCCTTGCCGCATGGAGCGTCAGCGCAATCGTGTGGCGATAAAAAGCAGCAAGAGTGTGAGCGCTGAAAAACCAATGCGCGCCCACATCAGCGGAGTGCTGAAGTGGTTGTCCGTCGAACCGCCCGCTGACATCGTCAACACGCCCAAAAACACGGTGCCCACCGTGAGCAGCATCGCTGCAATGATGACAACCACAAATAGGTCCATTGCTCGACTCCCTGAAACCTTTTTGCCAGCACCACGTCTAATATTAACACGCCTTGTTGCGTTGCAGGCCGCACGGCGCGCGCGCAGCCGGCGTTGCTGCACATCAGCATCTTCCAACCCGCCAGTGCTTGTGCGACACTCCTGACGGCTGTGGCTCTGCAACAAATAAATCGCGGAGCCGGAAGAGTGTTTGGAGAAGAGAATTCGTTCATAGGCCGCCGTAAAATACGTCGCGGGGGAAACCGTGAAGTGCATATATTTTCTAACGCCCACCTTGGCATCGACCGATCAGGTGTCGGCCGATCTGCACGCCGTGGGAGTCAAGGATTTCTATCTGCACGTGATTTCCCGCGACCACGCGGGCCTCAAGCGGCATCAGATCCACTCCAGCAACTACTTCGAAACCCTGGATGTGCTGCGCGACGGGTTCATCGGCGCCGCGCTCGGATTTCTGATCGGACTGGTGGGGATCGGATTGCTCATGTATGCGAAGCCCTTTGGCGAACACGTGGTTCCTGCGTTCGTTTACGCGATCCTGGTCGGAGCGGCCACGCTGTTCGGCGCCTGGGAAGGCGGCCTGGTGGGAATCGACAGCGAGCACAAGAAACTCGCCAAGTTTCACGACGACCTGGTGGCCGGCAAGTACCTGATATTAGTCTATGTTCGCAAGCATCGAGAAGCGGTCGTGCTCAAGATGATGCGCGAAAAGCATCCGGACGCCGAATTGGTGGCGATCGATTCGCACTACGTCAATCCGTTCAGTCATGTGACCAGAGTTTCGGGCAGTCCGACACCTGGGGTTTGATTCACTTTAAGTTGAGTCTAGGCAGAGGGCGCGAATGCTACTTGCATATGCAGTGATCGTTTTGGCCGTCGGTACCGTCCTGTTTCACTTCCTGAGCCCCTGGTGGTTCACGCCAATCGCGTCCAATTGGACCATGATGGACCAGACGGTCAACATCACGTTCTGGGTCACGGGCATTGTGTTCATCGCGACCACCTTTTTCATGGCGTATTGCATCTGGCGCTTCCGGCATCGCAAAGGTATCAAGGCGGAATACGAACCGGAGAACAAGAAGCTCGAATGGTGGCTCACCATCGTGACCACGGTGGGCATTGCCGCGATGCTCGCCCCGGGCCTGGTGGTGTGGGCCAAATTCGTCACCGTGCCGGAGGGCGCGTCGGTGGTCGAAGTCGTCGGGCAGCAATGGAATTTCAGCTATCGCTTTCCCGGCAAGGACGGCGTGTTCGGCACGACGAATATTCGTCTCGCGAGTCCGGAGAATCCGCTCGCGATCGAGCCCAACGATCCGAACGGCCAGGACGATGTCGTGGTGACGAGTCCGGAACTGCATTTGCCGGTCGGCAAGCCGGTGAAGATCATATTGCGCGCCAAGGACGTGCTGCACCAATTCGCGGTACCGCCGTTTCGGGTCAAGATGGACATGGTGCCCGGCATGGTGACCTACTTCTGGCTAACCCCCACCCGCACGGGGAGCTTCGATGCGCTGTGCGAGCAGTTGTGCGGAATGGCTCATTTCACCATGCGCGGGCGCGTGATCGTCGACAGTGAAAAGGATTTCCAGGCGTGGCTCGCCACGCAACCGACTTATGCGCAAACCCGCGCCGCGGCCGCCGGCGATGCGGCGGCGGGCCAGGCGACCTATGCCGTGTGCAGCGCCTGCCACGGCCCGCAAGGGGAAGGCAATCCGCAGTTGAACGCACCGAAGCTCGCCGGTCAGGCCGGCTGGTATCTGGCGCGGCAATTGCAAAATTTCAAGCTCGGAATACGCGACAAGGAACAATTCGCCCAGCAGATGGATGCGTTCGCGGCGACCCTGGACGATACCGCGATGAAGAACGTGGTTGCCTACATCAACTCGCTGCCCGACGCGCAGCCGCCGGGGACGGTGTCGGGGGACTCCGCGAAAGGCCGGGAACACTACGAAACCTGTGCGTATTGTCACGGCGGCGCAGGACAGGGGGTTTGGTCGACAAACGCGCCCAGGCTCTCGCACATGGACGACTGGTACATGAAACGCCAGCTGCAAAACTTTCAGCAAGGACTGCGCGGCAGTCATCCGCAGGATTTCAACGGCGCGCAGATGGCCGCAATGGCCAAGACTCTGGCGGACGATCAGGCGATCAATGATGTGCTCAAACATATCGATTCGATGTGAGGCCGGATCTTCAGCCTCGCGATGCATGATTACTGACTGAACATTCGGAGCTTTCGATGGCCTACGCAGCAATTGCCGACCGGGATCACGCACACGCACTGCATGATCCGAAGAGTTTTATCACCAAGTACATCTGGTCTCAGGACCATAAGGTCATCGCAATTCAATACACGATCACGGCGATCGCCATCGGCTTGGTCGCGCTCACGCTCTCGGTGCTGATGCGGCTGCAGCTGGGCTTTCCGGACAGCTTCAGGCTGATCGCGCCGCAGAACTACTACCAGTACATCACCTTGCACGGCATGATCATGGTCATCTACCTGCTCACCGCGCTGTTTCTCGGCGGCTTCGGCAACTACCTCATCCCCTTGATGTGCGGTGCGCGGGACATGGTGTTTCCGTACCTGAACATGATCAGCTATTGGGTGTACCTGCTCGCCGTGCTGGTCCTGGTGGCCGGTTTCTTCGTGCCGGGGGGGGCGACCGGCGCCGGTTGGACCTTGTATCCGCCGCAGGCGATTCTCTCCGGCTCGCCCGGCGCGAAATGGGGAATCGTCTGCATGCTTGCATCGCTCGCCATCTTCATCGTGGCGTTCACGATGGGCGGCCTGAATTACGTGACCACCGTGCTGCAGGCCCGTTGCCGCGGCATGACCATGATGCGCATGCCGCTGTCGGTGTGGGGCATTTTCATGGCGACCGTATTGGGCCTGCTGGCCTTTCCGGCCTTGTTCGTATCCGCGATCATGATGACTCTGGACTGCCTGCTCGGCACCAGCTTCTTCATGCCGGCGGTCTCCTCGATGGGGCAGCCGTTAGGGTACAACGGCGGCAGCCCGCTGTTGTTCCAGCACTTGTTCTGGTTTTTCGGCCATCCGGAGGTCTATATCGTGGCGCTGCCGGCATTCGGCATCGTCTCCGATCTGCTCAGCACGCACGCGCGGCGGCATATTTTCGGCTATCGCATGATGGTGTGGGCGATTCTGGCCATCGGCTGTTTGAGCTTCGTGGTGTGGGCGCACCACATGTATGTGAGCGGCATGAATCCGTACTTCGGCTTCTTCTTCGCCACCACCACGCTCATCATCGCCGTGCCCACCGCGATCAAGGTCTATAACTGGGTGCTCACTCTGTGGCGCGGCGACATCCATCTCACGGTGCCGATGCTGTTCGCCATCGCCTTCATCTTCACCTTCATCAACGGCGGCTTGACCGGCTTGTTTCTCGGCAATGTGCCGGTGGATGTGCCGCTGTCCGCCACGTACTTCGTGGTGGCGCATTTCCATCTGGTGATGGGCGTGTCGCCGATCCTGGTGGTGTTCGGCGCGCTCTATCATTGGTACCCGAAAATGACGGGACGAATGCTGAATGACACGCTGGGCAGGATCCATTTCTGGATTACGTTCTTCGGCACGTACATGATCTACCTGCCGATGTACTATCTCGGCATCCTAGGGTTGCCGCGCCGCTACTATGCGTGGGACAAGGCGATCCAGTTCATCCCGCCGTCGGTGCACACCATGAACAAGTGGATCACCGTATCCGCCCTGTTCGTCGCCGCCGTGCAACTGGTGTTTTTGTTCAACTTGATTTGGTCATTCTTCAAGGGCAAGCCTGCGGGCGGCAACCCCTGGCGGGGCACGACGCTCGAATGGCAGACACCCGATACGCCGCCCAGGCACGGCAACTGGGGCGAGAAACTACCGGTCGTTTATCGTTGGGCGTACGACTACAGCGTACCCGGCGCCAAGGAGGATTTCATCCCGCAAAACGTTCCACCCGACAAATTGGCGCCGATCGGGCACGGACACCACTAGGCTGCCCTAGAGCGCTTCATGAACATCTGGGTTGCATTCGGCGTG
>Ga0210410_10004563_pt1 | contig 12132 bp, 10 predicted proteins | sample IncBWC4MmetaG_FD_161058 | JGI IMG/M metagenome (GOLD analysis project Ga0210410, IMG submission 161058) | Forest soil microbial communities from Barre Woods Harvard Forest LTER site, Petersham, Massachusetts, United States - Inc-BW-C-4-M | ecosystem: Environmental > Terrestrial > Soil >... | reverse complement strand
AGGCGATTCTTATGCAGCATTCTCGGATAAAGTCCTTGAAGAAGTGGGATTGGTGTCGCCCAACTATTCTAACGGAAGCGGCTGGATTGCACGCGGCTGGAAATGCAGTTCGCGCCTGTCAGGGAGGCGCGAAATGCCCTGCAAATGCCGTGATTCGCCGAGTTTAATGGGTTAACTTCGGGTTTTTGCCGCCAGAACTTCGGGTTTCGCAATTTCCGGCGCCTTGGCAAACAATTCGTCCGCCTTGGCAAATAACGCCTTGGCGATGGCGCCCGACAGATGCGCGTTGCGTCCGGCCTCATCGGCGAACGTATCGAAGATGCCATACTTCCCCGGCCCCATCTTGATGGCATACCAGCTGACCGTCCCCTTCTCCTGCTCCGCCAGCGGCTGCGCCGATTTCAAGAATTCCTCCACTTCTTTCTCTTTCCCCGGCCGAGCCTCCAGCTGTGCCCAAATTGCAAGTTTGCTCATTGATGTTGTTCCTCCTCCGCATCAGATGCGGAGTCGAGCGGTTAGGTGGCGAACTTTCATCATCGGTAGTACAATTTCGCTACCGATTTTGAACCCCGACTCCGCATGAGAGTCTCTGCATCGGAGTTGCTGACAACTTCCCGCCCGCAACCCGATGTTGGAGGTCATGATCATGCGGCGAAATCTGCGTTGGGCGCTTCTTTCCTTCTTGCTGATTTCGAGCGCCGCACTCGCGCAAAGTGACGCGCCATTGAATCCGTCGGGGCACGTCCGCTTCCGAGTGCTGTATGACTTCAAAGGTGCCGAAGATGGCGCCTTCCTTTACGGCGGCTTGGCGCGTGATCCGAAAGGCAGTTTATTCGGCGTTACATTTGTTAATGGCGGCGCCAAGGGCGGAGGAGCTCTGTTCAAACTCGCGCGTGAGGGCACTGGATACAAGCTGAAAGTCCTCCACGACTTTGTCTATCACCCCGCTGGTGGCTGTATGACCACGCCGGTGTTTGATGGCGAAGGGAATCTGTTCGGGGTCTGCGGGGATGGCATCGAAGGAGGCGAGGACGGAGCCCTGTGGGAATTTTCCCACCAAGGTAAATTTTCCATATTGCACGTGTTTAATGGAGTGGCGGACGGAAGTGAGCCCGAAGATGCGGTAGCTCTCGACGACTCCGGCAATATCTACGGCACAACTTACACCTATGGGTCGGGGGGCAGTGGAACGCTCTGGGAGTATTCCCGCTGGTCGCGTACGTTTACCGTGCTTCACTCCTTTTCCAATGGCAGCGACGGCGGGCTTCTTCCCGCTGGGCCGACACTCGATAGTCGCGGCAAGCTCTGGGGTACGACGGAATTCGGCCCGAACTGCTACTACTGCGGGAGCGGCACCATGTGGAGCTACGACCTTGCTTCCGGAACGTTCAGCACCGTCCTCGACTTTGGTTCGACCGACGTGTTTGGGCCTACGAGCCGACTGGCGCCGGATCGGGAGGGCAACTTTTATGGCACCGGGTCAGGCACAACCGGCAACTGCGGCTTGGTCTTCGAATTGGAGAAGGACAACAACTACGCTCCGGTCATCCTATACTCGTTCATTGGACCGATTGGACAGAGTGGAGACGGATGCTCCCCGTTGGGAGCTGTGGCGCTCGACAAGCACGGACACCTGCTGGGAACGACTTACTTCGGCGGGAGTCCGAATTGGGGTACGGTGTACATGCTTTCCCGGAAACAGAGTGGGTGGGAAGAAACCATCCTGCACTCGTTTGCCGCCAACGACGGATATGGTCCTGACGGCGGCCTGGTTGAAGGGGAAGGTAGGTGGTTCGGTACAACCGCCTTTGGCGGAGCGGTAGGGGAAGGCGTGATCTTCGAGATTTCGGGTGGGAAGTGAGGTGGCTCGCTATCTTCGGCGAGTCATCGTGAGTACGCCATAGACGATCGGCCCCACGACAATCGCGATCGCCCCTCCGACGGTCGCGAACTTGTCGCCACCGATCAGCGCCACCAGTGCCATCACGGCAGGAGCGGCCACGACGTAGAACAATCCAACACGGCCGCCGGGAATGCGGAAAGAGCGCTTCAGTTCCGGATGGGTGCGGCGCAGTTTCCAAGCCGAGAGCACGGTCAGCACCGTGGTGGCCGAGCGCAGCCAGATGTAGACCGAGATCAGCTGACCCAATTTTTGCCAGGCCAGCAGCGCGTAGATGACTGCCGAGAGAACGATCGCCAGCCACGGCGTTCCGTAGCGCGAGTGCTTGCGGGTCAAGACTTCGGGCAGGTAGCCGTCTTCGGCCATGGCGAAGGGCATGCGCGTGGTGGTCAGGACGGTACTGTTGAGCAGGGCGACGAAGCCGACCATGGCGGCCAGAGTCATCCATGTTCCGAGCCAGGGGCGTCCCATGAATGTGCCGCCGATGGTCGCGGCTGCGTCTGAAAAATAGCCTGTCTTCCACTTATCCCAGTTGCCGGCCGACGCCAAGCCCGCCAGTGTCGGCAGAAAATATGCCGCAATCGACAGGGGTACCACCACCGCCAACGCGCGCGGATACGAGCGCTGCGGATTTTCAACTTCTTCTGCCACTGTGGAAAGTTGTTCGTAGCCGGAATACAGCCACAGGCCGAGAGCAAGTCCTACGCCGAACACTTTGACTTTCGCCTGATGCGGCACCACCCACGGGCTGAACGGATTGTGATGCCAGTGGGCGAGTCCGATGACGATCATGGTCAACACCGGGATAAAAATAAAAATCTCGAGCGCGGTCGCGACCTGGCCGACCATCTGAATGCCGCGCACGTTGATCCAGGTGAGCACGGCAATCAGCGCGACGGAGATGAGCCAGTGCTCCCACCACGTCATCTTGAAGTAGTAGACGAGATAATCGGTGAACAGCACTGCATAGGCGCCGCCCAGCAGAAACGACGCCGACCAGTTCCACCATCCGGCGAGGAATCCCCAGAAGTCGCCGAAGGCCGCGCGGGTCCAGCGATAGAAGCCGCCCTCGACCGGCATGGCGGTGGTGAGTTCGGCCGACACCAGCGAAACCGGGATGCACCAGAAAAACGGCAGGACCAGTAGATAGAGCAGCGTCATGCCGGGGCCGGAGGTCGTGACCATGTCCTCCAGCCCGAAGGGGCCACCGGTGGTGTAGGAGAACATGACGAAGACGAGATAGAAGAGGCCCGCCTTGCGCAGGGTGGAATGGCTTGAGTGCGGCGGGTTGTCGGTTGTGGTCAAGGAAGGGTCGTGGAGGGAATTGTACGTGGTCGGGGTACGGTTTTGGTTAGAGGCGATGGGTGAAACGGCGACATGGCTCCAAATTGAGCGCTGTCAGTCGACACCGTGCACGGGGCTTTCTGATTCGGCGCGCTCCGCTTTGACGTCCCGTTCAGGCTGCGTCAGGGAATGGCCAAAGATTCGTTTCAACAAATTATGCGTTGCCGCAGTAGCTCCGGCAGTGTACGCGATACACGAGTAGAACGGCGCAACCGCTGAAATCTGCAACGCAACGCGGATCGGATCAACCCCGCCGAAGCCAGGAGTGAACGTCGGCATCGTTCGCTGGATCACGAAAAAATATTGGAATCGGGTCGAAGAATGCGGGGCCAATGCCAGAACTGAAACATGAGGCTCGGTGTACTTCAATATTTCATAAGCGAGTATGAACGTAGGCAGAATCCAGGCAGACGTCGCCAATCTCCTGAAACGCGTGGCCAACAGATAGCCAACAAAAAAGGCCGGAACGATGCTTGTCAATTCAAAATTCTGAAGCCAGTCATTACCCGTAGGGGTGCGGCTCGACATTCCTAAGAGAGGCAGGACCCAAACATACCAGCGGCTGAGCAGCCACGGGCCTAAGTGGACTCCGCAGATCGCTGCAGCCGTGGTGTGAAGCGCAAAGGAACCAATTCCTGCCAGCTCTGGCCACGCGAGGCCGCCGCGACGCGCGAGATCATCCGCCTCTTCCTGAGGGACACCCTTCCCCAACAGCCATTTTTTCCAGCCGGGCAGGGCGATGGAGTACCACTGCCATGCCAACGCGATCCCGGCTAGAAAGTAGTAGAGGAAAAAAGAACTACTGAACATCCGCATTCCGAATAAAGGCACCAGCAAGATCCCAGCTATGGCGGGCCCGGTTATTTCTAAATGTCCGACGAGGATTGCACGTCGTGTCAACGGATTTTCCATAACGCGGCGCAGTATATCGCCGCTTGGGTCAGTAGTCCACTTGTCGATTGACGTAGTCGATAGGTGGGTGCCTCAGGCTTTTGATCTCGTTGGAATCGCCACCACCGTGGGCGCCCCATCCTTTGAGCACTGTGCGAAGGGCTGGAACACAAACACATGCGCAACTGGTTTTTGTGTTGAGGCAAAGCATTGTGTCGGCTGCATCGTACCCGCCTCTTCGTCTCCGCGCTGTCGAAAATCTCCACTTCTCGCGCAAACAACACGTGAGAAAAGGGGCACACTCAGCGAAGCGGCGCCAGCACGAATCCGCCGTGCGAGGCCGGGCTACTCGCCCGTGCCAACCAGGCACCTAACTTTTTACATTTCTCAAACAATTTAGGAGATAACTTGACAGATTTTCCTCTTATAATTGGGCCGCCTATCGGAACACTAAGGCGCTCGCTTGGATCAGCTAGGTATAGGGTTAGGTTGGAGCATTCCATGAAAGCAGCTTGGTCTTGCGCTCCCTCTGCGTTGTCTCATTCTTTCCTGATCACACTTACATTGCTATTCGGCATCGGTATAACTACCGGCTGCGGTTCAAGCGCGTCGACGCCGCCGAAGTTCAGCGGAAATACCTCGGTGACTGTGTTGCTCGCGGGCACCGCCAACGATCAAGTTACGCGATTCGATCTGCAATTTAAAACGTTGACGCTCACCAGCCAGTCAGGGAAGACCGTCACGCTGTTATCGTCACAGCAACCCGCCGAGTTCATGCACTTGAACGGAGGCATCGAGCCGCTGCTGACGGTCAGCATTCCGCAGGACATCTATACCTCAGCCACGGTCACGCTGGGAGAGGCAGTATTTGTTTGCATTGCGCAGGTTCCAGGAGGCGGACTCGGAATCGCGAATTATTCAATTATCAATCAAGGCCCTACGGTGAGTCTGCCGACGCCGATCACGGTTACGGGCAACAGCATGGGGCTATTACTGAACATGCAGGTTTCTGCTTCGGCGGTTTTTCCCAGCTGTTGGGCCACCCCGGCATTCGAGGGGTTCTCCATGACGCCGACCTTCAACCTCGCTCCGATTGACTTGTCCACTTCCCCGACGAACTCTGGAAACGGCAAGGTCAGCGGACTTTTGGCGACGGTCGCGTCGGTGGGAACAATACCGTCAAATTTGACGCTCACGATTTCGGGCGGACCATTCGGCACCAGAACTCTGGCGGCGAGTTCCAGCAGCGCAACGGTGTTCCAGGGTGTGAGTGGCGCTCCCGCGCTCTCCCCCGGAATGCTTTTGAATGTTGACGGTGGGATTCAGTCCGATGGATCGCTGCTGGCGACTCGCATTGAAGTGGAAGATTCCTCGGCGCTCAATGATTCCAGTGGTCCGGTGCTGACGGTTGCCAATGAAGTGCCGGTGGTTACGCTCTATGGCCGCAACGAACTGGGCCCTCTGCAAACCATTAATGGTCAAAGCGGATTCTACTTCGATTTCCCCGACTTCGATTTCGACAGTGCTGTGTTCCAGACCTCGGGTCAGTTTACGAACCTGCAGAGTCTGCCGTTCGTTCCCAGCTTCAACGCCTCCAACATGGTGGCAGGTCAGAACGTCGACATTACTTCGGGAAGCTTTTCAGTCGTCGGCGGAGTTTATACTCCCGCGAACACCATCACCCTCGTGCCGCAGACAATCAATGGGACGGTGGTCGCTTCGCAGCAGAGTGGCAGTTTTATCGATTACACCGTCTCTCTCGCTTCGTATGATTTGTTCCCTACGTTGGCCGTGCAGCAGGGACAGACGACTCTTCTCAACAATCCGAGTCAAATCGAGGTTTACGTCGGCAATAATACTCAGAAGCTGAACACTCAGGCGCTTGCTGCGGGCAGCACGCTACGCTTCTACGGACTGGTGTTCAACGATAACGGCACGCTTCGCATGGATTGCGCGCAGGTGAACGATGGAGTGACGGCGACAGCGAAGGCGAGTTCTGCTGTCGCTGCGCGGGGCGTGACTCAGGCGGTTCGCCGTAATGTGGGCGGGCTTGTGCTGCACACAGTCACGACGACAAAATAACAGCGCTGGTTGGCATCCAGAGCATCTGCGGGGCACGGCTGCAGTGGCAGACTTTGGGCCAGTAAAGTTCCCGAGAGAAACACTGGCATCCGGCAAAGGCGCATGGCCGTTTTCCTGATTCACTCAAGATGGAACGGAGGTTACGGCAAGAAGTTGCGGCCAATCGAGTTGTTCCTCACCAAAGTCAAAAGCCCCGCCCTGTCGCACGAAAGCACGACAAGGGCGAGGCTAGCAAGCGACCGAGAAATCCAGCTCCTTCCGAATTACTTCACTCGCACTGCCATTCCCACGGAGGAATTTTCGTTGTTGATCGCGGAAATGCCTTGCAGGGCGACTACTTGTCCGACGGCGAGCGGCGCCGGCTGCACCACCAGGGAAAAGCTCGCACCGATGCTGAGTTGCATCACACCGCTGCCGTTACTTTGCATGGTGTAGGTGCCGGTCATGGCGCCAGTTTTGGAGGCGGACACGCCAGACCCGGCCGACTGGTAGACCTGATCCCAGTCGCAGTTCGGCGGCTTCACGGTGGCGGTGCAGGTGCTCGAACTCGGCGTAACGTTGGTGTTATTCTTCACGGCCTGGAACGTGAGCACGGTGCTATTTACCGTGTAGTCAACCAATGCCCCAACCACGTAGGCCGAGGTGCCGTTCCATACCTTGCCGGAGGGTACTTTGTAGGGGCAGACACCTACTGGTTTGGCGTTCTTGGCGCACTGATATTCCTGCGGGTCGTGGGTGGTTGTGAAGCTGCTCCCGGTGGTTATGTTTCCGTTTCCGTCTGCAACCACGGTGCCAGTGGTCACATCCGTTGCGGTCGGGACGAAGTAACAGTAATAGCCGAAGGGAAGCTTGTAGGACGTGGTCGGACAGAATCCCACCTGCTGGTTGAACATGTTGTACTGAACGGTGTAGCCGGCCGGTCCGCCGATTTGATAAGTGTAGGTGCCGGAAAGCGAGGCATTCGTGACCTGCGCATGCAGGCCTGAGGCCGCGGCAAAGCTGAACAAAAGGATTGCGGCTGCCAATTGGCGCGAACCGCATATCCGAGTACGTGCTGGAGTCATGCGTTCTCCTCCCAGAGAATCTGCGGGAGTATATCCGGAAAGGAAAACGGGCGCAATGGCCCGCTGGTGGCGGCTTTTGGAGGGAATGGGCGCTGGCATGCAGGCAAGTCCTGCATGGCGATTGGTGCCCTTGGTTTCAAGTGCGCACGGGCGATAACCGGCGCATCGTACCTCGCCGCGCTCCGGGCTAATGGCACTCATGAGCCATATCTATCGTTAAGGCAACGACCTATGGTTGCAACCATCACTTAACTCATGGGGAACCTGGTGTCTTGGAAGGTGGTTCTTTGCGGTGGGTAAAAATTTTGGCTAGGAATAAGGAGTACTTGATGTTCAAGCAGTTCGGTTTTTCTGCTGAGATGCTGCCAGGCATCCGGCAAGCCTTGGCCGGTTCTTTGCTTTTTCTTTCTTGCGTCGGCAGTATCGGGTGCAATATTGGGAAAAAAACAACAGTGTTGGCCCTCCAAACAAATCCTCCGTCGATTAGCGCGGGCACCCAGCTTGTTTTTACCGCGACCATCAGCCACAATAACGGTAACTTCGCAGGCGCCAACTGGACCCTGACGAGCGGCGGCACCGCGTGCTCGACTGCGTGCGGAACGCTGAGCAATCCGACCAACAGTGGAAGCGCGGGAAATGGCGACACCGCGACGATTACGTACACTGCGCCGGCCACGGCTCCGAGTCCCAATTCCGTCACGATCACCGCCACGTCCGTCGAGAACCCGAACTCCTCCGGGGCAGATACATTCACGATCGATTAACGCCATACCTTGGAATATCGGTGTGCATGCAGCCCTAGGGGTTTTCACTCCCTCTAGGGCTGTCTTTCGTCCCAGCGAACAGGATTACCTGGTAACTGTCTAAATCAGCCCGTGGCGCGTCGCCAGCAGCATGACGGCCGGGGCGATAGACTATTCTCGAAATCAATCTGAGGGAAAGGCCAGTCATGACTTATTACGGGGCAGAGGAACTTGCGCGATCGTTTCGCACGGTGCGCAAGAATACGATCAAAATTGCAGAGGAGATTCCAGAAGAGAAGTACGGGTTTCGTCCGGCGGAGGGATGCCGCTCGGTCGCCGAGATGCTGGTGCACATTGCGGTGATGACGCGCGTGCCAGAACAGATTCATGTGGTCGAGCATCGCAGCTCGCTGGTGGGCTTCGATTTCTTCGCGGTCATGGGCAAACTGCAGGCGGAGGTGAAGGCGGTACGTACCAAGCCGCAGATACTAGAACTGCTGCGCAGCGAGGGCGAGAAGTACGGCAAGATTCTGGAAGGCGCCTCGGAGGCCTTTTTGGCGGAGCAGGTCGAGTATCCGGAACCGATAGAGCCGCGGGTGAAATCGCGCTTCGAAATGCTGTCCGCGCCCAAGGAACACGAAATGCATCACCGCGGGCAGTTGATGGTGATCGAGCGCATGCTCGGGATCACGCCGCACCTCACGCGGCAGATGCAAGAGCGCATGGCGGGGATGCAGGCGGCGCAGGCGAGCCGGTAGGGGTCAGGAGATTGGCGGCGGCGCAATCCGCCGCCAGTCACGTAAACAGCAAAAGCTGGATAGCGGAGTCAATAGCTCTAATGGCGGGTTAGCGAAAAAACGATTTGTATCAGGGCATGCCTTTAGGTGTTGAGCGGCATGACATACTTTACACATTGTACTCACCACATCCTTTACACTTCCGCGCGAGCGAAGCTAGGGCGGGAAGAATAAGTCCGGCCCTGTCGGAGGGCGGATGGGATGGAGAACGATGGATGGGAGGGAGCAGCGGGCGCAGTTTGTGATACGGGCCAGCCAGACGGCGGCGAATTTAGCGGGGCTGTGCCGGGAGTTTTGGATTTCGCGGAGTGATTCTACACGTAAAATACCCTATTCTTAAAAAGGTCATTTTAAATAAGAGTCGTGGAATCACGACGGGGGCGATTGCCACCCAGGAAGGCCGGCGACTTAATCTGCAGTCGGGCGCGACAAGGCGCGCTTCCAATAACTGTTTGTTTACTGGCTCGGCGGTCGTGGAGGGAGCGGCGCGTCCATGGTTTTTGGAGGCGCTGGAGATTCCTCGGAACCGTCGCCGGGTTCTGGCCTGTCAAACTGCGGGTGCTCCTTTGCGTCTGGGATAAAAGGTAGATCGAAACCCAACAACCTCATGCGTCGCAGAAGTTCTTTTCCATAGGGAGTGCGGTCAACTTCTTCGCGTACAGAATCAACCGCGATCAGGCTGTCACGAGGGCCGAGATACAGCAGCGCGTCGGCCTCATCTTTCAGTTTCACGGGGGGGTCGACACTTTCAGTTCCGCCCGAGATGACGGGGATCGCGGGCAACTCGCCAACCCAGTTTCCGTTTACCAACGCAATCGAAGGCGCGGGCCAGGAATCGAATCGGTGATCCAGGTCGTCATAGCCTTTCACGGCGTTCGTGCCCGCCAGGATCACGAAAGTCTTCGCGCCGGCCCGCCGCAATTCAGGTTCGATGTAGCCGTTTCCGCGCTCGCGCAGAAAATGGGCGGAGCCGGCGATCAGGAAGGCGCGGTGGTGTTTGGCGAGTACTTCGTCCTTGACGACCTGTGCAGACCACTGGTCGCGATGGCCCAGGTACGGACCGATGTCGTCCTTGGTTTTTACCTTGTCCCAATCGATGTAGGGGTCGCCACAAAGAACGCGCATCTGATGCTTGCCGCGGCGGCGCAGGTTCACTTCGCGCACCGCTTTGTACAAGTCTGCATAAATCGGTGGCGGGTCGCCCAGACCCAGCGTGTTCCGCCAGGCGCGCTGGACGTCCTCGATGGGAACGGCTTCGCCGGCAACATAGCGGTCCACGGACTTCTGATACAGGGAATTTCCGAATTCCATTACGACGTCGTCCACCCGGTCGGCGAACTCAGGGTTCGCGATCAGCGATTGCAGCCATGCGTATTCCTGCTTGTTCCAATGGATCTCACCCAACATGACGAGATCGTGCGTCTCGAATGCTTGTAGGACAGCCGCCGAGGGGTTCTTAGGAATGGGACTCGCTTGGGCAGGACAGAGTGAAGCCCATGCAAACCAAAGTGCTGACAATACCTGGATGGGATGTACTCTCATCTGCCGCAACTAAGAATGATGTCTTTTGAGTCTGCGACTAAAGACACCAAATGCGTGGCGCGGGTTCCAAGCAGGGACGCAAGAGCGCGCCCGATTCAGGAGTCACTTGTTGCTAGCTCGGGTATATCTCTGAGTTGGTGCCATTCGTGAGGTAGACCTCGCATGAGCAGGCCACAATCGAAGTCGAGCGACCCTGCGGGGAAGCGCTGTGGGGCCGAATAGAATTCGCAGTGCTGTGACTCAACTTCCATCGGCACCATCTCCCACTTGAGCATTTTCAATTGCAATCCTTCCAATTCATCGCCACGCAGTGAACAGGAAAAGCCGCAGTCGCCTTTTCGGAAAAATTCCGATACCTCGTCAAACGATCCGAAGCTGGGAGTATGGCGCCATTCACCCAAGACGCGGGCCGAAAAGCGCACATCGGCTTTACGGTCATCGGTGGTCACATCCATGGCAAGACGGCTTGCGTCTTCGCTCACCTGAAAGCGAGCATGGTGATGAACTCCTGGGAAAAGACGCCCGCCGAGCAGTTCGACCAATCGCTGGTCCGTTTCACGACGCCAGATAAACACTCCCGGGCGCATCCCGTCGCTGGCGGGGTATTGGATCGCCACTCGATGAGCCATGTTTTCGGACGAGAGACCGAGTGGACCGGGAACGCCGTGCGGTCGGAGGTTCTCCAGTCGGATCAGACAGACGCCCACGATTGCATGCCCGTTCCGTTGGTCAACTTGCAGGGGCGCAGGCAGAAGGCATTGCACTACGTCGGCATCCGCCCGGAAGTTCAGGAGCATACGGCGGGCGATCACGCCTTGGATCAGCGGCAGCATTTCGTGCAGGATTCTAGCAGACCACTGATCCTAACTCTCGATTGTCCGCCTCGGAGTTCGAAGCCATGAAAAACGGCGGCGACCAGGTTTGATCGCCGCCGTATTCCGCAGAGCCGCAGCGGAGAACTTCCTCCGCCGTCAGGTCTATTTCACGACTTGCTTCACGGCCGTCGAGAAACTCGACTTCAGGTTGGTGTTTCCGGTGTAGACAGCCGAAATCGAATGCGTACCGACTGTCAGCGTGGAGGTCGTGAAGGTTGCCTTAGCCCCGCTGACGGTTCCGGTTCCGATGATCGTGGCTCCGTCTTTGAAGTTCACCGTTCCGGTCACGGCTCCGCCAAATGCCGGTGCGATCGTTGCGGTGAAGGTTACGGCTTGCCCGTGATTCGACGGATTCAGCGATGAGACGAGCGTCGTCGTCGTCGCAGCCTTGTTCACCGTCTGCGCCAGCGGAGAAGAAGTATCCGCCAGGAAGTCGGTGTCGCCAGGGTACACGACCGTAATCGAGTGAACTCCGACGCTCAGTGCCGAGGCGGTGAGTGTCGCCACGCCACTGGCGTTTAAGACGCCGGTGCCCATAACCGTCGCGCCGTTCTTGAAGGTCACGGTTCCAGTGGGCACACCGCCGAAGGCTCCGTTCACGGTGGCCGTGAGGGTGACCGGCTGGTGCCACGAAGACGGATTCACCGATGACGTTACCGTCGTCGTGGTGCCCGCCTTGTTGACCGTCTGGGTGATCGCTGCCGAGACGCTGGCGATATCTTTTCCGCTCGTCTCATAGATAGCAACGATCGTGTGGCTGCCCAGGGCAAGCGCGTTCGTCGTGTATGACGCCACACCTCCGCTGAGCGCAACCGTAGCCACGACCACGCCATTGTTCTTGAACGCCACGTTGCCGAGCGGCGTGGCCCCGAAGCTGGCGGTCACGGTCGCTTT
>Ga0210410_10004562_pt1 | contig 12133 bp, 7 predicted proteins | sample IncBWC4MmetaG_FD_161058 | JGI IMG/M metagenome (GOLD analysis project Ga0210410, IMG submission 161058) | Forest soil microbial communities from Barre Woods Harvard Forest LTER site, Petersham, Massachusetts, United States - Inc-BW-C-4-M | ecosystem: Environmental > Terrestrial > Soil >... | reverse complement strand
GCGTCGTCGTCCGCTGTCGCGGGTTGAGCTGCTGCAGTCGCTTCTCCGCGGCGCGCATGATTGCGCTCACGACCTCGCCGAAGCCATGCTCATCCTGCATGCGAATCAAATACGGGTCGCTGTCAAAGGACCGGCAATTTCCCAAACTCCTGCTCCGGAAAAAGCCGCTCCAGCTGCAGCTTCTCGCAGCCCAGGCTTACCACCAGCGGAGTTCCACCCAGGTTGGGATGAGTGCTGATATGCCGGATCGTTTGGATCGGGATTTCCGCAGCGGGCGCGTCCATGGCGATGCCGCATCCGTAAGTATGAGTGATGGCAACGACGTCGTTCACCCCGGGGAATCGCGGCAGGATTTCGTCCCGGATTCGCCGCACGGCATACTCCACCGTGGGAGCAACGCACTGGACGGTGGTGGTAATACCCAGAATATTCTTTGTCCCACACTGCCATCCGCATTGCGGAAGCCGTCGAATGTATAACCGGTGAGGGCTGGTTGAGGCACAGGAATGGCGGTCGCCAGAGGTAATTCGTCAAGGGCGGGCGGCTGGGGTAATTCGATGGCGTCTTCGTGCACCCACGAACCCACCGCGATCGGACGCGCCGCGAACCCAATACTTTGGCCGTAGCGTTTGACCGGATCTCCGCGCTGTAAGTCCCGCAAAGCTACTTTGTGAGCCTGTGGAATGCGCTCCTTGAGCGTCAGCCCGTCGGCAAATTGAGTGGCTGCTGGCAGTCCTTCAGGATTGACGATGATCGCGACGTTGTCGCTCGGGTGAACGTGAATGTAGAGAGGTTTCACGTCGCGCACAATCACTACCGAGACATTTGTCGGTGTACGTTATCACATCGAACAAGCTCGGACGCTCCTCGGTATAACCGGGCCTATGATTTGGAACAGCGCCTCCACTCAAAGCGAGTTCAAAAACGCAATCAGAGCTTTCTCCTGGGGAGTAAACCCGGTATTGAAACGCATATCGTAAAAGACGAGGGCATCCGCCAGCGTCGCGGCAGAACCATTGTGAAAATTCCGCAATCCTGGACCTGATGCTACTCAAATCTGCAACGCTACTTACGTACCTCTTCGTATCTGTAAATTGAGACTAGAGCGGATCATAGATCAGCTCCAGAGTTACACCTCCATAAGGTTCGCTGTCCAGATAGACAGCGCGGCCCTTACCTTTTGAGGTTTTCCAGGAGGCATCTTGCGATGGTGGCGCACCACGAGCACTCATCAGCTTGATGGCGTCGTCCATATCGCTAACGTTCACACCCAGGTGGTGGAACCCTTCCCCGTGCTTCTTCCCATATTCTACATAGACGTCCGGACCGACAATCTGCTGCACCCACTCGAAAGGCGCGTCGCCGGTACGGTCCCATCCGAGCCACATTTCGTAAATGCCGGGTTGGCCGCGATAAACGCGGTCGAGACTGACGTTGTGGTCAATTCGCGAAAAGGGTGGGAAGCCGAGGCCCGTATAGTATGTGTCCACCTTTCGCACGTCATTCACGACCCAGGCGAAATGGGTGATCTTGGTGAGTGGGTATTCGTTGGCGGCAATGACGGCCGAGGACAGCTGAGTATCTGGTTCATCGATCAGAGCCAGCGTATGTCCTCCGCCTTGAGCGGCCGTATCTAGATATGCAACTCGGCCCCTTCCCGTTGGACCCTGCCAGCTGTCTTTGACCACCACACCCACGCCTCTTGAGGAGAAGTACTTGATCTGGTCGTCAAACTGCCGCGGCGATTTGACGGCATACCCAAGGACACGAATGCCATCACCATGTTGGCGGAGGCCATCACTCCAGAACTTGCCACCGTGCACAGGTTGGATCCATTTGATTTCGAGTTCGCCGATGTTGGCGGTTACCTGCTTTGCAGTCGCTGGGTCGGGCGTGCCGCGATAGGTCAGATTCGGAAAGCTCACCACGCCGTCGCGATGGACATTGTGCACACCGAGGCGTTGCCAGTATTCCACTACGCGGTCGAGGTCGCCTACTACCCAGATAACCTGGGCCACATGATGGTAGATAGCAGGATTCAACACAGGCGCTGCTGTCTCGTCGTCCTTACCCGGAGCACGATGCGGGCTGCTCTGTGGCACGGCGGTTTCGCCAAGTAGAGCTAGGCCCAGAATGGCCGTGTAGATCAAGACTAATCTTGAAGAATGACCTCTTCTCATCGCCTCCTCCACTGCTACTGGAATTTCTGTTTGTGGACGATTCCCGCACCCTCTCGAATTGTTACTAACTGGTCAGCTGCCACGTTTGGGATGGTCTCGGTCGTGCCATTGGTCCAGCGGATGGTCAGGTCAGCAGCGGCTTCGGTGCCGAGTCCAAAGTGCAGGCGACGGTCGTTGGCGGAGTAGAAGCTGGACTGCGCAATCACTTCCTGCGCCTGACGCCGGGTTCCGTAGCGTGCGACCACGCGCGTACCGATGGCGCTGCGGTTGGTCTTGACCCCAATCAGAAGGACTTTCAGCCAGTGGCCGCCGCTCGAAACGTCATTGCGCAGCAGGGACGGCGGTTCGTTCATGTTCATCACCAGGATGTCCATGTCGCCATCATTGTCGAAGTCCCCAAAGGCACAGCCGCGGCTGGAATGAGTCTCGGAGACTCCGCTTCCAGCTTCCTCCAGTAATTCCTCGAACCTGCCGTCCCCGAGGTTGCGGAAGACGATGCGGGGAGTATGGAAAGGGTAGGCCGGGAGTTTACGCTCAACCTCGGGATAGACGCTACCGGTCGCAATAAACAGGTCGGGAAAACCATCGTTGTCCAGGTCGACCATTCCCGTGCCCCAGCCCACATATCGGGTTTCAACTCCCAGACCCGAGCGGATGGTGACATCGTCGAAGTTTCCTTTTCCATCGTTGCGGTAAAGGACATTGGTGTCGTCGGCGAAGTTGGTCTTGAACATGTCCAGGTTCCCGTCGAGATCGTAGTCGCCAACTCCAACCCCCATTCCGGCCTGTTCCAGGCCGTCTTCGCTTAGAGCAACGCCACGCTCCAGGCCCTCTTGGCGAAACGTCCCATCCTGCTGGTTGCGGAACAGCCAACTCGGCGTGGAATCGCAAGCGACGTAAATGTCGGGCCATCCATCGTTGTCATAGTCTGCGGCGACCGCTGTCATAGGATACGAACCGGAGGCCGCCGAGACACCCGACGCCTTGCTCACGTCGGTGAAAGTTCCGTCGGCGTTGTTGTGGAACAATTGGACGAACCCAGTGGGCAGGCCGCGCGGACCGCAATTCACGGAAACGCCCTTCCAGGTACAGTCAGGGTTTTCGCCCGGCTTGGGCAGTTTCTCCAGCGTAGTATTCAGATAGTTAGCTACGAACAGGTCCAGCCGCCCATCGCGATCGTAGTCCACCCAGGTACAGCCGGAGCCGTAACGTACGCCGGCCTGGCCAAGCCCGGCTTTTTCCGTTATATCCGAAAAAGTTCCGTTGCCATTATTGTGGTAGAGAACGTTGTTGCCATAGTAAGTAATAAAGATGTCGTCGAAACCGTCGTTGTCGTAATCGCCCACAGTCACAGCGGAGGCCCAACCAGTGCGGAGCAGCCCAGTCTTAGCGGTCACGTCGGTAAACGTACCGTCGCGATTGTTCTTGTACAAGCGATTGGACGCGCCGGGCGGCGGGCCTTCCAGGCGAGTGCCACTGAGAACAAACAGATCGACCCAGCCATCGTTATCGTAATCGATGAACGCCACACCACACCCGACTACCTCGATAATGTAGCTCTTGCTGTCGATGCCTCCGTAAACAACCGGCTGCGTGAGGCCCGCCTGTTTTGCGACATCGGTAAAACGTGCCAGAAACGGCCGCCCGGAAGGCTTCCCGCGGGGTTGTGGCTTCACATTGCGCGAGGAAATTCCCTGCCCGAAAGCGGTAGCACCCAGCATGACGCCGCCAGCTGCGCTCGCTAAGGTCGTGATCATTTTGCGACGTGTGATTATGCTTGGTCGGATCATTGGACTGGTTCGATCGCTTTCAACGTCTGCCCGGCCTTGACGTTCTCGAATGTCTGGATGATTCCGGAAGGCCACTGGATCACCACCAGCTTCGCCGTGGAATCAGCGCCCAGGCCTACCAGCAGGCGCTTGTCACTGGCCGAGAGGTACCCGACCGCGGTGTTCACGGTGAAATACTGAGTCAACCCCGACGCAGAAACCACTTTCACGCGGCTTCCAATTCCGTCGCGATTCGATTTCTTGCCGACAGTCTCGATCCCGATCCAGTTTCCGCGATTGCCGCCGTCGTTGCGAAGCACGTACCCTTTCTGGCCAGCATTGCTGACTACCACGTCGATGTCACCGTCGTTATCAATGTCGCCAAAAGCGGCGCCGCGCCCTGCCCAGGGTATTTGAAACGCGTCGCCAGGAGCCACCCGCACGAAATGACCGGATTCATTTCGCAGTAAGAGTGGTGGTTGCAGGTATCTCAGATTTGGCGAAGTCTTCTCGATGGTGTCCATCACGTGAGACTGGGCGACGAAGAGGTCCTTCCAGCCGTCGTTGTCGTAGTCGAAAAAACGGGTGCTCCAACCCGCAAAGGAGAGGGTTGCGCTACCCAAACCGGATTGGTTGGTTACATCCCGGAAGGTGCCATCGCCGTTGTTACGAAACAGCATATAGCGTTCGTTAGAGAGATCGGTGACCACGATGTCCGGGCGGCCGTCATTATCGTAGTCGCTGAAATCGGTGCCCATCCCGGCAAAGGTCTTTCCGTCCTCGTTGTAGCCCACGCCAGCCAGCATGCCGGTTTCCGTAAAGGTGCCATTTCCGTTGTTGTGGTAGAGAAAACACTGCACCGAATCATTGGCGACGAAAATATCGGTGAAGCCATCGCCATCGTAGTCGGCGAATGAGACACCCAGTCCCTTGCCCTTGGGATTGGCGATCCCGGCTTTTTCGGAAACATCGGTGAACGTGCCGTCACCATTGTTGTGATAGAGGATGTTGGTAACACCGTCATAGTTGTCGGGATGGCAGTAGGCCCGATAGCCGGGTTGTTTTTCTCCGCAATAGCGGTTGGTCTTGAAAGTCCAATTCACATAACGCGTGACGAAGAGGTCGAGCTTGCCATCATTGTCGTAGTCGAAAAACCCGGCGCTGGCGCTCCATCCTCCCCCGGCGACTCCGGCGCTTTTGGTGACATCCGTGAAAGTGCCGTTTCCGTTGTTGTGGTAAAGCGTGTTGCCACCGTAGCCCGTTACATAGATATCTTCAAAACCGTCGTTATCGTAATCGCCCACGGCTATGCCCATATCGTAGTGGTTCTGCGGCATCCCGGTGAGTCCGGCCTTTTCTGTGACGTCGGTAAACGTGCCATCGGAGTTTTGATGATAGAGCCGGTTCCAGAACTTGCGGTCGGACTTATCGGGCAGTTTGTCATCCGGCATAGGATCGTCAATCTTGGCGCCGTTAGTGAAGAAGATATCCAGCCGTCCGTCGTTGTCGTAATCGAGCAGAGCAACACCGCCTCCCATGGTTTCCACCAGGTGTTTGTTCGAGGTGGCGGAGCTTTCATGCTTGAAATCGATCTTGGCGGTCTGGGTAATATCGGTGAACCGCACGTCGGGCGCGGGTGTAGCGGCCATCACGCACCCAATCAGGACAAAGACAAGCCCAGATGCCGTACTCCATCGGCGCGCATATCGGGGTCTTCTCATGATGGGCTGATGGTTTGCTTCTATCCGAATTTCCTGGTTTCGAGTATTCCCTTCGCTTCCTGCAGGACGAAGAGGTGATTCGCGGACAGATTCTGGAAGCTCTCCTTCAAGCCGGATGGCCAGGCGAGCTCAACACTGTCTGCTTTGGTGGAGCGGCCTAGCCCGAAGTGAAGGCGGAAATCGTTTTGTGAATAATAGCTTGATCCGCTCATCACCTCGTCGATCTGGCTGTGCCCGCTGCTGGTGACCTTCACACGAGTCCCGATTGCCGACCGGTTGGAGCGAGTGCCCACACACTTGATCATGATCCAGTTATTCCTGTTTCCGCCATCATTGCGCAGCAGCGACGGTGGCCCATCCAGGTTGTTCACGATCACATCCACATCTCCATCGTTGTCGAAATCCCCGAAGGCGCAACCGCGGCCCAGATTCTCGGTCCGAATCGCCGGGCCAGCCTTCGCGGAAACATCTTCGAAGCGCCCGTTTCCCAGATTGCGGTACAGAACTTTGGGCTCTTTGTAAGACAGGTGCAATTTCCGGTCAGCGATTTGAGAGTACACATGGCCGTTTGCCAGAAAAAGATCTTCCCAGCCATCGTTGTCGAAGTCGAAGAAGCCCACGCCGAAGCCGAGGTATTTGCGGTTAACGCCCAGGCCGGCCCTGATGCTGGCATCCTCGAAGGCGCCGTTGCCGTAGTTGCGGTACAGCGTGGTCACCTGTTCGGAGAAATTCGTGCGCGCAATGTCCAGCCAGCCATCGGCATCGAAGTCTCCCACCGCAACACCCATTCCGGAGAGGGAAACGCCATTCTCGTCTAAAGCGCAACCGGCCGGCACCGCAATTTCGCGGAATGTACGGTCATGATTGTTGCGATAGAGCAGGCTGGGAGCGCTGTCGCAGGCGACGTAAATATCCGGCCATCCGTCGTTATCGAAGTCCGCGGACGCTGCTCCCATTCCATACGAACCGCTGGCCTGCCAATTTCTGTCAACGAAGACCATTGAGGAAGGCCCGCGCGGCCGGGCGATGCCCGACTCCTCGGAGACGTCGGCGAAGGTGCCGTTCCCGCGATTGCGATAAAGGATGTTGGTCCCGCCGGCGAAACCCAGAGGCCCGCACGGCACCGGAATGTCGTTGTACATGCAGTAGGGGGCCTGGCCCGGCTTGGGTGCGTGGGCGGGGTCAAAATTCACATAATTCGCCACAAACAGATCGAGCTGACCGTCACGATCGTAGTCCAGAAAGCAGCAACCTGCACCCCAGCGGTTTTCAGATCCGGCCACGCCGGCCTGCTCAGACACATCGGTAAACGTCCCGTCGGCGTTATTGTGATAGAGGACGTTGTGGCCAAAATAAGTGACGAAGAGATCGTCGAAGCCGTCGTTGTCGTAATCTCCAACGCAACAGGCTTGTCCCCATCCGGACCGGGTCAGCCGCGCTTTTTCGGTGACGTCCGTAAAGGTGCCGTCGCGATTGTTGTGAAACAGATAACTGGAGGGGTTGCGATTCCGAACCGCCGGGTCAAGGCTGGTTCCGTTCACCAGAAAAATATCGAGCCAACCATCGTTGTCGTAGTCAAACAGCGCCACTCCGCAACCCATCTCCTCGAGCAGAAACTGTTTGTTGGTAGGGCTACCAGAAATGTTTCTAGCGTGCCCCAAGCCAGCCTGGCCTGTAATGTCGGTGAAAACGACGGGAGAAGGCGAGTCGGCTGCCAGCAGATGCGGGGCTGCCAAAGCAAACGGTAATGCTGCCCCGGCCCGGCCCAGCAACTGCAAAAACCCACGCCGCGATTGCCTGCGGCTGGGGTTGCTACTCACGCTGTGCTCCGGGCTGCGGTAGGGTCGCGGGAGGATTGGCGCCGCTGCGCCGCATTTTCTCTAGATCATTCGACTCCTTGTCGAGTCGCGTGAATACTTCCAACGCCTCTTTGCTTTCTTTCGTCTTCCCCTGCCTGCGAAGCACGCCGGACAAAACGTAGTAATAAGAGGAGGCCCGTGGGTTGAACGTGATGGCCTGGGCCAGCGAATCGACCGCGTCGTCCAGGTGGCCCTGGCTGTCCTCCGCCTTCGCCTTTTGAAACCAGGCCCGGTCGGACTTGGGATCAAGTTCGATGGCCTGGCGCGCGTAGGTGAGGCCTTTTTCGGGATCGCCGGTGCGGTTGTAGTACGCGCTCAGGTTAACGTGCGCAGAGGCAAACGTGCCGTTGCGCGCCTGGTTCAGGGCGATGGCCTTTTCGTAGCTCGCAACGGCGCCAGCGTTGTCACCCAGCGCCTCCTGGGTCAATCCGAGGGCGTCCAAAGCCTCGACGTATGAAGGATCGATGCGCAGGGCCTCTTCGAATTCATTCCTCCCTGGGGCCCAATTGTCCTGCATGGAAAATAGTTTGCCAAGGTTGTAGTGCATCTCAGCCGACTTCGGGTCGTAGCGGATGCCTTGCTCGAACTCAACCTGAGCAGCATCGAATCTGCCGATGATCATCAGATCGCGGCCCAGAATCTTGTGCGCTTCGCTGTTTTTCACGTCGAGTTGGAGGCATTTCGCCAAGGCCCGAATGGATTCGCCAATCTTCTGCTGGGCAAACAAGCTGTAGCCGAGAGCGTACCAACCCCGCGAAGACTCTGGATGCTCCCTGACGTAGTCGGTGAGCAGGGGCTCCACCTCTTTGAACCGGCTCTCTCGAATGTAACCTTCGAACTCGGCCAATCGCGCAGGATCGTCTTTGGCGGCAGAGGCCTCTGCCAGTTTCTGCAAGCTCTGTCTGGCAGCGAGATTACCCGGGTTGAGATCGACAGCTTTTTCATAGGCGTCGGAAGCGCCGCCTTTGTCGCCCTGCTTCTCCAAAACCACTCCGAGATAGCGTTGGGCATCCGACGAATCGGGCTGAAGCTTGAGGGCATGGCGAAACTTGGTGGCAGCTTGATCCAGATCGCCTTTGTCGAGCGCGGCGCGGCCCTCGGCAATGTCCAGGTTGACATTCTGGTTGCGGTCGTCAGCGGAGGAAAGCTCACGGCCCTGCTTGAGTTCAGCCGCCGCCTCATCCTTGCGTCCCGCTCGGGACAGCGCCAACCCCAACTGATAGTGGGCCTCGCCACTCTGCGGGTCGAGGCGCGCCGCCTCCTGGAGCTCGGTGATCGCTTCCGGCACTTTCCCATCCTGTAGGAGCGCCTTGCCCAGTGCAAGGTGTGCTCGCGCGAAGTTGGGGGACGCCGCGATTACCTTGCGCAACAGCTCGATCTCTTTCGATGGACCGTACTTTGGGCTACTCCCGTAGGCCGTCGCCAGATTGAACTGGGCCTTGGTGGATGCTGGAGCCAGGGCGACCGCCTTCTCCAGTTCGTGGATGGCCTGTTCAGCGTCGGTGGGAATCAGCGCCGCGCCTAGGTTGGCGTGCGCATCGGCGTAATTCGGGCTGATGCGTATCGCTTCGCGGAAAGCCGCAATCGCCGCTGGGTCGTCGTCGGTTTGGGTGAGCACGAGCCCGATGTTGTTATAAGCCTGGGCGAAGTCTGGACGCAGCCGGACCGCTTCGCGAAATTCTGCGACGACCTCACTCTTGTCCGCCCCTTTGCGCCCGAGCAGAAGTCCCAGCATGTTGTGCGCATCAGCTCGATCCGGCTTTTTAGCTATCGCTTCACGGATCGCACTGATGGCGCTGTCCCAGTCTGGCTCGGGAGGCGACGGATTCTCGATATTCAGTCCGGCTTCGAATTGTCCCATCGCCTTATCGAGCTCGCCGGCACGAAGAAAGACGATACCGAGATCGATGTAGGTGGCGGGGAGGGGTGGCAGAAGCGCAATCGCGCGTTGCAGGCTCAGGCGCGCGCCACCCAAATCACCCGTCTCGCGCAGGGCGGTCCCCAGAAAGGCGTGGCTGGCGCCTCCTGCGGGATCAAGGCGCACACTCTCTCGCAGCTCGGAAATGGATCTCTCCTTTGAGCCGCTATACCACAGCGCGACTCCCAGATTGTAATGAGCTTCAGCCGACTCCGGCCGAAGCGCGACCGAGCGCTCCAGGTGAACCAGTGCGGAAGGCATGTCTCCCTGCTGACCCAGCACGTAACCGAGCAGGTTGTGTGCCTCGGCGTCGTTCGCATCGAGGGCAAGGGCTTGGCTGAGTTGTTCCGCAGCCGCCTTCAGATCCCCGCGAGCGACTGCTTCCTGGCCGCTCTTGTACAAATCATCTGCCGGACTCCCTGCGGGCGGAGCCGGCTTTCGTTTCGCCGCGCTCTGCTGCTTCAGGGCCAGGCCGAGTCCGTAGTAGCCTTCCCGCAGTTCAGGATTGATCTCCAGCGCTTTCTCGAAAGCCGCAATCGCCCCGGTCAAATCGCCACTCTGGCGCAGCGTCTGCCCCAACTCGTACTGGATGTCGGCATTGCCAGGATCGGCTTCAGCAACACGCCGCAGGTGAACCAGCGCGCCTTCGGCATCGCCCTTCTCTCGCAGGGCCACTCCCAGGTTCATATGCGCCGCCAGATTGTCCGGTGCCAGAGCCAGCGCCTTCTTGAACGCGTCGACAGCGGCACCGAGATCACCGCTCTTGGCCAGCGCAGAACCCAGATTTGTATAAGCCCGAGCGTACTTTGGATCGAGAGCAACGGCCTTCCTGAATTCCGCGACGGCATTGGGCAGGTCGGCCTTTCCCATCAAGGCAACCCCCAACCAGTTGTGCGCCTCGGCGGAACCCGGTCCTACCTTCACGGCGCGCTGGAAGGCTTCGAGCGCATGCCGGTAGTCGTTCCGATCCCAATATGCCAGGCCGAGAGTTACATGAAGCTTGGGATTGCCCGGATCGCGCTGGATGGCGGCTTCAATCTGGCTGATTGATGGAGGAGCCTTTTCCACTTTTTGCGCCCAGACCGGAATCAGGCCCGTGACAATAAAGATGGCGACGGCCCACCGTCGAACGATCGTCTGAGCGCGATTCATTGGTCAGGGTCTAATAATCGGAGTTGTAGGCGCGAGTTGCTTTCGTCTTCCTGACGAAGCGACTTCGCGACCTCCAGCCGCTTGTCTGCTTCGTCCTTCTTGCCCATCCGCGAGAGCAACAAGCCCAGTTGGTAGTTGGCCTTCACCGACTTGGGATTCAACTGAACGGCTCTTTCCAGGCTGATCTCTGCCTCGGGATACCGCTGAGCGCTCATGAGCAAGCTGCCCAGCACCTCACACGAGGAAGCATGGTCAGGATAGCGGTGAAGCAAGTCCTGCAGCATGCCGATGGCTTCGGCATCCTTCCCCTGATCTCTGGCAACCAGAGCCAGATAATAGTAGGGCGCGAGTTGGTCGGGCAGCAAGCGAACACTTTCCTGGAGGTGCGTGGACGCCTCCGGCAGGTGGCCCTCCAGGTACAAGACTGAGCCCATCGCATACTGGATCTGCGGGTCACTGGTCCTCGCTTTGATCAAGCCCTCAAGCAGACCCTGGGCGGCTTCGAACTGGCGCTTTCCGACCTTAGTGGCAGCCAGAGCGTACTGGTAAGAGGTATCGTCAGGCCGCAGGCTCGCCGCCTTGGTCAGAGCAGGTTCGGCATCGTCCAGGAGGTCCATTTTTAGGCAGACTCGCCCAAAGCCGAAGAGAATCTCAGGATTATCGGGCTCGATCTTCTTGGCTCGAATCCAATATGAAAGAGATCGCTCGAGTTCACCCTGCCGCTCTGCGATCCCGGCCGCCTGCCGCAGTGCCGGGACCGACGTGGGGTTCAGGGCGAGAGCCTGATCATAGGATTCGAGCGCAGCCACCTGATCGTTCTTTAGCAGGTACACGCCCGCCAGGTTAAACGCCAACTCATAAGAAGGCGGGCTGGTCCGTTTGACCCGTTCCAGAATCTCGATCGCTTCCGGGACTACTCCCTCTCTCGCCAGCAGCAAGGCGAACTTAGTAGACCAGGCGGGCGGAGTATCAGTCAGCTGGGCCCAATCCTTGGCTAGGTCGGTAGCGGCCGCGCGATTGCCGGTCTTCAGGTAGTCCGTCGCCAGCACCAGCAGCCCGTCGGGCGACTGTTTCAGAACAGGAAGAATGGGTTGCGCAAGTTCCAGGGATCGCTGGTAATTTCCCTTTTCGGTTTCCGAACGAGCCAATCCGAGCCTCGCTGTCGCATTTGATGGATCAAGAGTCAGGATTCGCTGGTAGAGTCCGACGGCGAGTTCCGGCTTCTCTTGAATCGTGTAGACCTCGGCGAGGCTGAGGTGGGCACCTAGCAGCCGAGGATCAAGGCGGATCGCCTTCTGGAAAAAATCAACACTTTCTGGGAGTCGATTCTGTTGAAACCGGATGGTGCCGAGCACCGAATAAGCCACGGCGCGTGTTTGCGGATTGGAAAGGGCCAGCTGGGCTTGCTGATCGGCTTCTACCAGCCGTCCTTGCTGGACCAAAACGACTGCTTTCTGGAGAGCTTCGCGAGCATCAGCTCTCAGTTCGGCCGCTGTACTCAGGAACAAAAGCAACCCAAGCAAAGATGTCGCGG
>Ga0210410_10004561_pt1 | contig 12133 bp, 9 predicted proteins | sample IncBWC4MmetaG_FD_161058 | JGI IMG/M metagenome (GOLD analysis project Ga0210410, IMG submission 161058) | Forest soil microbial communities from Barre Woods Harvard Forest LTER site, Petersham, Massachusetts, United States - Inc-BW-C-4-M | ecosystem: Environmental > Terrestrial > Soil >... | reverse complement strand
TGCGTTATGCCGACCCCATTGCCGCGCTGGCCGTGGCGGCATTTGTGATTTGGGTTGGCTCGCGTCTCGGAATGCGCACGCTGGAATCGCTGGTTGACGCCGCTCCCGCCGGATTGCAGGAACAAATTTCCGCGGCCGTGGCGGGACTTGAAGGCGTGCTGGGCGCAGAGCGGGTGCGATTGCGCCGCGCCGGGAATCGCCATTTCGTGGACGTCACCATCAGCGTGCCGCGCACGGCAAGTTTTGAGCAGGTGCACGAAATCAGTGACGCCGTTGAACGCCGCGTGGGCGAAATTCTTCCCGCCGACGTGATGGTGCACATGGAACCGCGCGCGCGAGCGAATGAACATTTGTTTGACGCCATTCGCGCCGCAGCGCAGCGCCGTGGTTTGGCCATTCACGAACTTACCGCGCAGGAATTGGAAGGCCGATTATTTGTGGAGCTGCACCTGGAAGTGGACGAACGGTTGTCACTGCGCGACGCTCACCGCATAGCTACCGATCTGGAAGTTGAAATTCGCGAACTGGCATCAGGAGCGAAGGGCGGAGCAGCCAAGCACGCCGTCGAAGTCAATATCCACATCGAGCCACTGGGCACCGAAATTGCCCGCGGCGCGCGCACCATCGAGGAGATGAAGGATCTCGGCCGCTCCGTCGAAAATTATTTGAATTCACTATCGTCGGAATATCACGAACTGGTGGACTGCCATGACGTGCACGTCCGCCAGTTGAGCCACAAAATACTGGTGTCCTGCCATTGTGCGATGTCGGGCGATTTGCCCATCACCGAGGTGCATGACGTGATCGGCGCGCTCGAGGATCGTGTGAAAGAAAAATTCCCGCAGATTTCCCGCGTCACCATTCATCCTGAGCCGGTCGAAGAACGCTAGTTCGCTAATTTGTTCGCGGCGCCCACAAGAATGCGCCCAGCGCGAACACAATCGGAAAACATTCCAGCACGTAGCGAGGTTCCGGAGCCTCAATGCGAGTTAGAAACGCTGTGCGCGCGATGCAGAATGCGATGAGTATCGCGAGGCCCCAAACCTGCGGCCCGCTGAACATGTTTTTGAACAAGGCTCGCGCGATTCCGCCGGCTGCGAAAGCTGCATAAATAATTCCAATCGCTCCCAGCAGCACCGTTGCAAGAAAATCCTCTCGATCATCCTCGAAGTTTTTTCTCAGCGGGAACAGGTCGCCCGTGTAGCCCATCATTTCCACGCGGGGAGTGAACCACATGGTGAGCGCGCGTTGAAATGGCACGGTTAAATATGTACGCAGTGGATGACGCGCGGTGCGTTCGCGCGCCAGTTCCGAAAACTGTGCGTTCCAATCGGGCGCGAAGTTGCAGCAGGTCTTGTTGTACTCGTCGATCAGCGCGGCGACGCGCTCGCGCTCATCCGCTGTGTCGAAAGCACCAGACGGAAAAATCGCCATGGTCACCGGCTGATCGCCGATCGTCCATAGAATCGGATCCACGTCTCGATATCTCACCAGCCATGTATTGGTCCATGCGTAGAGTCCGGTGGGAACAGTTTCGCCCGGACTTTGCGCATAACGCGGAGCGAGCGGCTGAAATTCGTGCAATGAAATTGCGTTGCGCGCGGTCCACGGAACTAGCGGAAGCGCGAAGCCTACCGCGGCCAGCGCGCCGGCGCGAAACAACTTCGGCCAATCGATGCGGCGTCTCCAACGCCAAAGAAGTACAAGTCCGAGAGCAATCAGAATCAGCGGTGTTTCCGGACGCACCATTGTGCCGCAGCCCACGGCGAGACCACCCACAAACCAACTGTTCCCGAGAAACGAAGAAGAATTTTCGCGCGAGGAAGAAGCGTCGTCCGTCCCGCTCAGCAACAAACGCCACGAAAGTTTTTGATATCCAAGCACCGCCGCCGTGAACGCAACCAAAGTGATCGCCGTTAAAAAAGTCGCGAGCACTTCTGTAAGATTCACCGCGGCGTAATCCGCCAAACATGGACAAATCGCCGCCAGCCATAGCGCCGCAAGCTGCACCCGCCGCCGCGCCTGAACTGAAAATGAAGCAGGCGTCAGAAGTCCGGCCAGCATTGCGGCGAGGACACAGGTGCACAAATCCAGTACAATTTGAGCCAACAGCAAAGGGGTCTCACTGCGTCTAACTAAATGGAAGATTGCCGTGAATGCCGGATAGCCCGGAACACGGATGTCGGAGGGAGTAATTCGGCCAACCGCATCAAGTCCGTAAGTTCCGTGCGCGAACCAGTTGTGGCCGAGCGTTTCGTAAATGGTTCCGTCCACGGATCCGGAAGGGTATTTGATTAGGAAGAATAGCCGGAGCGCCAGCCCCGCACCCAGCGCGGCAGCCGGTGGAATCCAGTTGAAGCGCGGATTGGATTCATTTCTCATAACCGCAACGGTATAATTCCTTAGAAAATTCAGTGCGCCGGCGCCCGCGCCGTTACTGAATCCGCGCCGCGCCGGCAATCATCTGTGCAGTAGGTGATTGACAGTTTTTAGCGGTGCAGATAGCTTGGAACTACTTCGTGAACAAACGCAAACCCATATTCTATGACGAAAAACGCCGGCGCTGGTTTTTCACGCGCCGCGCGCTGGAAATCGGCGGCGCGGTAGTCACGCTGCTGGTGCTCACATTTTTCGTCAGCGTGCTGCAGAGAGTTTCGCTGCCGGACTTGAAGGTGCGAAGCTCCATCGCCGGCCGCCGTCCGGTGCCGCCCACGCCGCCGAAAAAAGTTACGCCTGCGCGTCCCGGCAGCACGCGTCGCGTCAAACCTTTGGGCCAAACTCCCGCCAAGTATGTACCGGATCCAGAGCAGGCCGCGTTTTATATCGACGACGACGCCAACGCTCTCGCCTCCCTGAAATTTCACTACCACGATCTGGATCGTCTGATTGCGCTGGAAGTTCATGTCCTGGCGGCTGACGGCTCGCTCGACGTCGGTGACATTACTTCGCACCAACATTCCGGACTCTCTGGTGAAGATGCCGCGCGCTTTACCGCGGAAGATAAACTACACAGTTGGATCTCCGCCAACAATATTGACCTTCCGGTGATGGCCCTCGTGAATAACGGCAACCCCGAAGATGACACCTGGCAAACCACCGAGCTGGTAAAGATGTTGGCAAATCCTGCTGCGCGCAATAAGTTGGAAATGAATCTGGTGAAGTATGCGCTGCAGACTCATGAGGTAGGCATTTGCCTGGATTTTGAGGACGTGCCCATGGCCAGCCAGGTTCACTATCAAGAGTTCGCAACTGAGTTGGCGGGGCTGCTTCATGCGCAGCCGGACCTTCATTTGATGGTCGCGTTGCCCGCCGCCGATGCCGACTACGACTACGCTTTTTTTGGCAAAACTGCCGACTGGATCGTGTTGATGGACTACGACCAGAACACCGCCGAACCGGGTCCCATCGCTTCACAAAGCTGGTTTCTCAGAAATATTGACGCGGTCTTGAAAGTTGTGCCGCCGGAAAAAGTAATCGTCGGCATTTCCAATTATGGGTATGACTGGACGGAAGGAAAGAAAAAAGGATCGACGACGCATATTTCCGTAAGCGTCCAGCAGGCGTTTCTGACCGCGGTGGAATCCTACGCGCAAGTACAATTCGATCCCGATTCCTTGAATCCCCACTTTTCTTACGTCGAAGATAATTTCATGCACCAGGTTTGGTACACGGACGCGGTTACGGCCTACAACCAGATTCACGCCGCCGAAAGCAAAGGCGTGGATGGCGTCGCCATTTGGCGATTGGGAATGGCCGATAGCTCGATGTGGACCATCCTGGATACGGTTCATCCGGACGACGCCACACGCGCAAAAATTATGGACATTCCGCCCGGCCCGGATTTGATTCTGGAGGGGCCGGAGCGCGGAGACATTTGGCGCATTCTGGATCAACCGAAACGCGGGCAACGGACATTCAAGTATGACGCCGCGAGCGATACGATTCAGGACGAAGCCATTACGGTCTATCCGCTCTCCTGGCACATCGAGCGGCTTGGCGGCGATCAGCCGAAAAAACTTGCGCTCACATTTGACGATGGTCCCGATCCAGGCTGGACGCCGAAAATTCTGGACGTACTGAAAGAAAAAAATGCTCCGGCCACATTTTTTGTAATTGGCGAAAACGCGAATCGCTATCCGCAAATTTTGAAACGGGAATTTGAAGACGGCCATGAAATCGGCAATCACACCTACACACACGAAAATATTGAAGACGCCTCGGCAAACACCATTCAGTGGCAGTTAAATGTTACCGAGCGGCTGATTGAATCCTCACTCGGCGTCAAAACCGTATTTTTCCGGCCGCCATACGGCATTGATCATCAACCTGAAACCGCGCCTGAAGTTGCCATGCTGCCGATTCCGCAATCCATGGGCTACATGCTGGTCGGCGCGCGAATTGATCCGCACGATTGGGGCGATCTCGGCGGCGGATCTCCTCCGCCGGTGGACGATATCGTAAAACGAGTTTTGGACGACGCCAGCAAAGGCAGCATCGTAATGTTTCACGATGGCGGCGGCGATCGCAGCCACACGTTGGAGGCGCTGCCTCGCGTGATTGATGGATTGCGCGCGGCGGGATATCAAATTGTGCCGGTCTCGGAACTAGTTGGCCAAACGCGCGCGGAAGTAATGCCCGAAGTTACCGGCAAAGAATTGTGGGCCGCCCGCGCGGACTCCTATATTTTCGGAACAGTGTTCATTGCGCGCGTTGGAATCGCCACGATTTTTCTTCTGGGGATTTTGCTGGTCAGCGGGCGCGCAATTATTATTGGAGTGCTGGCGCTTATTGAAAAAATGCGCGCCGATCCCGGCCCTCATCCCGAATTTCGTCCGCTGGTCAGCGTGCTGATTCCTGCTTACAACGAAGAAGAGGCAATCGTCAGGACCGTCACGTCCGCGCTGGCCGCCGATTATCCCAACACCGAAATTATTGTGATCAATGACGGCTCAACCGATCGTACCGGCGAATTGCTGCAGGAAAATTTCGGCACGAATCCGGGCGTGCACATCATTCATCAGGTGAATGGAGGAAAGCCCTCCGCGCTGGTGCGCGGGCTCGATCACGCCGCGGGAACAATCGCCGTCACCATTGACGCAGATACGCATATCGATAGCCGCGCGATATCGAAATTGGTCCGCAATTTCGTGGATCCGAAAGTCGGCGCTGTGGCCGGAAATGTGAAAGTGGGAAATCGCACGCGATGGCTCACGCGCTGGCAGGCGCTGGAATATATCACCAGTCAAAATATGGAAAAGCGCGCGTTCGATTTGTTGAATTGCATTCCCGTGGTGCCGGGGGCCATCGGCGCGTGGCGCATTGAGGCCATTACCGCGGCGGGCGGCTTCACCGCTGAAACTGTGGCCGAAGATACTGACTTGACCATTGCGATTCGCCGCGCCGGATGGCGGATTTCGTATGACGAAGAAGCAATTGGTTACACGCAAGCGCCGGAAACCGCGGAGTCATTGATGCGCCAGCGTTTCCGCTGGACGTTTGGCACGCTGCAATCTGTTTACAAACATCGCGACACGATTGGCCGTTGGAAATACGGAACGCTCGGATGGATTGCACTGCCGAATATTTTTATTTTCCAATTACTGCTACCGTTATTTTCTCCGGCGATTGACTTACTTTTCCTGGCGTCGCTCGCGCTGTGGGGATTGTCGCAGTTTCACATCTCCGCGATTCCGCAACTTTGGACGGCGCAGGATATGGAGCTCTCCGTAATTTTTTTCCTGGGTTTCATGCTCATTGACCTGATCGCCTGCGCCATCGCGTTCGCTTTGGAAAAACATGAGGATTGGTCGTTGCTTCTGCCGCTTGTACTGCAACGTTTTTATTATCGGCAGATGATGTACATCGTACTTTTCCGCGCGCTCACACAGGCCGTGAAGGGACGTCCCGTCGGATGGCGGGGCGTGGAACCAGAAACGCCCAAGGCGCCCAAGCCTCCCGAACTCAGTGGCGAAGCCGAGCCCAGCCTGACCGGCCACACCGGCGATTGAAAATACGCTAATTGGAATATGTGCTGATTTGCATTTGTAAGGCGTTTTTCGAGAAATACGGAAAACGGTAAGTCATTTGTTTTTAGTTGCTTGTGGTTTTGAGGCCGATTTTCAAGAACGCAACTCTTCCGCTAAGTCCCGTATTAGCACATACATGCAAACGAGATCGCTGTAAGTCCTTTATTAGCAAACGCATCACTAACGACCCCCGGGGGTGGGGGTGCTACAGCGGAATATTTCCGTGCTTCTTTTTTGGATTGGTATCGCGCTTATTTTCCAGCGCGCGCAATGAAGTGATCAGCTTCGCGCGGGTTTGCGAAGGCTCGATGATGGCGTCGATGTATCCGCGCTCGGCGGCGACATAAGGATTTGCGAAGCGCTCGCGGAATTCCGCAACTTTTTCGTGTCGCAGGCGATCGCGATCCGCTTCGGGAGCGCGATCCAGTTCACGTTTGTAAACAATATTTACCGCGCCTTCTGGACCCATCACGGCAATTTCCGCAGTGGGCCACGCGAAATTCGCGTCGGTGCGAATATGCTTTGAGGCCATGACGCAATACGCGCCGCCGTAAGCCTTGCGCGTGATCACGGTAATCTTCGGCACCGTGGCTTCGGCAAACGCGAAAAGTAATTTTGCGCCGTGTTTGATAATTCCGCCCCACTCTTGTTGCGTGCCGGGCAAAAATCCGGGCACGTCTTCAAATGTAATCAGCGGAATGTTGAAGGCGTCACAGAAACGCACGAAGCGCGCGCCTTTTACGGAGGCATTGATATCCAGCACGCCGGCTAAAAATGCCGGCTGATTCGCGACGATTCCCACGGGGCGCCCATCGAGCCGCGCAAATCCCACCACCATATTTTTCGCGAAATGTTCGTGCACCTCGAAGAAATCGCCTTCATCTACGATGGCGTGAATCGCATCCTTAATATCGTAGGGCTGCATGGGATCTTCGGGGACGAGATGATCGAGCGCTGCATCCGCACGTGTAATCGGATCGTTCGACGCGCGGCGCGGTGGATCTTCCAAATTGTTTGAGGGCAGAAATCCGACAAGCTCGCGAATCATGGCCACGCAATCGCGATCGTCACGCGCTACAAAATGGGCCACGCCGCTGGTGGCGTTGTGCGTCATGGCGCCGCCCAACTCCTGCTTGGTGACTTCCTCGTGGGTCACAGTTTTGATCACGTCCGGCCCGGTGACGAACATGTAGGAAGTTTCGCGGGTCATAAAAATAAAATCGGTGATGGCCGGAGAATAAACCGCGCCGCCCGCGCAGGGGCCCATAATCGCGCTGATTTGCGGTATCACTCCGCTGGCCAGCGTGTTGCGCAGAAAAATATCGGCGTAGCCCGCAAGCGACATCACGCCTTCCTGAATTCGCGCGCCGCCGGAATCATTCAAGCCGATCACCGGCGCGCCCGCGCGCATGGCCAAGTCCATCACTTTGCAAATTTTCAGCGCGTTCGTTTCGGAAAGCGATCCGCCGAATACAGTAAAATCCTGCGCGAAAACATAAACCAATCTTCCGCCGATTCGTCCGTAGCCGGTTACAAATCCATCGCCGGCCGGACGCTGCTCGTCCATGCCGAAATCGGTGGAGCGGTGGCGGACAAATTTATCGAGTTCCTCGAAGGTGCTTTCGTCCAGCAAAAGTTCCACGCGTTCGCGCGCCGTCAACTTGCCGGCTTTGTGTTCGCGCTCGCGGCGCTCCGCCCCGCCGCCGGCTTCCGCTTCCGCGTTCATCCGCCGCAGGTGCTCGAGTTTTTCTTCGTATGACATTTTCTAGTGAATCAAGAAAGGCGTGCGCCGGCGCAAGAAAACTTTTTATCGGTCCACTTTCAATCCAATCGGCCCGATATATTCCGATTGCGGCCGAATCAAATGATCTTCGGCGTGTTGCTCGATCACGTGCGCGCACCAGCCGGCCACGCGTCCGCAGGCGAACATAGCCACAAATTGCGCCGGCTCCAACCCGAGCGCTTGCAGAACGAGCGCCGTGTAAAATTCCACGTTGGTGCGCAAATTGCGTCCGGGCTTCGCTTCCGCAAGAACACGCAGCGCCGTTTGTTCAATGGACATGGCCAAATCGTAGAGCTGGCGATTTTCCAGCTTTGCTTGCCCCAGCTCTTCGGCAACTTTATTCAAAACTTCGGCGCGAGGATCACGCACGCGGTATACGCGATGGCCGAATCCCATGATGCGGCGTCCCTGCGATAGTTCATTCTTCAGCCAGGCTTCGGCGCGATCCGCAGAACCAATATCGTGCAGCATATCCAGCACCGGCCCCGGCGCTCCGCCATGCAAAGGCCCTTTCAACGCGCCGAGCGCGCCCGTCACGCTGCTGACCATATCCGAACGCGTGCTGGCAATCACGCGCGCGGTGAAAGTGGAAGCGTTCATGCCGTGATCAATCACCGTCACCCAATATGCGTCCAGCGCTTTCGCGGCAGCGGGGTCCACCTCGCGTCCATGAACCATGTAAAGAAAATTCGCGGCCAGCGGCAAATCAACGCGCGGTGGAATGGGATCTTTCCCTTGCGAAATTCGCGCATGCGCCGCGACGATGGTGGGAAAGCACGCGGTCAATCGCATGGCCGCCGCAAAATCGGCAGCAGGCGTGATCGAGTTGGGATCGGCAAGTCCGAGTGAGAGTGTCGCGCATCCCATGCGCAACGCGTCAATGGGAGGCGCGGATTTCGCCGCCTGCAAAACGTCGAGCGTCAGCGGAGCGAGCTGGCGCATATCCGCCATTTGCGCAACCAGTTCGCGCAGTTCCACTCGATCCGGCAGTCTTCCGCGCCACAACAAATGCGCCGCGGCTTCCAATCCGGCGTGCGCCGCGAGTTCTTCCACGGAGTATCCGCCAATAATCAGGACGCCGTTTACGCCATCCACGTGGCTCATGCGCGTACGCGCCGCCACCACTCCTTCCAGCCCTCGTGGGGTTCCTACGCTTGCAGTCATTTCAGATCTCCAGGCCCAAAACAGTTCGCCAGTGTGTTACCCGCCTATTTTATGCAGGCTCGCAAGAGTGCCATAACGCGAGAGGTTCCGGCAAGCGGACTTCCCGCAGTATAAATTTATTTTAAGAAGGAATCTCGGCGCGTTCAATTCCACCGGCCGGGCGGAAAAGCCACACGGCCAGGTGCGTCGCCGCGAAAGTGCCGCCAAGCAAAAGTATAACTCCCAGCACCAGTTCGCCGCAGCGCGCCGCGGCGCGCACGAAATCGGATGAAATATTACCCACCATCAAGCTGACGCGCACTAGCGAAAACAGAATGGCCAGGATCATGGCCACGATAATCAGAAACGCCGGAATTGCCAGCAACGCGCGCTTCATGAGAAGTTTTCCGTTCTAGTGCAGGCCGGACCAGTCGTCGCCAATCAAAATTGAATTGCTGGGATTGGACGGATCGTATTTCACGCTGGCGGGCTGCCCGGCGATTAATTTGTGCGGCATCACCCGTGCTTCCAGACCGGTCACATCCTGCGCGGTTTCATAAGTGACGCCGGAAATCGAGTAGCTATAGCAGATCATTTGCCGCGTGGCGTTCGCTTCAGCGCCGTTGCTTTTCCGAAAAACTCCCATCGTCCGCCGCTGACCCGCGGGAATTTCCTGCTTCATTAAATCAATCACGCGCCCTTCGGCAATGCGTCCCACCTGATTCACGTGCAAACGCCTGCGCCGCTCGATCTCGTCCTCGCTAGGCGGTTTATTTTTCCATTTGTAAAGAAGAGTGCCCGCCACAAGCGCGACCGCCGCGCCGGCGCCAATCCAAACGCGCGGATCGTTGACCAGCTTCGAGAGGTCGGGCAATTGTTTCAACGTGCTGCCTGTTTTGCGGGAGCCGGCTCGAAAATTCCGCCGATGGAATCTTTCGCGGCCGTCCAGTCCTTCAAGAATGACGCCAAACCTTTGTCGGTAAGCGGATGGTTGAACAACATCTCAAAAAGTTTGAAAGGCATAGTTCCAATGTGCGCGCCCATTTTCGCCGCTTCCACCACATGCATGGGATGCCGCAAACTCGCGGCCAGAACTTCCGTCTTGTATCCATATGTACGGTAGATGGTGACAATATCCTGCACCAATGCCAGCCCGTTTTCCGAAATGTCGTCCAGACGTCCCAGGAAAGGGCTGCAATAATTCGCGCCTGCTTTGGCGACAATCAGCGCCTGCGAAGCGGAAAATACCAGCGTCACGTTGGTGCGGATGCCTTCCTTGGAAAGCTGGCTGACCGCGCGAATTCCATCCTGGGTCATAGGAATTTTCACGATTACGTTGGGATGCCAGGTGGCAATCTCATGCCCTTCTTTCAACATTCCGGCGGTATCGGTGGAAACCACTTCGGCGTTCACCACGCCGGGCTTCACAATGTTGCAAATCTCCAGAATCAATTCCTTGAACTTGCGTTTTTCTTTGGCGACCAGCGTGGGGTTGGTGGTGATTCCGTCCAAAATTCCCAATGACGCCGCTTGTTTGATTTCTTCAACGCTTGCCGTATCCAGGAAGAATTTCATTTTCGTGTTCCTTCTGTGCGCGATGGCTTTAATCCGCCGGGCGCAGCCACTGAGATAAGAGCAAAAGAGGATTCCGCTAGCTACTTTGCGCGATCACCGGATTTCGCAAGGTGCCCACGCCGCTCACCACTACTTCCACAACATCTCCGGCATTTAAAGGTCCGACGCCCGCCGGAGTTCCGGTGGCGATCAAATCGCCGGGCAGCAGCGTCATCACCTGCGAAATCCATCTGATTATAACATCAATGGAAAACAGCAAATCTGATCCCCGGCCGGATTGTTTCTTCACTCCATTCACAAAAGTTTCCACCGTCGCGGACTTCACATCCAATTGCGTTTCCATCACCGGACCAAATGGACAAAACGTGTCGAAGCCCTTTCCGCGCGTCCACTGGCCATCGGATTTCTGCAAATCGCGCGCGGTCACGTCATTCAGACAAGTGTAGCCGGCGATGTAAGGCGCGACGTCGTCGTGTTCGCTTAGGCGGAAACATTTGCGGCCGATGATCACTCCGATTTCACCTTCATGATCCACGCGCTTAGAGATGGGCGGCATCACGATAGGTTCTTCCGGCGCGATTATTGAAGAAGGTGGCTTCAGGAAAATCAGTGGTTCGGGCGGAACGTCGTTGCCCATTTCACTGGCGTGATCTCGGTAGTTGCGGCCCACGCAAACAATTTTGCTTGGCACCGAAGGCGGAAGCAGCTTCACTTCCGACAACGCCCAGGTGCGAGTGCCGGGCGTCCATCCGCCGGCGAAATCACCGGAACATTCGCGGACGGACCCGCCCTCAACAATTCCATGGAGCGCGGTGGGATGTGTTTCGCTGCCTGCGCGAGACACTGCTGCTTGCAGAACAACTGGTTGGAATCGGCAGATTTTCATTTCAGATAGAGCCCGTGCCAATCATGCCGAGGTTGGCGGAAATCCGCAACTAGTTAGTGAGAAGGCCGTGTTAGTGCGAAGGACGTCTCGGAGCATGCTGCATGGTCAACTGGTGGTGGTGCCGCGCGCTGCGAATCATGCTCATGACCCACAATAATGCCGAGGCCATGGTGTAGGCTACCAGCCCCATCACGAAGATTCGCAATACGCCCATGCGGTCCGCGAGATTTTCAAAATAAATTGTCCAGGCCCAATAAACCAGGCAAGCCATGCCCAGTCCAATCGCACCGGCGGGAAGCACATCTTTGGCGGAATTGCGGAACTTTGCGATGGGAATCAACGCCGAAAGAAACAAGGCGGAGATGGCCAGCGCATTTCGCAAGGATGCGAAACGGTCAAAGGACGGCACGCGGTTGGCGATCAAGAGCCACGCGGTCAGAATCATCGAGAGCAGCACGCCTTCAATCGCGCCGACGCGGATCACACGCCGGAGCGCACGGAGAGCGTGTCCGTATTTTTCGTGGTGTTCGCGTGGCTGGGTGCCGTTTGTCGTAATGCCTGCCATTGCGTCCGAATGACGCCCTTGACGATCTTATCGTTCGCGTTGTGGTACTGCTGCCGTTACAGGACTGCTGAAAGAACTCTCATTGCCAGCGCGGTCCACAGCGGTTACTCGATACGTATAGTGCTTGCCTACCACCGCAGTAGTATCACGGAACG
>Ga0210410_10004558_pt1 | contig 12140 bp, 9 predicted proteins | sample IncBWC4MmetaG_FD_161058 | JGI IMG/M metagenome (GOLD analysis project Ga0210410, IMG submission 161058) | Forest soil microbial communities from Barre Woods Harvard Forest LTER site, Petersham, Massachusetts, United States - Inc-BW-C-4-M | ecosystem: Environmental > Terrestrial > Soil >... | reverse complement strand
TCCTTTTTAGCGTATCGAGCGCCGCTGAGCGCAAGCCAGAATCGAAAGCATTGAGCTGTGCTGTGTCGAGCCATGGGGGGAAATAGGGGTCGTGACCATGAGCGATTACGCTCTTTCCAGTGGAGAAAAAACCCTTTGGATTTCGCAGGTGCTCGCCGAGTTCGCCCTGCACGAAATACTCCGGGTGCTGGCTGATCCATGGGTGATCGGGAGCGACATGGTTAGGAACGAAATCAAGCATCATACGCAGGCCGCGCGCAGCTAGTTGCCGGCGCGCCTCGGCAAGCCCGTCAGCCCCTCCCAATTCACTATCCACGCAATACTCGGCGATGGAATAGGGAGATCCTGAAACATCCTGGGCTGAAAAGTCCGAAAATAATCGCCGACCTTCGACAAGCACGTTGGGATCGCCTAAAGATATTTGCCTGCCCGCTGCGCTTCGCTGCCAGACACCCATCAGCCATACGCCGTCGGCGTGCGTGGTTGCCAACTCGTCCCATACAAAGCCGGGAATACAATCGAGTCTCATCTTGCGGCCGTATCGCAAAGTCAAGCCGTGGAGCCACGTCCATGTGTTGATTTCAACTATCCACGGTTGATTAGGCCAAGCGGACATTCGGGCCATAGCATAGATCTAGTGGAGTATGTGAATCCAGCGCACAATGCTGACCCATCTCGCTAGGTGAAAATGAGTAGAATTAGGCAGATCTGCCATTGCGGAGGACGAGTATCCAGCTGGCATTGATGTCGGTGACCTTACAAACAGCATTCTTTGGCTACAATGGCACGAAGTTGGCGGTCTCAGATGAGATTTTCTGTACAAGCTGCGGGCAAAACCGATGTTGGTTCCGTGCGTGCAAACAACGAGGACAACTTTGGTTATGACCTTGAGCGGCAGATTTTTGTACTCTGTGATGGAATGGGCGGTGAGGCAGCGGGTGAGGTTGCCAGCAGGTTGGCAGTCGATCAAATTCTAGCCTACTTCATGAGGGATCCTTCGATTGTCGAGGTTCAAAGCCAAAACCAAGTCATTCCTGAGTCGGCACGCTTGCTACGCACCGCGATTCAAGTAGCCAACCGGGCAATTTATGAGGATGCGGTGGCAAACCCTAAGCGTAAGGGAATGGGTACAACGGTTGTAGGCGTCCTGCTCGGCGAGGACGCCTTTTCGGTGGCACATTTGGGCGACAGTCGACTTTACCGAATTCGGGAGAAAGTCGTAGAGCAACTCACCACGGACCATTCCTTAGTTATGGAACAGGTACATCGCGGACTACTGACCAGCGAGGAAGCTGCACATTCGTATATGCAGAATCTGATTACCCGGGCGCTAGGTGTGTGGGACATCGTCGAACCGGAACTGGGAACTCATTCCGCACGTTCCGGAGATCTGCTGCTGCTGTGTAGCGATGGATTCAGTCGCTTTGTTCCTGAAGAAAGAACATTAGAGCTTGTTTCGGAATCAAACGATCTACAACACTGTTGCGAGTCCCTGATCGAAACTGCTAAACGGCTGGGAAGTGACGATAACATCTCATGTGTTCTGGTGCGGATTGTGACAGCATGATGGCGTGATTCAAGCAAGCAGCGCTAACGCTATGAGCGATGACTCAAGAATCTCGACAACCGTGACTCGAATCCTTGAATTATCACGACAGGATCCAGCTCGCCTTAAAGAACTCGAACATTTTCGGCGTTCGGTCGCGGTTTTGTTCACCGATATTCAGGGCTCGACTGAATACTATGAAAAATTCGGAGACGTTACCGGCCTGGCCATGGTCCACCAATGTAACAGCCTACTGGACGGAGTTGTTAGCAAGCACGGCGGGCGCGTAGTCAAGCACATAGGTGATGCCATCATGGCAACCTTCGATAATTGCGAGGAGTGCGTGCGGACCGCTGTAGAAATGCAGCAGCAACTTAAAGAATTAAATGCCAGCAAGAAGAAGGAGGAGGACCAAACGCGTGTTCGTATCGGGGCGCATTACGGTCTGGGCATTGTGAAATCTGATGATGTATTCGGTGACGTGGTGAATGTAGCCTCGCGAGTACAGAGCCTAGCCTCGCCGGAACAGATTTTAATTTCGGACTCATTGTTTAAAGCGGTTATCAGGTGTGGGTTTGATGCCGCACTGCTCGGCCGGTTTCAGTTAAAGGGGAAGGCCGAAGAACGCGAAATTTATGAAGTGCGTTGGAGTCGAACTTTGCCTACAGGCTTCAATCTTGGCCACACGGTTATTGCCTCTCCGAGCCGCGAAGCGCAAGAATTCAGACTGCAGCATCTGACGCAGACCGGGAAGATGGATGCGGAATACAGGCTATTCGGACAGGGTTTGACCATAGGCCAGAACGAGGGAGATCTGAAATTCCCTAACGATTTGAGTATGTCTTCGCCGCATGCTCACATCTATGTCAATAATGGCCAGCCTATGGTCGAGGACCTCGGCAGCCAGCGCGGCATCTTTATCCGCTTGAAGGGTGTTTTCACTCTGGAGAATCACGACATCATTATTATTGGTGGTCAACTCTTGCGCTTTGAGGCCAAGCCGGAAATCATAGCAGCGGCAGCGGCACTGGCTGTAACCCTCCCGTTCGTAACCCGTACACTGCGTGAAGATGCGGCCAGGTTTGTGCGCCTCAACAGAGGTGGGCACGAGCAAGAGATTTATCCTCTTAATAAGGAAGAGCTTCGATTCGGTCGAACCGAGGGCGACTACACATTTCCACGCGACCGGTTTATGAGTCGCACCCATGCCCGCATCTACGTGCGGGGCGAAAACTATTTCGTAGAGGATCTAAGCAGCTTAAATGGCACATCAGCCAAGGTCCGCGGCAAAAGCCCTATACCTGTCGGGACATCCGTCCGAGTGGGAAAAGAAGTTTTTGTAGTCGCTTGATCACCCCCGGTCCAATCTAAACCGCAAGCCAAGCTCCGAACCGCCAAATTCATGCTATCGTATTGCTAAGATCCGGGGTGGCCGAACTGTGTAGGAGGGCAGCCCTGTAACAGAACCTCCCCTTCTTCAAATTGAAGGTGGTCCTTTCCTTCGGCGTTGTCGGGTAAGATCTTGAGCTTTCGACAGGCCCGATCCTGATGACAGCGGGATACAAAAAGATCGGCAAATACGATGTGCTGGACGTTATCGGCCGGGGTGGTATGGGTGTCATCTACAAGGCCGTTGATCCAGGCATCGGGCGGGTTGTGGCCATCAAGATGATGACCGCTTTCCTGGAGAATCCCGAACTGCTGCAGCGATTCTACCGGGAGGCACAATCGGCGGGCAATCTCCAGCACCCCAATATAGTCACCATTTATGATCTCGGCGCACAGGATGGAAACCCCTACTTGGTGATGGAGTTCCTGGAAGGGGAAAGTCTAGAAAAGACAATCCGCACTCAACGGGCCATCTCCCTGGAAGAAAAACTGGATATCGTAGTTCAGGTTTGCGAAGGGGTGGGTTATGCCCACCAGCGTCATGTCATTCATCGCGATATCAAACCGGCGAATGTGATGTTGCTGCCGGATCGCAGGGTAAAGATCGTCGATTTTGGCGTCGCCCGTGTAGGCAATGACGGCACGACCCGTCCGGGACAGATCATGGGCAGTATCCACTACATGTCACCGGAGCAGATCAATGTCGGCAGTGTGGATGTCAGAAGCGACATTTTTGCTATCGGCGTCCTGCTTTACCATCTGCTCACAGCAAAACTGCCCTTTGAAGGCAAAGACGCGGGCGAGACTCTGCTGAAGATTCTTCACGAACCGGCCCCGGCGCTAAAACAGTTTCTCACCGCTTATCCGCCTGAACTGGACGAAATCGTCGATCGAGTACTTGCCAAGAATAGAGAGCTGCGCTTCCAGGCAGCCGAGGATCTGGCCTTTGAGCTTACAAACATTCAAGAGAGGCTCAAGCGCGAACGGGCCGCTGGATACGTGAAAGCCGCTGAGGCAGCGCTGGCTGCCGGGCAACTAAATTGTGCCAAAGAGGAGCTGCTACAAGTTCTGAAGATTGATCGACAGGACGTGCGCGCCAATGCCCTGCTCCGCGAACTGCAGCAACGTATTCAGAAGCAACAACGCAGCGAGCGGGCGCGAGACTTGCGATCTGAGGCGGAGAAAGCGCTTACCCGCGGCAAATTAGCAGAGGCGCTGGGCTGCCTGGACCGAGCCGCAGAGCTCGACCAAGGTAATCTTGAGATCCTTGAGTTCCGCGATTCGGTTCGGAAAACCAAGGAGCGATCCGAAAAGTTCCAGGATTTGCTGCACCGAGTGGAAATGTCGCACGATGCGGGTGACTTGGATGCGGCATACCAAACCGTCAAAGAGGCAGTGGCCATCGATGCGAAAAATATCGAAGCCCGTTCTTTAGCTGCCGCGATTTCTCGTAAGATCGCCGAACGTGACAAGCAGCTTCAGCTGCAGAAGTTCATGAGAGAAGCACGGAAGCAAATTTCATCCCGCCACTTCACTGCAGCGCTGCAACTCTTGCAGCAAGCTGGTTTCATCGATCCCACGGTTCCCGGCCTTCAGGAGCTGATCAATCTAGTAGTCAGTGGTCAACAGCAGGAAAAGAAACGACAAGCGCTTGAGCGCTTGACCAGCGAAATAGAAGACGCTCTCGACCGCGATGATTATGACACGGCTTGTGCTAAGGCCGATGAAGGGCTCCAGAGCTATCCTGACGACCACGGACTGAAAAAGCTCAAAGCTGTAGCTGAAAAGCAGCGTGCAGCCAGGGACAAACGGAAGTACGTAGAGGAAAAGATCTCGGCCGCTCAGAAGCTGCTGGAGGAGAAAAAGTCACAGCTGGCTATCGCCTGCCTGCAGCAGGCGCTTGAGAAATATCCCAACGAAATGGCGTTGCAATCCATGCTCAAGCTAGTAAGCGACAGCTTAGAGCGGGAGCGGCAGGAACAAAAGAAGGCCGAGATCCTCCAGAAAGCGAAAGATACGATTCGACGGAGACATTACAAAGAAGCCATACTTCTGCTTGAAGCGGCCCGTAAAGAAACACCCTCGAGCGACTTCGATGATCTGTTGCAGTTTGCGGAAGAAAAAGCCGCCAATTACGAAAATCGCCAAAAAATTGATTTCGTGGCCGAGCAGGCTCACAAGCTGAACGCGGAAGAGAAATACGCGGAAGCGATCCAACTGCTTGATACCACCTTACGTGAGACTCCTGCCCAGGAGCTGGAGGTCATTCTCTCTGACATTCGCCGTCATGTGGAGGAATTCAATCGTCAAGTTCAAGAAGCGATCACTAATGCCTACGGGCTGTTGCGTCAGGACCGCTATGCCGAGGCGGTCAGATTTTTGGAAGCGCAGCCCTATGCTAAGTCCCCGCAACTTCGCGACGCCCTGGCGGCTGCGCGACAGAAACAGCAGTACTGGCACGCCGTCTCTCTTGCCAAACAAGAGGTCCGCGACGCCATCGCCCGCTCAGAGCTGGACCGGGCAGAGATTCTCCGGCAAAAAAGCCGCGAGCATCTTGGGGACGTTTTGGATATTCGTTTATTAGGAAAAGAGATTCAGGCCAAGCGGCAAGAAATTGCCAAGGCCAAATTGGAGGCGGCCTTAAATGACGTGCGGGTACTGTTGCTGGTCCGATCTTTTGAATCGGCTCAACGCGTCCTTGAAACAGTTGCCGAACTGGTCGCCTATGCTGACGATGCGCTTGTGCGGCAGTTTGATGCCTTTCTGGAGGCTGCACGGACTGGAGCCACCGAACGTCGTGCGGCTACCCAGCAACTGCCAGTCAGCAGTTTGAAATCGACTCAGATCGTCGATCTAGATGATCAAACGCAATTAGCGGATCTGGATCAGTTGGAAGCCATGCTGGGCGAGGTAGCTGTTGTCGCCGATCACTATCCCGACGATACCAAAGTGCAAACGGCCATTGAGGAGATAAAGAACAAAATCACCTCGCGAATAACCGTAATCCGACGAGCGTGATTGCCGCAAGCACAGCAGGCTGAAATCGGGGCAGTACCTAGCGACTCGGTCGCCGAAACGATGGTGCAGGACTTCGTCGAAGCGGAAGGATGCCTGATCCTGATCTCGCGGCAGACGTACAAACAGAACGTAGTAGCATTCCGCCAGTGCTGCTGAACCGGCATGTCGGTGACAACCCTCCGTCAGCAGTAGTGGGATTACTGGTAACCATTTGAGCGCGGGTGAAAATCTGGATATGGCTACGGCTGACACATCTGCCTGGTAAATCGTCCGTGCAGCTTAGCTGCCGCCGGATCGCTCTTCACAGAACTACTGTACCCCCATCGCAATTCATGCACATTGTGGTAAGGGCCTCGATGGCAGCCATCCTCCCGGTTGTCAGCAAACGCATGGTCATACCCGCTCTCGAAGGGACGGTCAAGTTGTCGTCTTCACGGCCTATATGCCGTTTGGTGACGTCCGAAAGGCGAAACTATTGCATTAAGTTCGGCAACTTCGAACCACATTTTTTGTTGCGGGGTGACATGGCGAGGGGAAGTCCGGGCATGAAGTTGATACGCCTACCCCGGCAATTTCGAGTACAATTTCGACCCTTGTAGTTCGTGATGACAATCTCGGCTGTTCGCTCTTGGGGAGGGACCTTTGACCGATCGCAAGCAACGGATTGCACGCCCACGCAAAGCGAAGCCGGTGCCCCGTTCGCAAGAACATTCCCGCCTGGCTGAAACCTATGTCGGTGCGGAGTCACCTTGGCGCAAATGGGGGCCTTACGTCAGCGATCGATCTTGGGGAGGCGTGCGCGAGGACTATGGTGCAGACGGGGATGCCTGGCGCTTTTCCACCCACGACCACGCCCGGAGCAAGGTCTATCGCTGGGGCGAAGACGGCATTGCAGGAATTTGCGACCGTTACCAGTTGCTCGTCTTTGCGCTCGCGTTTTGGAATGGCCGCGATCCTTTCCTCAAGGAACGCATGTTCGGGCTTAGTCCCAACGAAGGAAATCACGGCGAGGACGTCAAGGACTATTGGTTCCACCTCGACAACACGCCAACCCACAGCTACATGCGCATGCTCTACAAATACTCGCAGGGTGAATTTCCATATCGACGGCTCATTGAAGAGAACCAGAGACGAGCAGGCCAACCCGAATTCGAACTTCTCGATACCGGGATCTTCGACGATGATTGCTATTTCGACGTCTTTATGGAGTACGCGAAGAAATCTCCGGAAGACATCTGCATCCGGATCGAGGCCTTTAACCGTGGCCCTGATTCTGCTGAACTTCACCTTCTGCCGCATCTCTGGTTCCGGAACACGTGGAGTTGGACCCATCCTCGGAGCAGCGAGCCCATAATCAAGCCTGGAGACCGTGGGAAAGAATATGTCACGTTAGTAGCCGATGATTCCACCGCCAAACCTCTCCAGAATATTCAGCTGCAGTATGCGCTTGGGCGCAGATATTTATACGCACAGGGTGGTGGTGAACTGCTCTTTACTGATAATGAGACAAACGCCTCGTTGCTGTACGGTCCATCTGAGCTCAACTGCTCTCCTTACGTAAAGGACGCGTTTCATCGCTATATTGTTAACAGTGAGCAGTGCGTGAACCCAGAAAAATCAGGCACCAAGTCCTGCGTGCATTATCAGTGGGCTGTCCCTGCCGGGCGTTCGGTTGTCCTCCGCTTGCGATTGACCGAGCAGGAAACTGCTAACCCACTCCGTGATGTAGATAAGGTGGTTGAGCAGCGAAGGAAGGAAGCGGATGAGTTCTATGAGTGCATTCACCCTCCAAATGCGACCGCGGAAGAGAAGATGATCCAGCGCCGGGCATTTGCCGGTCTGTTGTGGAGTAAGCAGATTTACCTTTTTGACGTAAATCGCTGGCTGGAAGGCGACAGCATTCCACCACCCGAGGCACACAAGAGAATTCGCAACATTCATTGGCGTCATTTGAATTCCATGCGTGTGGTCACCATGCCAGACAAGTGGGAATTTCCGTGGTTCGCCGCATGGGACCTGGCCTTTCAGTGCACCACGTTGTCACTGGTCGATCCCGAATTCGCCAAGGAAAATCTTCTGGCTTTGCTCTTCGAGCAGTTTCAACATCCTAACGGCCAGATCCCCGCGTGCGAATGGGAATTTTCGGATCTCAATCCGCCGGTTCATGCGTGGGCTGCATGGCGGGTCTACCAGAATGAAAAAGTTGCAACTGGTAAAGGTGACCGCGCCTTCCTGGAAAAATGTCTTCACAAATTGCTGATGAATTTCGCATGGTGGGTGAACCGGGTCGATAGAACCGGCAACAATGTTTTTGAGGGCGGTTTCCTCGGCATGGACAACATCACTGTTATGGATCGAAGCGAGAGATTTGCTGGGGGCTCCGTCCTGGAGCAATCGGACGGCACCGGCTGGATGGGCTTTTTCTGCCTTTACATGATGCGCGCCTGCCTCGAGCTGGCGAATTCCGATCGTGCCTATGAGTTGCTCGCAACTAAGTTCTTCGAACATTTCATCTACATCGGTGCCGCCATGAAAAAAATGGGTGGCCGAGATTATCAACTCTGGGATGAACAGGACGGATTTTTCTACGATATCCTTCGCTTGCCCGATGGGAACTTCAAGAAATTCCGCCTCCGCTCCATGGTGGGGTTGATTCCGCTGTACGCTGTCGAAGTTCTTAATCGCGAAGATCTTGAGCCCAATCCGGAATTTTTCGGCAATGTGGAATGGTTCATCAAAAACCGCCCCGATTTAGTCGGCAATGCCTGCTACTCGGTTAAGGGGCAACGCTACGTTCTCTCGATTGTTGATTCCGGCCAGTTTGCGCGTGTGCTCGAATATGTGTGGAATCCTGACGAGTTCCTGTCCCCACATGGAGTTCGCAGCATTTCCAAGTACCATGAGCAACACCCATTCGGTTTCGGAGGCGAAAGTGTGGGCTATGAGCCCCGCGAATCCGCGGTCCGGATTAAAGGTGGCAACTCCAATTGGCGAGGGCCGGTATGGTTTCCCACGAATTATCTGCTCATCCGGACGCTGGTGAAATTCAGCTATGCCCTGGGCCCCGATTTTGCTGTGCGTACAAAAGCAAGCGACGGTGAGTTCGTCACCCCCCTCGCAATCGCAGCTGAGCTCGCCGATCGTTTGATCGGAATCTTTCGCAGGAACAAAAGTGGCCAACGCCCGTGCTTCGGGAATTACCGGAAATTTCAGGAAGATCCCCATTGGCGAGATCATTTGCTCTTCAATGAGTATTTCCACGGAGATACGGGAGCGGGCCTTGGCGCGAGTCACCAGACCGGTTGGACCAGCCTTGTTGCCAATCTCATCCAGGAGTGGCGGCAACCCGCTAAGGGACGAAGTTCTAATAGGTCTAAGCCCATGAAATGTTAGGTTAGAGTGTCTGCGAATTTTGCAGTCGGAGCTGTTGCGAGCAACTGAAAATGGTTTCAAAGTTGTGCCCTCGGCGATTGGGTCGGGTGGTTTTGGGGGATAGGCTTGCAGGGGAAGGGGCAGCCTGATGTGCACCCTTCTCAGGTCTGTAGATGGCGTCGCCGACAAAGGCGTGCCGGTCGCGTCATAGCGACCAGAGAGTGCGGTCCGTAGCTGAGACTCAAAATTCTGTCCGGGTGTTGATGCGCCGTGACATTGCATCCCGCGAGCCTGCCGCGCCACTTCACCGCTTCGATCTGTAAGGTCAGATTCTGCAAGCGTGTTGTCCTTCACGGTGCGCTCGAACTGGAGCGAGAAGACGCGGTGCAAATCGTGAGTCGAAACCGGAACAAATGCGCTCGCTCGCTCTGCCGCCGCGACTCCATGAATATGTTTCCGCCAGTCTCTCCGCTGAGCAAGCAGTATTTGTGGCGAGGTCGTGGAGCGGAAAGCGGAATTATGTTGGTTCTAAAACAGGAGAGGTAGGTTCCCGCCGGGTCGGTCGGTCCAACCCGCGCGGGGAGGATAGGAGAGAGCCACGCCCGAACGCCCGAACCGATGAGCTTCCACGGCGATTTCCCAGAAACCTGTACGCCTGTGCTGTTTGCGGATTGCGGTATACAAACAACCTCTACGCGCTAACCCGGCCAGCAGCACGCGCCGCGAGAGACGGGACGGTTTGCGGCAGCCCAACACGCTCCCACTCACGCAAGTTCATCGTGCTCGCCGCGTCTTTCGTGAAGATCAGGCGGCCTTCCGCGCCGAGGTCGATTTGGATGAAATCGCCCAGTTTCACCTGACCGGTCGAAACGAGGTTGGCAAGCGGAAACACGAGATTCTTCTCGATGGCTCGTTTCAGATGCCGAGCTCCGTACCGCAAATCCGTACCTTCTTTCAGCAGAAAATTCTTGACGGTTTGAGTGCAGTGGAAGAGAAACTTGTTAGAGCTAGAGGAGAGAATCCGCTGTTGAACTAAGCCTAACTCGATCTCTATGATCTGCTGCAGATGCTCGGGTCGTAGGGTTCTGAACACGACGACTTTATCGATACGGTTCATGAACTCCGGCGTAAATTTGCGCCCTGCCGCTTCGACTGCGGTTCGGTCAATCTTCTCGTCAAGGCATGTCTCAAAAGCCTCGGTTCTGTGACTGAAACCGATGCTTCCCTGGACCAGGCTCGACATCTCGCGTGCCCCAAGATTCGACGTCATAACAATAATGCAGCGTGATAGATCTACGCGGCGATTGTCACCCAGGGTGAGCGTCCCCTTGTCAAGAATTCCAAGCAGCAACTGCCAGAGTGAGTCGGAAGCTTTCTCGATCTCATCGAAGAGCACTATGGAGAGCTTCAACTTTTCAGTATGCCACTGCTCGAGCGCTTCCTGCGTGAGCACAGGATGCGTCTCACGATGGCCCAGGTATCCTGGCGGCGAACCGATCAGCTTGGCAATTTCATGCGAATGTTGAAACTCCGCGCAATCGATCTTGATGCAGGCCCGAACGTCGCCGAAAAGCGCCTGTGCCATAGCTTCCACCAAGCGTGTTTTGCCTGTACCGGTTGGCCCGAGGAATAAAAGATTTCCCACCGGACGTCCCAGCGGGTGTAGTCCCGCCAGAAACATCTGATAAATTTCGGCTACTCTCTCAACGGCTTGGTCCTGACCCACGATTTTCTGCCGCAGGGCACTTTCAAATTCGGTGATGTTCTTGCTGCGACGCGTTGGATCAAGCGTATTCGTAGGATTGGTTTTCATATATCCCATCGCTTTCACTATGTCCTTAGCAATTTTCTTACCAAGGGCGGGGACATCCGCGCTTGTGATTTATGTATTGAGAGTGGCCTCGCCAAAAGGAAAGAGCGAAGTCCAAGCGCGGTGACCTGTCATTCGTGTGATCCGTTAATATTTCGACTTGAGTTCTTCGTCATAAGATCGATTGCATTGCGAATTGGGGCGTATCCCAAAACGCAGCTATCCGAGTGGATAGCTTCCCCCCCAAACTCATCGCCCCTGTTCCCTTGCCAATGCGAATTCCCTTGACCTCCCGTAATTTTCAGAGCTTTGCGGCGAAACTGACGGGAAAACCAGGTCGGCCGCTTGTGCGTACGAACCCGGCCGGCTGCCCCAAGGAGGTTCGGTTTCATGACGACACGCCCGGCCACGCACCCGAACGGATTCGAATGTCGGGTTCTTTTCGGCCCTATCCACAATTGGAAGGCGCCTGACAAGGAATTCCACAAAGGCGACATTAGCTCGGCGGAGCAGTGCCAACTTTGTGGTAAGCCACTCGATGACGGCAAACTCTTTTTGACCAACTCCGCAGGCCGTACCCATTGCACATTGCCTGTTCCGGTGAGAGGAGCTAGGCCGCGATCGGATTCGACCGTCACGAAAGGCCAACACGTTTCTCGGAGACCTCCGTCGCTGGCTAAACTGCCTTGTGACGAACACTGGCCCGGAGAAGTCGGTTTTGTGAATTCTGTCAAGGCTGCCGCGTCGCCTATCTGACCTAGCACTAGCCTGAACCGTTGGATCTTTCCTCGCAGGAGACCAAGGTGTCCACCACTGTTGCCCGTTATCAGCACTTCAACCTCGGACGCAAGAGGCTGGTCGGCTCCCGAGATTGTCCCCCGCTACCAGATACGTGTTGTCCTCAGCTCTGAGAATGGCTCTGTCACTTCCTCTAGGTCACATCGATAAAAACCGTTTCAGATTAAGTTGCTGCCGCAGTTTGCTGGCAGACAAAACAAAAAAAGG
>Ga0210410_10004557_pt1 | contig 12141 bp, 8 predicted proteins | sample IncBWC4MmetaG_FD_161058 | JGI IMG/M metagenome (GOLD analysis project Ga0210410, IMG submission 161058) | Forest soil microbial communities from Barre Woods Harvard Forest LTER site, Petersham, Massachusetts, United States - Inc-BW-C-4-M | ecosystem: Environmental > Terrestrial > Soil >... | reverse complement strand
GTGCCCGGACGGATCATGCACGCGGTGGTTTTTGGCCATTAGCCGGTGCCCGGGACAGGCGGTCTTTCCCGCGCATTTCCACGCGCCGAAATGGCCGGTTCCGCGGGCCTGGCGGCGGACCTCGCCAACCCGGTAAGTCTCTGAAAAAACGAAGGGAAAAACAGCGCTGCGGAACCGTCTTGGGGTGGTTATCGGAGCCTCGATACGCTATATGATTCTTTGAAATCGAATTGACCGGATTCCCCCTTTGTCTGACCCTGAAGATACCCAGCCCGGCGAGCCGCCGGCGTCCTCCGATATTCGTCCCGTTTCCATTCTCGACGAGATGAAGCGCTCCTACCTCGATTACGCCATGAGCGTGATCGTGGCGCGGGCGCTGCCGGATGCGCGCGACGGGCTCAAGCCAGTGCATCGCCGCATCCTCTACTCGATGTACGAGCAGGGGCACACGCCGGACAAGAAATACGTCAAGTCGGCGCGCGTCGTCGGTGACGTGATCGGTAAATATCATCCGCACGGCGACCAGTCGATCTACGACGCGATGGTCCGGATGGCGCAGGACTTCTCGATGCGCGTGCCGCTGATCGACGGGCAGGGCAATTTCGGCTCGGTCGACGGCGATCCCCCGGCGGCCTATCGATACACCGAGGCGCGTCTGACCAAATCGGCGCTCGCGGTGCTCGGCGATATCGACAAGGACACCGTCGATTTTCAGCCGAACTATGACGGTTCGGAAAATGAGCCATCGGTCCTGCCGGCGAAGTTCCCAAATCTTCTGGTCAATGGTGCCGGCGGCATCGCGGTCGGCATGGCGACCAACATCCCGCCGCATAATCTCGGCGAAGTGATCGACGCCTGCGTGGCGCTGATCGATGATCCCGCACTTGGCATCGACGACCTCATCAACATCATTCCCGGCCCGGATTTCCCGACCGGCGGCATCATCCTGGGGCGCCAGGGCATCCGTTCGGCCTATCATCTCGGCCGCGGCTCGATCGTGATGCGCGGCAAGGTCACGATCGACACCATCCGCAAGGATCGCGAAGCGATCATCATCACCGAGATCCCGTATCAGGTGAACAAGGCCACCATGGTCGAGCGCATCGCCGAACTGGTGAAAGAGAAGAAGATCGAGGGCATCGCGGATCTGCGCGACGAGTCCGACCGCGACGGGTTTCGCGTCGTGGTCGAACTGAAGCGCGAGGCGATGGCCGATGTGGTGCTGAACCAGCTCTATCGGTTCACGCCGCTGCAGACCAATTTTCCGGCCAATATCCTGGCGCTGGATCAGGGCCGCCCGCAGACGATGAACCTGAAGGATTTGCTGACGCTGTTCATCGCGTTCCGCGAGCAGGTGGTGACGCGCCGCACCAAATTCCTGCTCAACAAGGCTCGCGACCGCGCCCATATCCTGGTCGGCCTCGCCATTGCAGTGGCCAATATCGACGAGATCATTCGCGTGATCCGCACCTCGCCCGATCCGTCCACCGCGCGCGATACCCTGATGTCGCGCGACTGGCCGGCCCGCGATGTCGAGGCGATGATCACGCTGATCGACGATCCCCGGCACCGGATGGCCGCTGATGGTACCGCGCGGCTGTCGATGGAGCAGGCCAAGGCCATCCTCGATTTGCGCCTGCAGCGCTTGACCGCGCTCGGCCGCGAGGAAATCTCCGAAGAGCTCGACAAGCTGGCGATCGAAATCGCCGATTATCTCGACATCCTGCGCTCGCGCGCGCGTGTCCAGGCGATCATCAAGACCGAACTCGCCGAAGTGAAGAACGAGTTCGCCACCCCGCGCAAAACCGTCATCATCGAGCAGGAGGGCGAGGTCGAGGACGAGGACCTGATCCAGCGCGAGGACATGGTGGTCACGGTCTCGCATGCCGGCTACGTCAAGCGCGTGCCGCTCTCGGCCTACCGGGCGCAGCGCCGCGGCGGCAAGGGCCGCGCCGGCATGCAGACCCGCGACGAGGATTTTGTCTCGCGCCTGTTCGTGGCCTCCACGCATACGCCGGTGCTGTTCTTCTCCTCGCGCGGCCAGGTCTACAAGGAAAAGGTCTGGCGGCTGCCGATGGCGGCGCCCAATGCGCGCGGCAAGGCGCTGATCAATATCCTGCCGCTGGAGCAGGGCGAGCGCATCACCACCATCATGCCGCTGCCCGAGGATGAATCCTCCTGGGCCAATCTCGACGTGATGTTTGCCACCACCGGCGGCACCGTCCGCCGCAACAAGCTGTCCGACTTCGTCGATGTCCGCCGCTCCGGCATCATCGCCATGAAGCTCGGTGAGGGGGAGGCGATCGTCGACGTGCAGATCTGCACCGAGCGCGACGACGTGCTTCTGACCGCTGCCGGCGGCCAGTGCATCCGTTTCCCCGTCGCCGATGTGCGCGTCTTCACCGGCCGCACCTCGATGGGCGTGCGCGGCATCGCGCTGGCAGACGGCGACACGCTGATCTCGCTGTCGATCCTGCGCCATGTCGAGGCGACCTCGGATGAGCGGTCGGCTTACCTGAAAATGCGCCGCGCCGTGGCCGGCGAGGTCGGCGCCGAAGAGCCGGCGGACGCCGAAGCCGAGGAGACGTCAGGTTCGCTCCAACTCTCCCAGGAACGCTATGCGGACATGTCGGCGCAGGAGCAGGTCGTGCTGACCGTCTCCGTCAACGGCTACGGCAAGCGCACCTCGTCGTTCGAATACCGCACCACCGGCCGCGGCGGCAAAGGCATCGTCGCGATGTCCGTCAACAACCGCAACGGCCAGCTGGTGGCGTCATTCCCGGTCGAGGATTCCGACCAGATCATGCTGGTGACCGACAAGGGTCAATTGATCCGCTGCCCGGTCGAGGGCATCCGGATCGCCGGCCGTTCGACCCAGGGCGTCATCGTGTTCGATACCGCCGAGGACGAGCATGTGGTGTCTGTCGAGCATATCGGCGATGACGGGGAGAGCGGCGAGAACGGCAACGGGCATTGATGTCATTCCGGGGCGGCGCGCGTCCGCGCCGCGTCCAAACCGGTTATCGTGCCCGCTCGGGCGCGGGGGCCTGCCTGTTCAGCCTGTTCAAGATGCAGCCGACGTTCGTTCGGCGGATCGATCCGGCGGCGGACGGGCTTGATCGCTTTCCGCAAGGGCGCCAATCGACTCTCGCCAACCTCTCATCCGTGCGATGTCGTCGAGCAAGACCTGGTTGTACGGGTCCAAATTCGGAAGATTTTCGGATGCCGCAAGAAGTATGCTTTCAACCCTGTCGATAAGCTGAAGCGAACGGGCGGCGAGCGTCCGTTCAAGGGCCAGCTTGCTCAGTTTCAATCGAATCTCGTTTTGTGTTTGCGGGTCGAGTGCGTCGTCGCGCGACGCGAGCTGCAGGGTCACGAGAATCGCCGCAAGATCGTCGTCGCGCGTGCCGAGTTTGCCCAATTCCTCAAGCGCGACGAGGCAAATCATCTTCATGCGTTTGTCGCTCGCGCAAAGGTCCAGGGCCCTCTGAATTGCAACGCGCCCCCGGGAAAAATCGTCGCGGTCGGATCGCACGATACCACGCGTCACGAGACAGGTGCCGAGGCTGTAGAGATAGATCGTCAATCGCGGATTGCCGGTGGGATCCGCCGCGTCGGCGGCCCGTTGGAAGGCATCCACGGTTTGGTCGATGGCTTGCGCACTTTTCGTCGTTTCGTATTGCTTTCGTCGGGCGCCCGCCAGCGACTCCCAGATTTGTGCGCGAAATTTCGGCGGCTGAATTTCAAAACTACGCTCTCGAACGATGGACGAGAGCATCGCGGTCGATATCTTCCAATCGGAATCAAAGCTGGCTTGCGCATACACCAGCCGTTCCAGAAACTCGGTCGGCACATCCGGTTGCTCGCGCGCCATATCGGCAAGGTCGAACCCTTCCGCCACGAAGACCCCATGGGCGGCCTCGCCGAGCAGGCTGGTGTCGTCGTCTCGAACAAAGCGGTCCAGGGCCGTGGCCAGTCGTGCAAATGGGCTGTCACCGGCAATATTGTCGCTCACGTTCACGCTCCGTGAAAGCTGAAGGGCGCCCAGTAGATAGGATGCTCAAACGGCCGTTCGAACGGCGCGCCCCGGATTCGAATGTCGGGAATTTTGGCGGCAAGTCGTTGGCCGATCACGGATTCCCGCAGATATTGTTCGACTTCTTGCCGCGTGACCCCGCGCAGCCAGATCTGCGCGCGCCTCAACGCCTCGGCCGGCGTCGGTCTCAATTCCGGCTGTTGCGGCTCCAGAAGCAGATTGTAGAGGTGGTCCACGAGAAGCGCCGTCGGCACATCGTCGATCGACCAAAACGTTCCGATGGCCGCCGGTGATCCTGCTTCGATAAAGCCGGCCGGCAGCCCAACCGGCTCCTCGGGGTAACGTTGCAGGTCGACGAGCGCCGTCTGACAGGCGGACATCACCACAAGGCGAGCCGGAATTCGTTCGCCTCGTACGATCAGGTGGATCAGCGAGAGCTCGCCATTGCCAAGCAGCAGACTTGATTCACTGGGATGCTCGATATCGAACGTGCCATGGCAGGCAAAATGCAGATAGGAAAACCTGGCGAGTTGTTCCTCGACGGCTTCGTTGGTCGCCGCCCGCCCGCAGAGCAGGATCGCAGCCTCGCCGAATTTGAGAGCGACGGCTTCCGCTTCGGCCTCCGCGCCCAATAAATCGTCGTATCCGTCATGGAGCGGATACGGATTACCGACCGCAAGGATCGACGGCGATGCATCGCGACGATCGGCAGCGATCCGCCTGCAATGCCGCCACGTGATCGCCGAAAGGCCGTATTGCACCACAAATCGGTCGAGCAAGGTGTCGCCTTCACCGCCGGGCGAAAGCTGGCACGCGTGCAGAGGCAGTATCGAAAGGGGGCCCGACGGAATCAACAACATGCGACGTGGAACGGCCTTGTCTTGCGGGTCGAACAGCGCCGAGAGCGCGGGTCTGATCGGATCCATGACGGCTTCGCAAAGCCAACCCATCATCCGCGACAACGCGGCGATGGCGTCGTTGTCGTCCCGTTGCACGGCGGCATAGCCATGCTTCGAAAATATCCGCGAAAGCATTTCCATATCGAGCCGATCCAGGAAGACGGCCTGCTGGACGCGTTCGCTGATGATCAGCGCGACCCCGCCTGAGACCGTGACAGCAAGGTACAACAAGACGTCCGCAGCCGGTTCGGTCGCACTGTCGCGATCGAGGACCGTTGCGACATCGTCCCAATTCGGCGGACCCATGAACGACTCAAACCCGGATAGAGCACGAATTTCAGCGATGCATTCCCCGAGCCGCATTTGGTTTTCCACGATCTTTCCCGCGAAGAGGTCCGCCATGTTGTAACCGGTCGGGTCCTTCGTATTACTCAGCCCTCGTGAAGATCGGTGAAACCGTTCCCCGGTGGTCTTATAGGCAATCGAGGCGATCAATCGTTCGCCGGCCTGCCGGCGTTGAATGTCCGTTACCAGCGCCTGGTATTTGTCCAGCAGATCGCCGTGGCCCGACGTCCTCAATGTTTCCAGGCGCACGTCCTGGCGACGCAAATGCGCACCCAACAGGCGCGCCCGAGCCCGTTCGATGCTCAATGCGGCTTTCTTTACATCGCCGGCTTTCGCGTAGGCGTAGCATGCCCGCGCTCCCAGGGTTTGGGCGTCGCCGATCCAGCTCTGCTGCCCGAAAAAATCCGACTGAGACGACGTCAGACCGTCGAGGGCTTCGAAGGAAAATTCGAACGCCTCGGCCGCTTCCTCCCATCGATTTCGGTCCGAGGCCCAACCGCCCCAGTCCAATCCGATCGTCAATGCAACCGGCCGGCCGAGCCGGCGGGCCAGAGCGCAGCAGCTTCGATACGCATTTGTCGCATCCAGAGCGTCTGAATCGAGACCCGTGGCGTCGAAACGTCGCCTCTTCGCGGCGGCGTAGTTGCCGAGCACGACGGCTTCACCATAGCTTCCCGGAGCCGCCATCGACCGTGCCGTCGCAAGAACGTCGAGCGCCGGCTCCAGGTCAGCGAGCGAGCGAGAAAAATCGTAGCTTTTCAGGTGCGCGGCGGAAAGGTTCAATAACCGGCTCACCATTTCGATGTCGGTGCGCGCGGTAAGCCGCACAGCCAGTTCGAGATGCCTGATCGCGACGCCGATTTCGGCCGGCGACCCGGTTTCGGCCGCCCGGTCGGCAAGCGTTAGGCCCAGGTTTGTCAGCGCGAGCGCTTTTGTAGGTTCCCGGTCCTCCTGCATGGCGATCGATTGTTCGAAAGCTTCAATCGCCTTGTCCAACCAGGCTGTTTGACCGTCGCGAAAGAAAAACTCGCGGGCGATCCCGCCCCAGGCGTTAAGAAGTTCAGCCGCCACCGGTCCCGAGGGAGCGGCCAAGACCAGCGCTCGACGGACATGCCGGGACGCGGCCTCCAGATCGGCGATGATGCCCGATCGCTCGAAGCGGCGGCGCAGCGAGTCGGCCAAATTGTTCAAGATCACGGGAAGCTCGCCGTTACCGGCGAGTTCTATCGCGCGCGTGCGAATTCGGATCGCCTCGTCAAGCTCGCGATCGTCGCCCGTCATTTCGTAGCACTGATGATGGCATAGACCGATCTCGTCCATGAGTTTGGCGCGAATGCCGTCGGACAGTTCGGGCCTATTGACAGCGCTGCGGAGACGTTCGGCTGCCGTGGCGAAGAATTCCGGATCCGAAGTCAAGCGTGCCTCCGCGCGGAATGCGTTGGCGATTAGCGTCACGAAATCGTATTCGGTCACAATAGCCGGATCGTTGGCGGGGTCGAGCAAATGCGCGAGAGCCCGCTCAACGTCAGTCGGCCGTGCGAACGCCTCGAACCGCCGAAGATACGCCAACGCGGTGTGACGCTTCTGCCATGTCCGGACCACGTTGTTCCGGTCCGAAAGGCCGGCCTCGAGAAGCGGAATGCCGTTGTTCGCATCATCGGGCGACCGGGTAAGGTCAAATCGGAGCATCATCGCCGTGCCGAGATTGTAATCCAGTTCGGCGCAATGTCCCTGCGCCGATGCGACAATCCGAAGTGCTGCGGAAAACAGCTCGAACGCGCGGTTGGCGTCGCCGATGGTCGACCTCTTGCTGCATCGACGGAAATGCTGCGCCGCTGCTTCGGCGAAGGCCCGTTGCCTGAACCATCCCGGAGCATCGCCGAAGTCCGGATGCTGGACGATGGCTTGCCATGCCGCGATCTTTTGATCGTCGTCGCCATCGGACGCCGAGACCGCTTCCTGAAAAAGCTCGTAGAACCGCAACGTGGACCCCGGCAGGGTAGCGCCGCCGTCGAGCTTGGCGAAATCGTCGATGTTCTCCAGGGGGATGATGCAGGCCTCCTCGTAGGAAGCCTGGACGTCTGGAAAATGTTCTTTGTGCTGAGCGGCCAACGCGCTGATGGGCGCGTTCAGTTGGTTGGCGGCGTCGCCTCTGGTCGCGCCGTAACCGCAGAAGAACACAAGCTCGGGCTGGAGAGCGGGTCTGTAGACGAGCAGAGGCAGGTTGATCCTTGCCTGGTGTCCATTTGGACAGGCAAAACGCCGAAGCGTCGTCAGCCTGGCCGGCGAGATCAATGGAGGATCGGCCTCGCCATCAATGATGGTCCAGGGTTCTGCCCGAAAGGACAACTTGCAAGTGGCGCACGTCAGTTCGGCTGGCTGCGAGACGCTTTGAGGCCTTGAAGAACTGCGCATCGGCGATGGCATCCCTCAAAGATGGTGCGGCAACTGCCGCTATTGCCGGCCGCGTCCTTGCGCCGGGCGGGTTGCAGCCGACGCGCAAATAAACAGGATCGGGCCAAGTTGACGCGCCGGTCACGATCCGTCAATTGTTTTTGCGTCCAGTGCAACCTGCGGCTGCCCGCGGCAGTTCCGATTTCTTGCGCGATTGGGTAGCCGGTGTCCGGTCCTACGCACCATCCCGGAATGACCGCCCCTCAAATCTCGATCTCGGTCCCGAACTCCACCACCTGCTTGGTCGGCACGCCGAAGAACGCCGCTGAGCGTTCGGCGTTGCGCTGCAGGAACGCGAACACCGACTCCCGCCATACCCACATGCCCGGAACATCCTCACGCGGGATGATGGTTTCGCGGCCGATGTAATAGGTGATGTCGGTGAGGTCGATGCCGGGCAGTTTGCCCTGTTTGCAGGCCAGGATCAGCCCATCATAGATGGTCGGGTACTGCATGAAGCCGTAATGCAGGATGACCCGCGTGATGCCCGGGATCACCTCGATCACCTCGGCGCGCTCCTCGTCGGAGATGCGCGGGGATTCCTCGATCTGGACCGTGACCAGCACCACGCGTTGATGCAGCACGTGGTTGTGCTTGACGAATTGCGTCAGCGCCAGCGGCACGCCCTTGGGTGACGACGCCAGGAACACGGCGGTGCCCGAGAGCCTGGCATGGCACTTGTTGATGGCGGTCTCGATCAGGTCCTCTTCGGGCTGACGCAGGGCGCCGCGGGCCCGCTCGACCAGTCTGACGCCGCTGCGCCAGGTCAGCATCAGGAACGCGACGAAGGCTGCGAGCAGCAGCGGAAACCAGCCGCCCTCGAACAGTTTGACCGAGTTGGCGGCAAAGAAGATCACGTCGATAACGAAGAAGAAGCCGTTGACCGCGATCACGATGAACGGCGAATAGCCCCACTGGATCGCAACCAAAGCCGCGAGCAACGTAGTGATCGCCATCAATAGCGACACCGCGATGCCATAGGCGCCGGCGAGCGCGTCCGAGGTGCCGAAGCTCAGCACGGCGCCCAAGGTCGCGGCGGCCAGGAGCCAGTTCACCAGCGGCACGTAGATCTGGCCGATCGCATCCCCGGTGGTGTGCCGGATCAGCATCCGCGGCAGGAAGCCGAGCTGGATCGATTGCTGGGTCAGCGAGAACACGCCGGAAATGATCGCCTGCGAGGCGATCACGGTGGCGAGCGCCGAGAACGCGACCAGCGGGTAGTGCAGCCAATCGGGTGCGAGCTGGAAGAACGGATTATCGATCGCGGTCGGATCGGAGACGAGCAGGCCGGCCTGGCCAAAGTAGTTCAGCAGCAGCGCGGGCAGGCAGACCGCGAACCAGGCGAGCCGGATCGGGAAGCGGCCGAAATGCCCCATGTCGGCATACATCGCTTCGCCGCCGGTCACGGCGAGGAATGCGGCGCCGAGGATGGCGAAGCTGATGTGGAAATCCTGGTGGATCAGGAATTCGAACGCATAGAGCGGGCTCAGCGCTTCCAGCACCGCCGGCGCCTTCACGATGCCATGGATGCCGAGCGCCGCAAGAACGATGAACCATGCGAGCATCACGGGGCCGAAGATCCGGCCGATGAAACCGGTGCCTTGCTTCTGCATGATGAACAGACCGATCAGAATGACGATCGTGATCGGCACCACGGCGGGCGCCAGCGACGGCTCGTCCACCTTCAGTCCTTCGATCGCGCTCAGCACCGAAATCGCCGGCGTGATGGCGCCGTCGCCGTAAAGCAGCGCGGCGCCGACAAGGCCGACGACCAGAAGCTGCGCGCGCCATGTCCCCGGCCGGGCATTGCGCGCGTGGAGCAGTGCGAGCAGCGCTACGATGCCGCCTTCGCCGCGGTTGTCGGCGCGCAGGATCAAGAGCGCGTATTTCAGTGAAATGATCAGGATCAGCGCCCACAGGATCAGGGACACCACGCCGAGGATGTCCTCCTGGGTAACCGCTCCGCCATGGGCGGCGGCCTTGGCGGCTTCCTTGAGCGCATAGAGAGGGCTGGTGCCGATGTCGCCATAGACGACGCCGAGGGCGCCGAGCGTTGCTGCGAGGGGGAGTGGGCTTGGATGGCCGGCGGCGATGGCGGGCGTACTGGTCACTGGCAAGACCCCCAAGGACGTAGCATCGCGCCCGCCGGATCATCCGAAGGGCGCGATCAAGCCTCAGTTTGCGACGACACGCCGCAAATTACCATGGGGTGTTTTGTGACTGTGGGGTGGACGGCCCTTATGGGGTGCGGTCAGCGGTAACCAGGCGCGCTTCGCGGATCGGCGCCGCCTTGGTGCCGGCAACGCGAAGGCAGGAAGCCTCGAAATTCGGCCAGGCCTGCTGCGAGCAGTCCCTGCCGACCGCGCGCACGTCCAGACGGTCAGCCTTGGCGAGGGCCTGGGGTACGCTGGCTTCCACCTGCGGGGCGAAGCCGGGGAGAATGGTGAGCGCGGTAGCGACGAGCGCAGCAACGGCAATGGCAGAAAGTGCCTTGATCATGACGGTCCCCTGTCATTGGGCCTTCGCGGCCCGTCGTTTCGTTGTGAGCTTACTAACCAGCCCAGGTTTCCGGCCGTCTTCGCCAAGTCCGAAAATGGTTTCGTCCCGCCTGAGTTATGTTTCGTCGTCCATTGGCGGACGAAACATTGTCGGTTCGCTGAGGAGACGCCGGGACCCCGGAACTGGTTCATTGACTGACGCCAAATAGAAACCCTGCCGGCGGGGGAACCAGGCTGGCTTGCCGGGCCGCCCGGGGCGGGTTAGAGGGGGCTATGCCCCGTATTGCACTTTATCCAGGCTCTTTTGACCCCGTCACCAACGGCCATCTGGACGTCGTCAAGCACGCCGTCCTGCTGTGTGACCGGCTGATCGTCGCCATCGGGGTCCATCCCGGCAAAAATCCGCTGTTTTCGACCGAAGAGCGCCTGGACATGGTCCGGGCGGTATTCGGTCCGATCGCGAAGGCGGTCGGCTGTGCCTTCGACTGCACCACCTATGACAATCTCACGATCACGGCCGCCCAGAAGGCGGGCGCGACCATCATGATTCGGGGCCTGCGCGACGGCACCGACCTCGACTACGAAATGCAGATCGCAGGCATGAACGAAACCATGGCGCCCGAGGTGCACACCGTGTTTGTTCCGGCCTCGGTCGCCGTCCGCCCGATCACCGCCACACTGGTACGCCAAATCGCGCAGATGGGCGGCAACGTATCCGCCTTCGTGCCGTCATCGGTCGCTGCTCAGCTCAAGACCAAATTCGCCAGCTAGCGGCGTTCCGCGCCCCGATATCCGACCTCTCGACTCCGGAGTTTTCATGATCCGAATTTTCGCCATTCTCGCTGCGCTGGTTTGCGTGGCTCCCGCGATCGCCCAGCCGTTGCCGGCCAATCTCGACAAGGCGAATGCGATCGTGATCGACACCACCAAAGGCCGCATCGTCATCAAGCTCAGAACCGACATCGCGCCGGGGCACGCCGAGCGGCTCAAGCAGCTTGCGCGCGAGGGCTACTACAACAACGTGCCGTTCCACCGGGTGATGGACGGCTTCATGGCGCAGACTGGCGATGGCCAGAATTTCAACGGCACCGGCGGTTCGAAATATCCGAACCTGAAGGCCGAGTTCTCCAACGTGCCGTTCAAGCGCGGCATCGTCGGCATGGCCCGCCGCGGCGACAGCAACGATTCCGCCAACTCGCAGTTCTTCATCATGTTCGCGGACGGCTCCAGCCTGAACGGCCAGTACACTGTGATCGGGGAGGTCGTCTCGGGAATGGATGTGGTCGACAAGCTGAAGAAGTCGCCGCCGGGATCGTCGAGCGGCCAGGTCACTGATCCCGACAAGATGGTGAAGGTGCAAGTCGCATCTGACATCAAGTGAGGCAAGGCTGAACCATGGCGGCGCCGCGCAGCCAGCCATTTCCCTGGTTTGCCGCAGCGCTGTTGCTGCTCGCATTGTCGGCGCCGGCGCAGGCCGAACCCGAGCGGCTCGACACCATCAGGGATGTCGTCGTCAGGCTTCATCGCTGCTGGAAGCCGCCGCCGCTGTCGCTTGCCAACCCGATTGACATCACGGTCGTCGTCAGTTTCAACCGCGAGGGCGTCATTCTCGGCCATCCCCGGATCACCTATGAATCCGAGCAGGCCAGCGACAACGACCGGGTGCAGTACCGGATCGCGGTGATGGAGACATTGCAACGCTGCACGCCGTTGCCATTTACCGAGGGACTGGGCGGTGCCGTTGCCGGCCGACCGTTCGCGATCCCTTTCAGAACCCGAAAATCCCCACCCAGAACCGAAGAGAAAAGAGCATGGCTGTCACCGAAAATACTTTGATCCTCGAAACCACCCAGGGTCCCGTCACCATCGAAATGCGGCCCGATCTTGCGCCGGGCCATGTCGCGCGGAT
>Ga0210410_10004556_pt1 | contig 12142 bp, 9 predicted proteins | sample IncBWC4MmetaG_FD_161058 | JGI IMG/M metagenome (GOLD analysis project Ga0210410, IMG submission 161058) | Forest soil microbial communities from Barre Woods Harvard Forest LTER site, Petersham, Massachusetts, United States - Inc-BW-C-4-M | ecosystem: Environmental > Terrestrial > Soil >... | reverse complement strand
GATCGAACTTTTCCCCGGCGGCAAGGGCGGCACATCGGCCAGGTTCACCGCCGACTTCTGTGATTTCACTGAGGAAGCAGAAGCCGCGACCGGCGATTGCGCAATCGCTGCCCGCCCCAACGTCAGACCGCCCACCACCGCTATCAATACAAACTGTCGCGCCGATACAGACCGTAACGCCGGTATCCTGACCGGGGTCCCTGCGGATGGGAGGTTGTCCGTGGGGTGCCGGACCAGCTTTCGTGCGGGTATCCACGCCTGCACATCAGTCCGCGTATTATTCGCACACAAATTTAGTCGTGCCGGCAAGCCCGCTAAAAAAACAAAAGGCCTTAGCTCTTGCCATCCGTTCCCAGCCACAGCTCGATCCATACACATCGTTCCTCGGGCGTTTTTCTCTTCATCTCATTGGATGTTTCCCGCACAATCCCGGTGGTCTCCTCATTCGCGTTTTACACCTGGGAGCAACACCCCTGACAGCCCAGCATCTAAGGATTTGAGTCCGCGTCTCTTGATTGCTGTGAATTGCTGTGACGCCGCCTGAGAGGGAATCCTATCCAAATGATGAATTGTGTGCTCAAGCTCATGGCTGTGGCTGTAACTGTCGCTATCGGCAGCTCGCCTCTCGCTTCGGCCAAAGAAGGCAAGGTCATCAATATCCCTCTCCGCAGCAAGCTCACCCCCGTGCAGCGTCTCAATCGCGAAGGCGTCGAAGCAGTCAAGAAGCTTCAGTACGAAAAGGCCGAGCAGCTTTTCTACAAGGCGTACCTCTACGATCCTGCCGATCCTTTCACCCTGAATAACCTCGGCTATGTCGCTGAAATCCAGGGACAGCTTGACCGCGCTCACAAGTTCTATCAACTCGCTGCCGAGCAGGGCAGCGACGCCAACATCGACGTCAGCAACGCAAAAGAGCTGAAGGGCAAGCCGATGAAGTCGGCGCTGGTTGACTTGAACGACGCCACCATGCGTATGAATCGCATGAACCTCAATGCCATGCGTCTCCTCGCGCAGGATCGCGGCTTTGATGCCATCGGCCTGCTCAAGCAGGCCCTCGCCCTCGACCCACAGAATCCATTCACGCTCAACAATCTCGGTGTGGCCAGCGAGGCAGTCGGCGATCTTGACGGCGCGTACAGGTATTACTATGTCGCTGCCGGTACCCAATCCAGCGAACCCGCCAGCGTCACACTCGATCGCAGCTGGCGCGGCCGGTCGATCAGCAGCATGGCCGATGCCAGCGCCAGGCGCGTCCACAAGGCCATCGACAAATCCGAGCCCGCCGAATCCCAGGCCGTGCGCCTCACCGTGCACGGCGTTTTCGCCGCCAATCAGAACGATTGGAATACCGCGCGTCAGGACTTCCTCCGCGCGTACACCCTCGATCCCAACAGCGCCTTCACATTGAACAACCGCGCCTATGTCGCGGAGCACGACGGCGATCTCGAGACCGCCCAATACTTCTATGAAAAGGCCCGCCGGGCCGGAGATGCCGGAGCCCGCGTCGGCATCGCCACCAAGGTCGCAGCACAAGGCCAGCCTTTGGTAATCGTGGCCGAAGGCAGCAATGAACAGGTCGACACCGCGCTGGAGGAATATAGCCGCCAACGCCGCAACCAGAAAGGCCCGATCGAACTGACCCCGCGTGGCAACTCCAACCCGACACCGGAAGACAACAACAAACCGCGGTAAGCTCACCGTTGTTCCCACTGGATGGGCCCTGACCATTATGAATACGAAGATTGAAGCACCAACTTACAAATCCCTTCACCTTCTTTCCAGGCTCTTGCTGCAAGGCCGGGAAGAAGTCTCTGACCTTGGTTCTCACGACGAAGAGGACCTGCGCCGCGACGTCCTCAGTCTCTCTCGAGACGAGTTCGAAGACTGCGTTGCGCTCGCCGACCTCAATCACGTTATCGTGCGGGGCATGGAACGATTCCTCGAGATCGCGCGCGAAGCTGGAGACGTCGAACGATCCCAGTGGGCGGCAGTTCCACTCTCCGCAGAAAATGCCCGTATCGCCAATGCCCTCGCCTCCCTCGAAGAGGTTTGCCACGCCTTCGGCGATCGCGACTACGACGTCTGCGTCATCAAATCCCTCGATCACTGGCCCGATCTCGGCAGCGATCTCGATCTCTACACGAACGCGTCTCCTGACCGCGTTTGCAGCCTCATGAAGCGCCGCTTCGAGGCTGAGATCGCGCCGCGCAGCTGGGGCGATCGCCTGGCCTGCAAATGGAACTTCCGGGTGCCCGGCCTGCCCGAGCTGATTGAGATCCACGTAGGCCGCCTCGGGCAAACCGGCGAGCAGGTGGCCATCGCTTCATCGCTCATGAAACGCACGCGCGCCATCACCGTTGCAGGACGAACGTTCCGGGTTGCCTCAAAATCTGACCGCCTGCTCATTTCTACGCTGCAGCGCATGTATCGCCATTTCTACTTTCGCCTTTGCGATATCCTCGACTCCGCCACGCTCGTTGAAAGCGATGGAGTTGACTTCGACGACTTGCGCGCCGCCGCAACCCGCGCCGACATCTGGGAAGGCACTGCCTCCTATCTCGCCATTGTTTCCGACTACGTGAAAACTTATCGCGGATGGGGAATCGAGCTGCCAAAGTTCGTAAGGCAGGCAGCCCAGTTCGGGGGAGATGCCGTCTATTACAGTAAGGGCTTTATCCGTGTCCCCATCATGCCGCAATCGGCAAAGCTCTACGGATCGCAGCTGATCGGCGTGCTGCGCAAGAGAGAACTCCACAACGGCGCGCGGCTCAGTCTGCTGCCTTGGCTGGCCACCGCCGCCGTCGTCGGACAGAAGATCACCGGAAGCGATAAAGGAATTTGGTAAGCGGGCCGGTCAGCTGGCCCGGAAGAAAGGACCGGTTTTGATCATAACTTTCGAACCCACCGATTCACGGTCGACCAGAGAGGGGGACGCCGGAGACTGAACTCCCGGCAAGCATCTATGGCCAATCAGACAACGACACCCAGGCCGATCTCGCGCGGAAGGCTGGTGGCTGAAGCCAGCCGGCAGCAAGGGGCTCATACATACAATCGCTCCAGCCTCGCCTTCGAAGTGGAAGACGCCTATCAGGAATTGGAGAAGCCTCTGCCTCAACTCGTCCCCCGGGGGCCATCGCCGGCCTTCGCGGCCGCGGGCACTCCCACCTTTGGAAGTCTTGACACGCTGACAGAACAAAAGGACCCGACCTCGAAGGCGGTTTCCTTTGTCGTGCACGTTTTTCTGGTTGCCGGCGTTCTCTATCTCGGGTTCAAGGCGAAACAGACCTTCGTTCAGCCCACCGTCGTGAACCCGGTCAACATCACGCTCTACGCTCCGCCACCCCCGCCGAAGATTCTTCCCACCGCGCCGAAAGAAGGTGGCGGTGGTGGTGGCGGTGATCACCAGAAGATCGAACCGATCAAGGGCAATCCACCCAAGATCGTGGCGAAGCTGCCGGTGATGGCTCCGCAGATCCTCCGCCTCGAACATCCCAAGCTCGCCGCTGAGCCTTCGGTGATGGTGAAGATGCCGGAGAATCCCAGCCTGCCGAACCTGGGCATGACCAACAGCACGCAGGTTGCGCTGGCGTCGCAGGGCAAGGGCAGCGGGTCGGGCTTCGGCTCCGGAATGGGCGGCGGCATCGGCATGGGCCGCGGCCTTGGCTCCGGCCCGGGCAGCGGCGGCGGCTACGGCGGGGGCGTGATGAGCGTGGGCGGCGGGGTGAGCGCGCCGACGCTGGTTTCGCGGGTTGACCCGGAGTTTACGGAGGAGGCGCGGGCGGCCAACTTCCAGGGCAACGCCGCCATTCAGCTGGTGGTCGACCAGCAGGGCAATCCGCAGAATATCCGCGTGGTGCGGCGTGCGGGCATGGGCCTGGACGAGAAGGCCGTGGAAGCGGTGAAGCTGTACCGGTTCCATCCGGCGATGTTCCAGGGCCACCCGGTTGCGGTCCAGATCATTATCGACGTCGCTTTCCATCTGCATTGATCTCCCTTCCCCGGTCTGCACGACAAAAGAGGAGTCCCGCAAGGGGCTCCTCTTTTTTGTTCACTGTTGTTCCCCGCACACAAGAAAAAAACGGCCAAGTGGAATGGTTTGATGGAGATGAACCCTGTTGTTACGTCGAATGTGATTTAAAGCACAAAAGGCAGACGACAGTAAGACAGCGAACAAGTGAACGGATACCGCAGGCGCTTGGGCGGTGAAGAAGTGATGAGTGATGAAGTGAATAAGCGAATGTCATCCCCGGTTCCTTTCCCTGTTCATTTCGTTGGGATTAGCTGCGAAAAAGCAAAAGACCCGCTGGCGGCGGGCCTTTGTTCTTGTCTTTTTGTACCTACTTTGAGTATGGCAGGTTCGCTGAATTAATCCCCAAATTTCAAGATTTTTTTTCGCTTTGATTTGTTGTGTTAGAGCGTTTTCCACAGGCTAGCCTCTTGACAAGATTTCCACAGGGGCGGGCTTCGCTCGGCACCGGGACCAGGGGCGGCGCAGGACTGGGGGAAGGACCGGGGATTTGAAAGGCCGGGCGCGGCGGGTTGGGCTCGGCTGGGCGAATATCTGGCTAACTCCGGACCCCAAGTGCGTGGTTAATTATTACTGCGATTGTAGTACGTAGAGTGATTTGGTCCGGATGGGTTGGGTTCGTGGGACCCCATTTTGAGCGCAAAGTATCCCAGGTCTCAAAGACGAGACCTGGGGCACCCGCGGAGCCTGGTTCCAAAAGATCGGGAAGAGCGGCGTCTGAGGCATCCCGTCTCAAAAACGAGACCTGGAGCACCGCTGGTTGTGCTTGGTTAATGGGACGACAACAGCGGGTCATGGACGACGTTAGATCAACTGTCAGGGCTGAAGCCCTGACCTGCCCAAGGAAGTTGAGGGCTCGTGGTGTCGCGCCCTAAACCACCCAGCGACTCAGACCTGTCGCCGGGGACCCCAGGGAGCTAGGCCGGGGTACCCTCCTTGCCTCCTGACATGCGGAGGTAGAGCTCGCCGGCGAGGTAGGTGAGGGTGAAGCCGGTCCAGAAGGCGATGCCGAAGAATTGGTGGGGCGTGAGATTGGTGCGGGAGGCGGTGGCGAAGAAGACGCCCATGACGGGACGGGTGGCGGCTACGCCGAGGATGACGGCGATGGCGCGCATCATCCATATTCGGTGGGTCTTGATGTGGTGAGAGACGAAGGCCGCGAAGGCGCGGGCGAGGGAGAAGAGGAAGATGGCGTCGTAGAGCAGGACGGCGGACTGCTCGGTGACGCCGCCGACGGGATTGCTGCTGAGAAGGAGCGCGGTGATGCCGATGATGGCGCCCAGAAGGAAGAGGGCCATCGTTACGCTGCGATGGAGATAGGCGCGGGCGCGGATGTGTTGAGAGAACCAGGCAGGCAGGATGAGGACAAAGGCGAGGGCCGGGAAGAGGTGAGCGAGCAAGAGGCCCTTGTGGGGGGTGAAGTGGTCGTCAAGGGCTTGCATGGCGGCCGGGGCGGAGCTGGCGGATGGTGGCAGGAGCAGCACGGCGATGCGGCGGATGGCGGCGGCCGCCCCGATGATACAGAGGAGGAGAAACGGGGTCCAGAGAAGGCCGGAGGCGGGTCGGTGGAGGGAGCGGGTTGGGGCGGAGGCAGCCATGGAAATCTCCGGCGTCAGGCTTCAGAGGAGGCCCTGCCGGTTGTAATGCTGGCCGGCAGGGTGATGGCTACCGCGATCATCCAGAGGATGCCGATGAAGCGGGTGACGGGGATGCAGAAGGCGGCGTTCCAGTAGACGAGGGTGAAGGAGGCGAGTTCGCCGGCAACGGCAACTACGATGCCGAGGATCATGATCCAGCGGGGGATGAGGCGATAGAGGCCGGCGGTAACGGAGACGCCGGCAATGAAGATGCCGATGGCGACGGCGAATCCGGGGCCGCCGCCGGCGAAGCCGAGGGCTTGGAGGAGGCGGACGGAGCTGTCGGTGTCGGCCACGCCGGGGCGGGTGAGGGACCAGATGGAGAGCGCAGAGAACATGAGCATGGCAACGGCGCCGAGGCCTCCGGCGAGGGCGATGACCTCTCCGGCCGCGCGGACGCGGAGGAAGCGCAGGCGGCTGACGATGGTGGCCACGAAGATCATGAGGGGGACGGCCGATCCGAATTCAAAGAAGGAGCCCCATATGGTTGCGCGGGCGATGCCGGCGACGTAGGCGGCGCCCTGGTGTGCAGCGTCGTGGGGTGAGGCCATGGTGGAGCCGAGGGTGACAGCGCCCGCGATGACGAGGATGGTGTAAGACAACGCGGGAAGGAGGAGCGGGGGTCCGGAATGATGGACCCGGGGAAGCGTGTCGGTAGTAACTTGTGTCGTCATGAAATGATTAATACTATAAACGATTAATTTATGCAATTATTATTTACATGGATCACGAACGGTTTGGGAAGGCTGGGTTTGCGGCGTTTTTGCTGGCGCAGGTGGGCGCGCATGCCGCGAAGCGATTTGGGGAGGAACTGGCTCCGCTGAAGCTGTCGCCCCCGCATGCGGGAATTCTGCGGGTGCTGGCGGGGGCTTCAGGACTGAGCCAGCGGGAGTTAGGGGCGCGGCTTGGGATACATCCCAGCCGTCTGGTGGCGATTGTGGACGAGATGGAAGCGCTGGGTCTGGTGAAGCGGGAGGCGAATTCCGATGACCGGCGGCAGTACGCGCTGGTGCTGACGGCGCGGGGGCGGGAGGCGCTGGGGGAGATTGGGATGGTGGGGCGCCGGCATAACGAGACGCTGTTGCGGGCGCTGAGCGAGGAGGAGCGGGGGGTTTTGGCCGGTCTGTTGCAGAAGATCGCCACGGACCAGGGGCTAAGGCCGGGGGTGCATCCGGGATATGCGGGGTTGGGGAGACCGGGGCGCGCGGAGGGTTGAGGGTTCCCACGCTAGCGCGATGAGTCCAAAGTTCGTGTAAAGACACCGCAGGTCCTTCGACTCCGTTTGACGCAAAAGCCGCGGCAAACTCCGCTCAGGAAGACAGCAGTATTCTTACTACGAACTTCAGACTCAGGACACTAGCGAAACAAAGACAAAAAGACGTCGTGCGGGTGGGGCACCCCGTGTCCAGCCGAAATCCCTCCCAGGTCTCCAACACCGGGAGACCTGGGGCACTCATAAGGGGTTTTTAGTCGTCGTTGCCGGGTGCCAGGGCGACGCCCCGGTAGACTTCACCAGCCTTGGCGCTGCGAATGGTGGTGAAGTAACCGCGATGCTCTCCTCCCGTGGGCAAGGTTGAGTCGCTGACGCGATCGGTCACTTTGACGAGTTTGTTGGGGTCAGCGCCGGTGTCGCCATTAGCGCTGATGGTGGAGGTAGTGGCGTAGACGGTGACCGTGCCATCGCCATTATGCCTGCCGGCAATGTTGCGGCAGCCGCCGGTGGCCGGATTGAGGGAAGACGGATAGCCGTCGATGCCGTACTGCACGCCGATGTTCAATCCATTCTGCAGGACATATTGGAGGACCCAGGCGCCGTTGATGAAGCGCCATTTCTGCAGTCCGGCGGTGGCGAGCGACTGGGCGTCGGCTACGTTGGCGCCGCTGGCTGCGGGGGCGACAAAGGTTCCGTCGCCTTCATCGCAGACGTAGAGGGTGGTGGCATCGGCGAAGAACATGCCGAAGGGGAAGCTGGTGCCGGTGCTGGCAACGGTGTTGGGGAATCCGGGGAGGATGGTGAGGGGCACGGCTGCCAGGTCGGCAGCAGAACCTGTGGGGAGCGTACCGGATGTGCCCACCTGGTAGACAGTGTTGATGCCGTTGCCACCGCTGCCCTTGGAGACATAAAGGGTGTTGTTGAAGATGGTGAGGCCGCGGAAGTTGGTGTCTTTTCCGGGCTTGTCGCCGGGAATGAGAAAGCGGCCGATCATTTCGATGTTGGGCGGGACCGGAGGCGTGAGGCCGGGGTAGAGCAGTTCGGCGCCCACCGCATTGGAGAGGGCGATGCCGTCAAGGGTCGTGGAGACCTGCTTCTTGGAAAGGTTGCCGGAGTTGCCGTTGCCGGCCATGTAATAGAGGCCGTTGCCACCCTTCATGGCGGCACGGCCATTGTCGCCGCTGTAGGCGTTTCCGTCAGTGAAGCGGAAGTGGCCATCCGCATCCACTTCAGCAACCGCGCGGAAGTAGGCCGCGGGAACGACGGGATTGCTGTGAAACGTGGTGATGACCGGATTGGTGGAATCGCAAACGCCGGGAGTGTTGGAGGCCGAGACGTCGAGCAAGTTGGGGCGGGTGGGAGAGACGGTGGAGCCTCCGCAGCCGATGCCGCCGCGGTATCCCATGAATGTGATGGAGCGCCCGTCGATGGAGCGGTTCAGAGCCAGCTCGGATTTTGAGCTGAAGCTGGTGACCATTTGATGGGTGGGGACGGGAAGAGTGCCAAGCAACTGGCCGTCGGCAGTGATGTTGTCAAGCAGGATCGGGGAGGTAATGCCGAAGCTGCCGTCGGAGCCGGAGTTGTTCCAGACATTATGGGTGTCGTGGAGATTGGGGTACTCGCCGTTGTCGGATGCGACGCCGCAGGGTACGGCGACACCAACCGTGCCCCCAGCGACCAGCGGAACCTGGACCGTCAATCCCGTGGCGCCACCCTGGCATCCGAGGGGCAATGTTTCGCCGATGGTGATGGTGGAAGCTTTCCCCTCATATACGCTGCGGCTGAGCACCAGGGTCCGAGGTCGAAATTCGAAGTTGCCGGGATCGTCCTGGGCGTTCAAGAACGGGGCCTGGACTGCGAGGGCGAATGCGAGGAGGGTCAAGGGTGCAACTGCGAGGGGCGCCGGACTTGCGCTTCGGGCGGAGATGAACTCGCGACGTGACAAGACGAAGAGTTGCATGGGAAGGTGCTCCTTGTGAACCGGTTTGCAGATTTCGGTGGGGAAGACACGTGCGGCGGGAGCCGCAACATTCAGCTTTGCGAACCGGAAATCACCTTAGCAGCGGAGTGTGACGGTGCGGTTACAGCAGGATGAGAGGCTGTTGGGCTGGGAATTGCGCCGCCGAGGGGGCACGAAATTTGCCTGCCGCAACGTGATCTAAATCACAATTCGAGCGATCGACCTGTTGTATATTCACTCTGATCCACTCACAGGCACCATAAAGGCGGGCGTTTCCCCGCTTAAAGACCTCTCCCACTTGCAGTCCAGATTGAACCTGCCGCTGGGCCGATAAAGTAATCAATCTGCCTGGGGGAGAAGGACCGATCAAGTGGCATTCCGGGACGATCTGAGAAGAATCCACCGCATTGCTGTCCCCGCCAGACCGGGCTCGCCGGCGCCCTGGGTTGCAACGCTGGTGTGCGTCCTTGGGGGAATGTTCCTGGGATATGTTGCGGGGTTGGGCGGCGTTCTTCACAGTGCCAGGAATCAGCTTGAGCGGCGGGCAGTGACGATTCTCAACTCCTCGGATAGCGCTTCGGCAGAGGCGGTCTCCGTGCTGGTTAAAATCGACTCCACTTCCTATGGCAGTTGTTCCCCTGCAGAGATCTCATTCTTCCGCGGCCTGATCTTCAAGTCTCGCTTCCTGAAGGACGCGGGGCACATGTACGTGCGGAGCATCGACTGTTCGTCAATGCTCGGGCAACTGCGCGAGCCGATGTCGGTTGCGGAGCCGGATTACACGAGTGCCGCGGGCACTCATATATTCCGGACGCTACCCGAACTGGCAACAGGGGGAGCGGGCATATCGGGAGCGCAGTTGGGAAATGCCTACGTGGTCTTCAGTCCGTGGGTCTTTTCTGATCCAGGGAACACGGAATCGCATTTTACGGTTACGGTGCGGGACAAGAATATGAGCCGTTCCGGGTTCATCTCCGGCGGGCGACCGGGCCTGCCGGCCGCGGTTTTTACCCAGGATGGACAGGGCAGCATCTCCGGGGTGCTGTACGCAACGCGCTGCTCAAAGCATTTCCCCACGTGCACCACGGCCTACGACCCCATCGTCCAGATTGTTGCGCAGGAGCGGCCCGCTGAAGTTGTCGATTCCGGCCTGGGAGGCCTGGGAGGACTGGTCTTCTGCATGCTTTGGTCAGTGCGGCGGGAGCGGAACCGGAGCATGGAGCGGCAGCTTGGGCGAGCGATCAAGAAGGACAGCTTCAGAATGGTTTACCAGCCACTGGTGGCTATCGCGACCGGCAAGGTTGTGGGTGCGGAAGCGCTCATCCGCTGGAACGACGAAGAGGGGAAGGCGGTGAGCCCCGATGTCTTCATCGCCCTGGCGGAAGAACTGGGAATCATCAGAGAAATCACGCGCCTGGTGGTGCGCCATGTGCTTGAGGATCTTGGCGAGACGTTGCAGCGCTATCCGGCATTTTGTTTGAGCATCAACGTCTCGGCTGCCGACCTGCACGATCCCGCATTCTCTTCAACCCTGGCGACGTCGGTGCGAGACGCTGGTGTGCCGACCAGCAGCCTGGCCATCGAGGTGACGGAGAGATCGATGGCGAATAGCGCACCGATTGCGGAAGCATTGCGTGAGTTGCGCGGCGCAGGTTTCAGCGTGCATCTCGACGATTTTGGTACCGGCTATTCGAGCCTTGCCTGCCTGCAGGAGCTGGAGATAGACGCCGTGAAAATCGATCGGGCGTTCATTCGCGCCATTGGAACGGGCTCGCTGGCGCAAGGGCTTTTACAACAGATTCTGGGAATAGCCGAGTATCTGAACCTGGAAGTCATTCTCGAAGGCGTGGAGACCAGAGAGCAGGCGGACTACTTCGTAGCGACCGGCAAGGCCCTGGTGGGTCAAGGATGGTATTTCGGAAGACCGGGACCAGCCGCCGCGATCAAGAACGCACTGCTGAGTCAACAGGCAACGCCTGATGAGTTGACTCCCGAAATCGAATTCAAACCACAATTGTCACTCAGCAACATTTGATCTTCCGGCCGGAGCCGTGTATGAGACAGGGCCAGGCTGCGGAATCAGGGTTGCGATTGGGGCGCGGCCCTTGAGGTTGCGTCGCCAGCCGTTTCCATGGATTTCTTCTGGCCGGACTGGGCGTAGTAGCCGCGGCGGGTGCGGACGGTGAGGTTCTTGTGGCCGGGAGAGACGGCTTCAACGTGAACCTGGCGGTAGCCGCCGAGGCTGGCGGCTTTGGTGGAGTGATAGCCGACCACGTACTGGTTGCGGATGTCGCGCGCGACCTCGGAGGCGATCTCGCTGACCTCGTCGAGTGAGCGGGGAAAGTAGGCCAGACCGCCGGTTTCCGCGGAGAGGGCTTCAAGGTCGCCGCGGCCTTTCAGAACCTCTTTGGGATCGGAGTCGTAGAGCAGGCCGATGGTGTAGACAACGGGGCCGGCGAGGCCCTGCACGCGGCGAATGGCATCGCGCAGGGTGAGACGCGAGGCGTTGTCGGCGCCGTCGGTAATGATGAGCAGCACCTGCTTGCGCTGCTTGGCGTGATGAGCGAGCTCGTCGGCGGAGGCGGCCACGGCGTCGTAGAGGGCAGTGGTTCCGCGGGAGTCGAAGTGCGAGACCCCGCGGTTGAGGGCGACGCGGTCAACGGTAAATCCCTGGTCAAGGTAGGCGCGGTCGTTGAAGTTGACGACGAAGGCGGCATCGCGCGGGTTGGATTCCGTGAGCAGCTTCATGGCGGCGGCATTGACGGCGGAGCGCTTGTCGAGCATGGAGCCGGAGTTGTCAATGAGGATGCCCATGGAGACGGGCTGGTCCTGGTGGACGAAGGAGGAGGTGGCCTGCGGGGCGCCGTCCTCCCAGATACGGAAGTCGCCTTTGCGGAGGTCGAAGACGGGGCGGCCCTTTTCGTCGATGACGGTGCAATCGAGCAGGACTTCGTCGACGTCTTCGTGGAGGGTGTAGACGCCATTTTCGCCCTTGCGGATCTCACCGGCGGGGCCGGAGACGCTGGGGGCGTTGGCGGTGCTGACGGGGGGAACAGCGACGTCGGGCGTGGGAATGGGGTCGCGGTCGACGGCAAGGTCAAGCTGTTTTTCAGGCTGCTGGGGGTTGTTGAGTTCAGCGGGCTGTGCCTGTGCGGCAGGCTGCGGCGCCGGGACCGGCTGAGACTGGACCGGGCGGGCCTGGACCGGCTGGGGAGGCATGGGCCGGGTCTGCGTTGGGGCCTGTGAAAACAAAGGCGTTGCGGCCAGCAGAGCGAGGGCTACGGGAAGAGAGCGCACTGGAGTAA
>Ga0210410_10004555_pt1 | contig 12142 bp, 9 predicted proteins | sample IncBWC4MmetaG_FD_161058 | JGI IMG/M metagenome (GOLD analysis project Ga0210410, IMG submission 161058) | Forest soil microbial communities from Barre Woods Harvard Forest LTER site, Petersham, Massachusetts, United States - Inc-BW-C-4-M | ecosystem: Environmental > Terrestrial > Soil >... | reverse complement strand
CATGCATTCGGCCTGCAGATCCACTATCACAACCGCCGTCCGGTCGCGCCGCGCATCGCCGAAGAACTCGGCGCGACCTATTGGGAAAGCCTCGACCAGATGCTGGCGCGGATGGACATCATCTCGGTGAATTGCCCGCACACGCCGGCGACGTTCCATCTATTGTCGGCACGGCGGCTGAAACTGATCCGGAAAGAGGCCTATATCGTCAACACCGCGCGCGGCGAAGTGATCGACGAAGACACATTGATCAAGCTGATCGAAGCCGGCGAGATCGGCGGCGCCGCCCTCGACGTGTACGAGAACGAGCCCGCGGTCAGTCCGAAACTGGTGCGGCTGGCGCGTGCCGGCAAGGTGGTGCTGCTGCCGCATATGGGCTCGGCCACCATCGAAGGCCGCGTCGAGATGGGCGAGAAGGTGATCATCAATATCCGCACCTTCCTCGACAATCACAAGCCGCCGGATCGCGTACTGCCCAGCATGCTGTGAGCCTTCGATCGGTGTTTACGTGGCCCGGACGCGGTGCAGCGTTCTTCACGCTGCGCCGCAGAGCCGGGACCCACGCGCGAGTTGATACGGATGGACCCCCGATCAGCAGCGCATCACGCCGCAAGACATAGCGCGTCGAAGACGCGTGAACGCGCTGCGCAGCATCCGGGGAATGCCTCACGGCTACCGATATCCACCCAAATCGGTAATCGTCGGCGCATCGCCGTTGAGCGGATTTTGCGGATCGCGCGCATAGCGCAGGGTCTCGAACCGCATCGCGCGGGCGTCGACCATCAGCAATCGCCCGACCAGGCTTTCGCCGAAACCGACGATTTCGCGAATCGCCTCCAGCGCCATCATCGATCCCAGCATGCCGGCCAGCGCGCCCATCACGCCGGCCTCGGCGCAAGCCGGTACCGTGCCCGGCGGCGGCGGTTCGGGGAACAGGCAGCGATAGGTCGGATTGAACTCGCCTTCCGCATTTCGCTCATGGGCGCGGATCGTGGTCAGCGAGCCGTCGAACTGGCCTAGCGCCGCCGTGATCAGCGGCTTGCCGGCGAGGTAGCAGGCGTCGGAGACCAGATAGCGCGTCTCGAAATTGTCGGAGCCGTCGAGCACCAGATCGTAACCGCCGATCAGCGACATCGCGTTGCGCGCATCGAGCCGCACCGCGTGCGCCTCAAAATACACGTGCGGATTGAGCGCATGGATCTGCAGGGCCGCGCTGTCGACCTTGCGCCGTCCGATGTCCGGGGTGGTGTGGATGATCTGGCGCTGCAAATTGGAAAGCGAGACGATGTCGTCATCGACCACGCCGAGCGTACCGACGCCGGCGGCGGCAAGGTACATCAGCGCCGGGGCGCCCAATCCGCCGGCGCCGATCACCAGCACGGACGCCTCCTTCAACGCGGTCTGGCCGGGGCCGCCGACCTCGCGCAACACGATGTGGCGGGCGTAGCGTTCGAGTTCGTCGGCACTCAGCATCGTCGCATTACTTCCTTCTGCCGCATCGCAATTATCAGATCCTCATGGTGAGGAGCGCGTTTTCGCGCGTCTTCGGACGATGCTTTCGCATCGCCAGGAGAACCATGAAGCCCGTGGCCCATCCTTCGTGACGCCGCTTGGCGGCTCCTCAGGATGAGGGAGGACCGTCCCGTTCCGTGAACCGGAGCGCGGTTGTTGCCGACCAAGCAGATGTGCTTAATTGTCGGCACGTCAATGGCTTCCGGGATTTGTCATGAGATCCGCGCTTTCAGCAACATTGATGGTCGTGGCCAACATTTTTGTCGTCCCGGGGGCCTCTGCGCAGGCGCAGCTGACGGCGCCGACCACGGCGGGCGCCAAGCCGAAAGTGGTGACGACGGTGCCGATCCGCCCCGCGATGCAAAAGCCGGAGGAGACGGCGAATGCGATGGCGCAGGCGGAACGCCTGGCGCTGCAGTCGGACCTCGCCTGGGTCGGCCAGTATAATGGCGCGATCACCGGCGATGTCAGCGAGCGCATGGTCGCCGCCATCAAGGAATTCCAGAAAGCCCGCGGCGGCAAGCCGACCGGCGTGCTCAATCCGCAGGAGCGGGGCATCCTCGCCGACACCGCGAAACGGCGGCAGGACAGTGTCGGCTGGAAGACCGTCACCGATCCCGGCACCGGCGTGCGGCTCGGCATTCCCTCAAAACTGACGCCACAGCAAACCAGCGACGCCAACGGCGCCAAATGGACGTCGCCCACCGGAACGATCCAGATTCAACTGGCGCGGCGCAAGGAAGCCAACCCCACCAGCTCAAAACTGGCCGAACGGGAAAAGAAGGAGCCGGGGCGCAATATCGACTACACCGTGGTCAAGCCGGACTTCTTCGTGCTGTCAGGCCTGCAGGGCCTGAAGAAATTCTATCTGCGCGGGGCCTTCAGGGGTGACGAGGTCCGCATCCTCACCATCCTTTACGATCAGGCCACGGAAAATACCGTCGAGCCTGTCGTGATCGCGATGTCGAGCGCCTTCAACGCGTTTCCGACCGGCGCGCAGGTCGCGGGGCCCCCGCCGCGCAAGACAGTGGAATACGGCACCGGCGTCGTGGTCAGCGACGACGGTGCGATCGTGACCGACCGTCAGGTCACCGACGAATGCCTCGCGGTCACGGTCGGCGGCTACGGCAACGCCGACCGGATCGCCGAGGACAAGGACCACGATCTCGCTTTGCTGCGCATCTACGGCGCGCGCGGGTTGAAGCCGCTCAACCTCACGGGCGGCGCGTCGAAGACGGCGCTCGACCTCACCGGCATATCGGATCCGCAGAACCAGGGTGGCGGCGCGGCCATCAGCAGCATCAAGGCGACGGTGGCCCAGATCGGCGGCGGCAATGACGTGGCGCTGTCGCCGCCGCCGGCGCTCGGCTTTTCCGGCGCGGCGGCGGTCGATGCCGACGGCAAGTTCGCCGGGCTTGCGCTGTTGAAGCCGGTGCTGGTCGCGGGTCCGGCGAATGCCACGCCCGTACAGGCGACGCTGGTACCGGCCGGTACCGTGCGCGATTTCCTCAAAGCCAATGGCGTCAATGCATCGGGCGGATCGTCGGATGCAAAAGCCTCGGTGGTCCGCGTGATCTGCGTGAGGAAGTAGCGCTTGTTCGTGTCCCGGACGCGATGCAGCGTGAGACGCTGCTTCGCAGAGCCGGGACCTAATGTTTCCGCCAGCAGGATGGGCCCCGGCGCTGCAGCGCACCGCTAGCGCGCTGCGCTGCGTCCGGGGGCACGAGAGAGCGCTACGCCAGCCCGAACCGCACGCCCGCACGCGCGAGCCCGCCGGCCATACCGATCGGCGTGCCGTCCGCGCGCCAGCAGGCCGCGCCCGACATACGGCCGTCGTCGTGGAACTGAATTCCATTCATGCCGCCGGCGACCGTCGGCACCGCCAGCACCTTGTGGCCAAACGAAGTGAGTTCGGCGCGGACATTGTCCGGCACGGCCAGTTCGACCTCGAGCGCATTGCCCTCGGTCCAGACCCGCGGTGCCTCGACCGCTTCCTGCAGGCTCATGCCGTGGTCGATCAGATTGATCAGCGCCTGCAGCGCGCTCGGGAAAATCCGTTTTCCGCCGGGCAGGCCGAGCGCGAAAGCGAGCTTGCCGTCGCGCAGCGCCATCATCGGCGACATCGAGGTGGTGACGCGTTTGCCCGGCGCCAGCGACAGCGCATGGCCGGGACGGGGATCATACAAGTTCATGTAATTGTTCGGCACGGTGCCGAGGCCGGGAATCATGATCTTGGCGCCGAACAGATTGTTGATGGTCTGCGTGGTCGCGACCACGTTGCCAAACGCATCCGCCGCCGTCATATGCGTGGTGTGTGCGCCTTCGAGCTGTTGCACGCCGGCGCCCCATTTCTGCGCCCGGGTTGAATCGATCGCGCGGCGGCGCTCGTCGGCATAGGTTTTTGAGGTCAGCCGCTCCACCGGCACGTTGATGAAATCGGGATCGCCGCTGGCGGCGGCGCGGTCGGCGAAGGCGATCTTCAGGACCTCGGCGAGATAGTGAATCGTCTCCGCGGTGCCGAAGCCGAGCTTGGCGATATCGTAGCCTTCCAGAATATTCAGCATCTGCGCGATGTGCACGCCGGATGCGGCGGGCGGTGGCGGCCCCAGGATGACCCAGCCGCGATAATCGGCCCGCACCGGCTGACGCTCGACGGTCTTGTAATTGGTGAGATCCTCGCGGGCGATGAAGCCGCCATTGGCCTTCATGTAGTCGACCAGGATGTCGCCGAGCGGCCCCTGATACAGCGCCGCCTCGCCATGTTGCGCGATATAGGTCAGCGTTTCCGCATATTCCGATTGCATCACGCGCTCGCCTGGCTTGATCGGCATCCCGCCGGGCAGATAGATCGCCGATATCGCCTTGTCCTTGCGCATCTCGTCGGCGCAGTCGCTGATGCATTCGTGCAAATAAGGCGTCGCGGCATAGCCGCGCGCGGCGTGCTTGATCGCGGGCTGCATCACGTCGGCGAGACTCATGGTCCCGAACCGGTGCAGCGTCTCGCACCAGGCTTTCAGCGAGCCGGGCACGGCGACCGCTTTCGGGCCATTCAGATTTTCGTCGTCGATCGTATCGAACACGTCGTGCGCCGAGCCCGGCTTCGATGTGTAGGTGTCGGGCCGAACCGCTGATGGAACGGTGCTCTGGCCATCGATGAAGCGATGGCTGCCGTCGGCAAGCCGGATATGCGCCATGCCGCCGCCGATGATGCCGACCATCATCGGTTCGACCACGGTCAGTGTAAACAACGTCGCGATCGCCGCGTCGATGGCGTTGCCGCCGGCGGCGAGCATTTCGGCGCCCGCAGCCGAGGCCAGCGGATGATTGCTGACCACCATGCCGCGGCTCGAGGACGCCGGCTGTTTCTGACAGTCGAAATCGGTGCCCGCGCGATCCCGCCAGTTACTGGTCATGTTTGTCTCTCGCTCCACAGTCTATGAAAGTAATACAGCTGAACTACGCCAGTATTCTCCCGGAATAGCCATAATTTCATAATCCGGCATCATTGCACCGGACTGAGCTTGCGCCCGTGAGGGCCTGACCGAACATTCTGCTCCCGCAGCATCACCGCGAGAAGCAACCTGTCCGCCGTAGCTCAACGGGCGAAGGCGGACGCGACGAAGCAATCCAGCCGCCTGCCGCGCTGGATTGCGGAGCCTGTCATCGGGCGGCGCTTTGCGCCGACCCGGTGGGTCGCGATGGCGCATCCGTAGCACTACCTGGCAACAATCACTTCTGGCACTTCGGACACCAGAAGGTCGAGCGCCCGTTCTGGGTGAAACGCCGTACGATTCCGCCGCAACCTGCGGTCTGGCATTTTTCGCCTTCGCGGTCATAGACCTGAAACGAGTGCTGGAAATAGCCGAGTTCACCCGAGGTCTGGCGATGATCGCTGATCGATGAGCCGCCGGCCTTGATCGCCTGGTTCAGCACCGAATGAATCGAATTTACCAGATGCCTGGCGTGATCGGTCGGCTCGGCCTTTTTGGTAGCCAGCGTCGCCGCCAGCCGGCGCGGCGACAGATGCGCGCGATAGAGCGCCTCGCAGACATAGATGTTGCCGAGCCCTGCGACCACGCGCTGATCGAGCAGTGCGGCCTTGAGGCTGGTCTTCTTGTTGGCGCAGGAACGCGCCAGCATCGCCGCATCGAATTCGTTGCCGAGCGGTTCGGGGCCAAGGCCGTTCAACAACGGCTCGTCCTCCAGCGCGTTGCGGGCAATGACCTTCATGTAGCCGAAGCGGCGCGGGTCGTTGAACACGATCGCCGCACCCGATGACATGTGAAACACGACGTGATCATGCGTGCGGGTTTCGCTGCGCGGATGGTGGAATTGCCCCGGCGTCGTGTTGCCGTCATCGTTTTGGACGCGAAACGAGCCGGACATGCCCAGATGCATCAACAGCACGTCGCCCGAGATCAGATCCGCCATCAGATATTTGGCGCGGCGGCCGAGGCCGGTCACGGTCTGGCCCTCCAGCCGCGCGACAAAGTCTTTTTGGAACGGAAACCGCAGATCCTTGCGCCGGGCCTCCGCTTTGACGATTTTGGCCCCCTCCATGGCGGGCTGCAGGCCGCGGCGGACGGTCTCGACTTCGGGTAATTCGGGCATGCAGGCATTCACCTTATGAAGGTGACGTGATAGCGCCATTGCGGCGGGCGCGCTATGGTCCGCCAGTGCCCCCTTTCCGAAGTTCGTAAACCCCTCGCAGCACCTCTTTTACGAACTTCGGAAAGTCAGGGGCACTGGTAAATATAAATCCTGGTGCCGCTGATCGATTTGAAGTTCCTGATCGAAGTTGCAGCAAATTCTGCAGGAATTTCAGATCGGCGGCACCGGTGGAGATGAGTTGATGGATCGGCCGGATCAAACCACGCATTTTGGCTTCAGGGACGTGCCCCTGGGGGACAAACAGACGCTGGTGAACGATGTGTTTCACAGCGTGGCGTCCCGCTACGATTTGATGAACGATTTGATGTCGATGGGCCTGCACCGGGTCTGGAAGGACATCATGATCAACACCCTCAATCCGCCGAAGAGCGATGCGCCGTTTGCGCTGCTCGACGTTGCCGGCGGCACTGGCGATATCGCGTTCCGCGCCGCCAGAGCGGCCGGCCGGGGTTTTCGCGCCACCGTCTGTGACATCAACAGCGATATGCTCGCGGTCGGCCGTACCCGCGCCGCGGCCCGTCATCTCGACCAGCAGGTGTCATTCGTCGAGGGCAATGCCGAGGCGCTGGCATTTCCCGATCGCACGTTCGACGCCTATACGATCGCGTTCGGCATCCGCAACGTGCCGCAGATCGATCTGGCGCTGCGCGAGGCCTATCGCGTGCTGCGGCCCGGCAGCCGCTTTCTGTGCCTGGAATTCTCCACCGTCGATGTCCCCGGGCTTGACCGGATCTACGACCTGTTTTCGTTCAAGGTGATCCCGCCGCTCGGCCGCGCCGTCACCGGCGACGCCGAATCCTATCAATATCTCGTCGAATCGATCCGGAAATTTCCACGGCCCAGTGCCTTTGCCGAGATGATCCGCGCCGCCGGCTTTTCGCGGGTGAAGTGGGAGAGCCTCTCGGGCGGTATCGTGGCGTTGCATTCGGGCTGGCGTTTGTGATTTCTGCGACGACCCACATCGCGCGGCTGGTCCGCGCCGGTTATGTGTTCGCGCGCGAGGGCGTGTTCGGCGTTGTCGATCCGAGCCTGGTGCCGCCGCCCGGGCAGTTGGCGCTGCGTCTGGCGCGATTGATCGAGCGGCCCGGCACCAAGTCCGGTCAGCGGCTGTCGCGGGCGCTGACGCGGCTGGGTCCCGCTTATCTCAAGCCCGGGCAGTTTCTGGCGACCCGGCCCGACGTGGTCGGCGTCATGATGGCGCGCGACCTCGAAAGCCTGCAGGACCGGCTGCCGCCGTTCTCGCAAGGCGAGGCTGAAGCCGTCATTGCCCAGTCGCTGGAACGGCCTGTGGCGCAGGCGTTTGCGAGCCTGGGGCCGGCGGTCGCCGCCGCCTCGATCGCGCAAGTGCATCGCGGCGAGACCGAGCGCGACGGGGTCCGCAAATCGGTCGCGGTGAAAGTGCTCCGGCCCAACGTCGCCGCGCGTTTCCGCCGCGACCTCTCCGATTTCTTCTTTGTTGCGCACAATGCCGAGTCCCATTCGGCCGAAGCACGCCGGCTGCGGCTGGTCGAGGTCATCAACACGATGTCGCGCACGGTCGCGATGGAGATGGATCTGCGGCTGGAGGCGGCCGCATTATCCGAGATGGCGGAGAACACGCGCGACGATCCGGATTTTCGCGTGCCGACCGTCGACTGGGACCGCACCACCCACAACGTGCTGACGATGGAGTGGATTGACGGCATCGCGCTGAACGATCACGCCCGCCTCGCGCAGTCGAACATCGATCTGCCCGATCTCGGCCGCAAGGTGATCCAGAGCTTTCTGCGCCATGCGTTGCGCGACGGCTTCTTCCATGCCGACATGCATCCCGGCAATCTGTTCCTCGACGATACCGGCCGGTTGGTGGCGGTCGATTTCGGCATCATGGGCCGGCTTGGCCTGAAGGAACGGCGCTTCCTCGCCGAAATCCTGCTGGGCTTCATCACCCGCGACTATCGCCGGGTTGCCGAGGTGCATTTCGAGGCCGGCTACGTGCCCGGTCATCACTCGGTGGAGAATTTCGCGCAGGCGATCCGCGCCATCGGCGAGCCGATCCACAACCGCACCGCCGAGGAAATCTCGATGGCGAAGCTGTTGACGCTTCTGCTCGAGGTCACCGGCCTGTTCGACATGCAGACCCGCCCCGAACTGATCCTGCTGCAGAAGACCATGGTGGTGGTCGAAGGGGTGGCGCGCGGTTTCGACCCCAAACTCGATATCTGGAAGGTCGCCGATCCGGTGGTGCGGGAATGGATCGAGCGCAACCTCGGGCCGATCGGGCGCATCCAGGGCGCGATGGCCGGCGCCGGCGACCTTGGCCGGGTGCTGACAGGCGCGCCGGCGATCGCCGCGCGCTCGGTGGTGGTGCTGGAGCATCTGGAGAAGATGGTCCGCGAAGGCGTTACACTGTCGCCGGAGACGATCGCGGCCATGGGCCGGACCGAGGGCCGCAAGAGCCGCTGGCGCACCATCGCGCTCTGGATCATCGCGGCGACCTTTATCGGAATTTTGATCGCCGTCCGACAACTCTGATTGCATTGCCTGCACCTTGTGCTAGCATTGCAATCACATCTACTTTCTGGAGGCCGCCATGGCGAGCCTGACCATCCGCAAGCTCGACGAAGGCATCAAGACCTATCTGCGGCTTCGCTCGGCCAAGAACGGCCGCTCGGTCGAGGAAGAGGTCCGGGTGATCTTACGCGAGTATCTGGGGGGTAGTCCGGTGCAGGCCGGCGCCTCGGTGGCTCCCGCCGAGGCGGCTTCGCCCGCCATCCGGCGCGCCAGCACGGCGGACCAGGCCCGCGTCACGCTGATCATTGGTGGCGGCATCGCCGCCTACAAGGCGCTGGACCTGATCCGGCGGCTCAAGGAACGGCATATCGAGGTCCGCTGCGTGCTGACCAAGGCCGCGCAGCAATTCGTCACGCCGCTGGCGGCCAGCGCGCTGTCGCATGAGCGGGTCTATACCGATTTGTTCGATGCCGAGAGCGAGTTCGATGCCGGCCATATCCGCCTCGCCCGGGAGTGCGACCTGATCGTGGTGGCGCCGGCGACCGCGGATCTGATGGCGAAGATGGCGCAGGGCCACGCCGACGACCTCGCCAGCGCCGTCCTGCTGGCGGCCGATAAGCCGATCCTGCTGGCGCCGGCGATGAACCCGCTGATGTGGAATAATCCCGCCACCCGCCGCAACGTGATGCAGCTGCGGCGCGACGGCGTTAGCACCGTCGGCCCCAATGCCGGCGAGATGGCTGAAGCCGGTGAAACCGGCGTCGGCCGGATGGCGGAGCCAACGGAAATTGCAGCCGCCGCCGAACACATTCTGCGCCCGCCGCACCCGCGCCCGCTGGCCGGCAAGCGCGTGCTGATCACGGCAGGGCCGACGCTCGAGCCGATCGATCCCGTGCGCTACATCGCCAACCGCTCTTCGGGCAAGCAGGGTTATGCGATCGCCGCGGCGGCGCAGGCTGCGGGCGCCGATGTCATCCTGATCTCGGGCCCGGTCGAGCTGCCCGATCCGCCCGGCGTGACGGTCATGCGCGTGGAGTCGGCGCGCGACATGCTGCATCGTGTGGAAGCCGCGCTCCCTGCGGATATCGCGATCTTCGCCGCCGCGGTCGCCGACTGGCGGGTCGCCAATGAAGGCGAACAGAAACTGAAAAAGACTTCCGCCGGTATGCCGCCGCTGCAGCTGGTCGAGAATCCCGACATCCTGGCGACGATTTCGAAGTTGGAGGAAAAGCGTCCGCCGCTGGTGATCGGCTTCGCGGCCGAGACCGAGCACCTGATCGACAACGCCAAGGCAAAAATCGCGCGCAAGGGCTGCGACTGGATCGTTGCCAATGATGTCTCGCCCGCGACCGGCGTGATGGGTGGCGACCGCAACACCGTGCACCTGCTGACGCGCGAGGGAGCGGATACCGACAACATCAGCGTTGATTCCTGGCCCGTGATGACCAAGGAACAGGTCGCGACCGAATTGGTGGCGCGGATTGCAAAGACCGTGGAGAAAAATTCGTGAGTGCAACGATCAAGGTCGACATCAGGCAATTGCCGCACGGCGAGGGCCTGGCGCTGCCGGCCTATCAGAGCGCGGACGCCGCAGGCCTCGACCTGCTGGCAGCCGTGCCCGCAGAGACGCCCCTGATCCTGCCGCCGGGAAAATACGCGATGGTGCCGACCGGGCTCACGATCGCACTGCCGCGGGGCTATGAGGCGCAGGTGCGGCCGCGCTCGGGCCTTGCCGCCAAGCATGGCGTCACCGTGCTGAATTCGCCGGGCACGGTCGACGCAGATTATCGCGGCGAGATCAACGTGCTGTTGATCAACCATGGCGAGGCACCGTTTCCGATCCGGCGCGGCGAACGCATTGCCCAGATGGTGATCGCGCCGGCCGTGCAGGCGCAACTCGTTCCGGTAACAGCGCTTTCGGCAACCGACCGCGGCGGCGGCGGGTTTGGTTCGACCGGGCGGTGACGCCGTTCCATCCGGCTTGATCTGACGTTTCGCGGGCAGCCTCCCCGTGCGGCGATCGCGGTAGGCTCACACCAATGCCGTCGAAAACCTCGCGATCTTCGCGCCCATCGTCGTCACCGCGCATATGCTCGGCATCTCGAACGCGGCAACGAAGGCGGCGGTCGTGGTATACTGCCGCAGATGGCGATCATCCTGAGCATCCTGCGCTGGATCTGATGAACATGGCCCGCCCTCGCAGGTACACCCTGCTGCACCGGGAGGTTTGCCGGGGCGGGTCACAACCAGGGAGAGCCCGATATGTCGAGTGAACTCATCAACGCCGACTTCGCGCAACGCGTCGTGATCGCGACCGACACGATGCCCTGGGTTCCGTCGCCGCAGGCCGGCGTCGAACGGCGCATGCTCGATCGCGTCGGCGGCGAAGTCGCGCGCGCTACCTCGCTCGTGCGTTACGCGCCCGCCAGCAGCTTTCCCGCCCATGAGCACGCCCTCGGCGAAGAATTTCTGGTCCTCGGCGGTGTGTTCTCCGACGAATATGGCGACTATGGCGAAGGCACCTATGTCCGCAACCCGCCGCGCAGCCGTCACACACCGCGAACCACGCCCGGATGCACCATCCTGGTCAAGTTGCGGCAGATGCCGCCGTTTGAAGCGCAGCGGGTCGTTATCGACACCAAGAACACCGCGTGGCGACAGGGCGACCGAAGCGGCCTTGAGCAACTGCCGCTGCATGCGGCCTCCGACACCGGGGAATGCGTCGTCATCGAGCGGCTGGCGGCCGGCGCGCAGCCGGACGAGACGGACTGTCCGGGCGGCGAGGAGATATTCATATTGTCCGGCGACCTCCGTGACGAGCACGGGAGCTACCGAGCCGGGACATGGATCCGGAATCCGGCTGGATTCCGGCGCCGTCTTGGATCAAGCAACGGAGCGACATATTGGACAAAGCGAGGTCACCTGCGCCCGATGCCGTGACAGGGAAGCGATGACGAATTCGGCGCCGAAGCAGCGATCAGACACCCGGCGAACAGATCCTCGATCGCGCCGAGACGCTGATCCAGACGCGCGGCTACAGCGCGCTCAGCTATCAAGACATCGCGGTGATGAAATTGCAGCTTGCCGCGCGTCGCTGAGCGGCGGATTCGGCTCGACCGGCTGCCAATGCCCGCAAAAAAGCGGATTCATTTTCAAATGATTCGAGCCGAATATCGTTTCACCGAGCATTTTTTCCCCGAGGGATTCACGTTCACGGTCTGGACTCTTACCCGCTGACTCCCGAAGGGGATATTGTTGCTCGATTCGTGCGCGGCGGGGGAGTACGCCGGGCTCAGAGTCGTGCGTTCTGGGGCAAATCATGTCGGGCGTAGTCGCGGCAATGCGTCGAACCCTGCTGTCGTGCACCTCACTGGCGCGCAACGGCCTGATTGTGCTCGCCATGGCCTCATCGGCGGCGCCGGAACCTGCCTTTGCCGGCGATTCCCTGCTCTCACAGGTGGTTTCG
>Ga0210410_10004554_pt1 | contig 12143 bp, 13 predicted proteins | sample IncBWC4MmetaG_FD_161058 | JGI IMG/M metagenome (GOLD analysis project Ga0210410, IMG submission 161058) | Forest soil microbial communities from Barre Woods Harvard Forest LTER site, Petersham, Massachusetts, United States - Inc-BW-C-4-M | ecosystem: Environmental > Terrestrial > Soil >... | reverse complement strand
TAATCGCATGAAATCCCTCCTTGAACATGAACAAGGCGACAGAATGAGCGTGCTAGGAGGGAGGCACCGCATCCACTGTCAAAAGTTACAGGCCATTGCGCTTGGGTCTACGCGCACGTTATCGGTAATCAGCAACGTGACGCCGCTGAAATTCGTTCGGCGCGGATTGAACAATTTGCAGTGAATTAGTTCGATGGGTGTTAAGCGGAGATGTGTTGTCAAATCCAAAACAAACGTAGTGAATTGAGTGGTTTTGGTAGGGGCGGTGGGGATCGAACCCACGACCTTCGGCTTAAAAGGCCGCTGCTCTACCACTGAGCTACGCCCCTAACGTCAAAGTTTTCAATTATATCATGCGCGCTGTTCAGCGCATCCCGCACGCAGAGTTCTTACCTTCGCACGAGCGGCTTGGAAGGATGCACGCACATCGCTGACGTGGACATGGCCAAGGTAGCACGACGCCGAAGTTTCAACCCACTGACGGTGTGTCTGCCATTCGACAGGGACGCCGCCACTTCTGAGGCGCAGCTCAATCCTCTTCGCGCTTCTATGCTCCACGTTATCAATGCATTGCAATACCTCAGTGTTCTTCGAAAAAGGCACAACGCGTGCTTCTCCATCTTGCGAGTGACGTTTCGCGAGAAACGCCAACCGGCACGAATCTAGTTGTGGAGCGGCAATGATTCAACTGAAAGTGAACGGAGGCGGGCAGTCGTTCGATGGCGATCCCGAGATGCCGCTGCTCTGGTACGTGCGCGACGTCTTGGGACTGACGGGATCGAAATTTGGATGCGGGATTGGACTTTGTGGAGCGTGTACCGTCCACGTGAACGGACAAGCGACGCGTTCGTGCGTAACCACGATGCGCGATACGGCCGAAAAAGAAGTTATCACGATCGAAGGGCTCGAGAAGAACGGATTGCATCCAGTGCAAAAGGCCTGGATGCAAATCAATGTTCCGCAGTGCGGCTATTGCCAGGTAGGCCAGATCATGCAGGCCGCGGCTTTTTTGAACAGCAAAAAGAAGCCGACCGATGCCGAAATCGATGCAGCGATGTCCGGCAACATCTGCCGCTGCGGAACGTACCAGCGAATTCGCGTGGCGATCAAAGCAGCGGCGGGAGAAATGGCATGAGCGAGGTTGTGAATGTCAGCCGGCGCCGATTTGTCACGGGGGGCATCATCGCCGCGGGTGCCCTTGTGTTGGGCGTGCGTTACTACTCCAGGCTGTCGCCTGGCGACAAACTTCCACACGACACAAACGCGGATCAAGCGAAATTACATCCCAGCGTTTATCTCGGAATTAATCCGGACGGCACGGTGTGGATCGTTGCCGCTCGCTCCGAGATGGGCACGACTAGCCGCACCACGCTGCCGCTCGTCGTCGCCGATGAACTGGATGCGGATTGGAAGCAAGTGAAAATCGAGCAGGCGATTGGTGACAAGCGCTATGGCGACCAGAATACGGACGGATCGCACTCGGTTCGCTCTTACTACGACGCTATGCGGGAAGCGGGGGCGACGGCGCGACACATGTTGATTCAAGCCGCTGCGAAGCAGTGGGGCGTCCCGGCGACGGAATGCGAGACTGAGTTGCACGTGGTCGTGCACCGCTCGACAAACCGCAGTGCAGGTTACGGTGAGCTGGCGAGCGCTGCGGCGAAATTGCCAGTGCCAAAAAGAGAAGAGCTAAGGTTCAAACCAAAAAGCGCCTGGCGCTATGTAGGCAAAGGGGAAGTGAGCTACGACCTCGAGGCACTCGTAACCGGCAAAGCCATGTATGGCATGGATGCTCGCGTGGACGGCATGGTGTACGCGTCGGTGGAGCGCCCGCCCGTTCTGGGCGGAAAAGTGAAATCGTACGACGATAAGGACGCATTGAAAGTCGCAGGTGTGCGTCAGATCGTTCCGATTGATCCATTTCAGCCGCCGCCTGCGTTCCAGCCCCTCGGCGGCATTGCGGTGATTGCGGATAATACGTGGGCGGCATTTCAGGGCCGCAAGAAACTGAACATCTCCTGGGACAACGGACCGAACGAAGCTTACAACTCTGCCGCGTACAAGGATGAACTGCGAGAGACTTCGCGCAAGCCATGCAAAGTAGTGCGCAGTACCGGAGACGTGGATGCCGCGTTCTCGAAAGGGGGTAAGACGTTCGAGGCCGACTACTACGTGCCGTTGCTGGCTCACGCGGCCATGGAACCCCTGGTTGCTGTTGCCGAATTCAAAGACGGCAAAGTGACGGCGTGGGCGCCAACGCAGAATCCGCAAGGCGTGCAAGATATTGTCTCGAAAGAGTTGGGGATTTCACCCAACGACGTCATTTGTCACGTAACGCTGCTCGGGGGCGGATTTGGCCGCAAGTCGAAGCCCGATTATGTTGCTGAGGCCGCGGTTCTGTCCAAAAAAACAGGGCGGCCGGTGAAGGTGGTCTGGACGCGAGAGGACGACATCAAGTTTGATTACTACAACGCCGTGGCAGCGATGTATTTCAAAGCCGCGCTGGATGCGAAAGGGAAGCCAACAGCGTGGCTACAGAGGTCGGTCTTTCCTCCCATCACGTCAACATTTGATGTGAACGCGGTCTACGGCGATCCGCCGCATCTGGCGCAGGGTTGGACCGACATACCCTACGACTTGCCCAACATGAGTATCGAGAACGGGCCCGCGAAAGGGCACGTCCGCATCGGCTGGCTGCGCTCCGTTGCGAATATTTACCACGGCTTTGGGATCCAGTCCTTCACGGATGAACTCGCAACCCGCGCGCATCGCGATCCCCTGGAGTATTTGCTCGACTTGATTGGACCGGCGCGCACCATCGATTTCAAAGGCGTGAATTATCCGAACTACGGTGCATCCCTGGAAACGTACCCGTGGGAAACCGGTCGCCTGCGGCATGTTACAGAGATGGTTGCGGAAAAATCCGGGTGGGGAAAGCGCAAGCACGGCAAGGGCAGCGGAGTGGGGATTGCGGCGCACCGTAGTTTCTTGACCTACGTGGCCACCGTCGTAGAAGTCGAAGTCAGCGATCAGGGCGAGGTGCGGATTCCACGCGTGGACACGGTTCTGGATGCAGGCTTGGTGGTTAATCCGGAAGCGACGCGCGCGCAGTTTGAAGGGGCCGCGGTCTTTGGCACCAGCGTTGCGCGCAGCGGGCAGATTACGGCGACGAAGGGGGCTATCGACCAATCGAACTTTCAGGATTACACCGTAGCTCGAATCAACGAAGTTCCTGCTCAGACAAACGTGTACATCGTTGATAGCGACGCTCCTCCAGCAGGTGTCGGTGAGCCGGGAGTGCCACCGTTTATCGCGGCATTCTGCAACGCTATCTATGCGGCAACGGGTAAGAGAGTGCGGGATCTGCCGATTACAAATTACGGCCTGAGCTGAGCATGGGCGCAAAAACGCGTAGTGATTTAAACAGAAGATTGTGAAACGAGGAGAAAGTTATGTCAGTGAGGAATCGAGATTCTATCGTCTGCACCTTCGCAATTCTGATTGTAATCGTCGCCGAAATAATATTGTTCTCATCATCGACTGTGCGAGCGGCTGGAGGCCAAGGCAGCGCGACTGCAAAGTCGACATTTCAAGCGAAATGCGTGATGTGTCACGGCCCAGACGGCGCCGGCTCGGAAGTTGGAAAGACAATGAACATTCCTGATCTTCGGTCAGACACAGTTCAGAAGGTGCCTGATGCGGAACTCACGCAGATAATTTCCGACGGCAAGGCCGGAATGCCCCCCTTCAAGAGTTCGCTGAGCGAGGCGCAGATTCATGGATTGGTGAGGTACGTTCGCTCGCTGCGCCAGAAAAAATAGTTTGGGTTCTGAACACTGCGCACAGTGAGAGATTTTCAAAGGAATTTGTGAATGCTGGACCCCGCGCACGAGCGTGGGATAACTTTAAGAAAGAATTTCGGAGGTCAATCGTGAATAACGTAAACAAGAAGAATGTTTCAGCAAGTGCGGCGGGAGATGTCTCGCTTGGCGGGGAACGTTCGGTGCATCGTCTCGGTTATGGCGCGATGCGCCTTACGGGTGAAGGCATCTGGGGCCCACCAAAAGATCGCAAAGGGGCGATAGCGGTGCTTCGCCGGGCCGTGGAGCTCGACATCAATTTCATCGACACAGCGGATTCGTACGGACCACATGTAAACGAGGAGCTGATCGCCGAAGCCTTGTTCCCGTATCCGGCTGACCTGGTGATTGCGACCAAGGGAGGCTGGAACCGTCCGGGCCCGAACCAGTGGACTCACGATTCATCTCCTGCGCACCTTCGCCAGGCGGTTGAGGGAAGCCTGAAGCGACTGCGCGTGGATCGCATCGACGTCTATCAGCTGCATACGCCGGACCCGGTCGTCTCGTTTGAGGCATCGGTGGAAACGCTGGCGCAACTGCGAAACGAGGGCAAGATCCGCCTGGTGGGATTGTCTAATGTGACGCAAGAGCACATCGTGCGAGCACGCAAAATTGTGCCGATCGTGTCTGTGCAGAATCGATACAGTTTTGCCGACCGTGAATGGGACTACGTTGTGGACTACTGCGAGCGCAATGCGATCGCGTTTATTCCTTGGTTTCCGCTGGGAGCCGGAAGAGTTGCCGGTGACATCCTGGAGCGAATCGCGCGGGCACACCAAGCCACACCTATGCAGATAGCTATCGCGTGGCTGCTACGCCGGTCTCCCCTGATGCTGCCGATTCCGGGAACTTCGTCGGTCGAACATCTCGAGGAGAATGTGGCGGCGGCTTCTCTGCGCTTAACTGAGGAAGAATACCAGAAGCTTTTTGCGGTTCCCGCGCTGGTGGCGACGCGCTGAAGGACGTGCTAGACGGCTTAGTCTTCGTCGGGGTCGCGTTCTTGCGGCCCCAGTTGAATGTGCTCAATGCCGGTGTTCCCAGTCCCGTTCTCTTTTTCGGATTGTTTCTCGAGCTTTCTTTGGACGCGCCGCGCGGCTTTTTCGCGTTGCTTATCCAGTCTTTTCATTTCCTTCTGGCGCTTTTGAAATGTCGTTGTCATTCAGTCTCCTTTAAAATGCGAGAGAGAGTTTCCTGCGTGCTTTGCTACGAACTACAGTTCGCCTCTTGAATTACCAGCGAGGCTCACGGGGCTGGCGCGCGGATTCGCGATAATCCTCATTGGAGAATCGCTCGCGGCTGCCGCCACGGCCTCCACCTCCACCACCCCCGGAACGAGGACCTCCGCCGCCCCCAGCTGCTTTAGGACGCGCTTCATTGATCTTAAGGTTGCGTCCGCCAAGCTCTTTTCCGTCGAGAGCTGCAATGGCTTTCGCGGCTTCGTCATCGTTCGGCATTTCGACAAAGGCAAAACCACGCGCGCGGCCGGTTTCTCTGTCCATTACGAGGTGAACGCGCGTTACCTGCCCGTAGGGCTTAAACAGCGCGCTCAATTCCGCTTCCGTCGTTTGGAAGCTCATGTTGCCCACAAAAAGGTTCTTCATTCCCGTCTCCTTAATTCTGCGCAGCTTTCGCTGCTGGCTATCACGGAGCGAATACCTGAACGTCAATTCGTTGCAGGAAAAGACGGTGCGGTCTGCAGGCGTGACACCCGAATTCCACGGTGCCTGTACTCTGGACTCAGTTACCCCGATCCCCTTAACCGCCAGGGTGCGGCTTATCTCGAAAACTACGGGTATTGTAACAGCTTCGGGACGAAGCTGTTACAAATACCAAACTGCTTAGCCTTCCAGTTGCGTTTGCAGGACCTCTCCTGGAAGCATGACCATCTTTGCGCGTTGCGCTGGTGGCAAGGATGAGACGCGTTCTCGGACCTGCTCAGCGCGTTCAGCGCTTTGAGGCTTATCGCCAGCGCCAGCTAGAGAGAGTCGCTCCATCTTAGTGCCGAGCGTGCGCTCTAACTGGAACATGTCCGAACGCTGCTCTCGAGTGAATAGAGTTGAAGCGACACCGTGTTCGCCGGCGCGTCCGGTGCGGCCAACCCGGTGGATGAAATTTTCAGCGACTTCCGGCAAATCGTAGTTAATGACGTGCGCGATGTCCTGCACGTGAATGCCGCGGGAAGCCAGGTCGGTTGCAACCAAAACGCGGTAACGTCCCTGCTGAAATCCAGCCAAAGCGGTGGTGCGCTGGGATTGCGAGCGATCACCGTGGATCATTGCGGCCTGAATGCCGTCGCGGTTCAAAGTCTTCGTAATTCGCTCCGTACCGCGCTTGGTACGAGAAAAAACGAGGCAGCGGCCGCGCTCTTTGGTAAGAAGGTGATGGAGAGCATCCTGTTTGCCGTTGGCAGTAACTTCAAAGGCTTGAAGGCGCACATTTTCCGAGGGTTTTAGCGTGGAACCGAACGCGAGCCGAACCGGGTTTCGCGTGTAGTCCTTTACGAGGTTGGCCATGGCGCCTTCCATAGTTGCGGAAAAGCACATTGTCTGGCGCTCGTTAGGCAGAATCGCAGCGATTCTGCGAATCGCGGGAAGGAATCCCATATCCAGCATGCGATCCGCTTCATCGAGCACGAGAATTTGTAGCTCGCGGAAATGAATCAGCTTGCGGTCCAGAAAATCTTCGAGGCGTCCGGGAGTAGCGACGACCAGGCCTGGCCCTTTACGGATGACGTGTAATTGTTGTACTTCGGACAATCCGCCCACGACGAGAGCCGCAGGGGAGAGTTGTTTGCCGCGCAGCGCGTTGTATTGATCCACGACTTGCATAGCAAGTTCGCGAGTGGGTACAAGGACGAGCGCGGAGATTCCCGGCGAAGTGCGCCGGAGGAGCTTTTCTAACACGGGAATCAGGAACGCGAGGGTCTTACCCGTACCGGTTTGCGCGGTCGCGAGCACGTCCTTGCCTTCCAGGGCGTGCGGGATTGCCGCGGCCTGGACGGGAGTCGGTGTCTTGAAACGGGCACCGGATAGGCGCTCCTTAATATAAGTTGAAATCGGAAGTTCTGAAAAACTTTGCATTTTGCTTTCTTGCTGGGGTAATCGCGACGCGCACACGAAATCCGGGCGAGCTGGGCGACTAAATAGCCAGTCTTATTTTAAATTACGCTGAAGACGAACGGAGAAGACTGAGGGCGGGTTTCTCAGATCAGATAACGAACCAGAGGGGCCGCACAACACAACCGCGGTATTAAGCGCAAAAAAAGTATACCACAGATTCGAGCAGGGAGTTCAAGGCCGAATCGCTCAATGTGTTTCGGGAAACGCACTACGGCAATTGCAGTTGGACCGCAGAGCGTCGGCGTGCGAGACTCCTGCGCGTGAACAAGATTATATTTTTTGCGTGCGTGGTCCTGGCGGCGAGCGGTCTGGTCTCGCCGGCCATTGCGCTGCTCGGTGGGCTCATCTACGGGCTGACGCTCGCGCACCCTTTTCAGACCGAGAGCAGAGACCTTACAAAGTTTCTGCTGCAAGCCTCGGTGGTGGCGCTCGGCTTTGGGATGAATTTGCATGAAGTTCTTCACGCCGGTCGCTCCGGTTTTGTCTACACCGCCGTGAGCATCACGGCGGCGCTGCTGCTGGGGCTAGGGCTCGGACACTTGATCCACGTGGCCGAGAAGCCGTCTTTTCTCATCAGCGCAGGGACGGCGATTTGCGGAGGCAGCGCCATCGCGGCTGTTGGACCTATTGTTGGGGCGAGCGAAGAAGAGATGGCCGTGTCGCTGGGAGCGGTGTTCATCTTGAATTCGGTTGCGCTGTTCCTTTTTCCGCCGGCGGGCTTCGCATTGCACATGAGCCAGAGCCAGTTCGGGCTGTGGTCGGCGCTGGCGATTCATGACACGAGTTCTGTGGTCGGCGCGACAGCGAAATACGGGCCGACAGCGCTGGCTATTGGCACAACAATCAAGCTTGCCCGCGCGCTCTGGATCGTTCCACTGTCCGTGGTGACTGCGGTAGCGTTCAAAAGCAAGGCGCGCATCCAGTGGCCCTGGTTCATCCTATTCTTTTGCGTCGCGGCTCTGCTAAATACTTTGCTGCCGCAGTCTTATCGGATTTTCGGCGCGCTGAATCACATGGGAAAGCTGGGCCTGACTGTGACGCTATTCCTGATCGGTGCGAGCCTGAACCGGGAAACGCTGCGGAAGGTCGGAATCCGGCCACTGCTGCAGGCACTCACGCTGTGGGTCATCGTTGGTGTAAGCACATTGGCGCTGATTTTGTTTAACTGGATTCGCGTGTAAGCGCGCGCTCGGGTTCGCACTTCAAGCAAGGAGGCACCGATGGATCAGACCGCGAGCAAAGGAATCGTCGACAAACGCAGCAATCATTCCGTAGACCAGACCGTAGAAAAGCTGAAAGGAATCTTGCAGAGTAAGGGAGTGACGTCATTTGCGATGATCGACCACAGCGGAGAAGCCGCGAGGGTGGGAATGAAAATGCGTCCTACCAAGCTGCTGATTTTTGGCAATCCTAAAGGGGGCACGCCACTGATGCTGGCTGCGCCGAGCAGCGCGATCGACTTACCTCTGAAGATTTTGGTTTGGGAGGATGCGCAAGGACAAGCCTGGGTTTCCTACAACAGCCCCGCGTATTTGCAACAACGGCATGGTTTCCCATCGGACCTGGTGCCAAACATCGCAGTAGTAGAGACGTTGGCGGCCAAAGCGGCTGAGTAATCTTTCTGCACCCGAAGCAGCATACCGCTGCCGCTGCGAATCTTCACGGGCCCGTGTTCGGATACCAAGACGATTTCGCCGCGCGGATCGCTTCGTCCCGAATGGTTAATCGTCAGGTAGGGAAAACCGTAGGCGCCACAAGCATCCGACGAAAAAACCCAAAACGCTTGCGGCCGATCGTTTCCATCGATAGGGCCGCGGCAGTGTGCATCCTCGTTGGCGTTCACCTCGGCGAGTACTCCATCATAGGTGGAGCGGCCAACGACGCGGTTACCGTTGTAGACTTCGCCCCCTTTTCCATAAACGACCTCGCCGCCAACCTGGACGGTGGTCAACCAATCGAAGACGTCGCTCTCACCAGGGCCGATCGGCGGGGTCTGCGCGGACTCGACCTCGAGCGGGGAGGCGAGGGCTCTGAGATTGGTGAGCACCGGGATGGATTCCTTCCCGTGCACCACGGAGTCAAATTTCAATGTGAGCGCGGCCTTTGTACCCGTGGCGGCCGGAGTGACGGCGACTATGTGACCAAGAACTGTAGATCCCGCTCGCAGCCTCGAGCCAGTTTCTAACGGCACGTCTTGCATAATTCTGGCCTTGATGGAGTCTCCTGGCTTGCCCTTTTCGGATGATAGCGACCCGAGGCGGATGGGGAGTATGGTCCCCGGAGGGATTGCCAGTTGACTTGCGTCTGCATCGGTTGAGGGCGATTCGCCCGCTACGGAATCGCGAGTTATCTTTGGGGCGGTGTTGGCTTTAAGCACAAACCCAAATGCCAACGGAATCACAAGAAATAAGCAAAAACGCCAGGCGGGAAAGCAAATACTTTGAATCGATTTCATCGTGCCTTCTAACAATTCACGCGGGATCGACGCTGCGCGCGAAATGAAGATCTAATTTTCCTCCGAATTCAGTGCATTCGCAAATTTCGCTAGTCGTTGTCGAGAACTCGTCTCAAAGACGAGCATTCCCGAGTTGATCTTCGTGTACCTACAACGATCGGCTTTCTGGCGCTTCTGGAACTTTTGTCGTAACGTAAAATGAATACCTCGCGCGGCGATAACTGAGCTGATGTGACACCTTTCCGTCGCTGTCTACAGCGGTTGGTGCGGTCGAGGTGGACGATGCAACGCTTAGCGCCTTGTGACCGTCCAAGGGGTTGTCGGTGGGTGTTCGGTGAGGGTTGATGCTTCGACGTGGAAAGATTTCCGGGGTCGTGTGCTTGCTGCTCGCCTCTTTGGCGTGTGAGAGAGGTGCGTTAGGTCAGGATAAGCCGGACGCTCCGACTCCAAAGAGCACGCCGACCAGTTCCCAATCGTCAGCCGCAAGCGATCAGAATACGGCAGCGCCAGCGGACCCTAACGCGCAGCAAGACGAAAATCCCAAGCGAATACTGGGAATCATTCCAAATTTTCAGACTAAGAACGACCAGCCCGCCGCGTACGAGCCGATGTCGGTGAAAGAGAAGTATGTGCTCGCCTGGCACCAGTCCGTGGATATCAGCGCGCACTTTGGCAACGCGTTTCAGGCCGCGCTGCAGCAGGCGAGCAACGGGCAGCCCCATTATGGGCAGGGCTGGGGCGCCTATGCGCAGCGCTTTGGCGCAGAAGAGGCGGACCAGGTTACGTCGGCCTTCTTTATCTTTGGATTTCTGCCGCACGTCCTGCACGATGATCCGCGTTACTTCCGACAAGGCAAGGGTTCGGCCTGGTATCGCATTCGCTATGCAGCTACGCGGACGGTAATCACGCGCAGAGATTCTGGCGATCCAACGTTCAATACGCCGCAGGTCTTAGGTCAACTTCTGCAGCAAAGCATTTCGACTGCCTATTATCCGCAGCAGGATCGTTCGGCAAGTGCCGTGTTCCAGAATTGGGGCACTAACCTCGCCTATAACAGTGCGTACAACGTGCTGAAAGAGTTTTATCCGGACTTTCTGAGGATTGTGTTTCACCGCCATCGCACACAAGCCGACGGCGAACCTGCTCACTAGCCATTCCTACCGAGCGAGCAACTTTTCACACCTTGTTTCTTGGGATAGAAAATTTAGACTGCGGCGCTCCGGCTGCGAGCCGTGCGCACGAAGTTGAGAAAGCGGTGCGCCAATTCTCGAATTCGACTTTCCTGCCGCTTTTGCACCGCCTCGGTGGGAATCAGCTCGCGTCCGATACCGATCGCGGCCGCTCCCGCCAAAATGAAGCTGACCGCGGTTTGCTGATTTACACCACCGGCAGCAATCAACGGGATGCTAGGAAATGGCCCCTTAAGCGCACGGATATAACTATCGCCGCCAACCTGCGCGCACGGAAACACCTTCACGAAATCCGATCCGGCCTTCCACGCTGTGACGATTTCGGTCGGGGTGAGGGCCCCGGCTATCATTGTCAGATTTCTCTGCTTCGCGAATTCCACGATTTCGAGATCAAGCCCTGGGCTGGTCAGAAACGCCACGCCAGCATCCACACAAAGACGCGCGGTTTCAAGGTCCAGGACAGTTCCTGCACCGACAATCACATGCGGAAGATTTTTCACCAGGTGGGAGATCACCTCCAGCGCGCCTGGTACAGTCATGGTGATTTCCACGATGGGAATGCCCCCTCGCGCGATTACTTCGGCGGCGAAAAGCGCGTCTTCGGGAGAAGAGGTGCGGACAGCGGGAATGATTCCGATTTCCTGAATCTTGGCGCAGACCTCATTTTTGTCCAAGCGATTTCCTCCGGGGTACTGCCCGCAAAGCCCGTGATAGTGAATTTATACGTATGAATTGGTGCTCAAGGCTTGTGGGTTTCTGCGCTGCCGATGGTATCCTTTACAACGTAGCGGCCAACGGGTCAAGGGCATGAGGCTGTGTTAGATCGTTGCAGGTTTGCGAACTTGGATTTTATGAGAGCGCAGGATCACAGAAAGTTTCTTCGACAGGCCGTTTTAGTGGCCTTTGCAGCGTTTTGCTGGTTTGTGGCGCTCGCAGAGCAGGGAACTGCCGCGTATCCCGCTGCTGCACAAGCGTTTGCCCATTTTGCCATCGCTGACTTTGACGGCGATAGCCACCCGGATCTCGCGACCGTTGACGTCGGTCAAAGCAGTGCGAGGAATACGCGCTACTGGATCGCGTTTCACCTCAGCGGAAGATCCAGCCAAACAGTTGGAATCACCGCACCAGCCGGTGGCCTGCAGATCATTTCACAGGACGTAAACGGAGACAGTTTTCCCGACGTAATCGTGACTACGGCGTGGACGAACAAACCGGTCGCTATCCTGTTAAACGATGGTTTGGGGAATTTTAGAAGTTCCAGCCCTTCCGAATTTCAGAATGCCTTCACCACCTCCGAAACATCCTGGACGCTCGCAGCGGATGAAATCAGAGATGCGACCGCACTGCTTCTCGTACGAAGCGGATTTGGCGACCGCCGTGAAGAGGGCGCCTCGTTGCCGGCGGGGAGAACCATCGGAGTGGTTTTTCCGTTGCTTCCTCATCTTTCCCTTCTCACTTCCATCGCACCCTTTATTGGCCGAGCTCCGCCATATCTGTAGACCTTACACACAGGATTGAA
>Ga0210410_10004553_pt1 | contig 12143 bp, 11 predicted proteins | sample IncBWC4MmetaG_FD_161058 | JGI IMG/M metagenome (GOLD analysis project Ga0210410, IMG submission 161058) | Forest soil microbial communities from Barre Woods Harvard Forest LTER site, Petersham, Massachusetts, United States - Inc-BW-C-4-M | ecosystem: Environmental > Terrestrial > Soil >... | reverse complement strand
GAACGCGCCTTCGAGAGAACGCCAGGACAGCGGAGTATAGCTGGGAGCGTATGTGTATGTGCTCACCTTGCCTTGCAAAAACGTCTGCAGGTTTGTGAAAGCAACCTGGCCGTACTGATCCTGGACCAGAGCGTCGTTGGCCTGCAACTTCTCGAACCATCCGCCGAAGCTGAATAAATGGTTGCCGTGACTAAAGGAAACCTGATCGGACGCGGTATACAAATTGCGCACCGCCCTGAGATTGCTCCCTGCGTTCGTGCCGCCGTTTGTGATCTGCGACGCTCCGTTGAGGGTCGTGCCGCCTCCAACCACCACTGCACCGACAGGTTGGCCCGCGCGTACCCAACTCGGCAAATCCACGGTTGTCCCGCTGTTGAAATAGAATGCCCCGCGTGAGAAACCGACGGTGACGCTATTGAGCAGGCTAGGCGAAAAAACGTGGGTTTCACTCAGGCTGGCCACCTGTTCGCGCAAGAACACATGGACCAGACTCGAAGGATTGCTGGTGGGCGAGTGAGCTTCGCTGTCGTCGACTGTGTAGACACCAGCAAACGAATCGTGGTCCGTCGAGATTTGGTCAAGCCTTGCGGTTCCAAAGTCCTCGCGAATCCTCTGCACTGGATTGCTGAACGCTTCCGCAATTCCGCTCGGTGCTCCTAGGGAGGTCAAAAGTTCCAGTCCGTTGGCCACCGGCCATAAATCCAGCAATGGCTGGACACTTGCGACGGCGTGGGCCCTCGAAGCAGCGTCAGGCACGAGCGTCAGATCGCTCAGGCCCAGATTCTGCCGGAAGCCTTCGTAGTTTCCAAACAAGAACGTCTTGTCCTTCCTGATTGGACCACCGAGCGAACCGCCAAACACGTTGCGCCGGAACGGTGGGATATCACCATGGTCAAAGAAATTCCGAGCATCCAACGCGCTGTTTCGGAGGAATTCGTAAACGTCGCCGTGGAACTGATTGGTCCCAGAGGCCGTCACGATGTTGACCTGAGCTCCGGGGCGCTTGCCATACTCCGCGCCGTAGGTGTCCTTGAGGACTGAAAACTCGCGAACCGCGTCGACACCGAGAAGTTGTCCGCTTACTCCTCCAGGCGTGTTGTTGATTTCGGACGCGCTCGTAAATTCGACTCCATTCAGCAGAAAGAGATTCTCCTGCGGGCGGCGGCCGGAAGCCGCAAACATATTGCCTATGGCGGAGTTAGAAGTCCCAATTCCCCCCGCTCGCTGTGAGGTGTAGTTCACAACTCCGGGGTTGAGGGTCATCAATTGATCGTAACTGCGGCCGTTCAGGGGAAGCTCTTTGACCTGCTTCTCGCCGACAAGACCTGAAACATCCTCGGTGGTGATGGCCACGACGGTTGGCGCTGATTCCACCTGCACGGTTTGCCGAACATCCCCGACTTGGAGGACCAGGTCCACCGTTTGCCGCTGGCCGAGGACAAGCAAGATTCCCGTCTTCTCCTCGCTGCGAAAGCCCGTCTTTTCTGCTCGTACCTCATAATGGCCTACGGGCAGCGAGGCCGCGTCGTAGCGCCCAGCTTCCTCTGTCACCAGATTGCGTTCCGCTCCCGTCTCCAGATTTTTAATGCGGATGGCCACGCCCGGGACGGCCCCCCCAGACGAGTCGCTGACCGTGCCCTGGATCGAAGCCTCTCCTTGCGCGAAGCTGGAACTCGCAAGGCTTCCCCACAGCGCAAAGGTCAAAAGTCCAACCAGCGAAACATTTGATAAATGAAAACCATGAACTCTCCAAGAACGCATTTTTTATCTCCGCGATAGATTGGTCTGACTACGACCCGCGCACGGACTCGGCCTGAAGTTAGTTTGGGAGCGATGGCGGACCAGCCCGCCAAGGACAATCGGGAGAACTCAGCTGGGGTCAACAACAAGGGCGGAGGCGGGTGATCCTGCTCAAGGCCACGAGCGGCATGACGGTTTCCTTTGATAATCCGACGCGAAAAGATTCTTTCGTGAGATTGGGCTTGCTAGCGCGCACGGCCGACACCTGCTTCTGCAGCCATCTTCAGGGCGCTCGCCGCGTGTCGTGCAGCAAGTGTGCGGCTTCCGGTCCACACCAACTGCAGCCCCGCAAAGATTGCCACCAAGGCCACGACTGTCTTTAGTTTGCCGGCGGGAACGCTCCGTGCCAGCAAGCACCCGAGCACCACTCCGGGAATACCACCCAGAAGAAGCTGAAGAAGAATCGGCATGCTGATGGAGCCAAAGGTCCAGTGAAAAGCACTGCCAAGGACTGCCAATACCAATCCGAAGAGCAAATCTGTCCCCACAACTTGTGCCGGCGTCATCTCGGAATAGTTCAACAGCAGAACAGTTCCGAGCGCTCCAGCCCCTGCGGACGAAAATCCAGATTCCACTCCAATCGGCAAGGCCAGCCAAGGAAGCCAGCGATGATTTTTTCCGGCGAACCCATGGTTTTGCACGCGCCTAAAGAAGGTCAGGCTTGACGACGCCGCCAGGAGAATGCCCAGCAACAGGATCACCACTGGACTCCCGGCATTTCGATTCAACAAACGGAGCGCCCAAGTACCCACAAGAAGACCGGGAACTGCTCCTTGTAGCAGAAGCCAGAGGTAACGCGCGTGGATCTGTTTCTTGAACAGATAGAAAGGGGCAGCAATCAAGCGCAATACGCCGGCGAACAAGAAAGCCGTTCCGACGGCTTCTCCTGCAGTAAGTCCGGCGAGCAACACCAGGGCGGGGACCGTAAAACTTCCCCCACCGATCCCGGTCAATCCAACAGCTGCGGCAATGAGGAATCCGACGAGGAAATTCATGTTTTCTCCTGCGTGGAGAAAGTGTGAATTCCGCACTCGAGTTTGGTTCCGCCCCACCGGCCGGACCTGGGATTGTTGGGGTCAGAGGGCAAAGCGGTACATGGCTGGCATCCGATGCTCAGATAGCCTTCGTCGTATTGCGGCAGATGAGGGATTCCGTTGGCATTCGCGTATCGCCATACCTGCTCCCAGTTCCAGTCGGCGAGCAGGCTCACTTTCCACAAGCTCCTCCCGGTAGGCAGGCGATGGAGTTCGACCTTCTTCAGATTTCTACGCGTCGGCGATTGTTCTCGTCGCAATCCCGTGAACCACATGTCAAACGGTTCGAGCGCGCGCATTAACGGTTCGACTTTTCGCAATTGGCAGCACCGCGTGGGCTCGCTTCGGTACAAAATTCCCAGCTCTGATTCCTGCTCCGCTACCGTTTGCACGGGAAGCGCGTTGACCAGATTGAGCGACCACTGCTTGGTCATGCGATCGCGATATTCGTACGTCTGCGGAAAGTGATATCCGGTATCGAGGAACAGCACCACAAAGTCCGGTGTTCGATTCCTAAGGAGATGTGTCACGACCATGTCTTCCGCCTGGAAGCTGCTGGTCAGGCAAACGCGTGCTCGTGGATTCTCCCGGAGCACGGTGTCGAGCGCTTGCTCAGGCGCCAGATTTTCCAATTCTTCAGAAAGGCGATGTACGTCCATTTAGCTGACCTCTTCCTGCTGGTTTTGCGGTTTTGCAAAGCGCAAAGCATCCGCCAGTGCCAAAGCGCGCCGGAAGACTTCTTCCTCGTTGGCGTTTTCGTCTTTTAGGGAGAGATCGAACAACCTGTGTTTTACTTCAGTGCGCAGCCGTTTTTTCGTCCCGGCATCGAGGGGATCTCCGGAGTAAATGGAAATGGCCCCCATCCGTTGCATTAGGCGGATTGTTTCAAGGAGCGCATAGGGAGATGCTTCGTCGGGGTCGAGATGCAGCACCTCGAAGCCCTGCTCGAAGAGGGCGCGCTCCAGCCGCGAGGCAAGAGCAGGCTGATTCTCGAGCAAGAAGGTGGCTGGATAGTGCGCGTGGCGTCGGTAGCGCTCCTCCGCTCTGACGCGATTCTCGGCGACCTCCGGCCTTCGGAGTTCCAGTCCCTCTTGCCCTCGACTGGCCGACAAATCTTCCTGGATCATCCCTGCGCCAACGGTGGCGTTGGAGATCCGATCGATCAGGATGAAACTGCCGGTTACCCGATTGCTCGCATACGGATCAAAGAAAAACGGAACGTGAGCTTCGAATTCGACCGAGGCTATATCGTTCATGTTCAGCTGCGTTGCCAGTTCCTGTTCGAGCGTGTTGATATTCACGCGATGATGAATCCCTAGCGCGCGAATCTTTGTTTGACGGGCGGTATGCTTTACGAGATAGGTCCGGCCCACTTCGAGCGGAGTCTCGTGCAGCCAAACCACCATGGCGCGGAATCTTCTGGACACTCGCGGGCCATTCTCGGGGGACACCAGCATGTCTCCGCGGCTCAGATCGATCTCATCTTCCAGCTGCACGGTCGCCGACATCGGAGCAAACGCTTCGGGCAGATCGCCGTCGTAGCTCACGATCGACCGTACCCGTGTTCTTCGACCGGACGGAAGCGCCAGAACACGGTCACCGGGACGAATCACTCCGCTCGCAACGCGGCCGGCAAATCCCCGAAACTTCGCATCGGGGCGAATCACCATTTGCACCGGAAACCGCAGACTTTCCAGGGAATCGCCTGCGCTCGGAGGAATCGTCTCCAAGTGTTCGAGTAGCGTCGGGCCTTGATACCAAAACGTCCGCTGGCTTCTCTCGACGACGTTATCTCCCTCGAGCGCGCTGATGGGCACGCACCGCGTGCGAGCAATTCCGAGTTGTCCTGCCAACTCCAGAAAATCTTGCTCCAGTTGCAAGAACACATCTTCCTGGTAATTGACGAGATCCATCTTGTTGACGGCAGCCAGAACATCGCGTATGCCCAGCAGCGAAGCGATGAACGCATGACGCCGTGTCTGTGGGAGGATCCCTTTCGTGGCATCGACAAGAATCACGGCAAGGTCCGCTGTGGACGCGCCCGTGGCCATGTTACGCGTGTACTGTTCGTGGCCCGGAGTGTCCGCGATGATGAATTTTCTTCTAGGGGTCGCGAAATAACGGTAGGCGACATCGATGGTGATGCCTTGTTCGCGTTCCGCGCGCAGGCCGTCCGTCAGCAAAGAAAAGTCGATTGGTCCCGTCGAGCGGTTGATGCGGCTCTCTCGCACCGAAGCCAGCTGATCTTCGTAGATGGCTTTCGAGTCATGGAGCAGCCGCCCGATCAACGTTGATTTGCCATCATCGACGCTTCCTGCGGTCGTAAACCGAAGAAGCTCCATCTCGAGGCTCTGTTCTGGGAACTCTAGGAGACTTCCGCGCGGTCTCCCTTGCGTCGTGGAGGTCATCAGAAGTACCCTTCCCGCTTTTTGAGCTCCATCGACCCTTCTTCATCATGATCGATCGCGCGGTTTTCGCGCTCCGAACGCCGGAACGAAATCATTTCCTCAACAATTCTCGCAACAGAGTCCGCTTGTGAACGGATTGCTCCGCTGCAAGGAACGCATCCGAGCGAACGCATCCGGCACTTCAGCATGAGCGTCTTTTCGCCAGGCAAGAGTTCTTTTACGTCGTGGATCAAGACAATTGAGCCATTTCGCAGCACCACTTCGCGTTCCTTAGCGAAATAGAGAGGAACGATGGGAATATTTTCCGCTTGGATATACAGCCAAATGTCCAGCTCAGTCCAATTCGAGAGCGGAAAAACGCGAATGCTCTCCCCTTTGTCAATCCTGGAATTGAAAATATTCCAGAGCTCTGGCCGCTGGTTCTTCGGATCCCATTGCCCCAACGGATCTCGGAACGAGTAGATTCTTTCTTTGGCCCGAGATTTCTCTTCATCCCGACGCGCGCCACCGAACGCAGCGTCGAAGCCCCCCTCCGCGAGTGCATCGAGAAGCGATTTCGTCTTCAGAAGTCCACAGCACTTCTGCGTTCCCAACGAGAAAGGATTGGCCCCCGCATCCAGGGCCTCCTGATTCTTGTGGACGATAAGTTCCACACCGATCTGCCGCGTGTACGTGTCACGAAATTCGATCATTTCGGTAAACTTGTAGCTCGTGTCGATATGCAGAAGAGGGAACGGAATCTTGCCCGGGAAAAACGCCTTCTGCGCCAATCGCAGCATTACCGAAGAGTCTTTGCCAATCGAATACAGCATCACCGGGCGCACAAATTCAGCCGCGGCTTCGCGCAGGATATAGATGCTCTCCGCCTCCAGCGCTCTCAGATGATTCAGTCGCGACTTGACCAACGTCGCTGCCCCGAGGCCGTGGGCTCCTGCCGCTACCGATTGCGAAAACGTGATTTCTGAAAGGTGCGCCATACATCTCCGTTCAAAAAACAAAAAAACCCACCTGCCGGTGTTTTCGGCGGTGGGTTGGCTACAATCTTGTATTAGAAGGCTTCTTACAAAGCTGGATTTTCACCCATACAAGACACAGCGGCCCTTGCCGTCATTTGCGGACGACAACAGGCAGCGGTGGTTGGAATCGAAAAGCTCATGAACCCCAATAATACCCAATACCCTTGGACGCAACAAATCATCTTTTCGCTTTCGTGCTATTCATATTTTTGATGGTTGAGACGCCAATTTGGTTACCACCCCGGGCCGTCATTCGCAAAGGCTACCAAAGGCCCTCGATCGCTAACCTTTCTGTATGCGACTCATTTCAACCGCTCTTGCATTTTCTGAAGAACAGTCGTTTGCTCCAGGCGCGTTCGGGATGCATCGGCAATCCGGTAGTAATGGCGCGAATCAGATCTGTTGGGATTACTTCCGGCTTGGCTCTCATCCGCCCGGGGTCTCGCGGGCGTACAATACACGTGTGGGCAAATCAGGATCTTCGGAGTTTCATGTCGCCTCACCGTCTGAATCCTTGGTGGAGGACATTGCTGGCTATGCGGGCTTTGAAGAGCAGCCGGGCAGGACAGTTCGTCGCCTTGAGATACCCGGACCGTGTCCTATCCTTGTTCTCACATTCGGCGAAAGGCTCCGCGTTTCCGCAGTAGGTAACCGGCCGACGGTCACCTTCGTCCGAAGTTTCCTCGTAGGCCCTGGTGCAGCTCCAGCCATAGTGGAGTACAACGGTTCCCTCCGATGTCTCGAAGTTGAGTTGAGCCCGTGGGCGACTACATCTTGCTTTGGACCATTGGACGGTCTGCATGGCAGCGTTCTTCCACTAGAAGATCTTTGGCAACGAGAAGCAAGGTGGCTGCCGGAGCGATTAGCCGAGTTGCCAAATTGGGAAAGCCGCTTTGCATTGATTGACGATGTGCTGGGAAAGAAGCTCTCGGCTTTGAAGCGCCTCGCGCGGCCCGAGATTCGGTGGGCCTGGAGCGAAATTAAACGGCTGAACGGGAACATTGCAATCGCACAAATAGCTCGCAGTGTCGGCTGGAGCAGTCGGCATTTTGTCTCCCGCTTTCGAGAACAGACCGGACTCACGCCGAAAGCGGCAGCTCGCCGATTTCGGTTTGACCGAGCACGAAGGCTTGTCAGTGACTTGGCACCGGCCTTGGCAGAAGTGGCGCTGGCGTGCGGCTACAGTGACCAGAGCCATTTTACGCGCGAGTTCCGAGAGCTCGCTGGCTGTTCGCCCGCCACCTATCGATTTGCTCGATTCGCGGATCTCCCGGGCATCGCGGCGGATCTCGCTTTTGAGCGCGCGTAGCGAGTAGGTCATTTTTATTCAAGACACAGGTTTCCGTCCTCCGCTAGGCTGCTTCTAGAGGAAATTCCAAATGAAATCAGAGGTTTCTTATATTGAGTTTGGGGCGGGCGACGCCGGCAAGGCTCGGGCTTTCCTGGGGCAGTTGTTCGGCTGGGATTTTCATTTCATGGGAACAGGCCCTGAGGGCTGGTTCCAGACTCCTTCGATCAAGGCTGGTTTGCACGGGAATGATCCCGCTCCTGGCATCTTCGTTTTTTTCAGTGTACCCGACTTGGAAGAAGCGATTGCGAAGGTAAGAGAACTGGGTGGTGAAGCCGGCGAACCGAGCGAAGAGCCCGGATTTGGCCGTTTTTGTACTTGCCGCGACCCGCAGGGAATTCGCTTCGGCCTCCACCATCTCTGACTGTGCACGTTGCCAGTATCAACGGCTCCAAGCCAGCCTGCCTAGCCGTATCGGCCACGCGAACAACTGACTTGGCCAGGGCTAACGTTCTGGGAAGCCTCAAATGGAATTCTGGTCGGATCGTCGGCCTTAGCGGCGCCCGAGAATGGGCAGGGATTGGCCGCTAAAGCCGGTCATTCAGGCGTCAAAAAGAGTCATTAAACGGTGCAATCCACTTTGCGCGCACCTGCGGTCGCGGTCGCTCTCGTCGTGATGTTTGGTTGCAGCGTCGACTTGAGCAAACAATTGCCGGAGCCGGTGACCCTGAATGCCGACGACTATCGCTCGGAGACTAGCGATATTGATCGTCTTCTTTTCATTCCAAAGCCCTACGATAACGCGCGCCGTACACAGAGCTGGCTGCCACGCTGGAAGGCTTGGCCTCGCGTATCACGGCCGGGTCCGAATCGCGCTTCCTGAAGACGGAAGCTTCCGAAATCAGGATACTGGCTTCTCTCGCCAAACACACTTCTGCCAGAACTCCACGTGATCATCTGGAAGAAAACTGGATGCGTATCCGCAATAACCTCTTCGGGGGAGCGTAGCTGGATGGCTCGCAGTGCCGCTGACCCGCAGCCCGGAATAGGCCCAGCTGAATCCGCCACGGACAACGTCCCGGGTGGTCCTTCTTGGTCACTCCCGGATCTGCCAACCGGAAGTAATCCGGTACCTTCCTGTTTCCCCGTCACTCGGGCACTTCGTCAAGGTGTCTGGGGTGGACACATCCAATTGGAGCACAGTAGATAAGCACTGCGCCGTTTTACGGGATATGTCTTGCAGCCGAACGATTTGCCTCGAAGGTGAACTCTTCAATGAAGGGCGGACTCTGATCAAAGTCGCTGTAGCGAATCCACCTCGGCCGGACCACGAAATACGTGATGCCGGGCCAGCTCAGGTGGCTGCGGCATTCTGGCCATCGGGCGAAATAAGCTTGTTGATAGCGTGCCAACGCTACTCCCTTGGGTTGACCGGCCTGGCCCTCGTACTGCACCGTGATTTCGCCTGTCCACCCAACCACGAACGAACACCCGGAATTTGACATCAGATTCTGAAACTTGCGCGAATTCTTGACGGTATCGAAGATGATCTCCAATTCGGGAGTCACGGCGATTCCTACGAGGGCCGACTGCGGGGTGCCACCGGAAGAAAGGGTCCCAAGCACTCCAAGTTTCTGTTTTGCAATGAACTTGTAGATATCCGCTTTTGTCATGTCTAAGGTTTTCCTAAAGAACTACATGGTCTCAGCTTCTTCTCCGCAGTGGAGCCCTTCTCGGCGCAACGATTGGCGGGAATCACCTTTGCTTGTTTGCCAGAACTACCAAGGCAGCAAGTGCCGCCGTTTTCTGATCCTTGGTCCAGGGCGGTCCGAGAGAACGACCAAGGGTAGAAATCTGTTGCCACATCCGAGTCGCCGCTTTGCCGAACGTTGTCTGGACATATTCGTCGAGTTTACGTTCTCGAAACCCGCTGACAGAAAGGTCAAGACCCTCGCATGCTTTCGAAAAGGCTTCGCGAAAGAATTCGCCTTCTGCCGCATGAATCAAGGCGTGTGAGGCGAGGATCTTTGAAAGAGGCGGCAGCGGGCGACCTGAGGCCAGAAGGACGGCTGAACCTACGACACGATATTGGCGACCATGCAGTTCGCCTACGACATCCCGGACAGCCTCAAAGGCGAGGCGTTTTGAAGCCGCAAAACAGTTCCTAAGAAACTTCTCCGCCTCTGGAAGTTCGAGATTCTCCGCAAAGTGATAGGGCTGGTTCGCTCCGGGTGTTCCTGGGGTAGTCACAGCAAAGCGCCTCCGGTCAATTACCTCCACTGTGCCGGCGCCGTTTGAGACGGCCACCAGCGCTCCCCAACCGGAATGCATTCGAACGCCGATGGCTGCGCGCTTCATGTCTGAGGTTTGTCTGCGAATGTGCTTCGGCGAGTTTATAAGCTCATTCGCAGCGTGTCTTGGAAAAATCGGCCACACGATGCGGGGCGATTCGTCCGGGACTCGTGCCGGCGAATAACGCAACCTCATTGGCCAAATGGGCCTGATCGAAATAGCTGAGTTCTGCCGCCACTCGTGCGGTGCAGTCAGAAGGCGAAGTTTCCATGTGCTGCAACAGGGCCTGGAACCGCATAATCCTCGCCAGGCGCTTTGGAGAAAAACCTACCCAATTGCGAAGGAGGCGATCCAGATGGCGAAGACTAACCTGACAATCGCGGGCGAGTTGCCCTATTCGGATCTGCCCGCCGCACTCTTCAATTCGTTTGAGTGCCATCTGAACACGCGAGTCAATTTGAACGTCGGACAGTCGCTGAATCAGGAATCTTTCCAGGACGTCGATCCCCTCATCAACTGTCCGCGTTCCGCCAAGACTTTTCTCCAAACGAGAGCCAACTTCGGGCAGCAGCGCCGTTAGTCGTATACGGCGCTCAACAAGTGTGTGAACTGGTACGCCGGAGAACACAAAAGTAATACCCGGTTTGAGGCGTACCCCGAACAATGTCTGCCCGGTCGCGGGCACTCTTTCGGCCGGTGTTTGGCGCGGCCCCACCAAGAAGCACTCCAGGGCTTTGCTGTGGCCAGACTCGATGGAAAGGGTTGCGCAAGCGTCTGGCAGTGTTCGCAATCGCGTGGCAGGGATAGTCTCAATAGACCAAAAGCAGCCCACGTAAGCCCGCAGGGAAGCCACAGGTCGGCGTAATCTTAGCTGCGCACCTTCGACCATCGCACTGGCAACGTTCACAGGCGGCATTGTATCTCAGTGGGCAGCGAAATGATCCAATGTGCTCCGCTTGCGCAAGCTCCACATGAAGCGTCGCGGCACATTCCGGGCGGATGTCAGCCAACCGGAAGTAATGGCGCGAATCGGGTCTGCTGAGATTACTTCCGGCTTGTCGGCTTAACTGGGCCAATCTGTGCACGCGCCAAAAATGCAGCACGGAAAAGAGTTGCGCCCCGCGCGGGCATCAGGATTGGCCAGTTAAGCCCGTCACCCGTGCAGAATCCGGACAGGCGGCCCGCTAGTCGGACTGCGACGGAGCTCACTTCTGCAAGTATCCAACTACACGGGTACTGACAGGAGCGGTTTATGAACATTCCTGAGGGCCGTATACCTGGGGTCACTAATGGGTGCCGTCTCTAAATCTCGTCGGTAGGTGCTCCCCGTTGAATCAGAGGTTTGGCATCAACTGGGAAAGGAACTTGGCGGCGCCCTATGGTGGGAAGCCGATGCGTCGCAGCAATTGCTGATAACGCTTGTCCGAGCGTAGGGAATTGAATCTCTGGTCGACATTTATGTGATGGAGCGGGACATTTTGTTGCTCTGCTTTCTCCAGCCAGGCAAGGGCCTGATCATTCTCGCCGAGTCCGGTATAAATCAGCGCGCGGTCATAAGGCGAGACATAGCGATGTTTGGATTGCTGGTCCAGTTCAGAGAGAATCTTGCGGGCTTCAGCTTTCTTCCCCGACGCAGCATAGGCATGGCCGCGGCTGGCTAGTGCTCCAGCCTTGCCGTATACATCGATCGCGTCCGCATACATCCCCTTGGCTTCGTATACCTCTCCCAGGTTCACCAACGCCTGGTCGAAGCCGGGATTAAGCTCCAAGGTTTTGCGCTGCTCTTCGATCGCACGGTCGTACTGGCCAAGGTAGAAGTATGCAGTCCCAACACCGGTGCCGGCCGCAAGGTTGAGCGGGTCCAATTCCTGCCCAAGTTTTCTTTCTGCTAGATTTGCGGATTGCTGGCCCAGCGCTTCGAGGAAATAGCCATGCCAGAGGTGGGCAGTCACGTAGCTGGGGTTGAGTTCGATGGCCCTTTCGAACTCTTTTTCCGCGCCGGCCCAATCGTATTGGTTGAAGTGAACGGCGGCGAGGGCGTTATGCGCCCCTGGAAGTGTCTCATCGAGAGCCAGAGCCTTAGTCGCCATCTCTTTTGCTTTTGCAAAGGGCTCCTTCGGAGCGCGATACCCCCGCACCGCCAGCGGTATGTAGGCCTCCGCCTCGGCCGCGTAGGCGCGGGCAAAGTTGGGATCAATCTGGAGCGCGCGATCAAAATGCGAGATGGAACGGTCCAGAGCTTCTTCGCTCCTCTGTTCCCAGAAAAAGCGCCCTCGCAGATATTCTCGGTAGGCTTCGGGAACCA
>Ga0210410_10004552_pt1 | contig 12144 bp, 6 predicted proteins | sample IncBWC4MmetaG_FD_161058 | JGI IMG/M metagenome (GOLD analysis project Ga0210410, IMG submission 161058) | Forest soil microbial communities from Barre Woods Harvard Forest LTER site, Petersham, Massachusetts, United States - Inc-BW-C-4-M | ecosystem: Environmental > Terrestrial > Soil >... | reverse complement strand
TCAGGACCGGCAGTCTATACCGTTACGCGATGGGAGCAAACCCGTCGATCCATATAGTTGTAGACAACGGGCGCGTGACGCTTGAAGGCGTCGTATCCAACAAGATGGATAGCCAGCTTGCTTATACGGCAGCCAACGGAGTGCCGGGCGTTTTCCACGTCACCAACAATCTGCGCGTGGAGCGAGGGACCTAGTCCCTGCGCGCGCATAGGCCGGGCGGGCTGGGTGAACCCGCCCGGTTAGCCGTTGTCCGAAACGGCCCTTTTTCGGTATCCTTATTTCAGGCAATCATACAGGTCCCTCCCGGCCCGGCTTTGACAGCAAAGTAGAACACCGAGCGGGGCCTCCAGTGAATTAATTGGTAATGAGATCAAGGAGGTCAGCAGCAAGATGGACACTAATCTAAAAAATCGCAAGTGGAAGGTCAGCCCGTCCAGGGCGCTCGCCTTTGTGGGAGCGATCGTGCTGGCGTTGGGGCTCGGCTTGTCGCTTCACGGGATCGTTTTGGGACAGCAGAGCGAGCAGGCTCCAATACCGTCGCCTTCCGACTTTTCGCGCGCCTTTATCAATGTAGCCAAGAAAGTCGGTCCGGCCGTGGTAAACATTGACGTAAGGGAAAAGGTCGGCAAGTCGGCTCAGGGCTTCGAGGATATGCCCCAGATTCCGGGATTTCGGCAGTTTCAAATCCCTCAGCAACAAGTCCCGCAGCGCGGAACGGGTTCGGGCGTGATCATAAGCCAGGACGGCTATATCCTCACAAATAATCACGTCGCCGGCAACGCCGACCTGATGAAGGTGACGCTGGCGGATGGCCGCGAGTTCAAGGCAAGGCGCGTCGGCACCGATCCCGAAACCGATCTGGCGGTTATTAAGATAGACGCCGAGAATCTGCCCTATGCGAAGCTGGGCGATTCCGACAAGCTAGAACAGGGCGAGTGGGTCGTTGCGCTGGGCAGTCCCTTTGGCCTCCAGAAGACCATGACCGCCGGGATCGTCTCGGCGACGGGCCGTGCGCTCCAGGGGACCTATGATAACTATATCCAGACGGATGCGTCGATCAACCCCGGCAATTCGGGCGGTCCGCTGGTCAACATGTCGGGCGACGTGATCGGCATCAACACCATGATAGTCACCCGCTCAGGCGGGAGTGAAGGCATCGGGTTTTCGATACCGTCCAATATGGTCCACAAGGTCTACGCGGAGCTGATCAGGAACGGCAAGGTCACGCGAGGCTACCTTGGCGTGAATCTGAAGCCGGTTACACCTGCGGTTGCCAGGAGCGTCGGCTACCGCGGCACTGAAGGCGCTCTGGTAGACGACGTTACCGAAAACACTCCGGCGGCCGGCGCCGGTTTGCAGAGCGGTGACGTCATTACCGAATTCGACGGCAAGCCTGTCGCTTCCCGCCAACAGCTCGTTCAAATGGTTGCGGAGACTCCCGTTGGCAAGTCCGCACCTCTCAAGTACGTCAGGGACGGCCGGGTCCATACGACGACTATAAAGCTGGCCGAGCGGCCCGACCTGACCGGCAACGCCACCCCACGACCGAACGGCGGGGATGAGGGCCGGGGCAGCGCGAGCAAGCTTGGCATCAGCGTTGACGATGTGACGCCTGTTCTGGTTCGCCAACTCCACCTGAAGTCGTCCTCGGGCGCCGTCGTCGAAGATATTACCCCGGGCAGCCCTGCCCAAGAGGCCGGTCTGCAACAGGGCGACGTCATTCACCGCATTGGAAGCACCACCGTTTCCAACGCTCAGGATCTGATCAGGGCGGTCCGTCAACTCAGGTCTGAGAAGGAAGTCGTGCTGCAAGTCGAGCGCGGCGGCCAACTATCCTGGACAACGGTCCCGTTGGAATAGGGACAAGCCAGTAGCAAGTAGCTAGCAGCAGTAGCCAGTAGTGCCACTGGCTACTCGCTGCTACTGGCTACAGGCGGGCTGCTGAACCTTATCCGCCCCGGCAGTACCGTTAACTTTGCCGGAGTAAACCCTGCGGCCTCTCCATCTATATCGATCGGCAGCGAGTTCGTAGATCCGGGCGCAAGCGCGGTAGCCGCACGCGGGGTACCTTTAGGCGGGTTTTTCTCTCCGTAGTTCTCAATCAACAAAGAGCGCGCCCTAAAGCAGCTCACCTTAGGATTCTTCAGGTAACCGCCTCGCTGAATCCGCGGAAGCTCCTTGATCACATCAATGCGAGTCGCGCGGTCCGTAAGCACGACCTCGAGCAGCCCGTCATCGACCACAGCCTCAGGAGCCAGCAGCATGCCTCCGCCGGCGAACCGGCCATTGGCGGCGACCAACAGATTCGTTTGAACTCGAATCTCTCGCTCATCATCCAACAGGATGCGCACGGGCCGGTTCCGGTAGGATTCCAGAGCTCGGACGGCGGCGGCGATGAACCGGGCCCGTCCGCCCACCCATCGGGGCAGTTTCGTGTTCCAGAGATTTACGTATCGCGCGACGTCGCCTCCCAGCCCAAACGTGGCGGCATTCATGAAGAAGCGAGACCGAGCGGCTCCGGAGGCGTCAACGAACTCGATCCGGACGGCATCCAGCATCCTGGAGCCCGACCCGGCGATCGCGCTGAGGGCGTCGTCCATTCCTCGAAGGCCCAATGTGCGTCGAAAATCCGATCCGGTCCCGCTCGGCAGCAAGGCCACCATTGCGCTTCCGTTGATGGGCGATCCATCTGCCCGCAGGTATCCGTTGACCACTTCATTCAGAGTGCCGTCGCCTCCTACCGCGACAACCTGGGAGACGCCCGCCCCGATCGCTTCAGACGCAACCTCGGTAGCCTCGCCGGCGCGTGAGGTCAGATGCTCGCTGAAGTCAATGCCGTGAGCATGGATCAGCGCTCTGACCTCGTTCCACCTGCGAAGCGTTTTTCCAAATGATGACGTGGGATTGATGATGAACAGCGTCGGTTTCAACGTCCGCTGATCTTAAATAGTGGAAGGCGCAGTGTCAATGCTTCCTGCGCGAAGCGTAAGCGCGATACACGGCGTAGACGAGAAAGCCAATTGCCGCCACCAGAGCCGTCGCGCGGGCTTCATTCCAGGTGCTATTCGACAACAGCCAGACGATCAATACCAGGGCCGCGGCCGCGGTGACGACTCCGGCGGGCGCCCTGAACAGCGCCGGCTGCAGCCCCTCTTTGCGGCGCAGCACCGGCAGGGCCGCGCAGGTTGCGGCATATGAGATCAAGCGTGCGATCGTGCTGATCGTCAACGCCTGGATGAAGGTGCCCGACAGCGTGAACGCCAGCGACGCGATCCCCGAGACCAGGATGGCGACGTGGGGCGTGCGGAATCGCTTATGTGTCGCGGCCAGGACGCGGGGAAGCTGGTCTTGTTCCGCCATTGCAAACAGCACGCGCGGCGCGGCCAGGGTTATCGCGCTCAGGTTCCCCACGATTGAAATCAGCGCGCCGAACGAGATGGCTGCGGCTCCGATCCCTCCGAGGAAATGGCGGCTTGCGTCCGCCAGTGGCCGGGTCGATGTTGCCAGTTCCGGCAGAGTGCCGATGCAGACTACCTGGATCAACGTATATAGCACCGTAACCGTGCCCAGTCCCGCAGCCAGCGCCATCGGCAGATCGCGTCGCGGACTACTCTCTTCGCCCGCCGGTATGACGGCCACCTCAAAGCCGGTAAAGGCATACACCATCAGCAGAACGGATGTCGAAAATCCGCCGTAGTTCGGCTGGATAGGCGAAGCAAAGCGCGCGGTGCTGATAAAGAACAGGCCGATCCCGACAAAAAGCACTAGCGGAATTAGCTTGCCGATCGCGAATACGTCGCCCACCAGCGCGGCATCGCGGACGCCCACTAAGTTGATCAGCGTCAACCCGGCGACCACCACGACGATAGTGACGGCGCGGCCGGCGCCGCTATTTGCTCCATTCCAGAAGAATCCCAGGTATTGGACCAGCAGGTTGCAGTTGGCGGCGAACGAGGTCAGGCGGGCCAGCCAGATCATCCACCCGACCTGGAACCCGGCTATCGGCCCGAAGGCTTCGCAGGAATAAAGGTAGGGGCCTCCGGTGCGGCTAAACCGGCTGCCTACTTCGGCAAAGCAAGCGATTATGAGCGCGACGACGGCCGCGCAGCCCAGGAAGGCCAATAGACTCGCCGACCCGGCCAGGCGGTAGATTTGAGACGGGAGCCCAAAGATACCGGCTCCGACGATGCCATTCATTACAAAGGCGATCAGGTCCCAGCGCCGTATCTCCCTGACCAGACCTTCATTTGTCGACCGAGCCATCCCCCTCCGAGAGAGCCGAGCGTCAAAGCTCGCCAATACTAATACCGGGCGGCGCAGGTTTCAACTTGATACCAGGTGGATTCTTACCGGGCCGGTGGAACGCAAAAGAGGGCCTGCCAGAAAATCCTGACAGGCCCTCATCACAACGATCAGGTTGAGTACTTCAGAACCGGATCCGTGCGCCCAATTGAATAATGCGCGCCTCCCGGGTATCCGTGAACGTACCGAAGAGACTTTTCACCGGATCAACTACGCCGTTGGTCACGACCTGGTGATTCAGGTTTGTGTCTATAGTGGTGAACTGGGCGTGGTTGAATGCGTTGAACAATTCGAAACGAAGCTCGAGCTGCGAGGACTCGTTCCAAAGCCGCGTTTTCTTGGACAGGATCAGGTCCCAGTTGTTAATGCCGTTCGCCGCCCTGAATTGATCGAATCCCTCGGTGCCTCGCCGGAATCCGGTGGCCAGATTGGCTACAACGACTTTCTTCACGGCATCCGCATTGAATGCCCTTCCATTATTCTGACGCGGGTCCACCTGGGTGAACGACGACCCGAGGTCGGCGAAGTTGATTATTGCGCCGCCGGTTCCGTCGATATCGGTGGGATTGCCTACGCTGAACGGAGTCCCTGATTCAAACGTAGCCACGCCTCCGAAGCTGAATCCGTCGACCATCCGTCCTAGCGGGCCCCTGAGGTGCTTGGCAAAGGGGAGGTCCCAAATCCAGCTTGCGACAAACCGATTGGGTATATCCTGCCCGGATAGGCCCCGGCCCGCAGCGCGATCCAGCAGGTCCAGGTTCCCGCGTGAGGTGTCGGAATCCGTTATCGACCTGGAATGTGTATATGCGAGCTGGAAGAGGAGACCATTGGCAAACCGCCGCTGGACTTGCGCCTCAAGCGCGTTGTACCACGAATTGCCCGCGGAGACCAATTCGCTGAGCCCCAGGTGAATATCGCCATTCAACCGCCTGGAGTTGGCATTGTTTACCGTAGCCACGGGAAGTGGCCGATTCGCCGGAATGAAGGTCCCCAACGACGGGTTAACCTGCTCCTGCGCAAACAGCAACCTTCCGCGTGTCCCAACATAGCTGACGCTCGCCACGTAGTTCCTCAGGAAACTTCGCTCGATCGTCAGATTGTAGGCTTCAGTATATGGGGTCCTGATGTTGGGATCGATCGGCCGCGAGAACTGGGTCAGCGGAGCGGATATGTTGAAGGCGCTGGCGGCAAAGGGATTGGGTATTTGAGGCAGCTTCCCGAATGGATCGGGCGCAAATGGATCCGCCAAGGTGCCGCTGGCGGGGAAGAAGAAGGAATTCGTCCCGTTGAAGCCAGGAGCGCTTAGCTGCTGCAGCGCCGTGTCTCCTATGGCGGCCCCGTAGTAAATTCCCCAGCCGGCCCGGATTACGGTCTGGTTTTCACCGAACAATGTGTGCCAGAAACCGCTGGCGGCCTTTGGAGAATATGCGAGGCCGAGTCGAGGGGCGAAGTTGTTATAGCGGGGATTGATGCCGCCGTTCGGAACCGTACCGCCCAATACGTTGTCAGGATCGCCTACGAAAACGAGCCCGTTGGGCGCGGTGCCGCCCGGCGTTACCGTGATTGGTTGGCCCGTAAAGGCTCGAAGTTGGCCGGTGGTGAGAAGCTGAGATACCGAGCCCGGACGATAATAGGCGACACGGTTGAATTTGTCGGTGAGCGGACCATTGTACTCCCAGCGGACTCCTATATCGAGCGTGAGATTATCGGCCACTTTCCAGGAGTCCTGAGCAAAGGCTGCGGCGGCATTTTGTCTGAAATCGCGGGCTCCGTTCGCGCCGAACTGGGCTGCAATTGGGCCTTCGCCGATCAAGAAATCGGCGAAGTCGTCACCGGTGGTGTTGCCGCCATTCAGACCGGAGAAGGTAAAGATACCCTGATTGACGAAAAGAAATAGCTGGGGTTCCACATAGTGGGTTCCGTCAAACCCGAACTTGAATCGATGAACAGACTTAACCCAGGTCACCGCGTCCCCAATCTGATAATTCTGAGAGATACGGGATTGGGGGCCCTGAATCGTGTTGCCCAGGTTAAAGCCGCGCTCGTTAAAACTGATTCGCGGCGGCCCTGCGAAAGCCTGATTTGCCACGAAATTGCCCGTAAACCCGATCTGGGCGGGCGTTGTGTTGTTCAGTGGAGCCACGGCCGGAAAGTTGAACCGGGCATAGGTTAGCGACAGCGAGTTGATCAGCGTCGGCGAAATCGAAAACGTGTGCCGCAAGATGTAGTTATAAGTGTGGAACCCATCCACTTCACCGAAGCCAGGCACGGCAGAGCCCCCGAAAGCGAAAGGAGATATCTCAGCTTGCTGAGTGTAGTTGAACGTGAAGTTCAACATCTGCTTATCGTTTATCTCGTGATCGAAACGCGACGTGAGGTAATCGGTGTTGAGTGGATGCTGGCCCTGGAACGTCGCGCGCCCGTTCGTTGCGTTAGTGGGCAAGAGCGCCGTGTAGAACTTGGCAATAGGCGAAAATCTTTGTGAGGGAATGGTGTTGTTCGGAAACGGATGGCCCGTCGTAGGGTCTATGATAGTGTGGCTGAAGACGCCGTTGAGCTCGGACGGCGTCGGCAGCCCACTCACCGTGCTGGAGTCGGCAGTCTTCTGCCGCCTGCCCTCATAGTCCACGAAAAAGAAAGTCTTTTCCTTGCCGCTGTAAACGTGAGGAATCGTTATCGGACCTCCAAGATTGCCTCCAAACTCCTTGCGTTCGAATGTTCGGCGCGGGAGTCCCGCCGCGTTATCAAAGAACCGGCCCGCCGACAAGAATGTTGGCCGATAAAAGATCCGAGCGTTCCCGTGGTAATTGTTCGTCCCGCTCTTTGTGACGATGTTGACTACGGCGCCGGTGTTTCTACCAAATTCAGCATCCGGATTCTGCGTGAGCAACCGGAACTCCTCGACGGAATCAGGACGAGGCTGGGGACCCATTATGCCGCCTGTCGCGACTTCATTGTAATTGGATCCGTCCAGGGTAACGTTGTTTTCAACGGATCTCGAGCCGTTAACTCGAATGCCGGTACCCGACCCAAACCCCGTGGTTGCGGGCACGACTCCTGGTTGCAGAAGAGCCAGATCAAGTACATTCCTTCCGTTCAGGGGCAGGCCCTCAACTCGCTGGTGCTCCACGGTCGTGCCCAGGGTCGCTGTCTCATGATCCAGAAGCTCCTGCCCGGCGGTGACGGTTACCTGTTCTGTCGCGCCCGCCGCTTTCACCGATATGTCGAGCCGGAGATGTCGATCGGGTTCGAGCTTCACGCCTTCGAGACGTGCCTCTGCGAACCCGCTCGCGGCGATGACGATGGTATAGACGGCCGGCTCAATCTCGACAAACTGGTAGCCCCCGGTCGCGTCTGTCTTAACTACTCGCACCTCCTGGTGAGTTCCGACATTAATCAGCTTGGCGGTCGCACCTGGGATTGCCGCGCCGGTCTCGTCGGTTACCTGACCTCCAATAGTACCCCTTACGCCCTGAAGCATGTTGGGATTCTTGCCTGTCAACGGTGAGGTCGGGGTTGTAGTTCTGGGGCTGGCAAGACCCAGGCCGCTGAGTGACCCCAGCGCCAGCAACGCCGACAGCGTAAAGACGAAAACTCTGCTTCGCATTGTTTATTTCCTCCGGTTTCCTTTTGAAACGGTGCGCAATGGCACCTGACGTCGCCACTAGATTGACTTAGTTGGAATTTTCCAGGACCATCCTATGAAAAGGCACGGATAGGGGAAGACTGCAAAGGATATGCCCAAGAACTCTCGGATTCTAAGTAGCGTTTTTCAGAGGATTAACCGAATACCGTAACAGAGTAGGCCACGTGAGCTTATCCAGAAATTTGGACTTCTGTACGAGAGCCTGGAAATGCGACCACAGAGACGAGTCGTTGGGCCGATCTTACTGGAGTGATCTTGCAGTCCTATATTAGGCGGACCTAACTATCTAATCGAACCCTTGCGCAAAGGAAACGACCACCGAATGGACCGCATTCGATATTCTGGATTAGACGTCGCGCAAAATTACTTCGAGTTCTACTCGCGAGGCACGGAAACCCTTCATCTTGATGTGGAACCGCCGGATGAGCGGCAGCCTCACCTCAGAGGCCCTGGATGTGCCCTCTAAAAGAAAAGAAATGGGGGAGTTTACCCTTCCGACCGGCGAAGCTTAACCTCGGTGGCGATCTTGTCGCCCAACTGGAATGTTACGGTTACTTTCTGGCCGTTCTTGAAATCCGCCAGCTCAATCTTCTTTTTGTCCGCCAGTTCCGTCTCCTTATCGGCCTTTAAGCGAGTCTTTTTGTTGATGATGAACTGCATTTTATTGCCCTTTTTGTCTTCGACCGCGATCGTCCCGTAGTCAGTGTCGACGCCGACGATCTTGCAATCCAGGGAGCGGAAATGGGCTATGTCGTGTTCCGGGCCGCTTCTCATTGTGCTCGTAACCGGCGTATTCGGATTGGGGCCTGGAGTCCCGCGCTGCCCGTACGACGGGCAAGCCAACGCGAGACAAAACGCACAAAGCCCGGTTATCTCCGCAACGCCTTTGTTTCTTCTGGTCATCTGGAAATCCTCCCTCAAAACACATTGTGTCCGCTGCGGTCCTGTAATCCGCCGGCGGGTTGCTATCACTTGAGCTGATTCAGCAGCGCGCGCGCCTCGCTGGCGTACTGGCCCGCCGGCGCCGCGTCGAGATAAGCTCGCAGCTCGCTCGCTGCTGGTTCGCGTTGTCCATTCTTTAGGTGCACCTGCGCCAGATAGTAATGCGCCACTGAATATTCCGGCTGGCCCAGGGCCAGGCATTTTGACAGCTCGCGTTCGGCCATCGCCAGGTCATCGGTTTCGAGCGCGGCCAGTCCCAGGTAAAGGTGCGGCGCCGCTTGACCACCGTCAATGGAAGCGGCGCGGGTCAACTGGTCCATTCCCTCCTGGCAGCGGTGTTGCCGGACCAGCACGATTCCGAGGTTGAGCCTGGGATTGAATGACGTACCGCTGATCTCAATGGCAGCGCTGAACTGCTCCGCCGCATCCTCGAGCTGGCCGTCTTTTAGGTACTGCACGCCCAGGTCGTTCAACGCCTCCAAAAAAGAGGGGAACAGCTCGATTGCTTTCTTTAAGTGATCGATGGCCCCGTGCGTGTCGCCCTGACTCGCCAGCCTGGTGCCCTGTTCATACTCCCGCTGGGCGGGCCCGGGCACATTCTTGGCGGATTCTCCCGCGCTCACCGTCGCCGGACCGCGGGTGTGAGCGGCCCGATCTTTTTCCTCCAACTCGATCCGCAGATTGAGATGCATGTTACGTATCAGTCGAACGCTTTGGGTTAACGGTTTGTACGTCTTTGGATCGGCGTTGACCTCCAGGGTATAGGTCGCCTCCGCAAGCTTCTGAAACGAGAAGGTGCCGTCACTGTCAGTGAAAACCGTAAGTCCGCTGACGTTCGCGTTGCTCAGTGTGACGCTAACACTGCTGTTGATCGGGTGGCCGGACGGCAAGACAACGTGGCCCTCGATCACGCCGGTATTGTTGTTGATTGCGTTCGCCGCGTTTGGATCCACCCGATTCTGGGCGGCGGAGGAAAGCAGAAAGGCAGCGACGAAACTTATGACCGCGTTGCTTAAAGGCATAATGTGTACCCTCTGGTTTCTGCAAACCGGGACGCCGGCCTCCGATGCCGGCAAAGCCTAGTGAAACTGGCGGATATTCTATCGGGATGATTCGCAATACCGCAAGCGTTTCGGTTGGCAATGGGTGCGCGGCAGAGTATATAGTAAAGGGCTCGGGTTTGTGGTCCAGCCTTCACCTTCTCCCTGGAGGATGATTTATGATCGCGAAGATCTTTGCCGTCGCGGCAGTCTTGCTCGTGGCGCCCTCCGCGTTAGCGCAAGTGAAGCAGCGTCAATCCGTTGGCGACGATACGATCAGGATCAGCACGGAATTGGTCCAGCTTGACGCCGTGGTGCTGGACAAGAATGGGAAAGTCGTCCGAGGACTGTCGAGGGATGATTTCCAGCTCTTCGATGCCGGCAAGAAACAGCAAATAGCCTTCTTCGAATTCGTCGACGCGAGTAAGATGCGGCTTGCGGCGGAGCAAACGGAGCCCGAAGCTCAGGCCGCGGCCGAATCCGGAAGGGACAGGGAGTTTGGCCGCATCTATGCCTTCATCGTGGACGATCTTACGATCCCGCTCGAGGGGTTGGTGCATGTCCGCGATATGCTGAGCTACTTCATCGAACATCAGATGCGGGATAATGACCTGGTTGCCGTCATCAGGGTTGCGGGCGGCGCGGGTCTTTTGCAACAGTTCACCGATGACAAATCCCAACTACGCAAGTTAGTTGCTGGACTTGCCCCGGGGCCGAATCCCTATAACGTATTCAATCAGTCGCAGCCTGATGTGACCGGCGGCATGGCCCCGCCTCTGGCGGAAACGGCCGACCCCGGAACGCTTGGGGTAGGCGCTGATACGCTGACCCCCAATTCGATTGACCTGACGAGCGCCTCCGACGACACGAACGTGACCATTCGCGGTTACATGACTTTGGGCACGGCCAGCTTCCTGATTGAAACCATGAAGCGCTTGCCCGGACGCAAGGCTATGGTCCTGATATCGGGAGGTCTGCCGGTATTGGGCACCGGACCGGTAGCCAACGACCTCGATAACTTCCTGAACCTGTTGGCCGACCGCGCGACTCGGGCCGGCGTAGCCGTCAATACGGTCGACGTACGCGGAACCTCGGCTCACGTGGCCGTCCCGCGCTTCGCCGATACCGCGCCTCTCAGCTCACTGACCGCCATGAAACCGGGATTCGGGCGCAGGCCGGACGCCAACTTCATTGGTTATGAGAATCCGATAGACGTCGATACGGCGCACATGGGTCTGGCGCAATTGGCGGCGGCGACCGGCGGCATAGCGGTGCTCAATCGCAACGATCTCAAGCTCGGGATGGACCAGATCGTGCAGTCCAACGACGCCTACTACCTGCTGGCGTATACACCCTCGGAGGCCAAATTCAACGGCAATTTCCACAAAGTGGACATCAGGGTGCGGGGCGGCTACCGCGTGCTGAGCCGGCGCGGTTACCTCGCTCGCCGGGACGAGCCGGAGGGCCCCGCCGGTAAAGAGCAGCAGATGCTCGACGCGATCAAGTCGCCCCTGGACCGGCGGGAAATTGACCTGGATGCCGCCGTGATTTACAGGGCCGCGGACTCCGGCAAGGGAGAGGTCGACCTTCAGTTGTGGATCAAGCCCAGGGAGCTTGGTTCGACTCCCGTAGACGAGCAGGGGAAGACCGGCTTCGACGTTACCGGTTTTGTCTTCGACCAATTCGGCAAGGTGTGCGGCCGTACAAACGCCTCCATTCCGGTGCCGCGCAGCGAGGATTACAGCAAGATAGAAGCCCATGGACTGCCTTACGTCGCCAGCATCAAACTGCCGCCGGGCGGATACCAGGTCCGGATCGCGGTAAGAGACAATCGGAATCAGACCATGGGCACCATATCCCGCTACGTGGAGGTGCCGGATCTGTCAAAGGGCCGTCTCGCAATGAGCTCCTTGTTGCTAGGAGCGGTGCAGCCCGGAAACACCAGGGCGAGCGCGCCTACATCCGGGTTGTCGCATCGGCTGATTCCGCGCAACAACGATTTGCGCTACGTGGCTATGATTTACAATGCCAGGCAGAAGAATGACGCGGTCCGGTTGACCACCCAGATCCTGATCACTCGCGAGGGCCGCATCGTTTACAAGGAACCGGCACAGCCGCTTGCTTCCGGCGGCGGCGGAAAATCGGTTGTCAAAATGGGGCAATTGGGACTTGAGCGCGTCAAGCCCGGCCGGTACACCGCGACGCTGGTCGTCA